>Ga0210409_10000823_pt1 | contig 45089 bp, 42 predicted proteins | sample IncBWH17MmetaG_FD_161649 | JGI IMG/M metagenome (GOLD analysis project Ga0210409, IMG submission 161649) | Forest soil microbial communities from Barre Woods Harvard Forest LTER site, Petersham, Massachusetts, United States - Inc-BW-H-17-M | ecosystem: Environmental > Terrestrial > Soil >... | reverse complement strand
GCAAGCGCGCGGAGTCGATCGCCGAGGTGCCGACCAGCATTACGGCCTCCACCGCCGTAGGTAAAGGACAGGTCGGGCGTCTTGGTGGCGTAGTCCGCGAAGGACTGGACGTTGTAGTCCTTGATGGTCTCGGCGGTGAAGGCCGTAATGCTGGTCGGCACCTCGGCGATCGACTCCGCGCGCTTGCGCGCGCTCACGATGATGGTCGCGACTTCGCCGCTCGCTTCGGCGCCGGTCTCCGCCTGCTTCTGCGGCTGCTCTTGGGCCCTGGCGGGAGCCGTGAGGGCGAGCAGCAGTGCCACTGCCGCGCCTGCTGCGAGCGCCCCCGTTGTGCGTGCCGCCCGGGACGCGTGCTTTGATCCGTGACGAGATCCTCTGGATTTCATGTCAGTAGCCCCTCCCCCGAATGAACTATGAACGGACCGCCTTCAAGGCGAGTCGGCGCGTCCGGCCGACGTCGCCGTCAGAAAACCATTGATCACCGCCGCGCACTGCGCCGGCTCCTCCCAGAACGGGTTGTGCCCGAGGCCCGGGAATATCTTCACCTCGGCCTGCGGCAGCGCCTCGCGCAGCGTCTGCCTCACCTCCTCCTCCATCAGCGGGTCGGCGCTGCCCCAGATGAGGAGAGTCGGCGCCTTGAGCCGCGGGAGCGTGCGCTGCAGGTCGGTGTCAATGAGACCCTGATCGAGTATGGCGAGCCACACACGCAGCGGGATCGCGGCTGCGTCCTGGCGCTGGCGGCGGATGAAGTCGGGGTCGACCGGGGTCGGCGACGACCACCATTCGATCATGAACTTCGAGTCGGGGTCGAGCGGCTCCTTGAGCTGGCGGATCGCCGCCGCGTAATCGAACCTCGGCTTGTGCGGCGCTCCGCCCGGCCGCCACCCGCCGCTCGATGAGATCAGTACCACCCGCTCGGTGCGCTCCGGCCAGACTTCCGCGAAGGTCTGCGCGATGATGCTGCCGAGCGAGTGCCCGACGATGTCGGCGCGCTCGAGGTGCAGCGCATCGAGCAGCAGCTTGATGTCGTAGGCGAAATCGACCCGTGTATAGCAGCACTCGGGCTTGCCCGAGCGGCCGTGGCCGCGGATGTCGACGAGGATGAGCCTGAGGCGCGGCGACAGATAGGGGATGAGCGGCACCCAGTCCCGGGCGCTGTCGGTGTAGCCGTGGATCAGCACGACCGGAGTGCCCGCCGCGTCTCCCATCGTGAGGTAGGCGAGCGTCTCACCGTCGGGCAGCGCGACAGTCTTCTTCCTGGCCTCGAAGGCGTCGAGATCGATCTTTGCAGGAGCAGGAGCGGGGGGCGGAGCCTCCGCGCAGGCGATCTGTTGCAGCAACAGTAGGCACGCCAGCAGCGACCAACGGCACGACGCCGCCGTGAGGCGGGAAGCCCGGGTCAAGGTCGCGTCGCGGTTCAAGCTAACACGCGTCGGGAGAGCGGCCAGTGGTTAATATTATCTGGTCGATAATATATAGCGGCCATCGTCCCGCACGCAACAACTGTTCCATCTCAGTGCCGGGAAAGGCCGCCGTGCGGCTGATATATCAGCGGCCGGACGAATCCGCCCGAGGTGCGCTGGCGAGGCGTTGCCGGTATGCGCTGAGGCGCGACTCGAAGGCGGCGGCCGCGGCGCGGTTGGCCTCGGTGAGTGCATTCTCGCGCCACGCGCCGGCGTACTTCAGTGCGCAGTCCCACTGTTGGGTCTGCGCGCACATGTGGGCGAGCGCGTAGGCGAGGTTCACGTTGCCCGGATGCCGCGCCAGCGCCTGTGAGGCCGCCGGCAGCAGCGCCTGCGCCGCGGCGCTGTCGCGCTGCGCCCCGTAGAGCCCCGCGAGCCCCGCCCAGGAGCGCAAGTCCTCGGAGTTGGCGGCGATCGCGGCCTGGTAGTAGCGCTGCGCGTAATTGAGCATCGTCGGCGCATCCACCGCGAGCGCCGCGTGGCCGCCGGTCACGGCGGAGGCGAGCACTGTCAGGATCGCGGCGCTCTCGGCCATGCCGTCCGGCGACAACGCGCCGCGCGAGAGCTGATCCACCACGGCGAACGACGCCGGGTAGTTCCCCTCCTCGAGCTGTGCCTCCGCCAGGACCCGCAGCGCCAGCTCGCTGGCGGGGTCGTCGTGGAGCGCCGCACTCGCGAGGCGCAGCGCCGCGGCGCGCCGCCCCGCCTTGAGGTTGACCAGCGCGAGGCGCGCCTCAACCTCGGGCGGCGTGAGCTTGCGCGGCGGAGTCGCGTCCGGGCCCTCGTCCGCGGGGCTCGCCAGCACGAAGAGATGCGCGGTGACGCGCTGGTCGCCACGCAGCATCTTGTCGAGGTCCTCGTAGCTCACGTTGAAGCTCGCGGCGAACGCCGCCCGCTCACTCCTGCCCTGGCGCATGAGCGCGAGGTAGCGGCTGAACTCGTCGCGATAGCGGCCCTCCACCAGGATCTCGCGGGTGAGATACCAGCTCTCGGCGGCGTACATCTCGCGCAGCGGAGCCGATTGCTGCTGCGGATCGTGCTCCTGCAGGGCGAGAAAGGTCCGGAGCGGAATCAGCGTGCCGCTCGCGATCGTGAGCGCGTACCCGGGAGCGATGCCGCCGGTCCTGATGCGGTCGTGATCGAAATCGGTCGTCGCAAACACCTCCGGGACCCCGAGCCGCAACCAGTAGGGGTAGCGCAGCGCGCCGTCGCCCGCGAGCACGCTGCCGACGTAGCCGAAGTACACACCCCAGTACTGGTCGCCGCCCCCCTGCCCCCGGCTCGCGATGACGGTGGCGTCGTAGCCCGAGCTGTCGTAATTCGAGCTGCCGCTCGATCCCAGCAGCTCGACGATCTGATCGTCGGGAAGCACATAGATGTGGGTCGGCAGGCGCGCGTCCCCCCTGAAGCTCAGTATCTGAGTGAGCGCGGCCCCGAGCCGATCGGCGTTGCGCGCCACGTGCTGCGCGTAGCCGCTGCTGCCGGCCACGGTCACGTCGATGTTTTTGTATTGATAGGCCCAGTAGTCCGTGACCGGCCACGCCGCCGGCCCGGCCATCAGCAGCACGACCGCGAGCAGGCGGGCGGCCGGGCGGCTCATCGCCCGCGCTCCACTCCGACCCGCAGCGTCTCCAGCGCCTGCATCTCGCGGTCCTCGAACGCCGCCCGATCGGCAAGGTAGTCGAGCGCCATGTCGAAGGCGTCGTGTCCCCAGAAGAGCTCCTTGCCGATCACCAGCGTCGGCACGCCGAATACCCCGAGCGAGATCGCCCAGTCGGTATTCTCGCGCAGACGCTGCTTGACCGCCGGATCGCTCAGCGCGCGCTCGGGATCGGCGACGTCGAGCTCGCGCGCGAGCTCGCCGATCACCGCGGGGTCACTCACGTCGCGGCCGTCGCGGAACACCGCATCGAGAACCACCGAGACGGCGCGCCGGGCGCTCCCGGCGGCGACAACTAAGCGCAGCGCCGCGAGTGGGTTGAAGGGATGCGCGGGAGGAAAGCGCAGCTGAATTCCCAGCCGCCGTGCGCGCCACAGGACGAAGCGGTAGGTGAAGCGCCGCTTGGACGGAATCTCGGCGGGACCCACCTGCCCGAAATGCGACAGCATGCCGGCGAACAGCACCGGCACGAATCTCAGCTCGACGTGCGCGGGCAAGCGCTCGAGATCGCGGAAGCCGAGATAGGCGAACGGCGAGATGACATCGAACACCCAGGAAACCGTGATGCCTTGCGCCATGCCTTGCTTGCGCTCAGACGCGCACCACCAGCTTGCCGAAATTCTCCCCTTCGAGGAGTCCAATGAGGCCGCGCGGCGCGCGCTCCAGCCCTTCGATCAGTTCCTCGCGGTAACGGACCTGGCCGTCGCGCAGCCATCCGCTCATATCCTTGAAGAAAGCCGGAAAACGCTGGTAGTGGTCGAAGATGATGAATCCCTGGATCTTGATGCGCCAGCGCAGTACCGCGGACAGCAGCTGCGGCGTGCGGTCGCCCCCGGGCGGGGGCTTGTCGAGGTTGTACCAGGCAATGAGGCCGCAGAGCGGAATGCGCGCGCCCACGTTGAGGAGCGGCGTCACCGCCCACAGCACCGCCCCGCCAACGCTCTCGAAGTACACGTCGATCCCTTTCGGGCAGGCGGCGGCCAGCTGCTCGCGCAGCTCGGCGCTCCGATGGTCGATGCAGGCGTCGAAACCGAGACTCTTCACGGCGTAGTCGCACTTGGCCGCGCCGCCCGCGACCCCCACCACCCGGCAGCCCTTGAGTTTGGCGATCTGGCCGACGAGCGAGCCGACCGCGCCGGTGGCCGCGCCGACCACCACCGTCTCGCCGGCGCGCGGCTGGCCGATGTCGAGGAGTCCGACGTAAGCCGTGAGCCCCGGCATGCCGAGCACGCCGAGCGCGTAGGAAGGCCGCTCGAGCGCCGGATCGATCCTGACGAGGTCGCGTCCGTCGGACACTCCGTAGTCCTGCCATCCGACGTTGGCGACCACCAGCTCGCCGGTCCTGTAGGCCGGGTTATTGGAGGCCTCGACGACGCTCACCGTCTGCGCGGTCATCGGCGCGCCGAGCGCGACCGGCGGGGCGTAGGAGCGCGCCTCGCTCATCCGTCCGCGCATGTAGGGATCGAGCGAGAGGAAGCGGGTGCGCAACAGCACCTCCCCGGCGGCCGGCACCGGCACCGGCACCTCCTCGAGCCGAAAGTCCTCCGCGACCGGCGCGCCCTGCGGGCGCCGCGCGAGCACGATGCGGCGATTCGGCGCCCCCGGACTCATCGCATGAACTCCAGGTGCACGCCGGGCGGTGCGGCCGCCTCGCGCGCGACGAACAGGTCGGCGAGCAGCGTCTCCCCGGGCGTGACACTGTAGAGGCCGAAGTCGCGCACGCCCGCCTCGTAGAGCACGCTGTCGTCGATGAAGAAACGGCCGGTGCACTCGCGCGCCGGACGGGTGAGAATCACCTGCGCCGCGTCGGCCACGATCTCGGGCTTGCGCGAGCGACGCATCATCGCCGCGCCGCCGAGCGCGAATTCCACCGCCGCGGTCGCGATGGTGGTGCGGGGCCAGAGCGCGTTGCAGGCGATGCCGGCGGCGCGATACTCCTCGGCCATCCCCAGCATGCACAGCGACATCCCGTACTTCGACAGCGAGTACGCCAGGTGCTGCGCGAACCACTCGGGCCTCAGGTCGAGCGGCGGCGACAAGGTCAGCACGTGCGGATTCGCCGCGCGCTTCAGGTACGGCACGCAGGCGCGCGTGGTCACGAAGGTGCCGCGGACGTTGATCTGCTGGATGAGATCGTAGCGACGCATGTCGATCTGCTCGGTGGAGCCAAGGTTGATGGCCGAGGCGTTGTTGACGCAGATATCGACGCCGCCGAAGTGCTCGGCGCACTGGCGCACCGCCGCTGCGACCGCCGCCTCGTCGCGCACGTCCACGGCCAGCGGCAGCGCCTTGCCGCCCGCGCGCTCGATCTCCGCCGCGGCGCTGTAGATGGTGCCGGCGAGCTTGGGGTGCGGCTCGGCGGTCTTGGCGGCGATCGCGATGTTGGCCCCATCGCGCGCCGCGCGCAGCGCGATGGCGAGCCCGATGCCGCGGCTGGCGCCCGTTATAAAGAGTGTCTTGCCCTTGAGACTCACGTCGTCCCCGCTTGTGCCTGCCGCTCAGGCGGCGTTACCCGCGCCCTTGAGCTCGATCCGGTTACCGTCGGGATCCTCGATGTAGATGGAGCGCCCCTCGCCTTCCGCGCCGTAGCGCACGGCGGCCTCCCCGGCCACGACCCCGTGCGCGGCGAGGTGCGACTGCAGCGCCGCCTCCTCGAAGGGCACGATCGTCAGGCAGAAGTGCTCCATGTTCGGGCCGCTCGCGGCGACCGCCGGCTCGCGCCGCCCGAGCGGGCCGTCCGCGGTCACCAGATCAATCAGGCTGCGCCCGGCGCGCAGCTGCGTGAGGCCCTGTGCGCGCTGCTCGCGCTCCACCGTGCAACCGAGTGCATCGCGATAGAACGCGAGCGAGCGAGCCACATCGCGCACGCGCAGCACGACGTGATCGATGCCGCTGATTGTGAATCGAGGCTCGTCCACGCAGCTTGGCGCGGGCTACGACTTGCCCGCGTAGCTCCCGGCGAGGTAGTCGAGGATCTGCTGCGCCTCCTGGTCGGTGAGCGGAGCGCCAAAACGATCGCGCATCTTCTGGATGGACTTCTGCCAGCCGGCGCGGTCCATGACGGGCGCGTTGTTCGGGATGTAGTCGAGGCTGTGACAGATGGCGCAGCGGCCCGCGGTGAGATCGCGCGCGCTGCCGTCGCGCAGCTGGACGCTCTCCTCGTCGGCTGAGGCGAGCGCCCACCCTGCTGCCGCGAGCGCCGCAAGCACTGCGAGCGAGGCGAGCCCGCGCCTCACCCGACCTCCAGCGTGACGGCCTGCACGATGTTGTCGTGGTAGCCGGAGGGGTTGAACGTCAGCTTCTCCGGCTGCGTAGTGCCGTCGCGGCTGCGCGCGCGCACCGCGACCTCGAGCGCGCCCGGGATCGAGGTATCGAGGCGATAGCGGAACTCGCGCCATGCGAAACGCCCGAGATCGCGCCCGAGCATCGCCGGCTGCCAGCTCTGGCGGCCGTCGGTCGAGATCTCGACGGCGGTGATTCCGGCGCCGCCGTCCCACGCCTTGCCGGCGAGCTCGACGTGAGCGCCGCGCTTCACGCGCGCGCCGGACACGTGGCTGGTGATGAGCGAGTTCACCAGAATATCGGTGATCGGCGTCGTCTCGGGCGTCTCCTGCGTCTTGAAGCGCATCCCGGGGAAGGCCCCGGTCGGAATCCGGTAGGCGCTCTTCATCCAGAAGCCGTCGAAGGGCGCGGTCTCGACGCGGATCTCCGTGAGGTGCTTCACCCAGTAGGTTCCGGTCCAGCCCGGCACCACGAGCCGCGCCGGCGCCCCGTTCCAGTGCGGCAGCGAATGCCCGTTCATCTCGAAGGCGATCAGGGTGTTCTCGTCGCGGGCGCGCTCGATGGGAATGCTCTTGAGGAAGTCCGGGGTGGCAGGCAGCACCGGCGCATCGGCCCCGTTGAAGACCACCTCCACGGCGTCCGGCGCCACCCCCGCGCGGTCGAGCACGTCGCGCAGCCGCACGCCGCGCCACTCGGCGTTGCCCATCGCGCCATTCCGCCACTGCACGCCCGGCACGCGCGGGGTGAACAGTCCGCGGCGGTTGCCGGAGCACTGGTTGACCGCGGCCAGCGTGACGCGCTGGTAGTCGTGCTTGAGATCGCGCAGCGTGAGCACCAGCGGCCGCTGCGCGCCGCTGCCACCGACCTTCAGCCGCCACGTGTCGACGTCGATCTGCGGAATGACCGCGAGGTGATAGCGGACGAAGAATGCATCGTTCGGCGTGAAGGCCGGCACCAGATCGGCGAGCGGCGTCTCGTAATTCGGCGGCCGCCAGGAGCGGCGGATGAGCGGTTTCTTGCCCGGCAGCGTTCCGAGCGCGTCCCCACCCGCTTCGGCCGCGGCCGCGAGCGCGCCGGCACCGATCGGTACCGCACCGCCCAGCAGCCAGCCGCCCGCCGCGGCCAGCAACAACTCACGCCGGCTCGCCATACCTAAACCTCGCCCGGCGCTCACCCGGGCCCGCGCTCACGAGCAGGGCTTGCCGTGATCGGGATGCGCACCCTGTGCCTTGGCCTGCGCTTCGGTCATGTACGAGCCCTTCTTGGTCTTGCCGTACCAGCGATCCGCGGGACAGTGATAGGTGTTGCTCGCGGGATTGACCCACACCATGCCGGGTCCGCCGCCCGCAGCTGCCTGCGCCGCGGGCGCTGAAGCCTTGGCCGCGGGCGCTGCCGGAGCTGCGGCAGCGGCAGGCGCGGCGGGAGCCGCGGGTGCAGCCGCCGCCGCGGGCGCAGCCGGCGCCGCCGCCGCAGCGGGCGCAGCGCTTCCCGAGGACGCCGCGGCCGCCGCCGACTTGTCGATACCACCGTGACGGCTGCAGGCGCCGCGGCCGCCATGGGGCGAGGTGGTGCCATCCTTGCATTTCACCGGAGCGCTCGCCGCACTGCTCGCCGCCGGAGTCGCAGTGGCCTGCGCGAGCGTCACCGCGGGCGCTGCGCCGAGTGCGGCTGCGCACAGCGCGCCACACATCAAACTGCTGAGTCTCGCGAGGTTCATGTGTCGCTCTCCCCTCTGAGTGACCGCCGTGTCGGCCGAGCCGCAGAATACCGCAATCGCCCGGTCCGCGGTACGCACCGCGGCGGGCCGAGCGGACACGGTCGCCGGAGCTGCTACGCTAGCGTCCATGAGACGGATCGCAGGCCTCACGGGTGTGCTGTTGCTGGCGCTCGCCGCGGCGTTGCCGGCGCGCGCCGCGTGGATCGACCGCACCGAAGCGATCATGGGCACGCGCGTCTACGTGCAACTGTGGGCCGACGATCCGGCCAAGGGCAACGCGGCACTGGATGCGGTGATGGCCGAGATGCGCCGCATCGATGCGCTCATGAGCCACTACAAGCCCGACAGCCAGATCTCGCTCATCAATCAGGGTGCGGCCCTGGAGCCCGTGCAGGTGGATCCGGAGCTGTTCGACCTGATCAAGCTGTCGACGCACTTCTCGGAGATCACCCAGGGGGCCTTCGACATCACCTACGCGAGCGTCGGCTACCTTTATAACTATCCCCTGCACGTGCATCCGACCGAGGAGCAGATCAGGGCCGCCCTGCCGGGGGTCAACTGGCGCAACCTCGAGTTTGACGCGGCCCGCCACACGATCCGCTTCGGTCACGCCGGCATGCGTATCGACCTCGGCGGGATCGCCAAGGGCTACGCGGTCGACCGCGGCGTAGCCATCCTCAAGGCGCGCGGCATCGAGCACGCGCTCGTCACCGCCGGTGGCGACAGCCGCCTGCTCGGCGATCGCCTGGGGCGCCCCTGGCTCGTCTCGATCGCGCATCCCGACGACCCGCACAACTCCGACAAGGTGGTAACGCGGATCCCGTTGTCCGACGCGGCGGTCTCGACCTCGGGCGATTACGAGCGCTACTTCGATGAGGACGGTGTGCGCTACCACCACATCATCGATCCGCACACCGGCCACTCGGCCAACAAGGTGCGCAGCTCCACCATCATCGGCCCGACCGCCACCCAGACCGACGGCCTGTCGAAGACCGCATTCGTCTTAGGTCCCGAGAAAGCCCTCGAGATCATCAACCGGATGCCGGAGTTCGATGCGGTGTTTGTGACTCCGACGGGCCGGTTGCTCTATTCGAAGGGGCTGCGGCCGCCGGCGCCGCGTCCGGCGGGCGCGCCTCCGCCGGGCGCAAAGGCTCCTCCGGGCGCGAGCCCTCCCGCGTCCGTACGCTGATCCGGACGGCGAGACCCGCGGCTCGCTACTGCGCCGCGCCCCCGCCGATCTTCAGCAGCGCGTCCACCTCCTGCTCCGCGGCGAGCCAGTCCTCGGTCTCGTGACCGGGGATGAATCCGCGCCGCTCGGCGCGCAGGTACGCTGCCTCCGCGACCATCGCCCGGCGGTCGTCCGCGCTAACAGGAGCGCGATGCGCCGACTTCGTGCGTGCTGCAGCCCGCGTTCCTTTCGGCTGCGCGCTGCGCGCGCGCGTGTCGGCGGTTTCGGAAATTCCTTCGCTACGACGCGTGGCCATCGGCTCCTCCTTTGCAAGCGGCCCCCCGTGACACTCACTTTGCGGCCCACCACGCGAGCGCGCAAGACCCCGGAAGAGCGAGTGCGCTCACGGCCGGCTGTCCGCGAGTAGCCTGTCCGCTTTCGAGATGCGGACACCTCGCGCGCCACGCGCAACGCGCGCCGCGGCGCGCGCCGCAGCCACAAGATTCCCTGTGCATACAGGCGCTTGAGGCGGGTTCGCCGCCGCGCGCTATGGGCTTGGGGCTTACCCTGCGCCGAGAGATCGTCGAGGCGCACGGCGGGCGCTTGAGCCTCGCGAACCGCGCGGGCGGCGGCGCGCCGTTGACGGTGTGGTTGCCGTGAGCTTGAGGCCCTCGAGGTACTTGCGGAACTGGCCGCCGAGCTCGGGGTGTCCGAGCGCATATTCGACCGTGGCCTGCAGGTAGCCTAGCTTGCTGCCGCAGTCGTAGCGTTTGCCGGTGAAGCGGTAGGCGTACACCGCCTCCTCGCGCATCAGCGCCGCGATGCCGTCGGTGAGCTGGATCTCCCCGCCCGCTCCGTGACCGAGCTTTTCCAGGTGCTCGAAGATCGCCGGCGCGAGCACGTAGCGCCCGACGACCGCGAGCGTCGAGGGCGCATCCGCGGGCTTCGGCTTCTCGACGATGCTGCGCACGCGACTGGTCGTGGCGTTCTCGCCCTCGACAGCCACGATGCCATACTTCTCGGTGTCGCGGCGCGCCACCGCCTCGACGCCGAGTACGCTGGCGCGCTTCCCCTCGTACACGCGCGCCATCTGCGCGAGGCAGGCGACTTCGCTGCGAATCAGGTCATCCGCCAGGTGCACGAAGAAAGGCTCGGCGCCGACCGCCGGCTGCGCGCACAGCACCGCGTGGCCCAAGCCGAGCGGCGCCGGCTGACGGATGTAGATGCAGGAGGCGTAGGACGGCAGGACGCTGCGCAGCTGCTTCAAGAGGTCGCTCTTCCCCTGACTCTGCAGCATGTGCTCGAGCTCCTGGTCGGAGTCGAAATGATCCTCGATCGCGCGCTTGGAAGCGCCGGTGATGAACACCAGGCGGCGTGCGCCGGCGGCGAGGGCCTCCTCCACCGCGTACTGGATCAGCGGCTTGTCCACCACGGGCAGCATTTCCTTGGGGCTCGCCTTGGTCGCCGGCAGGAAGCGCGTGCCGCGACCGGCCACCGGAAACACCGCCGTGCGGATCACCGGCCTCGAGACAGTCATTGAGAGATTCTCCTACGAGGGGCGCGCGCTCTGATCGGCACGCTCCGCCCATTTGAAGACCGCCGGCCGCAGGCTGTCCCACGAGCGGCACTTCGGGCAGTGCCAGTACCAGCCGACGCTGTTCAGCCCGCAGTCCTCGCACTGGTAGCGGCCCCCGGCATCGCCGATGCGGGTGAGGAGCGCGCTCAAGGAGGTGGCATCCGCCAGCGACTGCACCCCGGGCCCGAGCTCCGCGGCGATTCCCGGCAGGCGCGCCACATCGCCCGCCGGCACCGCCGTGGCGAGCAGCCACGCGAGCTGCCGCGGAGTGACGCGGCCGCTCTGGCGCAGCCGCCTGCCGAGCTCGTGCGTCACGTCCGTGCCGCCGGTGGCGCTCGCGATCCGCAGCACCGGCGGAATGATCTCGAGCGCGAGTCCCGGCGACATCTCCAGCGCCTGCAGGTAGAGCAGCAGCGCCCCCTCGGCATCGCCCTCACCCTCGGCGATGCGCGCCGTCAGGATGTCGGCGCGCGGCAGCTCCTGCTGGTGGGTGCGCGCCTGGCGCAGCAGAGTGCGCGCCCGCTCCGGGTCGCCCTGCAGCAGCGCGTGCTCGGCGAGCTCGCACAGGTAGTGCGCCGCCACCCGCCGCCGCTCGAGCTGCACGTTCGCGGGCAGGGCGTGGAAGATCTTGAGCGCCTTGGCCCAGTCGCCCTGGGACTCGTAGATGCGCACCAGGTGATCGAGCGCGGCGTTGCGGTACTCGCGCGAGGCGGCCAGCTCCTCGAGCACCTGCTCGGCGCGGTCCATGAGGCCGGCGCTCAGGTAATCGAGCGCCAGCGCAAAAGCCGCCTTGTCGCTGACACTCCCGCCGCCGTGCTCGCGCAGCCGCGAGTGGATCGCGATCGCACGCTCGACCTCGCCGCGCCGGCGGAACAGACTCCCGAGCGCGAACTGGATTTCCGCGGCATCGCCGTCGGCCTCAGCCATGCGCGCGAAGATCTCCGCGGCATGGTCGAAGCGGTCGTTGATCAGGTGATCGAGGCCGACGTAGTAATCGCGCGGCAGTCGCACGGTGCGCGCGGCGCCGTTGCGGCGGCCCAGAAAGTAGGTGGCGAGACCCACCAGGACGAAGGCCAGCGCCAGGAAGACCGGAGGCAGCTCAAACACGGCGCTGACGATAACAGGTCCGCGGGGCGAGGGATAAGCGCCGCCCCGCGGACGCCGATTCAGTCGCGGATCGGCCGGTCGGCGCCGTCGTTGACGCGCTCGCGCAGGTCCTTGCCGGGCTTGAAGTGCGGTACGTGCTTGCCCGAGAGCGCCACCGCCTCACCGGTCTTGGGATTGCGCCCCTGACGCGGCGGGCGGAAGTGCAGCGAGAAGCTGCCGAAGCCCCGGATCTCGATGCGCTCTCCCTGCGAGAGCGCGTCGCTCATGATCTCGAGGATCTGCTTCAGCGCCAGCTCGACGTCCTTGGCCGGCAGGTGCTTCTGCTTGGCGGTGATGACCTCGATGAGCTCGGACTTCGTCATGGCGCTTCAGCCGCCGCGCTCGCCGCCCGAGCCGATCTGCTCCTTCAGGAGGTCGCCGAGACTCGTGCCGCTCTGCACCGTCTCGGAGCGGTAGCTCTGCACCGCCTCGGCCTCATCGTGCGCTTCCTTCGCCTTGATCGACAGCGAGATGCTGCGCGACTTGCGGTCGACACCGGTGAACTTGGCCTCGATCTCGTCGCCGACCTTGAGCACCGCGCGCGCGTCCTCGACGCGGTCGCGGCCGAGCTCGGAGGCGCGCAGCTGCCCTTCGATGCCGTTGCCGAGGTCGATGACCGCGCCGCGGGCGTCGACTTCCTTCACCACGCCCTTGACGATCGTCCCCTTGGGGTTGTCGGCGATGTAGGCCGAGAACGGGTCCTTGGCGAGCTGCTTGATGCCGAGCGAGATGCGCTCGCGCTCCGGATCGATCGACAGCACCATCGCCTCGATCTGTTGGCCCTTCTGGTAGTTGCGCACCGCCTCCTCGCCCGGCTGATCCCAGGAGATGTCCGAGAGGTGCACCAGGCCGTCGATGTTGCCCGGGAGACCGATGAAGATGCCGAAGTCGGTGATCGACTTGATCTGCCCGGCCACCTTGTCGCCGCGGTTGTAGTTCTCGGCGAACTCCTTCCACGGGTTGGCCTGGCACTGCTTGAGTCCGAGCGATATGCGGCGGCGCTCCTCGTCGACGTCGAGCACCATGACCTCGACTTCCTGGCCGCCGTGCACCACCTTCGCCGGGTTGACGTTCTTGTTGGTCCAGTCCATCTCCGAGACGTGCACCAGGCCCTCGACGCCGTCCTCGATCTCGACGAACGCGCCGTAGTCGGCGATGTTGGTGACCTTGCCGAACACCCGGGTGCCCGGCGGATAGCGCCGCGCGATGTTCTCCCAGGGATCGGCGCCGAGCTGCTTCAAGCCTAAGCTGACGCGCGAGCGCTCGCGGTCGAACTTGAGGATCCGCACCTCGACCTCGTCGCCGACCTTGACGACCTCGGAAGGATGCTTGACGCGCTTCCACGCCATGTCGGTGATGTGCAGCAGCCCGTCGATGCCGCCGAGGTCGACGAACGCGCCGTAGTCGGTCAGGTTCTTGACCGCACCGCGCACCACCGCGCCTTCCTGCAGGTTATCGAGCAGCGCCGAGCGCTCGGCCGAGAACTCCTGCTCGACGACCGCGCGGCGCGAGACCACCACGTTATTGCGCTTCTGATCGAGCTTGATCACCTTGAACTCGAGGGGCTTGCCTTCGAGGTACGAGGTGTCGCGCACCGGACGCACGTCGACCAGCGAGCCGGGCAGGAACGCGCGCACGTTGTCGATCTCCACCGTGAAGCCGCCCTTGACGCGGCCGGTGATGACGCCGGTGACGATCTCGGATTTGTTGAACGCCTCCTCGAGCCGCGTCCAGGTGCGGGCGCGTTTGGCCTTCTCCCGCGACAGGCGGGTCTCGCCGGTGCCGTCCTCGACCGAGTCGAGTGCGACCTCCACCTCGTCGCCGGCCTTGACCTCGACCTCACCGCGCTCGTTCTTGAACTGCTCGAGCGGAATGACGGCTTCGGACTTGAGACCCACGTTGACGATGACGACGTCGGGGGTGACGTCCACCACGAGCCCGGTCAGGATCATGCCGGGACGGATGCGCTGATTGGCTAGACTTTGCTCGAAGAGCTGGGCAAAACTTTCTGACATACCTTCACTTTGCACGCTGAGCGTGCTTACCTCTGGACCCCATCCTTAGGTGCCCAGGAAAACGTACCAGGCACCCGCATCCCGCAGGCACCAACCTCACATAACCTTCCGTGCGTACGACTTAAGTCCGAGCGGCCTCAGAGCCACAGGCGGCGAGCGGCCCCCAGTTCCAGCACCCTTGCAACGACCGCCTCGACGTTGAGACCGGTCGAGTCGATCAGGCAGGCATCGGGCGCCGGACGCAACGGGGCGACCTGGCGGGTCTGATCCCTCAAGTCCCGCTCGGCTATCTCGCGCGAAAGGGCGGCAAGGCTAACATCGGACCCCTTGTCTTTCAACTGCTTATGGCGGCGGAGGGCCCGTTCTTCGGGGGTCGCCGTAAGGAAGATCTTGAGCGCAGCCTGAGGAAACACCACGGTCCCCATGTCCCGCCCGTCGGCCACCAGGCCTGGGGGCTCGGCAAAGGCCCGCTGGCGCGTCAGGAGCGCCGCGCGCACCTCCGGCCACGCTGCTACGCGGGAGGCCCCCGCACCGGCGGTCTCGGAGCGGATCTCGTGGCTCACGTCGCGCCCATCGAGCCGCACCTGCTCCTCCCCGTCCGGCCTCCAGCGGAATTCCACCCGCATGGCGTGGGCCACCCTGGCATGTCGCGCGGCATCATCGGGTGGCAAACCGGCGGCCGCGCCCGCGAGCGCGACCAGGCGGTAGAGCGCACCACTGTCCAGCAGGTGCCAGCCGGCATGGCGCGCGACGGCGCGACTGACGGTGCCCTTGCCCGAGCCGCTCGGGCCATCGACGGTGACTACGGGACAGGAAGAGGAGCCGGTCATCCTTTTAAAGTTCCTCGGTCAGAGCGCCTCTACGCGTAAGCCGGCGGCGCGCCCGGTCTCGACAAAGCCTGGAAACGAGGTCGCGACGTTCGCGACGTCGAGGATCTCGATCGGCGCCGAGGCGCGCAGCGCCGCCACTGCGAATGCCATCGCGATGCGGTGATCGCCGCGGCTGTCGATAGTGCCTCCGGTGAGCCCCTCGGCACCGCGGATCCACAGCCCATCGGTCAGCAGCTGGTGCTCGACGCCGAGCTGACCCAAGCCCGCCGCCATGGCCGCGAGTCGATCGCTCTCCTTCACGCGCAGCTCGAGCGCCCCGCGCACCAGCGTCTCGCCGGTCGCACACGCGCTGGCGACGAAGAACACCGGGAACTCATCGATCGAGAGCGGCACCTCGGCCTCCGGCACCGTGATGCCGTGCAGCTCGCTCCGGCGAATCTCGAGGTCCGCGACCGGCTCGGCGCCGGGCGCGGCCCCCTTGGTGCGCAGGTGCACGCGGATGTCCGCCCCCATGCGGCGCAGCAGCTCGAGCAAGCCGATGCGCGTCGGGTTCACCCCGACGTTGGTGAGCGTAAGACCCGGGTTTCCGGCGAGGCACGCCGCCACGATGAAAAACGCCGCCGAGGAGAAATCCGCCGGCACCGCCACGGCGGTCCCCTGCAGAGTCTGCCCGCCGTCGAGTGCAATGCTGCGCCCCTCGCGTTCGAGCTCCACGCCGAACGCGGCGAGCATGCGCTCGGTGTGATCGCGCGAGGGGGCGGGCTCGGTGACCCGGGTGCGGCCCGCGGCCGCGAGCCCGGCGAGCAGCACCGCAGACTTCACCTGCGCGCTCGCGACCGGCAGGCTGTAGTGAATACCGCGCAGGTGCGGCGTGCCGCGGATCTCCACCGGCGGGCGCCCGTCATGGGTGCGGATCTGCGCCCCCATCATCGCGAGCGGTACCACCACGCGCTGCATCGGCCGCCGCATCAGCGATTCGTCGCCGACCAGCGTGGAGTTGAACTTCTGCGGCGCGAGGAGCCCGGTGAAGAGCCGCATGGCGGTACCGGCGTTCCCCATATCGAGAGGCGCGGCGGACGCCGTAAGCCCGTGCGCGCCGACGCCGTGCACGATGACCTCGGTCTCCTGCGGCCGCTCGATCGGCACGCCGAGTGCACCCAACGCGCGCGCGGTCGAGAGGCAATCCTCGCCGGCGAGAAAGCCCGTGATATGGGTGTCGCCCGCGGCGATCGCACCGAGCATCAAGGCGCGGTGCGAGATCGACTTGTCGCCGGGTACGGTGAGGGTCCCGGCAATGCGCCCGCCGGGCAGCACGCGGTAGCGCGCCGGGGAGCTCACTGCACTGCCCGCGGGTAGGAGCCGAGGACCCGAAAGAGCGACGCGCGGCGCTTGAGCGCCGTGAGGGCCTTTCTCACGTGGGGCTCGTGCGCGTGGCCCTCGAAGTCGATGAAGAACACGTAGTCCCACTTGCGCCGGTGCGACGGGCGCGACTCGATGCGCGTCAGGCTCACCTTGTGCCGTGCCAGCGGCTCGAGCAGCCGGTAGAGAGCCCCCGGCGCATCCGTATGGCCGACCGACACGAGCAGCGTGGTGCGGTCCGCGCCGCTCGGCGTGAAGAGCTTGCGCCCGAGCACCAGGAAGCGCGTGGTGTTGTCGGCCCGGTCCTCGATCTCGGCCGCCAGGATCTTGAGCCCATAGACCTCCGCGGCGGTCTCGCCGGCGATGGCCGCGCTCCCCTTCTCGTCGCGCGCGCGCCGCGCCCCTTCGGCGTTGCTCGATACCGGCACCTGTTCGACTCCCGGCAGATGCTCCTCGAGCCACACGCGGCACTGGCCGAGGGACTGCGGGTGCGAGCACACGCGCTCGATGCGCGCCATCTCGGCCATGGCACCCATCAGGTGATGGCGGATGCGCAGCTCCACCTCGCCGCAGATCTTCAAGGGCGAGGTGAGAAAGCGGTCGAGCGTGTGATTGATCGTGCCCTCGGTGGAGTTCTCGATCGGTACCACCCCGAAGTCCGCGTTCGCCGCCTCCACCTCGTGAAAGACTTCGTCGATGGAGGCGAGCGGCAGGGCGCGCACCGAGTGGCCGAAATGGGTGAGCACCGCCGTCTGGGTGAAGGTGCCCTCGGGACCCAGGAACGCGACCTTGAGCGGTTCCTGCTGCGCGAGGCACGCCGACATGATCTCGCGGAAGAGGCGCAGCACCTCCTCGTCGCGCAGCGGTCCCTGGTTGCGCTCACGCGCCGCGCGCAGCACCTGCGCCTCGCGCTCCGGGCGGTAGAAGTCGACGGTGCGCCCGGTGACGCCACTCTTCGAGATCCCGACGAGCTGCGCGAGGCGCGCCCGTTCGTTGATCAGGCGCTGGATCTCGACATCCACGGCGTCGATCCGGCCACGCATCTCCCCGAGGTCGGGTCGCGGCCGCGGTGCCCCGGGTGCGCCGCCCGCGTCGGCCGCGCGCGCGGCCCGGGTCGGCGCTGCCGGGCGGCGGCTACGGGGACCGGTGCGCGAGCTCCTCTTCACCGCAAGTCTCTCACACGATGCGCGCCGACAGCACGCCATCGATCGCCCGGATCTCGGCGAGCAGCTCCGCGCCGAGGGCGCCGTCTGCGTCGATGAGCGTGTAGGCGTACTCGCCGCGCGACTTGTTGAGGAGATCGGCGATGTTGATACGATGCATCGCGAGCGCAGTCGAGATCTGGCCCACCATGTTCGGCACGTTGCGGTTGGCGATCGCGAGGCGCGTCGTGTTCGGCAGCCGCGGCAGCACCGCCTCCGGATAGTTGACGCTGTTCCTGACGTTGCCGTTTTCGAGGAATTCGCGCAACTGCTCCGCGGCCATGACCGCGCAGTTCTCCTCCGCCTCCCCGGTCGAGGCGCCGAGGTGCGGCAGGGTGATCACCCTGAGGTGGTTCTTCAGGGCGTTGTTGGGGAAGTCGCACACGTAGCCGTGCAGCCGCCCGGCATCGAGCGCGGCGATCACGGCCGCATCCTCCACGATCCCGGCGCGCGCGAAGTTGAGGAGCGTCCCGCCCATCTTCATGAGCGCGAGCCGCTTCGCGTTGACGAGCCCCGTGGTGGCATCGTTGAGCGGCACGTGCACCGTGATCGCATCGGCGCGCGCGAACAGGTCCTCGAGCGAGAGGGCCTGCGCGACGCTCGCCGAGAGCTGCCAGGCGCGCTGCACCGTGATCTGCGGGTCGTAGCCGAGCACCTTCATGCCGAGGGCCAGCGCGGAATTGGCCACCTCGACGCCGATCGCGCCGAGGCCGACGACGCCGAGCGTGCGTCCTGGGAGCTCGAAGCCGACGAACTGCTTCTTGCCCCGCTCCACTTCCCGCTCGATCGCCTCGTCGTCGCCGGAGAGCTCGCGCGTGAACAGCCAGGCGGGGCCCAGGTTGCGGGCGGCGAGCAGCAGCCCCGCCAGCACCAGCTCCTTGACGGCGTTGGCGTTGGCGCCCGGGGAGTTGAATACCGGGACGCCACGCCGGCTCATCTCTTCCACGGGGATGTTGTTGACGCCCGCGCCGGCGCGACCGATGGCGCGCACACCGGGCGGGATCGTGGCGGCGGTGAGCTCGGCCGAGCGCAGCAGGATCGCATCCGGGTTCGCGATATCCGGGCCGACCTCGTATAGCTCGCGCGGCAGCCGCTCGAGGCCGCGCGGACTGATGTGGTTGAGGGTGAGGATCCGGTAGCTCATGGCGAGGCTTTAGCCGTGACGGCGCTCGAATTCCTTCATGAAGGCGATCAGCGCCTCGACCCCCGCGAGCGGCATGGCGTTGTAGAGGCTGGCGCGCATGCCGCCGACCGAGCGGTGCCCCTCGAGGTTGATGAGCCCCGCGGCGCGCGCCTCGGCGGCGAACGCGCCTTCGAGTGAAGTCTCGGCGAGCGTGAACGGCACGTTCATCCACGAGCGGCACATCCGTGCGACCGGATTCGCGTAGAACCCGCTGGTATCGATCGCGGCGTAGAGCCGCTCGGCCTTCACGCGATTGCGCTCGCCGACGGCGGCGAGCCCGCCCTGGGCCTTGAGCCATTTGAACACCAGGCCCGCGAGGTACCAGGAAAAGGTCGGCGGCGTGTTGAACATCGAGCCCTCGGCTGCCACCGCCTGATAGTCCCACACCGCCGGGACCCCGGCGCGCGCACGCCCGAGGAGCTCCGCGCGCACGATCACGACCACGAGCCCCGCGGGGCCGATGTTCTTCTGCGCGCCGGCGTAGATGAGCGCGAATTTCCCGACCTCGAAGGGCCGCGACAGGATGCTCGAGGACATGTCGGCGACGAGTGGCACGCCGCCCGTGTCGGGCACGTAGGGAAACTCGACGCCGCCGATCGTCTCGTTCGGGGTGTAGTGGACGTAGGCGGCGCCCGCGCTGAACCTGAGCGCCTCCGGCGCCGGCACCGTCGTGTACTTCGACGCTGCCTCATCGGCCAGAACGTTCACGCGCCCCGTGAGGCGCTGCGCCTCGAGGATCGCGCGCTTCGACCAGTGGCCGGTGTTGAGGTAATCGACAGTCGAATCCGCCGCCGCCAGGTTGAGCGGAACGGCGGAGAACTGCGCGGCCGCGCCCCCCTGCATGAAGAGCACGCGGTAGTTCGCGGGCACGGCGAGGAGCTCGCGTAAATCGCTCTCCGCCTGGCGCGCCATGGCGAGAAAGGGCTTGCCGCGATGGCTGATCTCCATGACCGACGCGCCCAGCCCCTGCCAGTCGGTGAGCTCCTCACGGGCCTGCTCGAGGACCTCCACGGGCAGCGTGGCCGGTCCCGCAGCGAAATTGAATGCGCGCACGAGTACCTGCTGAGCCTATGAACTAACTCTGCGGCTCGCCGGGAGCGGGGTCCGCGGCGGCTGCGACCTCGACCTCGTCCTCGCCGGATTCGAGGCTCTCGATGCGCTCGATGCCGACCAGCCGTTCCCCTTCCCCGAGGCGGATCAGCCGCACACCCTGGGTGTTGCGGCCCTGGACGGAAATCTCATCCACCGTGGTGCGCACCAGCGTGCCGGTGGAGCTGATCAGCATGATCTCCTGGCCCGGCAGCACCTGCAGCGCCGCCACCGTGTCGCCGTTGCGGCCCCCGGTCTGGAGCGCGATCACGCCCTGCCCGCCGCGGCCGTGCGAGGGGAAGTCCGCGAGCGGCGTGCGCTTGCCGTAGCCGGCGGCGGAGGCGGTAAGGACCTCCCCCTCGCCGACCACGATGAGCGCGATGACGTCCTGACTCGTGGCGAGGCGGATGCCGCGCACGCCGGCCGCCTCGCGCCCCATGTAGCGCACCTCGCTCTCGCGGAAGCGGATGGCCTTGCCGCCGCTCGATACCAGCATGATCTCGCGGTCGCCGTCGGTGATCGCCACCCCGACCAGCCGGTCGTTGTCGGCGAGGTCGACCGCGATGATGCCGGTCGAGCGCGGCCGCGAGAACGCCGCGAGCGGCGTCTTCTTCACGGTGCCGGCGCGCGTCGCCATGAACACGAAGTGCTGCTCGTCGTACTGCTTGACGGGCAGCAGCGCGTTGATCTTCTCGCCCTCCCCGAGCGGCAGCAGATTCACCATGGGCTTGCCGCGCGCGCCACGCCCGGCCTGCGGCAGCTCGTAGACCTTGAGCCAGTACACCTTGCCGCGGTTGGAGAAGCACAGCACGGTGTCGTGGGTGTGGGCGACGAACAGCTTCTCGACGAAGTCCTCGTCCTTGACGGCCGTGGCGGTCTTGCCGCGGCCGCCGCGGCGCTGCGTCTGGTACTCGGTGAGCGGCTGGCTCTTGGCGTAACCGGCGTGCGACAGCGTCACCACCACGTCCTGCGGCTCGATCAGGTCCTCGGTGGTGAGATCCAGGTGATCGCGGTTGATCTCGGTGCGGCGCGCATCGCCGTAATTCTCGCGCACCTCGATGAGCTCGGCGCGCACCACCTGGGTGAGGCGCTCGGGCCGCGCCAGGATGTCGGTGAGGTCGCGCAGCTGCTCGAGGAGGCCCCGGTATTCCTCGACGATCTTCTCGCGCTCGAGGCCGGTGAGACGATGCAGGCGCATGTCGAGGATCGCCTGCGCCTGCGCCTCCGAGAGGCGGTAACCGCCGCCGTTGAGGCCGGCGTCGGCCGCCAGTCCCGCCGGGCGGGTGGAGACGGCGCCGGCCGCGGCGAGCAGCTCACTCACGAGTCCCGGCGGCCAGGGGCTCGCGAGCAGCGCCGCGCGCGCCTCGGCCGGATTCGGCGCCGCCTTGATGAGCGCGATCACCGCGTCGATGTTGGCGAGCGCCACCGCCAGGCCCTCGAGTATGTGGGCGCGCTCGCGCGCCTTGCCGAGGTCGTAGATGGTGCGGCGGGTGACTACCTCGCGGCGGTGCCGGATGAAGGCCTCCAGCATCTCCTTGAGCGACATCAGCTTCGGCTGCCCGTCCTGCAGCGCCACCATGTTGATGCCGAACACCGTCTCCATCGGCGTCTGCGCGTACAGATTGTTGAGGACGATCTCGGTCACCTCGCCGCGCCTGAGCTCGATGACGATGCGCATGCCGTCCTTGTCGGACTCATCGCGCAGGCCGTCGCCGGCGATGCCGTCGATCTGCTTCTCGCGCACCAGCTCGGCGATGCGCTCGATGAGCCGCGCCTTGTTGACCTGGTAGGGGAGCTCGGTGACGACGATCGCCTGGCGGTCGCCGCGGCCCACGTCCTCGATACTCACCTTGGCGCGCACTGACAGCCGCCCGCGGCCGGTGCGGTAGGCGGTGGCGATCTCCTGCGCGCCGTTGATGATGCCGGCGGTGGGAAAGTCCGGTCCCGGCATGTGCTGCATGATGGACGCGAGCGGCAGCGCCGGGTCGTCGAGCAGCGCCAGGCAGGCGTTGACGGTCTCGGTGAGATTGTGCGGCGGGATGTTGGTCGCCATGCCGACCGCGATGCCGGTCTGGCCGTTCACCAGCAGGTTCGGGATGCGCGTCGGCAGCACCGAGGGCTCGGACTCGCTCTCGTCGTAGTTGGGAACGAAATCGACGGTTTCCTTGTCGATGTCGGCGAGCAGCTCGTGCGCGAGGCGCGACATGCGCACCTCGGTGTAGCGCATGGCGGCCGGCATGTCGCCGTCCACCGAGCCGAAATTGCCCTGCCCATCGACCAGTAGATAGCGCATGGAGAACGGCTGCGCGAGGCGCACGATGGTGTCGTACACCGCGGTGTCGCCGTGCGGGTGGTACTTGCCGATCACATCGCCGACCACGCGTGCCGACTTCTTGTAGGGCTTGTTGAAGTCGTTGCCGAGCTCGCGCATGGCGTGCAGCACCCGCCGATGCACCGGCTTCAAGCCATCGCGCACGTCGGGCAGCGCACGCCCGACGATCACACTCATTGCATAGTCGAGATAGGACTGCCGCATCTCCTCTTCGAGACTGACCGGCAGAACTTCGCGGGCGATCTCAGGCATTCACTATCAGGTAGGGAGCGTTGGTTCAGGCCGTGAAACAAAGGAGAAATTCTAGCATGAAGCACCCCGCCGCTCCCTCACTCCGGGTGCCGTCGAGGCGGCTCGCGAGACGCTTGACAAGCGCGCTTGCGCTTCGGTGCCCGCCGCCCGCTGCGACGAGGTACTTGGGCACGGCACGCTCCTGAAGAAATCGAGCTGACGCGCCGATTTTACGTGCGCGCAAGGCGCTGAGCGCGCCGATATACTTCGGGCCCTGATGCCGCCCCCTGAAGCCGCCCGCGCCGCCAACGCCGACCCCGCCGAGCTCGGCAAGTTCGACGCGCTCGCGGCGCGCTTCTGGGACAGCCACGGCGAGTTCCGCCCCCTGCACCTGCTGAACCCGGTGCGCACCGCGTACATCGCCGCTCGCGCGCCGCTCGGCGGCGCCCGCGTGCTGGATGTCGGCTGTGGCGGGGGACTGCTCGCCGAGGCGCTCGCGGCGGCGGGCGCCAGCGTCACCGGCATCGATCTCGCGCCCGGCATGATCGAGGTCGCACGGCTGCACGCCGCCGAGTCGGGCCTCACGCTCGACTACCGCGTGGCGGATGCGCAGCAGCTGGCGGCAGCCACGCCGGGCGCTTTCGAGGTCGTCACCTGCATGGAGATGCTCGAGCACGTGCCCGAGCCGGCCGCCATGGTGGCGACGCTCGCGGCCCTGGTGCGCCCCGGCGGCGCACTGTTCGTCTCGACCCTCAACCGGAACCTCCGCTCGTTCCTGCTCGCCATCGTCGCGGGGGAGTACCTGCTCAGGCTCCTGCCGCGCGGCACTCATGAGTACGAGCGGCTCATTCGCCCCGCGGAGCTCGCGCGCTGGGCGCGGGACGCGGGGCTCGCCCTGCGGGACTTGCGGGGTATCGAGCTGAACCCCTTCACCGGCCGCGCTTCGCTCAGCGGCAGCGTCACGGTGAACTACCTCGCTCACTTCTCGCGCGGCGACGACCCGCCGTGAGTACGCTCGCCGCGCTGCTGCTGGTCGCCGCCGCGGGCTTCATCGCCGGCGCGGTGCTCGGGGGCCTAGTGACGCACATCCGTGCGGCGCGCCGTATCGAGGCGCTGCACGTCGAGCTGACCGCGGCGCGCGTGCGGTTGGAGTCGAGCGTGCTCGCGGATGCGGACCGCGTGAAGCTCCTCGAGCAGTCGGAGACTCGGCTGCGCGCCGCCTTCGATTCCGTCGCCGGCGAGGCGCTGCGCGCCAACAGCGCGCTGTTCCTGCAGCTGGCACGCGAATCGCTCGGGCGCGACCAGGTCGTGGCGCAGGGGGCGCTGCGCGAGCGCGAGACGGCGATCGCGCAGCTCGTCGAGCCGCTGCGCGCCGCCCTCGAGCGCACCGAGGCCCAGGTGCTCGCGCTCGAGCGCGAGCGGCGCGAGGCCTTCGCGAGTCTGCGCACGCAGATCGAATCCTTGAGCGGCGGGCAGGTCCAGCTGCAGCGCGAGACGCGCAACCTGGTGACGGCGCTGCGGCGCCCGGAGGTGCGCGGTCGCTGGGGCGAGCTGAGCCTGCGCCGCCTGGTCGAGCTCGCCGGTCTCACCGAGCATTGCGACTTCACCGAGCAAGTGCGCGTGACGGGTGAGGACGGCACACTGCGCCCCGACCTCGTGGTGCACATGCCGGACGCGCGCGATCTGGTGGTCGACGCCAAGACGCCGCTCGATGCCTATCTCGCGGCGCTCGAAGCGGCCAGTGATGAGGAGCGGGCGCAGGCGCTGAAGCGCCACGCGCAGCAAGTCGAGGCGCGCGTGCGCGATCTCGCCGCGAAAAGCTACTGGAGCCAGTTCGAGCGCAGCCCGGAATTCGCGGTGCTGTTTCTGCCGGGAGACCAGTTCCTGTCGGCGGCGCTCGCCGAGCGCCCGGACCTGCTCGAGATCGCTCTCGGCCAGAGCGTCATCATCACGACCCCTTCGACCCTCATCGCACTCCTGAAGACTGTCGCCTACGGCTGGCGCCAGTCGGCGGTCGCACACAACGCCGCGATCATCCGCGACCTGGGCCAGGAGCTCTACCGGCGGCTGGCGAGCTTCGACGGGCACCTCGCGCGCATGGGGCAACGCCTCGCCGCCGCGGTGGAAGCCTACAATGCCGCGGTCGGATCGCTCGAGCGTCAGGTGCTGCCGCAGGCGCGGCGTTTCACCGAGCTCGGCGTGACCGCGGACGCGCCGCTCCCGGTGCTCGAGCAGGTGACCCAGCTCACGCGCAACAGCGACGCGCCGACCCTCGCCGAACCGCCGGCCTCGACTGAATGACTTCCGCGAGGCCGGACGCCTCTACGACGCACGCCCTCGTTTGGCTCTACGCTCCTCTTGCTCAGCGGCCCCTGCTCGCTGCGCTGTTCGCCATCGAGGCCGAGATCGGCACCAGCCTGAAGCCCGGACTCGATCACCAGGTCGCTCACTTGCGCCTCGAGTGGTGGCGCACGGAATGCGCGCGCTGCGCGCAGGGTCAGCCGGCGCATCCACTGACGCGCACCGTCGCTCAAGGCTTTGCCGGCCGCGACCTGGCGCCGCTCTTGGGACTCGCGGGGCTCGTCGATGCGGCAGTGTGGGATCTGGCCGCGGCCCCCTTCGAGACGCGCCGCGAGCTCACCGGATACTGCGAGCGCTGGGCGGACGCGATGATCGTGCCGCTCACCCGGCTCGCGGCCTCGGACGTGGATCCGGCGGCCGCGCGCGCCCTCGGCGCCGCGCTCCGAGAGACCGAGCTCATCGGTTGTCTCGCGGGGGAGGCGCGCGCCGGTCACCTGCGGCTGCCGCTCGATGAGCTCGCGGCGGCCGGGGTGGATCCGGCGAGCCTGGCGAAACTGCCGTGGCCCGCGGCGCTGGCCGCGCGGCTCCGCGCCCGCCATGGAGAGTTGCGTGCAGAGCTTGCCGCGGCTGTGAGCGCGCTGCCGGCCGCAGCGCAGCCGCCGCTGCGCGCCCTGCTGGTGTGGGCCGCGCTGGCCGCGGCCGGGTCGCGGCGCGCCGAGCGGCGCTTGCCGCGCTGGCTCGCGGGGCGCGACGATCGTGGTTTGTTGGACGGCTGGCGCGCCTGGCGCGCCGCGCGGCAGGCCGGTGCCGGGCGCTTCGCCCTCTAGCCGCCGCGTCGGTGGGGGGCGTCGGCTGCGTGCTGCCCCATTTCGCGATAGTTAGGTCCTTGCCTAACTATCGCGAAGTGAGAGTGCACGCGCTGCGCCGAACCCCGGCGCCCCGTTTGGCGATCCTGAAGCATTTGCTTCACTATCGCGGAATGACACGTTCCACGCCGCCATGACCGACAGCTTCGATCCACGCACGCACCACGCGAGCCCGGATGAGCTCGCGGGACGCGTGATCGCCATCACCGGCGCAAGCGACGGGCTCGGGCGCGCGGTCGCGCTCGCCTGCGCGCGGCACGGCGCGAGCGTGATCCTCATCGGTCGCAGCGAAGCGAAGCTCGAGAAAGTGCACGGCGAAATCGCCGCAGCCGCAGCCGCAGGCTCCGCCGGCGGCCCCGAGGCCGCGATCGGTGTGCTCGACCTCGAGCGGGCGCTGGCGCCCGACTATGACCGGTTAGCGCAAGCGCTCGATAAGCGCTACGGGCGCCTCGACGGGCTGCTGCACAATGCGGGCCTCCTCGGCACGCTCGCTCCCATCGAGCACTACGACGTGCCGACCTGGTGCCGGGTGCTGCACGTGAACGTCACCGCCGCGTTTGCCCTCACCCAGGTGCTGCTGCCGCTGCTGAAGAGATCCGCCGACGCCTCGGTCGTTTTCACCTCGAGCAGCGTCGGCCGGCGCGGCCGTGCCTACTGGGGCGCCTACGCGGTCTCGAAGTTCGCCCTCGAGGGACTCTCTCAGGTGCTCGCGGATGAGCTCGAAGGCACGAGCGTGATCCGCGTGAACACCCTCAACCCAGGGCGCGCCCGCACCGCGATGCGGCGCCACGCCTATCCTGCCGAGGACGTGGCGAGCGTGCCGTCGCCGGAGACGCTGACGGGCCCGTACATCGCCCTCCTGGGTCCGGCGAGCCGCGGTATCACCGGGGGCGCCTTCGATGCTCAGGGTTCGGCGTCTGCCGCGGCCCGCGCGCCGGGGGCGGAGGCGCCACCTGAAGTCAGCAGCTCGCGCAGCTCCTCGCCGCCCAGCTCCCGCGCCTGACCGCGCCCGAGCGCGCGCCCGAGCGCGATGGGCCCAAGCTGCGTGCGTAGCACGCGGCTGACGAGCGCGCCCTGCCGCTCGAAGAGCTGCCGCACTTCCTTGCCGCTCACGCCGCGGGCGCTCAGGGTGTACCAGCGGTTCGCCCCCTCGCCGCCCGCCGCCTCGCAGCGGCTGACCTCGAGGTGTACGCCGCTATCGAGCTCACCGCCCAGGACACCCTGAAGCTGTGCCTCACCGAGCTCGCCCCGTACCCGCACGCCGAACTCGCTCGTGAGGGCGTGCACCCGGCGCTGCAGGCCGAGCGCGAGGGTTCCGTCGGAAGTGACCAGCTCGAGTCCGCCGTCGACCCGGGGCATGGGACTCACGGCGATGAAGCGCTTGCCGGCGCGGCGTGGCAGCCTTGAAGAGACCGTCGCGAGCGCCTCACCCGGCGAGCGGTGACAGAGGAACACCTGCGCGCCGCCCGGCGCCGCGCGCGCGTGCACCACCCGCCCATCGAGGCGCACCTGATCCCTGGCCGTCGCCCGGGTGCCGAGCGTTGCCAGCGCGCCATTCACGGTCAGGCGCCCGGCCCGTATCCAGGCTTCGACCTCGCGCCGCGAGGCGAGCCCGGCGCGCGCCAGGAGTTTCTGCAGCCTCTCAGGGGCAGCGGCCGCGGGACCGCGCCGCATCAGCCGTCCAGGTCGCGGGGGGCGGCGACCAGCTCGTGCGAGCCGTCGGTGCCGGCGGAGAGCTCATCGTCCTCCGCGGTGTCGTCGCTCTCGGCGGCATCGATCGCCGCGCCACCGCCGCTCGCAGCGTCGGGGGCCGGCGCCTCCTCACCCGCGAGCGCGAGCTGCAGGTTGATGTCGCCCATCGCCTTGAGCTCGGCGAGCGGCGGCAGCTCATCGAGGCTCTTCAGGCCGAAGTAGTCGAGGAACTCGTGCGTGGTGGCGAGCAGCTCCGGGTGTCCCGGCACATCGCGATGCCCAACCACCCGCACCCAGTTGCGCTCGATCATGGTGCGCACGATGTTGGGATTCACGGCGACACCGCGCACCGCCTCGATCTCCGCGCGGGTGATCGGCTGGCGGTAAGCGATGAGGGCCAGCGTCTCGAGGAGCGCGCGCGAGTAGCGCACCGCGCGCTCCGGCCACAGCCGCGAGATCTCCTCAGCCAGCTCGCGCCGCACCAGGATGCGGTAGCCGCCGGCGGTGTGCTTGAGCTCGATGCCGCGCCCGGCGTACTCCGCCGCGAGCGCCTCGAGCGCTGCCTGCAGCTGCTGCGTACTCGGGCGCGCACCCTCGTCGAAGAGGCGCGCGAGCTCAGCCACCGGGAGCGGCTGGCCCGCGGCAAGCAGCGCGGCCTCGATGACGTTCCTGATGTACGTCTGGTTCATGAGGGATCCTCATCGGGCGCCTCCGCGGGAGGCTTGTCGGCGACCAGGTGCAGGGTGCGTCCGGCGGGCGCCGCGCGCACGTGCAGCGGCGCATAGGCCTCGGCCTGCACGATGTCGATCAGGCCTTCGCGCATCAGCTCGAGAATCGCGACGAAGGTGACCGTGACTCCCATGCGGCCCTCCGCCGGACGGAACAGCCGCGCGAACTCGACGAAGCCCGCCGTACCGAGAATGGCAAGGATGTCGCTCATGCGCTCGCCCACCGAGAGCCGCTCGCGCTCGATGTGGTGGTGGGCGAACATCTCGGCGCGCGCCACCACTTCCTTGAACGCCACCAGCATCTCCTGCAGCGTGACCTGCGGGAGCGAGCGCACCACGCGCCGCTCTTTCAGCTCCACCGCGGTCGGCCACACGTCGCGCTCGAGCCGTGTGAGCCCGTCGAGATCCAGCGCCGCACGTTTGAAGCGCTCGTATTCCTGCAGCCGCCGCACCAGCTCGGCACGCGGATCGCCGCCCTCCTCCTCGGCGCCGCCCGGCCGCGGCAGCAGCATGCGCGACTTGATCTCGGCGAGCGTCGCGGCCATCACCAGATACTCGCCGGCGAGCTCGAGCTGCAGGTCCTGCATCAGCTCGATGTACTGCATGTACTGGCGGGTGATCTCGGCGAGCGGAATGTCGAGGATGTCGAGGTTCTGGCGGCGGATGAGATACAGCAGCAGGTCGAGCGGTCCCTCGAAGGCCTCGAGGAATACCTCGAGCGCCTGCGGCGGGATATAGAGGTCGCGCGGCAGCTGCGCGAACGGCTCACCGTTCACCATCGCGAACGGCAACTCGGCCTGCTCCGGCGCGCCCGCGGGCGGCGGCGGTGCGGGGTTGTTCGAGACGACGATCGTGAGGTTGGGTTTCATGGCTCTTCTCCCCCGCTTGGCTTCAGTCGGGGCGCAGGTGCATGGTGCGGCGGACTTCATCGAGGGTCTCGCGCGCGGCGGCGCGCGCCTTCTCGGCCCCCTCGGCGACGATGCCGCGCACCAGGTCCGGGTTGTCCTCGAATTCCTGTGCGCGCCGGCGCATGCCGCCGATCTCCTCGACTATCTTGTCGATCACCGGCTGCTTGCACTCGAGGCAGCCGATGCCGGCGCTGCGGCAGCCCTCGCTCGCCCACTTGCGAGTCGCCTCATCGGAATAGATCTTGTGCAGGTCCCACACCGGGCACTTGTCCGGGTCGCCCGGATCGGTGCGCCGCACGCGCGCCGGATCGGTCTTCATCGCCTTGAGCTTCTGCACCACCGCATCCGGATCCTCGCGCAGCCCGATGGTGTTGCCGTAGGACTTGGACATCTTGCGGCCGTCGAGGCCCGGCACCTTCGGTGTCGCGGTCAGGAGCACCTGCGGCTCGGGCAGGATCGTGACGCCGGTGCCTTCGAGGAATCCGAGCAGCCGTTCGCGGTCGGCGACCGTGATGCGGTTGTTGCTGTGGACCAGGGCGCGGGCGCGTTCGCGCGCCTCGGTGTCGCCGCTCTCCTGGAACTTGCGGCGCAGCGAGCGGTAGTTGGTCGAGTTGCGCGCGCCGAGACTCTTCACGGCCTTCTCGGCGTTGGCCTCAAAGTCCGGCTCGCGCCCGTAGAGATGGTTGAAGCGCCGCGCGGTCTCGCGCGTCAGCTCGACGTGCGCCACCTGGTCCTCGCCCACCGGCACGTAGGCCGCGCGGTACACCAGGATGTCGGCGCTCTGCAGCAGCGGGTAACCGAGGAAGCCGTAGGTGGTGAGGTCCTTCTCCTTCAGCTGCTCCTGCTGGTCCTTGTAGCTCGGCACGCGCTCGAGCCAGCCGAGCGGCATGATCATCGACAAGAGCAGGTGCAGCTCGGCGTGCTCGGGCACGTGCGACTGGATGAAGAGCGTCGCGACGCCGGGATTCAAGCCGGCCGCCAGCCAGTCGATCAGCACTTCGCGCACGTGCTCCTGCAACTGCGAGGTGTCGTCGTAGCCGGTGGTGAGCATGTGCCAGTCGGCCACCATGAAGAAGCACTCGTACTGGTACTGCAACTCCACCCAGTTGCGCAGCGCGCCGTGGTAGTTGCCGAGGTGCAGCCGGCCCGTGGGCCGCATGCCGGAGAGGACGCGCCGCGCCGGCGCGGGCGAGCTCACGTGCCTCCCCGCAGCGCGGCTGCGGGTAGGGTGATGGATGCGTGGGCGGGTTTCACGGCGCGGCGCTCACGGCGTGAATTATAGCGCACGCCCGGCGATCGGGCCGAGCGCGCCCTTGCCCTCGCGCACGATCACCGGCGGCGAGACCGACAGATCCACGACCGTGGTCGGCTCCACACCGCAGTCCCCGCCGTCGAGTATGGCGTCGATCTCGTGAGCGAGACGCCGCTCGATCTCGCGCGCCTCGGTGAGCGGCTGCGGGTCCGAGGCGAGCATGAGCGTCGAGCTCATGAGCGGCTCGCCGAGCTCCTTGAGCAGCAGCTGCGGCACCGGATGGTCGGGGATGCGCACGCCGATGGTGCGCCGGCGCTCGTGCTGCAGGCGGCGCGGCGTCGCGCGCGTGGCGCGCAGCAGGAACGTATAGGGTCCGGGCAGACAGGCCTTGAGGATCCGAAACTGCCAGGTCTCGATGAGGGCGAAGCGGCCCACCTCGGCGAGGCTCGAGCACACCAGCGTGAAGTGATGGTGGCGATCGGCCTGGCGGATGCGCCGCACGCGCTCGAGCGGAGCCTTGTCGCCGAGCTGCCAGCCGAAGGCGTAGCAGGAGTCGGTCGGATAGGCGATGAGGCCGCCGCCGCGCACCACCTCGGCGGCGCGGCGGATGAGGCGCGGCTGCGGATCGACGGGGTGCAGTTGGAGGAACTCAGCCATCCGTGACAATATACGCGGCCGTTTGGCCCGTATACCCAGGCGTCGCACTCCACTCTCGCATGCAGGCTCTCACCGAGTTCGCGCCGCTCGCGGCGTTCGTCGTCGCGTATTACCTGCGCGGCCTGTACGCCGCTACGGCGGTGCTCATGGCTGCCATGCTGGTGCTGCTGGCGGTCGACTGGCTGCGGCTGCGGCGCATTCCGCCGATGCACGCGCTCTCCACCGTGCTGGTGCTGATCTTCGGCGGCGCGACGCTCGCGCTGCACGACCGGGTGTTCATCCAGTGGAAGCCCACGGTGTTCTTCTGGCTGACGAGCCTCGCCTTCATCGGCAGCTCCTGGATCGGCGAGCGCACGCTCACCGAGCGCCTGCTCGGCGGCGCCCTCGCCGAAGCCTTCGGTGAGCGGCTGCGTGTGAGCGCCTCCCTCTGGCGGCGCCTGAATCTCCTGTGGGCGGCCTTCTACGGCCTGCTCGGCGCGCTCAACATCGTCGTGCTGCGCTACCTGAGCGAGCGCGCCTGGGTGGCGCTCAAACTGGTCGATTTCGTGCTCATGGTGTTGTTCCTGCTGGCGCAGGTGCTGTGGCTGTCGGCGCGCGCGGCGCCGGCCGGGCAACAGGCTCTGGAGAGCGGCGATGGGCCCGGCAAGTGATACGGTGATGGCCGAGATGCGCGCCGCGCTCGAGCGGGCTTTCACGCCGGCCACTCTCGAGATCACCGACGACGGCGCGCGGCACGCGGGCCACGCGGCCGCCGGCCGCGGACATTTCCGCGTGCTGCTGGTGTCGGATGCCTTCCGCGGGCGCTCGCGACTCGAGCGCCACCGCATGGTGTACGCCGCGCTCGCACCGCTCCTCGAGCGCTCGGTGCACGCGCTCAACATCAGCGCGCGCACCGCCGACGAGAACGACTGACTACCGCAACCAACCGGGACACTTCCAATGACCATGAACCTCTCGCGCCTCCTGCTCCTCGCCGCAGCCCTCGGCGCCCTCAGCGCGTGCGCACCTAAGTCGAGCGCTCCGGCCGACACCTCGCCGCCGGTGGCGACCGTCAACGGCCAGCCTATCACCCGGGACTTCTACGAGTTCTACGTCAAGAGCGTCACCGGCAAGAGCTCGGCCGAGCTCACCCCCGACGTCCGCGGCAAGCTCCTCGACAACATGGTGCGCGGCGAGGTGATCGCGCAGGAGGCCGCCAAGCAGGGCCTCGACAAGAGCGGCGACACCGCCTACATCCTCGAGCTGTCGCGTCTCAACGTGCTCGGGCAGGCGGTGGGCGACCACTACCTCAAGGACAAGAAGCCGACCGACGCGCAGCTGCGCGCCGAGTACGACGCCTATGTGGCCGCCGCCCCCAAGGTGGAGTACCACGCGCGCCACATCCTGGTGGCGACCGAGCCCTTCGCCGAGAAGCTCGTGCAGCGGCTCGGGCGGGGCGAGAAGTTCGAGGACCTCGCCAAGGCCGAGTCGATGGATCCCTCCAAGAGCAACGGCGGGGACTTAAGCTGGATCCGGCCCGAGTCGGTGCCGCCGGAGTTCATGAAAGCGCTCGAGGCTCTCAAGCCCGGCGAGTACGCGAAGACCCCGGTGCAGACCCCGTTCGGCTGGCACATCGTGCAGCTGGTCGAGACGCGCCCGCTCACGCCGCAGTCTTTCGATCAGCGTAAGCCGCGCATCGAGCAGGAGTTCGAGAGAAAGAAATTCAAGGACTACATGGACGAGCTGATGCGCACCGCGCAGGTCACCAAGCCGCTCGACAAGCCCGCCGCAGGCGGCGCGACGGCTCCGGCGCTTGCGCCCGCCGCCGTGCCTGCGGCCGCGCCCGCGGCAGCACCGGCCGCGGCGGCACCGGCCGCGGCCCCGGCCTCGAAGAACTGAGGGTCCCCGCGAGCTGCGGGCCGCCGGTGGACCCGCTCGCGTTCGCAAATGCGCGCGGCTTCAGCCGCCGCGCAGCAGCGCGCGGAACTCCTGCTCATCGAGCACGGGGACCTTGAGCTCGCGCGCCCGCGCGAGCTTCGAGCCGGCCTCGGCGCCGGCCACCACGAAGCTCGTCTTCTTCGACACGCTCCCCGACACTTTCGCGCCGCGCGCGGCGAGCGCCTCCTCGGCCTCCTCGCGCGTCATGCCGGTGAGCGTTCCGGTGAGAACGAAGGTGCGCCCCGCGAGCAGGCCGGCGGCCCCGGCGGGGACGCGAGCAAGCTCAGGCCATCTCACACCTTTCTTCCGTAACGCATTGATAACATTCACATGATCTTCTGAGGCAAGGAAGGCAGCGACGTGGGCGGCGACGACGGGCCCCACGTCCTCGACCTGCTGGATCTCGTCCTCGCTCGCCCCCATCAGCGCTTCGAGCGTGCCGAAGTGACGGGCGAGCGCGAGAGCGGTGGCCTCCCCCACTTCACGGATTCCGAGCGCATAGAGCAGCCGCGGGAGCGTCGTCTCCTTGCTCTTCTCGATCGAGGCGAGGAGATTTGCGGCGGATTTCTCCCCCATACGCTCGAGCTCGGCGAGCTGCGCTGCCGTGAGCCCGTAGAGGTCGGCCGGCGAGCGCACCAGCTCGCGCTCCACCAGCTGCTCGATCAGCTTGTCGCCGAGCCCCTCGATGTCGAGCGCGCGCCGGCTGGCAAAGTGCCGCAGCGCCTCCTGCCGCTGCGCGCGGCAGGTGAAGCCGCCCGTGCAGCGCGCCACCGCCTCGCCCTCGACGCGCAGCACACGCGAGCCGCACACCGGGCAGCGCTCGGGCAGCTCAACCTGCGGCGCCTCGGGTTTGGGCCGTCTCTCGAGCATGACGCTCACCAGCTCCGGGATCACATCCCCGGCGCGCCGCACCACCACCGTGTCGCCCACGCGCACGTCCTTGCGATGCACCTCGTCGATGTTGTGCAGCGTCACGTTGCTCACGGTCACGCCGCCGACGAACACCGGCTCGAGGCGCGCGATTGGCGTGAGCGCCCCGGTGCGCCCCACGTTGAACTCGATGCCCTTCACCACCGTGAGCGCCTCTTCGGCCGGGAACTTATGCGCGATCGCCCAGCGCGGCGCACGTGACACGAAGCCGACGCGCTCCTGCTCGGCGCGCGCGTCGAGCTTGTAGACGACGCCGTCGATCTGATACGGCAGCGCGCTGCGCCGCGCGCCCATCTCGCGGTAGTAGGCGAGGCAGCCGGCGACGCCGCGCACGCGCCGCGCGTCCGGCGAGACCGGCAGCCCGAGCTCCTTGAGCAGCGCGAGCAGCGCCGCCTGGCCCGGCGGGAGTTGCGCGCCCTCGAGCGCCCCGAGGCCATAAAAAAACGCATCGAGCGGCCGCGCTGCGCTGATCCTCGGGTCGAGCTGGCGCAGGCTCCCGGCGGCGGAGTTGCGCGGATTGACGAACACTTTCTCACCGCGCTCGCGTGCCCGCGCGTTCATGCGCTCGAAGCCCTTCAAGGGCATGAACACCTCGCCGCGAACCTCGATGAGCGGCGGCACCCGCCCGCGCAGCTTGTGCGGCACCGTGCGGATCGTGCGCACGTTGGCCGTCACGTCCTCGCCCGTCACGCCGTCGCCACGGGTCGCCGCCTGCTCGAGCACGCCCGCGCGGTAGATCGCCGTGATCGCGAGTCCGTCGAGCTTGGGCTCGGCGACGTAATCGAGGTCTCCTTCCACGCCGAGCCGCTCGTGAATGCGGCGGTCGAAGGCCGCGACGTCCTCTTCGCTGAAGGCGTTATCGAGGGAGAGCATCGGCACCTGATGCACGACCTCGCCGAAAGCGGCGCTCGGGCTTCCCGCGACTCCCTGAGTGGGCGAGTCGGCCGTGACGAGCTCGGGATGCGCGGCCTCGAGCGCGCGCAGCTCGCCCATCAGCCGGTCGTACTCGGCGTCGGGAATCAGCGGGTCATCGAGTACGTAGTAGCGGTAGTCGTGCTGCTTGAGCTGCTCGCGCAACTCGGCGGCGCGCGCCGCCGGGCGGACTGTCACGAGAGTGCCCCGCCGCTCATACGCTCACGCAGGCTCGCGATGCGCGCCGGAGTGAGCGGCGTGCCAGCTTCGTCCTGCAGCACGCCGCACAGCCGCTCGTTGAGGTTGCGGGCCGTGGTCACCAGCTCCTCGAACGCCTGCGGGGGCGACATGGGTCCCGGCAGCACGGCGAACAGCGACAGACCGCCGAAGTGCTGCGAGTCCATCGTGTCCGCATCGAAGGTCCCGGGACGCGTGAGGCTCGCCGCGCTCAGGATTGCGCGCCGCGCCTCGTCGGGCTTGTGGAAGATGTCGAAGCGCCCGAGCACGAAGCCCTCCGCGGCCAGCGCCTGACGAAGCGATCTGCCGGCGAAGCGCTCCGGCAACGGCGCCACCAGGCGCAGCGCCACGACGCGGCGCTGATCGTCCGGAGGCCATTCCACGAGCGGCGCGGCCGCGGCCGGCAGCTCCGGCAGCAAGTCGCGCGGGTGCGCGGCGCTCGCTGTGGCGCCGGTCCGCGCCTCGTCGGGCTGCGCCTCAGCGGGCTGTTGCTCAGCGTCCCGCGATTCGATGGAATGCCCGCCGCTTGCGTGCGGCTCAGCGGGCGGCACCTCGAACTGCGCCGCAGCAAGCGCCGCGTCCGCTTCCGCCCGGGACGCGGGCGGCTCCCCACCCGTCTCCGGCGGTGCCGCTTCCAGCACCGGGAAACCGCCGGTGTCTTCCGGCAGCTCGACCAGCGGGAGTTTGCGGCTGGCGAGCGACTCGAGCGCGTGCATCTCGGGGAGCTGCAGCGTCGGCTCGCGCGGGCGCGTCGGCTCGGGCGGGGCGTCGCGCCTGCGCGCCTGGCGCGGACGGCGCACCTCCCAGAGCGCGAGCCCGGCGAAGAACAGCACCCCGAGGCTCAGCAGCCACCAGCGCAGCTCAGACATCAGGTGCACCCCTTGAGTGTCTGCACCGCATCAGACCGCGGCCAGCCGCACCGCCTCGTCGACGTCGACCGTGACCAGGCGCGACACGCCCGGCTCGAGCATGGTCACGCCGATCAGCTGCGAGGCGAGCTCCATGGTGGCCTTGTTATGCGTGATAAACACGAACTGCACCCGCCCCGACATGTCGCGCACGATGTCGCAGAAACGCCCGACGTTGTACTCATCGAGCGGCGCGTCGACCTCGTCGAGCAGGCAGAAGGGCGCCGGGTTGAGATCGAAAATCGAGAACACCAGCGCCACGGCCGTGAGCGCCTTCTCCCCGCCCGACAGGAGATGGATGGTGCTGTTCTTCTTGCCCGGCGGGCGCGCCATGACGGCGACTCCGGCGGTCAGCTTGTCCTCGCCGATCAGCTCGAGGTAGGCGTGCCCGCCGCCGAAGAGGCGCGGGAATTTGTCGCGCAGCCCGGCGTTAATGCGCTCGAAGGTGTCCTCGAAGCGCGTACGCGTCTCGCGGTCGATGCGGCGCATGGCTTCAGCGAGCGTATCGAGCGCCGCGGTGAGGTCGGCATACTGCCGATCCAGGTATTCCTTGCGCTGCGTCTGATCCTTCAGCTCATCGATCGCGGCGAGATTCACCTGGCCGAGCTTTTCGATGTCGGCGCGGGCCTCGGCGAGCGCCTGTTCCCAGCCGGTGGCATTCGCCTCGGCGGCGAGATTCGCCAGCACCTCGGCAAGCTCGCAGCGGGTCTCCGCGAACTGCTCGGCGAGCGCCGCGCGGCGCACGTGGGTCTCCTGGGCGGCGAGGCGCGCCGCATCCATCGCCTCGCGCGCCGCGTTCACGCGCTGCTCGGCCGCGAGACGCGCCTCATCGAGGGCACGGAGTGCCGCGTCCGCCTCATCGAGCGCGCCGCGCGCCACGCCGAGCTCGGCCTCCACCTTGAGGCGCCGCTCGAGCGCCTGCCCGAGGCGCGCCTGCGCCTGGATGATCGGCTCGTCTCCCGAGGCCAGCTCCTCCTCGAGTGCCGCGCGCCGCCGCGCCAGCTGGTCGCGCTGCTCGAGCATGCGGTTCATGCCGACCGCGACCGAGCTCTCGGTGGAGCGGCGCGTCTCGACCTGCACGTGCAGGTCGCGGGATGCGAGTTGCGCCGCCTGCGCCGCCGCGCGCGCCTCGGCAAGCGCCGCGCGCTGCCTCTCCCGGACGCCGTCCAGGGCGGCGCGCTGCGCCGCGAGGCTTGCGGCCGTGGCCGTGGCGTGTGACAGCTCCTGCTGCGCGCGCGCCAGGGCCGCCGCCGCGGCCGACCGCTCGCGCTCGAGCTCCGCCGCCTCGCGCTCGAGCCGCGCTGCCCTCAGGTTGGATTCCTCGGCGCGGGCCCTGCCGGCCTCGAGCGCCGCCTTGAGCTCCGCGTAGTGCTGCTGGCCCTGCTGGATCGCGCCCTGCGAGCGGTCGCGCTCGGCCTCGGCCGCCGCGAGCGACTCGCGCGCGCCGCCGAGTGCGGCTTCCGCGGATGCAGCGCGCTGCTCGGCGGCCGCCGCCGCGGCCTTGAGCTCCGCGAGGCGATGCTCGCGGGCGATGACGCCGGCACGCGGATCGGGACCGCGGCCGACGCGCAACCATTCGCGCCCCACCCACTCGCCGTCGCGGGTCATGAACGACTCGCCGCTCGCGAGCGAGCCGCGCTGGCGCAGCGCCTCCGCGAGGGAGGCGGCGGTGCGCACGCTCGCGAGCTGCGCCAGCACGGTCGGGGGACCTTTCACATGGGCGGCGAGTGTGCGCGCCGCGCCGCGCGCGGCCGCGCCGCTCTCGACCACGGTGACGCGTCCGGCGCTGAGCGCACCGAGCGCCGCTTCGATCTCCTCGAGCCGCGGCACGCACACCGCCTCGAGATAATCCCCGAGCGCGGTCTCGACCGCGCGCTCCCATCCGGACTCGACCTCGAGGGCCGCCGCGAGCCGCGGCCGCCCGGCAAGGCCCTCGCCCGCGCGCCACACCGGTTCCCCGGCACGGTCGGACAGCGCCGCGCTCTGCAGCGCCTCGAGAGACGTCAGCTCACCGCGGGCGCCCTCGCGCGCCGCGCGCGCTTCCTCGAGCGCTCCCTCGGCGGCGAGCTCCGCTGCCCGCCGCGCCAGTACGCGCTCCTGGGCGCGGGTGAGCGTCTGGCTACGCTCTTCGCTCGCGGCACGCGCTTGCGCTTCATCGCGCTCGAGCAGCGCGAGCTGGCCGCCGCCCGCAGCCACGAGCGCGGCGCATTCCTCGCCGAGGCGTGCGGCCTGGCCGGCGAGGCGCCGCTGCTCCTTCTCGAGCTGCTCGATGCGGGTGCGCTCGACCTCAGCCGCCTGCTCGGCCGCACCGGCATCGAGCGTGTGCCGCTCCCAGCGCTGCTGCGAGTCGTGCAGCGCCCGCTCGCTCGCCTCGAGCGTCGCCGCGGCGCGCTGTTCCGCCGCCTGCGCGGCCGCGAGTGCCGGCGCGAGACGTGCGAGCTCCGTGCGCACCGCGGCAAGCTGCTGCTCATCGCGAGCGATGTGCGTGGCGAGCTCGGCGAGCGTCGCGGCGGCCTGGGTGAGGTCCTCGCGCTGGCGCTCGCGCAGTTCCCGGGTGTGCTCGATCGTCTGCTCGAGGCGTGAGATCTCGGCGCCCGCTTCGTAGTAGCGGGCCTGGACTGCCGACAGGCGCTCGCTGTGCTCGGTCTGTGCGGCGCGCTGCTTCTCGAGCCCCGCCTCGGCGGCGCGCTGCGCGGTGAGCTCGGCCTGCATGGCGAGTTCGCGGCCGCGCAGCTCCGCGTCGTGAAGCTCGGCGCCGCTGTCGAGGTCGCGTAACTTAAGCGCGATGAGCTCGGCGACCAGGCGCCGCTCGGTGTCCTTGAGCGCCTGGTAGCGCCGCGCGGTGGCCGCCTGGCGCTGCAGGTGGCGGATCTGCTTCTCCACCTCGTCGCGCAGATCCTGCAGCCGCTCGAGGTTCTCGCGCGTCTCGGCGATGCGCGCCTCGGTCTCCTTGCGCCGCTCCTTGTAGCGCGAGATGCCGGCCGCCTCCTCGACGAAGGCGCGCATGTCCTCGGCCTTGGCGTCGATGACGCGCGTGATCATGCCTTGTTCGATGATGGCGTAACTGCGCGAGCCGAGGCCGGTGCCGAGAAACAGGTTGGTGATGTCCTTGCGCCGGCAGCGCACGCCGTTGATGAGGTAGGTCGACTGGCCGTCGCGTGATACCTGGCGCTTGAGGGCGATCTCGCCGTAGCTCGCGTACGGGCCGCCGATCTTGCCGTCGGAGTTGTCGAACACCAGCTCGACGGCCGCGGTACCTACGGGCTTGCGCGCGCTCGAGCCGTTGAACACCACGTCCGCCATGTTGTCGCCGCGCAGATGCTTGGCGGACAGCTCGCCCATGACCCAGCGTACGGCGTCGATGACGTTCGACTTGCCGCAGCCGTTGGGGCCAACGACACCGGTGAGATTGCTGGGGAAGCTGATGGTGGTGGGATCGACGAAGGATTTGAAGCCGGCGAGCTTGATCTTGGTCAGCCGCATCTGTGCCTTCTACCCCCGCGTCCCGGCCATCCAGGGATGGTGTAGTGTAGAGGAATATGCCCTCGACGCCCACCACGCAGCTGGAGACTTTTGCGAATCCCGAAGTGCAGCGCGACTACACCATCCGCATGCACATCCCCGAGTTCACCTGCCTGTGCCCGCGCACCGGCCAACCGGATTTCGCGACGCTCGATCTCGAGTACGTGCCGGACCGGCGCTGCGTCGAGCTCAAATCGCTCAAGCTTTACATCTGGTCGTTCCGGGAGCGCGGCGCCTTTCACGAGGCCGTGACCAACGAGATCGCCGATCACGTCAACGCCGCCGTCGAGGCACGCTACCTGCGCCTGGCCGCGCGCTTCAACGTGCGCGGCGGAATCTTCACCACGGTTGTCGCCGAGCGCCGACAGCCGGGCTGGCAGCCCGCGCCCCCGGTCGCGCTGCCCTAAGTCCGGCTGCCTCGCTGCCTTAAGTAGCTCGAGGAGCGCCCCGGGCGGACGCCGCCCGCCGCGGCCTTCCGCCGCACCGCGCCACGGCCGCCTTTTAGCCGCATCTGTACACCACAAAGTCGGCCGGTATAATCGCGCGTTCTTCAAAGACCCTGACGATCTGTCGAGGAGCGATTGATGCCGGCCAAGAGAACTGCGCCTAGGTCCGCCAAGGGCAAGAAGGCGTCCGGCCGGCCTGCGGTGCGTAAGCTCGTCGCCGTGCACAAGAGCGCCGCCGCGCGCGGCCGCGCGGCCGCCCACGCGCGCAAGAGCCCCGCCCCGGCCAAGAAACCGGCGGCCCATGCCGTCCCCCCGGCGAGTCAGCCGGCGGCCGAGGCGCGCAAGGTCGCACGCCCGGCCACCCCGCCGCCGCGTCCCGCCATCGCCACCATCGTGCCACCCACCGCGCCTCGCGCCGCCACCGCCGCGCCCCCGACAGAGGGCGATGACGTCGAGGGAGCGGAGCCGGGGAGCCTGCTCGCCGGACCGCGCAACGTACAGCCCTACATCGTCAAGCGCGGCGAGCAGTACATGAGCAAGGAGCAGCTCGATCACTTCCGGATCATCCTGAAAAGCTGGAAACGCGACCTCATGGTCGAGGTGGACCGCACCGTCTCGCACATGAAAGACGAGGCCGCGAACTTCCCCGATCCCAACGACCGCGCCACCCAGGAAGAGGAATTCAGCCTCGAGCTGCGCACGCGCGACCGCGAGCGCAAACTCATCCGCAAAATCGACGACGCTCTCAAGCGCATCGACGACGGCTCCTACGGCTACTGCCTCGAGACCGGGGAGGAGATCGGCATCAAGCGCCTCGAGGCGCGCCCGGTCGCGACGCTCAGCATCGAGGCTCAGGAGCGCCGCGAACGCCGCGAACGCCAGTATGGCGATCGCGACGACCGCTATCGCTAAAGTCCCCGTCAGCGGCGCGCCGCCGTCGACTTACCTCGGGCGCTTCGCCCCCTCGCCCACCGGGCCACTGCATCTCGGCTCACTGGTGGCCGCAGTCGGGAGCTTCCTCGACGCGCGGCACCAGGGCGGCCGTTGGCTGGTGCGTATGGAGGATCTCGATCGCGAGCGCCTCATCCCCGGATGCGCCGACGCGATGCTGCGCACCCTCGAGGCGCACGGCCTCACCTGGGACGGCGCGGTCGAGTACCAGAGCGCGCGCACCGCTCACTACGCCGACGCCCTCGCGCGCCTCACGGAGCGCGGCCTGACGTTCGAGTGCAGTTGCACACGCCGCGAGCGCATCGAGGGTGGCTACCCGGGCACGTGCCGCAACGGACCCGGGCGCTCGGGGCCCACCGCGACGCGCTTTCGCGTCGATGACGCCGCGGTCGAGTTCGAGGACCGTGTGCAGGGAAGGTGCGGCTTCAGCCTGCGCGAGCGCGGCGACGTCGTCGTGAGACGCCGCGACGGGGCGTTCGCCTATCAACTCGCGGTGGTCGTCGATGACGCGCGCCAGGGCGTGACCGACGTGGTGCGGGGCGCGGACCTCCTCGACAACACGCCCTGGCAGATGGCGCTCCAGCAGGCTCTTGGGCTGCCGAGGCCCCGCTATGCGCACCTGCCGCTGGTCGTGGAGGGGCAGCAAGGCAAGCTCAGCAAGTCCCGCCGGTCGCTGGCGCTCGACTCGCACCAGGCAGGAAGCCAATTGCATCAGGCACTTACATTGCTATGCCAGGCTCCACCCCCCAAGCTCAAGCTTGAGCCGCCAACGGTGATCCTTGCCTGGGCGAGCGCTTACTGGAGCATCGGCCGGTTCCGGGGCGTCAAAGAGGTCACCCTGTCCGAGTAGCGCCTGAGGGGTCTATCGGATGTTGGGAGTTGGGTTCGTGGTGCCGATGTACTAAGGTAGCGGCCAACGCCCTGCACTAAGGAAGGTGCTCAACCCAAAGTGAGGGACGTGCGATGAGCGAGCCGCGCACTATAAAAAAGTATCCCAACAGGCGGTTGTACGACACGGTCGAGAGCCGTTACATCACCCTCGCCGACATCCGCCGGCTGGTCATCGAACGCATCGACTTCGTCGTCATCGACAAGAAGACTCAGGGCGACATCACGCGCTCGATCCTGCTGCAGGTGATCGCCGAGCAGGAGCACGGCAACGAGCCGCTCATGAGCCGCGACTTCCTCGCGCAGGTGATCCGCTCCTACGGCGTGGCGACGCGCGGTATGGTCGGCAGCTGCCTCGAGCAGAGTCTGCGACAGTTCGCCACCCAGACCGCCGCGCGCGGACCGCAGGGCTGAAGAACCGGCACGTTGCCTAGCGGGCAAAGATCACGCCCTTTGCCCGCGGGCCTGAGTCCATGGAGCGGCTGGCTTGCGGAAAACGCCGCAGGCGTTTTCCGCCAATCAATCAATGCGGCGCGTCGACGTCGCGCATCGAGAGTCGGATGCGCCCCTGCCGGTCGACCTCGAGCACCTTGACGCGAATCACGTCGCCTTCGCGCAGCTTGTCGCTGACGCGCTCGACGCGCTCGTTCGAGATCTGCGAGATGTGCACCAGACCGTCGCGGCCGGGGAGGATGGTGACGAACGCGCCGAAGTCCATGAGCCGCGCCACCTTGCCCTCGTAGATCTGCCCCACCTCGACGTCCGCGGTGATGAGCTCGATGCGCCGCTGCGCTTCGCGCCCGGCGGTGCCGGCGACCGAGGCGATCTTGACCGTGCCATCGCTCTCGATGTCGATGGTGGTGCCGGTCTCCTCGGTGATCTGGCGGATCACCGCGCCGCCCTTGCCGATCACGTCGCGGATCTTCTCCGGGTCGATCTTGAGCGTGATGATGGACGGTGCCCACTCCGACATCTTCTCGCGCGACTGGTGAATGACGCGATTCATCTCCCCGAGGATGTGCAACCGCCCTTCACGCGCCTGCTCGAGCGCCACGCGCATGATCTCGGGCGTCACGCCCTCGACCTTGATGTCCATCTGCAGCGCGGTGACGCCGTCCTTGGTGCCGGCGACCTTGAAGTCCATGTCACCGAGGTGATCCTCGTCGCCGAGGATGTCGGTGAGGACCTTGTAGCGCGAGCCCTCGAGCACGAGGCCCATGGCAACGCCGGCCACCGGCGCCTTGATCGGCACACCGGCGTCCATCAGCGACAGCGAGGTGCCGCACACGCTCGCCATCGAGCTCGAGCCGTTCGACTCCAGGATCTCCGACACCACGCGGATCACGTACGGGAAGGTGGTCATGTCGGGCATCACGGCGTTCACGCCGCGCCGCGCCAGGTTCCCGTGGCCGATCTCGCGCCGCTTCGGCGATCCCATCATGCCGGTCTCGCCCACCGAGAACGGCGGGAAGTTGTAATGCAGCATGAAGGGCTCGCGCCGCTCGCCCTCGAGGCCGTCGATGATCTGCGCATCACGGGTGGTACCGAGGGTCGTGACGACCAGCGCCTGGGTCTCGCCGCGGGTGAAGAGCGCCGAGCCATGCGTGCGCGGCAGCACGCCGACGCGGACATTGATCGGGCGCACGGTACGCGTGTCGCGCCCGTCGATGCGCGGCTCGCCGTTGAGGATCCGCTGGCGCACGATGTTGCTCTCGAGCTTGAACAGCGCGCTCTCGACGGCTTCCTTGGTCCACTTCGCCTGCTCGCCACCGGTGAGTCCGGTGACGACCTGAGTCTTGATCTCGGTGAGGCGCGCGTGGCGCTGCTGCTTCTCGGTGATGCTGTAGGCCTGAGCGAGCGCCGCCTGCGCCTGCATCATCACGGCCTGGGTGAGCTCGGCATTCTCCGCCGCGGGCTCCCACTTCCAGCGCTCCTTGCCCGCCTCGCTCGCGAGCGCCTTGATGGCGCCGATCGCCACCTGCATCTGCTCATGACCGTAGACGACTGAGCCCAGCATGACGTCCTCGGACAGCCCCTTGGCTTCCGACTCGACCATCAGCACGGCGTGCTCGGTGCCGGCCACCACGAGGTGCAGCTGCGACTCGGCGAGGTCCTTGGCGGTCGGATTCAGCAGGTATTGTCCGTCCCGGTAGCCGACGCGCGCGGCGCCGATGGGACCATTAAAAGGAATGCCCGAGAGCGCCAGCGCGGCCGAAGCGCCCAGAAGCGCCGGGATGTCCGCGTCGATCTCCGGGTCCATCGACAGCACCGTCGCGACGACCTGCACGTCGTTGTGGAAGCTGTCGGGGAATAGCGGGCGGATCGGTCGATCGATGAGGCGCGACGTGAGGGTTTCCTTCTCCGTCGGCCGGCCCTCGCGCTTGAAGAAGCCACCGGGGATGCGGCCCGCGGCGTAGGTCTTCTCGACGTAGTTGACGGTAAGGGGGAGGAAATCCCGTCCGGGCGCTGCGGTCTGCTGCGCGCAGGCGGTGACCAGGACCACGGTATCACCCATGGAGACCCGAACCGCACCCTCGGCCTGGCGGGCGGTCTCGCCCGTCTCGATGGTGACCGTGTGCGGGCCGTAAGGAAACGACTTGCTGACGACGCTCAAAGCTTCATTCCTCGAAAGTTGGAGGTTCGGCCGAAAACGACGGGGGCCGCGCGTCCATGACGGCGGCCTTACCGGTTCTCAGCGGCGCAGTCCCAGGCGCTCGACGAGCTCCTGGTACTTCTGCGGTTGGGTGGCTCTGAGGTAATCGAGGAGCTTGCGGCGCTGATTGACCATCTTCACCAGGCCGCGCCGCGAGGCGTGGTCGCGCTTGTGCGCGGTGAAGTGCCCGCCGAGGTCGTTGATCCGCTCGGAGAGCAGCGCCACCTGTACCTCGGGTGAGCCGGTGTCGGCCGGCCCGCGGCGGAACTGCGCGAGGATCCCGCCCTTTTTCTCGCTGGTTAAAGCCATTGCGCCTGAGTCCTAACTACTTGTCTTAAGAGCCCTTTTGGTAAGCCGCGTATTGTACCTGCCCACACGCGTAACGGACAAGCATCGCCTAGGCTCGAAGAGGCTACCCTGGGGTCCAGCCACCTCGGCGGCGCGGGCGCGCCGGGCGCTGGATCTCGCGCGCCTCGCAACCGCCGCCGAAAACGGCGGGTGCGGCGCGTGTTCGTGCCGCTTGTGTCAACCGCAAGCTCCCCCGCCCGTTCCTGGTCTCTTGCAGCGCACCACCTACGGGCATAGGCTCTTCAATCGAGGTGATTTCCATGCTGAAGACGTTCGCTTTGAGCACTGCGCTCGCGCTGTCGCTCGCAGCCTGCGCCTCCGCCCCCTCCGCCCCCGACAAAGCCCAGGCGGCCGCCAACGCCAAGCCCCCCGCGGGCTGTGTCGCCCAGACCGGCACCCGCATTCCGGTGAAGGACGGTTCGATGGCGTGTGCCGGCTTCGGGAATACCTACACGAGGCAGGACATCGACCACACCGGGCAGTTCGATCTCAGCCGAGCGCTGCCGATGATGGACCCAGCAGTCTCGCGGACGCACTGAGTGCAATGGCGATGAGGTCCCTGATCGTGGTCGCCGGTCTCGCGCTCGCGCTCGCGGCCTGCGCGAGCAGTGGAACCACGGACGTCAAGCGCGCGACCGTCCCGAGCGGCCTGCCGCTCGGGTGCGTGCCCAATGCGCAGACGCAGCGGTGCGATCAGTTCGGCACGTATTACAGCGGCGA
>Ga0210409_10000822_pt1 | contig 45104 bp, 28 predicted proteins | sample IncBWH17MmetaG_FD_161649 | JGI IMG/M metagenome (GOLD analysis project Ga0210409, IMG submission 161649) | Forest soil microbial communities from Barre Woods Harvard Forest LTER site, Petersham, Massachusetts, United States - Inc-BW-H-17-M | ecosystem: Environmental > Terrestrial > Soil >... | reverse complement strand
CAATTACTGGCACGTTCTGGATTTGCCGATCGATCCGTTGGGAACCGGACTCTGCGCCGACCGCTGTGCCGAGAACTACCACACCTATGCGACCGCCGCGGGATATACGTACAACCTCACTCCTACAACTGTATTGGGACTCAACGTGAGCGTGAGCCGGTTCACGTATAACCGGAGCCCGAAGAACACCGGATTCGACCTGACCTCCATCGGCTGGCCGGCGAGTTATAACGAGTCCGTGCCCGCCCAGATGCGCACACCGCCGACGCCCTGCGTAGCGAATTTCACCGACAACATCATGTGTACGCAGGGCCAAAGCTTCATTCAGGACCGCAATACACAGTATTACGTGTCGCCGAGCATTTCGACGTTGCGAGGCCACCACCAATTTCATTTCGGCTTCCAGCTCGAGGTTGGACGGGACAACTATTCGCAGTCCAACATTGCGAGCGGGGCATTTGATTTCTGCGTCTCCGGCCAGGCGTGCTTCACTTCCCTTCCCGGTATCTCCGGGACAGGGCTTTCCTTTGCTGATTTTCTGCTTGGGTATGCCGACAATTTCAACAACCTTGAGAACCATTTTTTTGCGCAGGCTGTAGTTCCTTCCTTCACGGCGGGCCAACAAATTTATCGTGCGTTGTATTTTGACGACTCCTGGCGCGCTACGCGCAGACTCACGTTGAATCTGGGTTTGCGTTACGACCTACAGGGCCCGTGGTCGGAACGCTTCAACCGGTTGTCGTATTTCGACCCAAAGGCGACGAACTACCTGACGCAGTATCTGCCTGCTGGCTCGCCGCCGGTACTCGGGGACGCGTTCCTGGTCAGCCCGGGCAACCGCAACAATCTTCCGCTTCGAAAGTTGGATTTCTCGCCGCGGGTTGGTTTTGCCTACAGCATCGATTCGAAGACGGTGGTCCGCAGCGGCTATGGAATCTTCTGGATACCGGATTACGTGTCGTTCAGCCTGAATCCCCTGAACGACATGGTCAACGGCGGGGCGACAACTTATACCGGGACAGTGGATGGAACGCACCCGGTAAACACCATCGCGCTGCCATTTCCGGCAGGGATTGCGCAGCCTCCTGGACGAAGCCTGGGCACCGTGGGCACGCAGCAGTTCCTGACGCAGGTGGTGCAATCCATCACGGAAGTGGATCCCAGTAATCACCCCCAGGGCTATGTCCAGCAATGGAACCTGGACGTGCAGCGCGAGCTTCCGCTGGACTTCTTTGTGTCCGCGGCTTATGTCGGCTCACGCGGAACGCATCTGGCGCAATATTCACAGCAAATCAATCAGATATCGGACGCATTGCTTGCGCAAGCGGCGGCGCAGGTGGACCCTTCGCTGCCGAACCCGAGGCAAAACGTGACGCTGGTCGAGTCGACACCGAATCCGTTTTTCATCAATGGGCAAGCGTTGGCGCTTGCAGGCCCCACGACGACGGTTGGACAGCTTCTGCGGCCTTACCCGCAGTACGCGGGTGTGCAGCTTGCCGGACAAGGATCTTATGACAGCATTTACCACTCGTTTCAGCTCACGGTGCAACGGCGCTTTGCGGATGCCGGATCTCTGCTGGTCGCTTATACAAATGCAAAATTGATCAGCGATACGGACACGCTGACGGCCTGGGTGGAGCCGGGCGTGGGAGGTATTCAGGACAACAATAATCTGCGGGGAGAGCGCTCGTTATCTTCACAAGACGTTCCGCAGCGTCTGGTGATCAGCTACGTTTTGGACCTTCCTTTTGGGAAGGGCAAACGGTATCTCTCTGGATCGCAGGGATGGATGGACAAAATCGTGGGGGGATGGGGTGTGGATGGCGTAACGATATTTCAGCGTGGCTTCCCGTTGGTCTTTACGAATGGCCAGGTGAATGGCACCACGCTTTTTGGCGGCGGCTCGCGCCCGAACCTGATTCCTGGCTGTTCGGCCGGGAACTCCAGTTCGCGGATTGCGGAATGGTTCAACTCTGCTTGCTTTACCGCGCCGCCGGATTTCACATTCGGGAACGAACCTCGCGTAGACTCCCGGTTGCGAGCACAGGGAATCAGCAACTTTGATTTTGCGGTTTTTAAGCGAGCGCGGTTTGGGTCCAATGAGCGGCTGGGGTTGGAATTCCGGACGGAGTTCTTCAATATCTTTAATAGGACGCAATTTGCGCCGCCAAACACGGTTTGCTGCACGGCAAACAATCCGAATTTCGGGGTGGTGACGAGCACGGCGACCGGCACGAATCCGAGGCTGGTGCAGTTTGGGCTGAAATTCCTGTTCTAGGCGGTGCTCGCAAGTATCCCTGCCCCTATTTTTATTAATACGTGCCTCAGGGTGTCCTTGTACCAGAAACAAAGACATTGGCCTGTATCGAAAAATCTTCTCTACATCCCGTATGTTGGTGTATTGTCTTGAAATCATCGGGGCTTCGTCGGGGGAGTTCACCGATGCCACGGTCCTATTATCGCTGGCATCGCCAACAGGCCGTCAACTAGGGATCAAGCCATGAGTACTTCGCCGCAACGACGTGCGCTGACGCTTCCCGTTGCCCTGGCCAGGAGCCAGGAGCGACCCGCCTCCCCACCAGAACTCACAGGACCCCGCATTCCCAGCGATGACGAGGTAATGCTTCGGTTGCAAACAAACGATGCGATGGCCTTGGAAATTTTGTTTGACCGGTATGCCCGTCTAGTCTTTAGAATTGCCCTCGGAGTGGTCCGTGACAAAGGCGAGGCCGAAGACGTGGTCCAGGAGTGTTTTTTTCATTTGTACAGGAAGCGTTTCCTTTATGATGGTGCCAAGGGCACGGTAAAGAACTGGATGCTCCAGATTGCGCTCCATCGAGCGCTGGACCGGAGAGCTCATTTGGCGCGCAGAGGATTTTATGTTGGTACAGACACAGGCTCGCTCGACGATACATTGTTGGGAGAGACAGACCTGGACCGCGAGATCGGTGCGAAACTGAACCGCATCCAACTGGAGAAGGCCTTTGACGAGTTGCCAGAGAGCCAGCGCGTCACTCTGGAGTTGTTTTATTTCGAGGGATTTGACTTGCGGGAAATCAGCCGCAAACTGAACCAGCCCCTGGGAAATACGCGGCACTATTTTTACCGCGGATTGGAGCGCCTGCGTAAGAGCGCGTTTGTGCAGAGGCTTCGGGAAACGAAACGATGCTAAGGATCCAAGACGGCGGCGAAGAACACGAAAAATACAAGGAACTATGCGCTCTCGCGGCCTCGGGCAGCCTTGCGCCGTTGGAATTGTCCGAATTGCGGGTCCACCTGGAACATTGCGAATCGTGCCAGGAGGCATTTGCGCAGTACCGGATATTGACTACGGAAGGAATACCCACGCTTGCCGAGGGCTATCTCACGCGGCCAGAGCGGGTCATTTGGGACGACTCGGCGGTACGGGAGAAACTCTGGACGAGCGTTCACGGCCACCGGCAGAGTTTGTTGGAACAAGAGAGCCCTGCAACTGCAAGGAGCCAGCAGGATAAGCCACCAAAGAAGAGGGTTCGCGCACTTGCCGGAATGGCGATTGCCGCAGGCTTGTTGCTGGCGGTGGCTTCCGGTGCTTATCACCTGGGTGCACGAACACGTCAACCGGCCATCATTGTTCAGACTTCCACAGCTTTGGATGAGCAGTACCAAAAGCTTTCGGAACAGAAGAGGGCTGCCGACGAATCGCTGGCTGCGCAGGAGAAAAGGCTGGCTCAACTTCTGGCAGAAAGCGCCGAGAAAGAGCAGGCACTGGCCAGGCTGCGGGCGTCGTTGCGTGCGCTGGAGGCACGTTCGAACGAGCTGATGGCAGAGAGCAGCCAGTCTGAGGCGCAATTGAAGGAACTATCTCAGCAGCGCGACGATCTGAACGCCAAGCTGCAAGCCATGAGCCTTGCCTATGGCAATAATCAAGCCGAGTTGACGAGCCTGCGCTCTGAACGCGACAAGACATCGCTACGAACCGCTTTCCTGGAATCCAAAATTGAAGATCTGACCACGAAGAATCGCGACCAGGATCGTCGCCTGAAGGATGCCGAGCAATATCTCACTTCAGACCGGGATATCCGCGAATTGATGGGTGCCAGAAAGCTGTACATCGCGGACGTGTTTGACGTGGATGGCAGCAGCCGCACCCAAAAGCCTTTTGGCCGCGTTTTCTATACCCAGGGCAAATCTCTCATCTTTTATGCTTTCGACCTTGATCGGCAGCCCGGAGTGGTAAACGCCAGCACATTCCAGTTTTGTGGCCAGCGCGAAACACCGCAGGGAGAGTCTGCCACCCCGATGAATCTGGGTATCCTTTATATGGACAACGAAACCAACCGGCGATGGGTGATGCGGTTTGATGATCCCAAGCAACTGACGGAGATCGACGCCGTATTCGTGACCGTGGAGCCTCGCGGCGGGAGCCACAAGCCGACGAGCAAGCCGTTTTTGTACGCCCTGCTTCGCAACCAAGCCAATCATCCGTAGAACCTGCCGGCGGAATTCCCCCGTATCCCAAATGTTTGTATGCGCGGTTGCATTGGTGTGTCTGCATATAGGACCAGTACTTGAGGTGTTCAAGCCGCAAATCTATTTGACTGGTACACATCGCGTAGTGTTTTCGTACTAATTGGCAGAACACTTATTTGTCGAGGGCATGGTGTGGAAGTTGGAGTCCGACCGAACGGAGCTTCACCGCTGTGGTGTGCCCAGTGGAAGCAGTGAGGGAACGCAGTGAATCGTGAAAACGAGGAGCGTTGGGGATGAAAAACTTGCGTTTAGCTGTATTGGTTGCGTTAGAGTTGACACTTTGCCTTTGCGTCGCGGGCCTTTTTGGCGAACCAGCCGCCGCCCAGACGACTTACGGATCAATCGTCGGGACGGTTACAGATTCATCGGGAGCGGCAATTGCCGATGCCCAGGTGACTCTGACGAACCTGGCTACCACAGAGAAAAGGGTGGCCCAATCGGGGGGCGATGGTCTGTACGATTTTGTGAACCTCCTGCCTGGCCGATACAGCATCTTGGCGGAAAAGACAGGGTTCAAACGAATTACCCGGCCGGAAGTTGTGGTCGAAGTAGGGCAGGCGGTTCGCATTGATATCACCCTGCAGGTGGGCGACGTCAATCAGACCATCGAGGTCACCGGCGAGACGCCTCTCCTGCAAGCGGAGACGTCTTCCATTGGGCAGGTGGTTGAGCAACGCAAGGCAAACGAACTACCCCTCAACGGCCGCAACGTTTTTAGCCTGATTACACTGGCCCCTTCCGTGGTCCCGCAGGGTAGCGCGGGCGGCACGCCTGTGGGAGTCAATCCTTTCGGCTGGGGCAACTTTCAGGTGAACGGCTCGTTCGGCAATGAAAGCGCGGAATACCTGGATGGGCAGCCGCTCAATATCGGCTACATCAACCTTCCCGTGGTGATTCCGACCCAGGACTCGATTCAGGAATTCAAGGTGCAGACCAGCAACCTCGGCGCGGACTGGGGCAAATTCTCCGGCGGCGTCATCAATCTGAGCACGAAGTCGGGAAGCAACGGCTTGCACGGCGAAGCGTATGAGTACCTGCGAAATCGGGTTCTGAATGCAAACGATCCGTTCAACAAGGCCAACGAAATCAAGCAGGGCAAACCGAACAAAGCGCCGGCTTTCACGCAAAATCAGTTCGGCGCCAACGCGGGTGGACCACTGATCATCCCACACGTTTATGACGGCAAGGACAAAACGTTTTGGTTTTTCAGTTGGGAAGGTTTCCGCCTTCGCCAGGGTGCTTCGCCGGTCTTGACAACGGTTCCCACCCCAGCCGAATTAGGAGGAGATTTCTCCGCGGCTGGCATCGCGCCGATCCTGGATCCTTGCGGCGGAACGGTTACGACTGCCGTCGCCTGCCCGAACTATACCGGGCCTGCGACGCCATTTCCGGGAAATAAGATCCCCATTGGCCGCCAGAATTCCACCTCGCTGGCTTTGGAAAAGCTTTGGCCGGGTGCGAACCTACCTTGCGGCGGTACTGATCCGGTAATCGGTTGCAAGAACAATTACGCCAAATCCTACGGCACTGGCGGCAACCAAAACCAGGTGGTCGGCCGGCTCGATCATGCCCTTACAAACAATCAGCACATCTTTTTCCGGTACACCTACTGGAACGTGCTGGATTTGCCGCAGGATCCCCTCGGCACTGGACTTTGCCAGGACCGTTGCGCGGAAAAGTATGACAGCACCGCCCCAGCCCTCGGCTACAACTGGACGGTGACGCCAAACACCATCGTCGGCATAACCACCAGCCTCAGCCGCTTTGCCTATAATCGCGCACCCAAGAACTCCGGCTTCGACCTGACGACGATCGGCTGGCCGGCGCAGTACAACGCGGCTATTCCATCGGGCGCCCGGACGCCTCCTACTCCGTGCGTGTTTGACTTCGCAGACAACGTCATGTGCTCGCAAGGCCAGAGCTTCATCACCGACCGCAATACACAGTGGAATTTGAGCCCCAATATCACGCTCGTTCGCGGCAAACACACCGTGAAACTCGGTTTCCAACTGGAAATTGGGCGTGACAACTACGCGCAGACCAACGTGGCCAGCGGTGCGTTTGCCTTCTGCGGCTCGGGCCTTCCTTGCTTCACTGGCAATGGATATGCTGATTTCCTACTCGGTTATGCGGACAACCCCAGCAGCGTCGAGAACCACTTCTTCGGCCAGGCCGTCGTTCCAGCGCTGGTTGCCGGTCAGCAGATCTACCGCGGCTTCTATGTCGATGATACCTTCCGGTTGACCAACAAGCTGACGCTAAACCTAGGTCTCCGTTACGAATTACAGGGACCGTGGTCCGAGCGCTTTAACCGGCAATCCTCCTTCAACCCGAACGCGGTGAGTTGGCTTGCCAATCCTGGCGTTACTGCAGGGCTGACGAATGTCCTAGGCTTGCCGGGATTGAAGGGGGATGTTTCCCTGGTCAGTACGAGCCAGCGCACCAACATTCCGCTGCCCAAGGATAACGTTGCCCCGCGCCTGGGCTTTGCCTACAGCTGGGATTCGAAGACCGTCATTCGCGGCGGTTATGGAATCTTCTGGATTCCCAACTATGTCTCGTTCGGCTTGAACCCGAACAACGACTTCGTGAACGATGCCACGACCTCGTATACTGGAACCATCGATAGCATACATCCGTCGAACACCATCAATACCCCGTTCTTGCCGGAGGTCGTGCCTCCTGTGGGACGTACACTCGGTGCGCTTGGCACGAGCCAATACGCTACGCAGGTGGTACAGAACTTCACCATCGCCGACCGCTTCGATCACCCGGCCGGCTACGTCCAACAGTGGAACCTGAACATTCAGCGGAATCTGCCACATAATTTCTTCGTGTCCGCCGCGTATGTCGGTTCCAAGGGCACCCATCTGGCGCTCTACGACTCTCAGATTGACCAGATTGGGGACAACTTCCTGGCTTCTGCGGCGACGCAGTGCGCTGCGCAGGTCGCGGCCACGGGCAAGCGTTGCGACGCAACGGGGGTAACCTTGCTGCAGTCGGTCCCCAATCCGTTCTACGATCCGACGACGAAAACCGCATACGCATTGTCCGGACCAACCACGACCGTGGGACAGCTGAGCCGTCCCTTCCCGCAGTTCACTGGCCTGAAACTCGCCGGTCAGGGCAACTACGACAGCACCTATCACTCGCTGCAACTCACGGTCGAGCGCCGATTTGCCAGCGCCGGATCGCTGTTGGTTGCTTACACCAATTCCAAACTGCTCACCAATGCAGACACACTGACCAACTGGCTGGAAGCCGCCACCGGCAGCATCCAGGACTTCAACAACCTGCGCGGCGAGCGTTCGCTGTCCTCGCAGGACGTGCCGCAGCGCCTCGTCATCAGCTACGTTCTCGACCTGCCCATCGGCCACGGAAAGATGTTCATGTCCGATGCCACGGGCGTGGTGGACAAGCTGGTCGGCGGATGGGGTATCGACGGCGTAACCACATTCCAGAAGGGCTTCCCGTTGGTCTTCACCAACGGCAACGCCAATTACACGACCTCGTTCGGCGGTGGTTCGCGGCCGAACAGAGTTCCCGGTTGTAACACGTCCAGGCCATCCGGCGTTCCACAACTAACCGAGTGGTTCAACACTGCTTGTTTCGTTTCGCCGCCGGACTTCGTATTCGGCAACGAATCGCGAACCGATCCCAGGCTGCGCGGTGCTGGCGTGAATAACTGGGACTTCGCGTTGTTCAAGCGCACCCAGTTTGGCCCCGACAACAAGTTGGGACTGGAGTTCCGGAGCGAGTTCTTCAACCTCTTCAACCGGACGCAATTCGCTCCACCGAACACGAGCGTCGGCTCTTCAACCTTCGGACAGGTGAGCAGCATTTACCCTGGCACCAACCCACGGCTCATCCAGTTCGGATTGAAGTTCATCTTTTAACCACTCCGGGAACGCCCGGGAGGAATACTGAGGAAGCATTCCTCCCGGGCGACACCCTTTTATCTGTGATTAGCCTTGATTGATTCTCTCGCTCACCGCAGGACTCCCCTCACCCCGGCTTCGTGTTAGCCTATTCCCGCATCCTAAATAAAGATCCCAGTGCCGTACTGCGGCAGTACAAGGCCAAGGAGACACGCGAAGAGATGCCTCGCCGACTTACGCGCCGTGATTTTCTGAATTACGCGGCGATGGCTGCTGCCGTGCCTATTTTTGAAGTGAAACCTCTGCGGGGCATCGATTTTCTGCTGCAGAATTCTCCTACGTCCCGCAAATTCCTGATTGAGACGATGCCGGGCGGCGTTGCCTTGTTCGATTACAACAACGACGGACTGCTGGATATTTTCCTCGTCAACGGGGGGCGGATCACGGAAGGCTTGCACGTTCCGGAAAATTTTGAACGGAGCAATCCCCGCTATTGGAATCGCCTGTATCGCCAGAATCGCGACGGGAGCTTTGTGGACGTTACCCAGGCGGCGGGGTTGGCTAACGCAGGCAGTGGGAATTACGGCATGGGAGTGGCAGTCGGTGACTACGACAACGACGGGAATGCGGATTTGTATGTGACCAGCTACGGCAAAAACATTCTCTATCACAACAACGGAGATGGAACGTTTACGGATGTAACCGCTAAGGCCGGGGTGGCGGGTGGAGGCTGGTCTGTGTCCGCGGGTTTTTTCGATTACGACAACGACGGAAAACTTGACCTCTTCGTGACTCGCTACATGGATTGGGACGCCGATCACAACAAGATTTGCGGCGGCGACTGGCATACCTATTGCCCGCCGAACGCTTTTCCTGCGACAACCTGCCTGCTGTATCACAATCGTGGCGATGGCACGTTTGAAGATGTGACTGAACGTTCCGGCCTGGCTTCCAAGAAAGGGCGCGCGCTGGGCGTGGCGTTCGCAGACTACGACGGCGACGGCTTTTCGGATATTTTTGTTTCGAACGACGGCATGCAGCAGTATCTCTTCCACAACAATGGCGACGGGACTTTTACGGAATGTGCGCTGGAGTCCGGTGTGGCTTTCACTGCGGACGGCAAAGGAATGTCGGGGATGGGGACCGTTTTCCAGGATTACGACAACGATGGACGCCCGGACGTTCTCGTTACGGTGTTACCGCGCGAGATTTACAGCTTGTATCACAACGAAGGCGGGGGAAACTTCAACTACGCCAGCCTCGAAGCCGGGCTTGGCGCCCTGACATCGATGAGTTCCGGCTGGGGCGTGGGCCTGGAAGATTTTGACAATGACGGGTGGAAGGATCTGTTCGTGGCACAGGGCCACGTGCTCGACAATGTGCAGGACATTGATGCTTCCCTGCGCTACAAGGAACTTCCGCTCGTCGCGCTGAACCACAAGGGGCGTTTCGAACGCGCGGATTCCGGCCTCACCAAGCCGCTTGCGGCACGCGGGGTGGCGTTCGGCGATATCAATAACGACGGTTGCATGGATGCTGTAATTTCGTGTCTCGGCGGACCGCCGGTTCTTCTTCTCAACCGTGGCGGCGGGAATAATCACTGGCTTTCCATTTCGCTGCAGGGGACGCGCAGTAATCGCGACGGCTACGGCGCACGCGTCAGTGTGAATGGCCAAACCCGCGTCGCGACTTCGACCGGTAGCTACCTGTGCGCCAACGACAAGCGCCTGCATTTCGGGCTGGGCTTGGCTGAAAAGGCCACGGTCGAGGTTCTCTGGCCTTCCGGCACAAAGCAGATTCTCAATGACGTTCGCATAGATCAATTCCTTTCCGTCCGGGAACCGGAGCGCTCATGATTCATCTTTTCTTATTTGTGTGGCTTGCCGGGCAAGCCGGAACATCCGATGCCATGCAGCATCTGCAGGCGGGCCTTGAGGCGCGCAAGCAGCATCAGGTCGAGACGGAAATCGCTGAGTTTCGCAAAGCCACGGAGAGCGACCCCAACATGGCGGATGCGTTCGTGAATCTAGGCAGCGCCTACATGGAAAAACGTGAATACGGGGCAGCGATTGTCCCGCTGAAACGCGCGCTCGAGCTCAGCCCGGACCTGCCCGTCGCTCACCAACTGATCGGTTATGCGCTTCTGGCGCAGGGATACTCGGCGGAAGCGATTCCGCATTTGCAACGAGTCGGCGCCCTGGACGCGCTCGGAATCGCTCAGATTGAGACCAATCAACTGACCGAAGCGGTTTCCAGCTTCACCGCAGCGCTCGCCCAGCGTCCGGGCGATCCGGATTTGTTGTACTACCTCGGCCACGCGAGCGGCCTGCTCTCCAAGGACGCGATTGACACCTTGCTGGCCACTCATCCGGATTCTGCACGGGCGCATCAGGCGCTTGCTGAAAATTATTTCGTCCTTCGCCAGATGCCGCAAGCCGGGAAGGAATATTTGGAGGCGTTGAGACTGCGACCCGATCTACCCGGACTGCATTTGGAACTCGGCCAGGTCTACGCAAACTCCGCACAATGGCCAAAGGCAGAGGCTGAGTTTCGCGCGGAATGCAAACTGCGGCCTGGGAACGCCGAAGCCGCTTACCGGTTGGGCGCCGCGATGCTGCAACAGGGGAGAGCACACGAGGCACTGCATGAATTGAAGAGATCAAATGAACTGAAGCCCGATATGCCGGAGACCCTCTACTCCCTGGGCAAAGCTGCATCGTTGGTTGGGGACGTTGCCACAGCCGAGAAAGCTTGGCTGAAAGCAATTGAACTTGAAAAAAACACTTCGTTGGCCGCGCAGGCGCATTTCGGACTTGCCGGTTTGTATCGCAAGCAAGGGAAGGCTGCACAGGCGCAGCACGAGATGCAAGAGTTCCAGAAACTTCAGAGCGCGATCGGGCCGCCTCGTTCAGAATAGCCAGCCTTTGAATTGGACGGTTTGATAGGTTCGACTCAGATTTGTGTCGAACACCCGACGTTGTTATCATCGGCGGTATTTACCTTCTCCGTTACCGGGAGGTCCTCATGCAATCCTGGCGCAGGCGATTTCTGCTCTTGTATATGATGCGCGTTCCGCTGACGTTTCTGACTGTGCTTGGATTCGGATTGCCGTGGGCATTTCAATCGGCGATGTTTCATGGCATCGCAGATCTGGAGTTGATCCAGGTTGGTGCGGCTTCCTATCTGGCGTTTCTGTATGTCAGCGCAGCAATCAGCTGTTGCTTCCTGATGCTCCTGTACGGAGAAGAGCGGGCGGATGGATGGGGAAACCTCGCGGCGCCCCAAGATCGGGTAACCACGTTGAGCGTGGCGTTGCTTTATCTATACGGCGGAGTTTGCTATGTGCGATTTCTGCTTTCCATCGGCCAATTCATGACTACGGCTGGACGCGTGGAAGGCAATCTGCCCGGGCGATTCCTTTTGTTTTCGGTGATCGGATTGCTCGTGGGCTTTCTGGCCGTGATGGTTTGCTTTTTGGCCGCGCTGCGTTTCGCAAAACCTGAAGACGACGATGCGCTCGAAGTATTTGCATTTCCCGCGTTTCTTATTATCCGAAGACTCCTTGGCAGCGCATGGATCCGCGCATTTAAGCGCGGTAAATGTTCCGAAGCTGCACGCGGCAGCTATGTCGCTCACAATGGTCCCGTCAGCAGTTTCTTCGCTTCTCTTCTCGGACCGGGTTATGGAACCGCGCCAGCCGCTGGGCATCCCCCCTCGCTGCACTCCGGCCACCGGTTTGCAGGAATGGTGATGAGTCTTTTTCTGTTCGCGTACTGGCTATCCGGACTCGGGACGTTTAGAGAACTGAAAGACCTTCAGCAATGGGGAAGTGGGGGGGCACCGAATACTGTACTGAATTATCTGTTGCTCCTCTTAATCTTCTGGAACTGCCTGCTGGCAGGACTAACCTTTTTTGTCGATCATTTTCGATTCCCTGCCCTGGCGACGCTGAGCATTGCGCTCGCCCTGATCGCATCAGTCGGCAACTCGGACCACGTGTTTTCAACTGTCGAACGGAATAACATGTCCGCCAATCTCTTGCGGCCCGAGGAAGCCTTCGAACGCGCACCTGATGCGGCAATTGTCGTGGCGGCGGCAGGCGGTGGCATCCAATCCGCGGCGTGGACAAGCAAAGTGCTCTGCGGCTTGAGAGCCGAAATTCCGGGCGGGGCCTTTCAAAAAAGTGTTCTGGCAATCAGTGGAGTTTCCGGCGGCTCGGTCGGCACAATGTTTTATCTGCGTTGTCTTGAGGGACCCGAGAACAATGTAAAGCCCGCAAAATGGGCCCAGGATTCGAGCCTGGCGGCGGTTGCCTGGGGGCTGACGCACCCGGACATGAGGCGGATTTTCTTTCCCGGCCCCGCGACACGATGGAGCTTGGCGGACCGCGGTTGGGCGCTCGAGCGTTCACTGCTGAAGAGTGCTCATTTCGAGCGCACCGAACGCCGCTTAGGCGTGCTCCACCCGGAATGGCCCGTAATCCTGCTGAACTCGACCGATGCCAGGACCGGCGACCCGATCGTCTTTACCAACAGCGATTTCCCAAGCACTCTTTCGCAAGGATCGAGCAACAATCATTACCTGCGAAACTTCCACCATCTTTACGCCGGCAATGACGTTTTTCTGGAAACGGCTGCGCGCATGTCGGCGGCGTTTCCCTATGTTTCACCCGAAGCACGCCCCAATGGCCCGGCAAACGGAGTACATCTGGGAGACGGCGGATACTTCGACAATTCGGGCGTGTTTACGCTCTCCGAGTGGCTGAAAGAAGCGACCAGGCGCCAGAACGTGACTGCGACGCCTGCCGTTTCTCCAACCGGGGGTAAAAAGAGAATTCTGGTGTTGCAACTAGAAGCCTTTCCCGACAGTAATACTGCGGACGCTGAGGCACCCAGGAAATGGTATTACCAGCTGACTTCGCCTATCCAAACCATGCTCACCGTGCGATCCGAAGGGCAACTCGTCCGTGACAAAACGGCCGGCGAGGACCTTCAGAAACTCCTCAACGGAAGTGGGTATCAGACGACCTGGCTTCTTGTTCGATACACTCCATCAGCCGTGAAATTTCCGGCTGGCAGTGTTTCGTGCGCGGCCAATCCGCCGCTCTCCTGGCATCTTACGCCTATCGAGAAACGCTGCATTGACCAGGACTGGAAAGGTATCAGCAAGCAAACGAGCCAGGAAATCGCAGATTTTCTAAACAACCAGGGTGCAATCACGGACGCGGAGTGCGACGCGGGAGATCGCAATGTCGCTCCGGGCGTATTCGAACGGAGGTGCCCCGCGATGGCTGGTCAAGCCAAGCGTTGAAATTAATCCTTCCGAATCGTAGAAGGCTCTTTGAGGAGCCGCGCCCACCAGTGTGGCAAGGTCCACAAAACAAGTCCAGCGCCACGGCAGTTCTTGCCGGGCGCTGGCTGTTTAGAACGATTAGTTTTCGTTGGAGTTAGAAGCGATAGATCACGCCAGCCGACGGTTGGGCGGTGTTTGTGGTCAGGCCAGAGCGCAGTGCATTCACGCCAAAATCGGGGCGTCCATAAACGAGGCCACGATACTCCAAACGGAACGACAAGTGCTTGGTGTAGTCGTAGTCAACGCCGCCACCGTAGACGAAGGTGGCCTTCGCCTGGTTTCCCGCTCCCGGCACCGTCGCGCCCGAGCTCTGGGTCGGAGCAAAAACCAAGGCACCCGTGCCCGCCAGAACGTAAGGGTTGAACCGCGCCGTGGTCCAGGGAAGATTCACTACCGCGGCAGCTGTGGTCTGGTGGACATTCGATTGCACCCTCAAGGAGCCGGCGGACGAAATATTCTCTTGAGTATCACGATTCCAGCCATAACTGACATCGGCCGCGAACCAGCGATTAAAATGATAGCGATAACTTACGAGGAACCCGCCGGAATTGGTCGTGTGCTGATTCAATACGTTGCTGCTCGAGTCCTTGGTGAAGAATCCAGTGCCCTGCACGCCGACTTCCTGGGTGTTGCGTTCGTCGGCCCGAGCGTTTGAGATGAAAATGAAAAACATTCCAAACACAACTGCAGCTATCGATCTGAACTTCATTCTTGCTTTCTCCCTTGGTTGGTCTTGAATCCATGCGATGAAACTCATCAAGCAATCGCATGGACTTCCAGAACTGCCGAAGCGCCGTTTTTTATTTGCGTCGCTTCTCTTTTTGAGCGGCGCTGAGTCCTGGGCGAACTCGCCGCACAAACCCCACAAACAATCCTCTTTGATCACAATTCCGAGCGACTTAAAGCATCTTTGAAAACACCAACCCCGCGCGCATCGCGATCAAGATGCCCATTTGCTGCTTACACTGTCTATTTGTTTTGGACTTCGGTAGTTCCGCTCACCCCAGAGTTGAAGCAGGAATCCTGTCGCTGCATCCGAAAGTTTAGATGGCGGAGGGCGAAAGGAAGTTACTTGCGCTCTGAAGATTTCTTCCGAAAAAGATGCGCACTATGAATTCAACTGATGTTTTGCCACCGCAACTGGCAACTTTGTCTGCCCACGCGATGAAACACAATTAATATTTTATTTTTAGGGAAAATACTTGATAGGAATTTACCCGTTACTACAATTTTAAGAAGAAACATCCACAAAATGGAAGAGGGCCATTTTCAACAAGAAACAAAAACCATTACTTCTTTGGTGTAGCCGTAGTCATCGAACGTCCACTTCTGCGCGGCATCGGATGCTATGCACATTGTGCGCGGGTGGGAACCGAGCTAGAGTAAAGGCACCGACGAGCTCAATGATGTCCGTTGCAGGGAACCCATATTCAAACGCGAAAGAAATGCTGAACTATGGCTGATCGTGGCATTAGAGAATGGATGGCGCAGCCCGATGTGTCGCGCGCAATCCCTTACGGAGTGGCTATCGCTGCGGTGACGGGCGCGCTGCTGCTGGAGCTGCTCTTCACGTACTTCCATCTGCCACACGCATTTGCTGCGTTTGCCTTGTCGGCGATCGCGATCACATTCTGGTATGGCGGCACAAAACCAGGCATCGTTGCGGTATTGCTGGCGATCATGATCCGCAGCTATCTGTTCGAGGCTGAAATCTCCGCGGTTTCACGGGTTCTTTATGACCTGGTGTTTGTAATTTTTGCCGTGTTGATGAGCTGGTTGAAGCGCAGGCGGAGCGAACTCGAAGAAAAGGTGGCCGAACGAACGGCGGAACTGACCCAAACGAACGAAGAACTAAAAAATGAAATTGTGGAACGCAAAAAGGCGGACGAGAAACTTCGAAGGAGCGAGGCCTATCTGCTGGAAGGCCAGAGATTGGTGCATATGTTCAGTTGGGCGCATGATGCAGCAACAGGCAGGGTGACCAGCTCTCCGGAAGTGCGGCGAATTTTCGGAGCTGCGTCCGAGGAAGACATATCCACTACAGAATTCTTTCTTGGCAGAATTCATCCGGAAGACCGGCCAGGCGCGGAACGCGAGTTTGCGCAGGCGGCGCTTGCGAAAGCCAGCTACGAGTCCGACTATCGAATTATCCTTCCGGACGGTTCCATCAAGAACATTCACACGATCGGGCATCCCGTTCTCAACGAGTCTGGCGATATTGTGGAATTTGTCGGAACCGCCATGGATGTGACTGAGCAACGCCGCGCGAGAGCCGAGTTAGAGACGGCGTTCGAGGAGATCAAAAAACTTAAAGACCAGCTTCATGACGAAAACGTTGCGCTGCGGGAGCAGATCGATCAGGCATTCATGTTCGAGGAGATTGTGGGATCATCCCCCGCGCTGCAAACCGTGCTATCCAATATTCTGAAGGTTGCTCCCACAGACTCTACGGTGCTGATAACCGGGGAAACCGGTACCGGCAAGGAACTGATTGCCCGCGCCATTCACAAGCGTTCGCAGCGCTCCGGCCGCGCGTTTATCGGCGTGAATTGCGCTTCCATTCCCTCTTCGTTGATCGCTTCTGAGTTGTTTGGCCACGAAAAGGGAGCGTTTACCGGCGCGCTGCAGCGGCACCAGGGCCGGTTTGAGCTCGCACACTCCGGCACTATTTTTCTGGATGAAGTCGGTGAACTGCCTGCGGAGACACAGATTGCTCTGTTGCGTGTCCTCCAGGAACATCAATTCGAACGAGTGGGAGGCACTCGGGTTCTTCCGACCGATGTTCGTGTGATTGCCGCGACCAATCGCGACTTGCGGGCAGCCATCGTCGCCGGCACATTCCGGGCTGACCTGTTTTACCGGCTGAATGTGTTTCCGATCGAAGTTCCTGCACTTCGGCAGCGGAAGGAAGACATTCCCATGCTCGTGGAATATTTTGTGAAGCGCTACGCAGAAAAAGCGGGCAAACAGATTTACAAGATCGACAAAAATACCATGGAGCTTTGCCTGGCATATCTGTGGCCCGGCAACATCCGTGAGCTGCAAAATATTATCGAGAGATCGGTAATCCTTTGCAGCGGCGATACTCTATGGATCGACGAAGCGTGGCTGACGACGGAGGTTCAGCCTTCCCATCCGGAATTGTCCGCACCGCTAACCGAAACCCTCCAGAATCAGGAAAAGGAAATTATCGAAGCCGCCCTTGCAGTTTGCGGTGGACGAGTTGCAGGCCCAAATGGAGCCGCGGCCAAACTTGGAATCCCGCGATCGACCCTGGATTCGAAGATAAAGCAATTGAAAATCCGAAAGCATAAGTACATCCCCGAACCACAATAGGTGTCGCCCGATTGACGAAACTTCGGCACTTCCCGAATTTTCGTGACCGCTTCAACAACTTACTCCTTTATTTTCTATCGATTACATATGGCCAAGCCGTTGCAATACCTCTGGGCGTGTGTGCTCAATGCACGGGCAAGAGCGCACTGCGGAAGCGGAATAGGGGCCAGGTAAGTTAACCCATGACCTTGAAGATCGACAGATCGGCGCGGCAAGCATCCACGGTTTTCGTTCTAAGCGGTCGCCTCGAGGCCGAGCACATTGAGGAGCTAGAAGCTCTCTTTGAGCTTCAGAAAGATACGCCAACGATCGTCCTGGATTTGCGGGAGATACGGCTGGCAGACCGCGGAGCAGTCAAGTTCCTGGCGCGTTGTGAAACAAGCGGAGTGAAGCTGGAGAATTGTCCGGCATACATCCGGGAGTGGATTGGAAAAGAGAAGGATTGAGGCAACAACCACTTTGATGTCGAGGGCAGACACGAGGAGCAAGCGATGAACATTGAGTCGATGCGTGCATGCAGGCCGAAAGAGAACGACGCAAGCGCGGCGGGCAACTTTGAAGGATGGAGTGAAGGCAAATTGATAGCCGCGGCCAAGAACGGTCACGGTGCCGCGTTCGGCGTCCTTTGTGAACGTCACGCGGAAATGATTCTCCGAGTGACCTTCAAGATCACTCGCAATCGCGAGGATGCGGAAGACGCGGTGCAAGACTCCTTAATGAGCGCTTTCGTGCACCTCACGAATTTCGATGAGCGCTCGCGTTTTGCCACCTGGCTGACGCGCATCGCCATCAACTCGGCGCTGGGGCAGCTGCGAAAGAAACGCGGAATACGGGAAATCCCGATGGATGAGCCGAGCACTGCCTCAGAGTCACGGCCACGTCTTGAAATCCCGGATCGCACACCCAATCCGGAAGAGAATTACAGTCTTGGTGAGCGGAGAGAGATAGTCGGCGCGGCAGTCAAGCGGTTGCGGCCTCGCACTCGAAAAGTGGTGGAGGTTCATCAGCTGGGGGAACTCTCCGTCAAGGAAACCGCGCAAATTTTGGGCATCTCGATAGCGGCGGCGAAGGCGCGGATGTTTCACGCAAGGGCCGCGCTGCGCCGAATGCCAATGCTGAGAAGTATGCGCCAAGCGAATTGGTCGAGCGCAGGTTGATGTGAAGCTGAGGCCCATTGGCGCGGTGCCAGAAACGTTCTGGACCAATTCCGGCAACCAGCGCCGAACGGCCAAACCCGCACGGGAGAAAACAACATTGCCAGGCAAATTGTAGTTTTATCGGACGGGGTATTGCCGCCGGGCAAGATTGAGGAATGGAATTATGTGGATCGTCAGACTGGCACTAAAGCAACCGCACACCATCGTTGTGATGGCTATTTTGATCCTGATTCTCGGGTCACTGGCGATCGTTCGCACTCCAACGGATATATTTCCGAATATCAATATTCCCGTCGTCAGCATTATCTGGACCTTTAACGGCCTGGCGCCACAGGACATGGCCGACCGGATTATCTCGATCACCGAGCGGAATCTCACCACCGTCGTCGACGATATCAGTCATATCGAGTCGCAATCCCTCAACGGCATCGCAGTAGTTAAAGTATTTCTTCAGCCCAGCGCGAGTATCGACAAGGCTCTGGCGCAAATCACAGCTAGTTCGCAAACACAATTGAAGCAATTGCCCCAAGGAACGACACCGCCCCTGATCATCACGTACAGCGCGTCGACGGTCCCGATCCTGCAGCTCGGGCTCTCCGGTAAAGGACTTTCTGAACAGCAACTCAACGACTACGGGTTGAATTTCATCCGGACTAGGTTGGTTACAGTGCCGGGAGCAGCCGTCCCTTACCCGTATGGAGGAAAGCAAAGGCAAGTACAAGTAGACCTGAACACCGCCGCTCTTCAGGCGAAGGGATTGTCTCCTCTGGATGTGGTCAGTGCCATCTCCGCCCAAAATCTCATCCTGCCCACGGGTACGTCCAAAATTGGATTGAAGGAGTATGACGTTGACATCACAAACGGGGCGCCGCAAACCATCGCCGAACTGAACCGCATCCCGATCAAAACGATCGGCACCACGACCATCTACGTGAGTGACGTGGCGTACGTGCGTGACGGCTTTCCCCCACAAACCAACATTGTTCGCGTGGATGGGCAACGGTCGACGCTCGTGACTGTGCAAAAATCCGGCTCGTACTCCACTCTCGACATCATCGCGGGGATCAAGAAACTTCTTCCCCAGATAAAGCAGACTTTGCCTGCCTCTTTGAATGTAAGCCCGCTGGGGGATCAGTCCATCTTCGTGAAGGGCGCGATCCAGGGCGTCGTCAAAGAAGCAGTGATCGCCGCATGCCTCACAGGCCTGATGATCCTGATTTTCCTGGGAAGCTGGCGAAGCACAGTGATTGTCGCCGTCTCGATTCCTCTCGCCATTTTCTGCTCGATCATCATCTTCAGTGCGCTGGGTGAGACCATCAACATCATGACCCTGGGCGGGCTGGCATTGGCCGTTGGCATCCTGGTTGATGACGCGACTGTCGAAATCGAGAATATGAACCGCCACATTGATATGGGGAAGGAAATCGAACCCTCCATTCTCGATGGCGCGCAGGAAATTGCTACACCAGCTTTTGTTGCCACACTCTCTGTCTGCATTGTTTTTGTGCCCATGTTTTTGCTAACCGGAGTGGCGCGTTACCTGTTTGTGCCTCTCGCCGAAGCTGTGGTGTTTGCGATGCTGGCCTCCTACTTTCTATCGCGCACGCTGGTTCCTACGATGTCCAAATACCTTCTCCGAGGGCACGAGCATGATGTCGAACACCACTCGCTCAGAAGCCGCAATCCGTTTGTCCGGTGGCAAGTCCATTTTGAGCATGGCTTTGAGCGGCTTCGTAACGGTTATCACGGGATTCTGGAGGGCTGCCTGCATCATCGGGGAGCTTTTGTAGCTGCCTTCTTTGCTGCATGCCTGGCGTCGATTGCCCTGGTTGCGCCGTGGCTGGGCCAGGACTTTTTCCCGAGCGTTGACAGCGGCACATTCAAGCTTCACATGCGCGGGCCAACGGGAATGCGAATTGAAGAGACAGCGCGCCTTTGCGATCTTGTAGAACAATCCATCCGCCAGCAACTTCCTCAGGGGACCGTCGCCAGCGTTATCGATAATATCGGTTTGCCATACAGTGGACTGAACCTTTCTTATAGCAGTTCGGCACCTGTGGGGACCTCGGACGCCGACATCCTAGTCACACTGAACGAACACGGGCACGTTACGGGCAAGTATGTCCACGACCTGCGGATCGGACTGGCGAAACAGTTTCCCGGGGTTACGTTTGCTTTTCTTCCGTCCGACATCGTAAGCCAAATTCTCAATTTCGGGCTTCCGGCCCCAATTGACATTCAGGTCGTCGGCAACAATCTTGCAGCTAACCGCCAGTATGCCGACGCACTGCTCGAACAGGTTCGCCGCGTTCCCGGCATCGCGGATCCCCGCATCCAACAGCCTTCGGATCAGCCGTACATGCATCTTTCCGTCGATCGCACCAAGGCGCAGGAAATCGGCTATACGGCTCACGATGTGGCGCAAAACCTGCTGGTGTCGCTGAGCGGCAGCTTCCAGACTTCCCCGACGTTCTGGGTTGATCCAAAGAATCGCGTGAGCTATCAGATCGCCACCCAAACGCCACAATATCGCGTGGACACTCTGCAGGACCTCGAAAATGTGCCGGTCACTGGAACGACGCCCGATTTTCCACCGACCATTCTCGCCAACGTTGCCGCCGTGCAACGCGGCACGGGCGAAGCGGTTATCTCCCATTACGACATTCAGCCCGTGCTCGACGTCTTTGGTTCCATACAGGGGCGCGACCTGGGCGGAGTCTCCCGCGACATTAATCGTATTCTTGAAAACACCAAGAACCAGGTGCCGCGCGGGTCTCAAGTGATTGTCCGCGGGCAGGTGCAAACCATGAACGCTTCGTTCACGGGTCTCCTGGCGGGCCTGGCGTTTTCGATTGTTCTGGTCTACCTGCTGATTGTGGTGAATTTCCAGAGCTGGCTCGATCCATTCATCATTATCACGGCTCTCCCCGCGGCTCTGACCGGGATCGTGTGGTTTCTCTTCGCAACGCACACCACCCTGAGCGTGCCGGCCCTGACGGGCACCATCATGTGCATGGGCGTGGCAACGTCAAACAGTATCCTCGTGGTTCAATTCGCCAAGGAAAAAATGGCTGAGGGCAAAGATCCGCTTGCCGCGGCGCTGGATGCGGGGTTCACGCGCTTCCGTCCGGTGCTGATGACTGCGATGGCCATGATCATCGGAATGGTGCCGATGTCCCTGGGCCTCGGTGATGGCGGCGAACAGAACGCGCCTCTTGGTCGCGCGGTCATTGGCGGGCTGCTGTTCGCCACGGTATCAACCTTATTTTTTGTCCCCACAGTATTCAGCATTCTGCATGGCATCCGGCATCGCACTTCGGAAAGTGACGCCTCTGCCCAAGGCGCTTGATTAAATGGAAGAGGTCACAAATATGGAATCACAGTCTCAAACATCTCCTTCACTGCAGCCAACCGTCGGCGCGAAGACAAGTTCGCCCCGGATTGGCTGGATATCGGGCGTCGTCCTCGTGCTTTTGTTTGGCGGGGTGTTTGCCTATGGCATTTTTGGAAGAATGCGGGCCAGCGCGACCTTGCGTACAGAGACCGACACTCTGGCCATACCGGTCGTCTCGGTTGTCACGCCGCAGCGGTCGGCCCCCACTCAGGAAATCACCTTGCCTGGCAACGTACAGCCGTTCATCACTTCGCCAATCTTTTCCCGGACTAACGGCTACCTGAAAGCATGGCATTTCGATATCGGCGCGCATGTCAAGAAGGGCCAACTCCTGGCGGAAATCGAAACGCCGGAAGTCGACCAGCAACTGCAGCAATCCCGAAGCAATCTGGCAACTGCGGACGCCAATCTGAGGCTCGCCGAAATCACCAAGAACCGGTATCAGGATCTCTTGAAAACGAATGCGGTTTCCCAACAGGATGTGGACAACGCCGTCGGCACTTACAATGCCAACAAGGCGATCGTGCAAGCCAATCAGGCGAACGTAAAGCAGCTCGAGACTTTACAATCCTTCGAGAAAATCTATGCGCCATTTGATGGCATCATCACCGCGCGTAACACCGACATCGGCGACCTGATCAACTCCGGAAGCAATGGAAATGCCAAGACCGACCTATTCCATATCTCGCAACCTGGAGTTCTACGCGTCTACGTCAACGTTCCGGAAGAGTATTCGCAGCTTGCGAAGCCGGGCTTGACCGCAGCTCTTACGCTGGCAGAATTTCCGGGAAAAACATTTTCGGGAAAGCTCGTGCGGACGGCGGACTCCATCAATAATGCCACTCGCACGCTGTTGAGCGAGGTGGACGTAAACAATCCCACGGGCCAACTGCTTTCAGGCTCCTTCGCTGAAGTCCATTTCAAAGTTCCGACGGAGGTTTCCACATTTATCGTCCCGGTTGATACGCTGCTGTTCCGCGCAGAGGGATTGAGGGTGGCGGTGGTAAAGGGCGGAAAGGCGGAGCTATTACCGGTGACGCCGGGCCACGATTTTGGAGAAACGATGGAGATCGTTTCCGGCCTCAAAGGCGGTGAATCGATCATCGTGAGCCCACCCGATTCGATCGTTGCCGGCGAGCAAGTGCAACTCGCGCAACAGACCGCGGCGGGGAGCAAGCCGTGAGCCGGATCTCTCCTTCAACAGCGCTCCTCCAGCCCTCGACACACAGCGCACGGTGGCTGTGTCTCGCGGGGATGCTGACACTCGCAGGTTGCACGGTAGGTCCAAAATACGTTCGGCCTACCGCCGAAGTCCCTGCCGAGTACAAAGAAGCTGGTGATTGGAAAACCGCGCATCCAAACGACCAGAATCTTGGTGGATCGTGGTGGGAAATCTTTCAAGACCCGCAACTGAACACCCTCGAAGAGCAGATCAACGTCTCCAACCAGAACCTGAAGGCCGCAGAAGCCGTTTACACCCAGTCTCGCGCGCTGCTGCGCTACGACCGCGCCGCTTACTATCCTTCGATCAGCGGAGGCGCGTCGGCGACGCGGAACCGAATTTCGAACAATCGCCCGCCGAGCCTCATCACAGACGGCCGCACCTACAGTGATTTTCAAATACCGCTGGAGTTGTCCTACGAACTGGATGTATGGGGGCGTGTCCGAAAGACCGTGGAAGCCCAACGCGGTCAGGCGCAGGCGAGCGCAGCCGACCTGGCTACGGTCAATTTGAGCCTTCACGCGCAACTTGCCATGTTTTACTTCCAGGCACGGAGCCTGGATGCGCAGGAGCAACTCCTGAATTCAACGGTGGAACAGTACGAACAGGCGTTGGCGTTAACTGAGAGCCGATTCAAAGGTGGCATTGCTTCAGAAGTGGAAGTCCAGCAGGCGAGCACACAGCTTGAGACAACGCGTGCACAGGCTATCGATGTCGGCGTACTTCGCTCCCAATATGAACATGCGATTGCCACGCTGATTGGAAAGCCGCCCGCGTCATTCACTCTGCCGCCGCTTCCGCTCAATTCGCCGCCGCCCTCGATACCGGCGCAGCTTCCTTCGGATCTTCTTGAACGGCGGCCGGACATTGCCGCGGCCGAGCGACGCATGGCCTCAGCCAACGCGCAGATCGGTGTCGCGAAGGCGGCATACTACCCCACCATCGGTTTGAATGCGGTGGGTGGCTTCGAAAGCGGTGTTATCACCACTTTGCTCTCCGGACCCAGCATCTTCTGGTCAGCCGGGCCTTCGGCAGTCGCTCCCATCTTTGACGCGGGAAGACGGCGAGCCAATCTCGATCAGGCGCAGGCTTCCTACGACGAAACCGTTGCCAATTACCGGCAGACGGTGCTGACCGGCTTTCAGCAAGTCGAGGACAATCTGGCAGCGCTGCGAATCCTTGAAAAGGAAGCGGACACGCAACAGCGCGCGGTCGTCGCGTCGCAAAAATCCCTTGATCTATCACTCACGCGGTACCGAGGCGGAATTACCAGCTATCTGGAAGTGACTACGGCGCAGAGTGCGGCGCTCGTCGATGAAGTGACCGCAGTGAATATCCTCGGGCGCCGGATGACCAGCGCCGTGCAGCTGATCCAAGCGCTCGGGGGAGGGTGGGATCGCTCTGCGCTGCCGGAACATCCCGAATGCTGCGGCAGGCTCGGCAGCAACTCAAAGTAATTGCCGCGCATCTATCGCGTTAGGTCTTTAAGTTACAGAAACCTTTCGAAACGCAAAACTGCCTGTTGGGGTGCTGGTTTCTCCGGTGCGATCAGCCCGACAGGTCAGGCAGGGGTAAGAACGCCCTGCTTTGCATCCTTCGCTGCCTTCGCTTCCCTTGAACCCTCCGTCGTGATATCGCGATTGACAAACCCTACGCCGATTTTCTTAAGAAATGCCGTCGGAGGCTCCCCACCGGCGAAGATCCACACGAAATCATTCGGAATCGTCTGCTGCTTGCCGCTGACTTCCATCAAAACGGAGTCCTGACGGAATTCGACCGGGTTGGAATTGAACAGTACCTTCAATTTCCCTTTGCGAATAAATTCCTGGATGCGCTGGTTATTGCGTTCCTTGATGCGAGAAAATGTGGCCTGGCGATAGGAGAGCGTCACTGTGTTCCCGACCTGGCTGGCCAGACCCATCGCGGCTTCCACGGCGGAATCTCCTCCACCCACGACCAGAATCTTTTTGTTTACATAGTGGTCGGCTTCAATCAGGCGGTACATGACTTTTGGAAGCTCTTCGCCCTTGACACCAAGTTTGCGCGGGTTCCCGGACTTGCCAAGCGCCAAAATCACATGGCGCGCCCGGAACTCCCCCTTGTCCGTTGTGACCTGAAAAATGCCGTCCTCGCCCTTGGCAATGTTCTGGACTTTTTCACTGGTCCGGCATTTGAAGTCCGCGCGTTTCAGAACCTGGCTCCAGAATTCCAGCAGATTCTCTTTCGAAAGCTCCGTCTTCTTGAACTTCCCGTGCATGGGAAATTCCACCGGGCTGGTCAGCACGAGTTTTTGGCGCGGATACTTGGCGACGGTGCCCCCAATTTCGGATTGCTCCAAGGTGAGGTAGTTAAGTTTCTTTTCCGCTGCACGCAGGGAAGCGCTGATGCCGGCAGGGCCAGCGCCAACGATCAGGACATCGTACAAATCCAGTGCTGAGGCGTGTGTCTTGTTAATGCTGATCCTTCGCCCAATCGTGTCCACACAATCGCGGCCTTGATTGACGGCGTTTTTGATCAGCGCCAGGCCGCCAAGCTCGCCGACAATAAACATGTTCTTGATGGTGGTTTCATGCTCGGAGGTGAGGGTCGCGACATCCGCCCCCACGCTCGGGCTGGCCATGACCATGGTAATCGCGCCGACGGGGCAGGCATCCGCGCACAAACTGTGGCCGATGCACTTGTAGCCGTTGATGATCATGGCTTTCCCGCCGACCATGCCGAGCACGTCGCCCTCCGGGCAAACCATGGTGCAGGTGGCGCAGCCAATACAGTAATTGTTGTCGATATGAGGGTGTTGGGACTGCGGGCCGTCCGACCGGATTTTCCCGCGTTCCGCGGCTTCTTTAAATTTCGCTGCCTTTTTCTTCTCCTGCCGGACATAGTAGGCGAGGAATCCACCGATCAGAACTGCTGCGATTAAGAAGGAGATCAGATTATCCATAGGAGCAGCCTAGATCCGGTAACCCATATAGAGAACCAAGCCAATGTGCACGATCGCGAGAATGGCGAACGCATAACTGAACGGGCGATGCACCACGTGCCACAGATTGAATACCTGCTGCGTCCGCTGAAGAAACAGAATTCGCTTGGACAAGCTCGCCTGACGGCGCGCAACGGCAATTCCCCGTTCGAGCTTCAGGTCTTTCGTCCGGCGAAGGCCGCAGAGCGAGAGCAGCCATGCGCCGAAGCCCGCGGCCTGCAGCCGAAGCAGCGAAACCTGGAACGGGCGCCGGAGGTCGATCAGGATCATATAAATCAGCGCGATGATCATGGTCATGTGCTCCACGTCGTCGGGCGTCGGCAAGTCGTAGAGCGCTTCCATGCGAGAGCCAAATGCCAGCTTTTGGGCAGCGAGCTCCTGTCGGAGGCTTTCTTCCGTATCTTGCATCTCCTTCATGGAGAGTTCGGCCGCGTTCAGGTTGCGCGGCACCTGCGCATAAAGATACCGGCCGACGAATCCGGAAATCGTGACGCAAAGCATGCTCCAGAAGGCCATCCCGGCGATGTTGCCGAATTTGAAGGAAGCGTGGAAAGCAATGATGATCGGCGCGGTGGTACCGAGAACGACGTGAAAGTCCAGCCAGTGGCGCGAATTGCCCTGGCGCGCCAGCCAGCCCCACTTTTTGCGCAGGGGATACAGATAAATCAGGAAGAATAAAAGTACTCCGAACATTCCCAGCTTAATTCCAATGGCGCCGCTAGGCTTAAGCAGATCGTGTTTGGGGGAAAGAGGCCGCTCGACGGAACTCAACGTGTAATAGTTCAGCCCATAGCCGGCGATCACCAGAACGATGGCCAGTGCCACGAGCCAGGAAAGAAGCACGCGAAGGCGATGCCCCCGCTCGGCGTCCTCTCTGGCAAGAATTGCACTGCGTACACTGGCTTGCGCGCTCATGGCTTCCCTTCCCCAAATTGTACCTGGATGGTTGCCCGGAACCGGCGGTAGTCGGTGAAGCGATGAACATTCCGCCAATGCTGCTTGGGCGTCTGGACATCAATCACGGCGGACGAAGGCATCCAGTAGGATTCTTCCGGATCGTGAAATTCCACGATGGAATAGTGAATTTCACTGCGCAGGTCGTGCAAGCCTAAATCGTCGAGACCGGAGTCCAGACTTGACATTAGTTTCACTACGGCACCGCTATCGCGGTCCAACCAGACGTCGCCCGTGAGCGGCAGAGGATAGTTCCGGCTGCGTAGCTGGATGGCCGCGGGCGAGGATGCGCCCGGCACCGGCTTGAAGTGAATCTTTACGAGGGTGCGGCCATCGAGCGCTTCCTCACTGACAGGCGTAAACACAAAACTTGATTCGAAATCCTGATGCAGCACCAGCAACATGCTGGCGAAACCATTGGTGATCAGCAGTGTCTTGCTGGGATCGCGGAACGCTTCCTTGCGCGCATCACGCGACTCTACCAGCTTCAGCGAGCCGCTTCGGGCGTTCGCCTGCATCTGGTATTCAAAAACGGATTCCTCCCGGTACATCGGCTTTCCGTTTTTTCCGACGATGGACTGCGCCACATCTTCATTGCAGACAACGTTTGACATCTGTTCGAAGAACTTGTCGATGAGTTTCCGGGAACCCTGCAATGTCTCATTTGCCCGCGCGGAAAACGCTGGATCTGCGGCGTTCGGTGCTATGGTAGCGGGTGGATCGTCGCGCATAGTCTGCCCGGCCAATAAAGTTGTGCGGGCCAGGATTCCCGTCAGCAATATGAGCAGCACCAGTGTCAGTTTGCGCGGGTTTGCATTGCGAATCACTTGCGCAAGCCTCCGAATCGGTAGCCGAACACCGTGGACCACTGGGTGTAGTTCAGCGTCGTACCGTTGTACCAGCCGATCAAGCCCTCGACGAAATACCGGCGGCTGATCGTCCAATCCACGATGCCATTCACGAATTTCGAATTCGTATTGCTTGAAAAAGGCGAGTTGAACTTCTGATTGCCTCCAAGCAACTGCACGCGAAGCGTATCGGTCAGGCTCTTGGAGAGAGAAACGGATTCATACTGCCCGCTGCCGAACGAACTGTCGAACTGCGAGTAATGCATGTCCAGAAACAATCCAGTGCCCCGGATGTTGGCGAAGGTTATTCCATAGGCCTGGTTCAGGGAGTTCTTCGTGTCAGTATTCGCTTTGCTCTTGCCCAGGTCGGCGTAGAGACTGATATGCCTCGGAAGATCCAGGCGAACGTCGCCGCTGAAACCTTGAAAAAGATACTTGTCCACCAGCCCGGTTCCAATCAGTAATGGATCAAACGTGGGAAGATTCCGGAAATAGTTGTAGTTGACCCCGAAGGTGACCAGCTTGACCGGCTGAAAGTGCAGCGAGTTATAAGTCTGCGTAATTCCCGTGGGATTGCTGCCGCCTCCGGCATACGGCGATGTCCTGGCATCGTCAACCTGCATGGAGTTGTAAAACGAAATGTACCGCTTCCAGTTCATGTTGTTTTCGAAAAACGCGAACTGCCGCGACACTCGCCAGTTGATCGTATTGACGGCGATGCCGGCGGTGCTGATGTAATGAACGTGATCAAAATCCCCGCTTTCCGTACTGACAAACGTGCCGGCGATCTGCTGGTTCGGGTTGTAGCTCCAGGAACTCGGATCGGGAGTCGATCCGGCAAAAGCTCCGACGGTGGTGATGCGCCCGATGCGGTGCCCCATGTAAGCGCCGTCAATCGTGCTGAGGCTTGGCGCCCACGGCAGAAACAGCCGTCCAATCCCGTAGGTATTCGGCGAGTAGGGATTCTGATACGTAAATCCAAGGTGGTACGTGCGATTGATCAAGTCTGTAAGCGTGGCGTTGCTTCCGCCCGGGATGCTCGACGAGCTGGTGTTCAGATTCCCGCGCCAATAACCGTTGAAATTCCAATAGGTGCCGCCGATGTGAGTCATATCCGCATCTATCATCATTCCCACCTGCGTGGAATTCAGTCCCGATTCGCGTGTCCCGCCGTAGCTTAGGCCGACTCTTGCCCGCATGACGCCGATCGGGGATTCCGTAATGTTCTCCACTTTCGTGGCGCGCAATTCTTCGTCAGCGGGATCGCCCGACGTGAAGGCAACGACGATCGGATAGTTGTCATTGTCTGTGGCATTCTCGGCGAGATGTCGATCTTCTGCGCTAGTCGGAGTGAGAATGGCAAACTGGCCGATCTTCACTTCACCGGCGGAGCTAACCACATCGCAAACAGAGGACGAATCCGCAACGGAGATGACATTCAGTTCGGCAACGTGCGGGTATCCACGGAAGCGAACTCCGTCAGTGATCGCGTCATCCGGCGGCGGCTCGATTACGGAAAGCTTCATGCCTTCCTGAAGACTGGCGTTGCGGCCGGCGTCCACGTAGACGGAAGTGTCGGCAATATACTTCACGCGAAAGACGGACGGCTTTTCGCTTTGAGCCGTCGTCTGCGCAAACAGGCTCGAGGAAAAACCGGTCAGCAGAAGGCCGGCCAAAGAAAACCATGCCAGGTCGAAGACGAAAGTGGGACGCATATTAACCATTCTTGTGGCAGGTGTAGCAGGTTGTGGGACCGTAGCTGTAACCGCCGTTACCTTGGTGGATGTTGTTCGTCTGGGTTTGCTGGTGCGCCGTCGTTGTGTGGCAATTGATGCAGGTAAAGGTGGCGTAGTTTGTCGACACCTGGTGGCAGTCGTTGCACACCGAACCGTGGTGCGGAATCCTAAAATAAGTGTGGTTGAAAGTTGCACCAAGCCAACTGGTCGTCGTGTGGCAGGTATCGCACGTCTGCGGGTAGCCGGCCGCGATGTGGTTCGGCACGGAGCCGCCGAGCGTTTGGGTGCTGAGCCACGCCGCCTGGTGGCATCCGTAACAAGCGGTGTTCGCCGAAGTCAGGCTGTAATTGTTGCTGACGTGGCAATCCGTGCAGGCGGTAATCTTTGAACCCGCCGCGGGCGGCATCTGATGCGCGCCGGTGAGCGCCCAGCCTGTAGTGCTGTGATCAAAAGTGCCTGGATTCCACGCCGTGGTGTTGTGGCATGTGGAGCACAGCGAAGTCGGAAATCCCGCGGCCACGTGGTTCGGAACGGCGCCGCCAAGCGTTTGTGTGCTGAGCCATTTATTCGTGTGGCAGCCGTAACAATCCGTGTTGGCACTGGTCAGGCTGTAGTTGTTGTTGACATGGCAGGAAGCGCAGGGGGTTGTAAGGTGAAAGCCCGTAAGCGGCCAACCGGTCGTGCTGTGATCAAAATTTGCCGAGCCCCAGCCAGCGGTGGTGTGGCAGGTCGAGCAGTTCGCCAACGCGAACGCAGGGCCGGCTGTGGAATGCACGGGAGTGGTCGTCTGCTGCCAGGTGATCAGGTGGCAGCCCGCGGTGCCGCAGGCCGTTGGCGCAACCTGCAAATTATAGTTGTTGCCGGTATGGCAGTCCGTGCACGCGGCGATCTTTCCGGCAGGCGCGAATTGATGCAGATTTTGCAGGGGGAAGCCGGTGGAATTGTGGCTCCAGGTAGAAGTCCAGTTTGTGGTGGTGTGGCAACTGGAGCATTGCGACGTCGGGAACCCAGCTGCGACGTGATTTGGAACCGCACCGCCCATCGTTGCCGTGCCGTTGTACTTATCCTGGTGGCAGCCGTAGCAATCTGTGTTCGCTGTGGTAAAGGTATAGTTGTTATTGAGATGGCAGGACGTGCACGGCGTAGTCAAGTGAACGCCCGTGAGCGGCCAGCCAGTCGAGCTGTGGTCAAATGTCGCCGTATTCCAGGAAATCGTGTTGTGACACGTTGAACAGTTCGCGGCCGCGAATGGCGCACCCGCGGTGGAATGCGCAGGGTTGTTGGTTGTCTGCCAGGTGCTCAAATGGCAGCCGGAGTTGCCGCAATCCATGGGCTGGGTGGTGAGGGTGTAGTTCCCGCCGATGTGGCACTGGGTGCAAGCGGTCACTTTTCCAGCGGGCGCCAGTTGGTGAGAGTTGGTCAGCGGGAATCCCGTCGTGCTGTGGTCAAACTTGCCATCCGCCCAAAACGTGATTGTGTGGCACGAGGAGCAAGCCGATGCGCTGGATGGGAAATTCGAAGCTACGTGGTTTGGCACGTTGCCGCCGATCGTCTGTGTGCTGTTCCAGGCTGACTGGTGGCACCCCATGCAATCGGTGGAGGACAATGTGTAGTTGTTGCTGATGTGACAGGAAGCGCAAGGCGTCGGCGAGGGAGAGATGTGAGTGCCAACCAGTGCAAAGCCGGTCAGGCTGTGATCGAAGGACGCGCCATCCCAACCCACGGTGGTGTGGCACTTCGAACAGTTCGCAGCGGCAAAGCCCGCGCCGGACGTTGAATGCACGGGATTATTGGTCTGCTGCCAGGTCGTAAGATGGCATTGCGAATTGCCGCAATCGGTTGGCTGGATGGTCAAGCTGTAGTTGCCGTTGATATGGCACAAAGCGCATTGCACGTTGGCATGCCCATTCGTTAACAGGAAACCCGTGGCGCTGTGATCGAACTTTCCGTCCGACCACTTGGTGATGGCGTGGCATGTGGAGCAAGCCGCGGCCGTAGAGGGGAAGCCCGCCGTAACGTGATTGGGTACGCTGCCGCCAATGGTCTGCGTCTTGTTCCAGTCCGTAGTGTGACAAGACATACAATCGGCGGTGGTCAGCGTGTAATTGTTGTTCACATGGCACTGCACGCAGGGCGTGGTTGCGTGCGTGCCGACCAGCGGAAAGCCCGTGGCGTTGTGATTGAATGAGGCGGAATCCCAGCCCAGGGTCGTGTGGCAGCTAGAGCAGTTGGCTAACGCAAACGCCGGCCCGGCGGTGGAGTGAACCGGATTATTCGTCTGCTGCCATGTCGTCAAGTGGCATCCAGCCGTGCCGCAAGCCGTCGGGGCAATCTGCAAATTGTAATTGTTGTTGATGTGGCAAGAGGCGCAGGGCAGGTTGGCGTGGCCGTTCGTCAGCAGAAACCCGGTCGCGCTGTGATCGAATGTAGCGCCCAGCCAGCTGTCAAATTTGTGGCAGCCCTGGCAATTCCCCGATGCGAACGCAGGCCCGGCGCTGGCGTGTGCTGGATTGGTTGTATTTTGCCAATCCTTTAAGTGGCAGGAATCGCAAGCGGTGCGCAAGCCGAGAAATATCCCCGTTGCGGCCTGCTTGTGGCACTCATCGCACTGCACCGTGGCATGAGCGCCCAGGAGCGGAAACCGGTTCTGATGATCGCGCACCTGCTGCACCGCGATATTCCAGCCTTGGACGGTGTGGCATTGCGCGCAATCCGGACCCATTTGGCGGCGATGGATGTCGGCGTGGCAATCGGCGCAGTTCTTGCCGACGTTGGTGAACACAGGTTTTACGTGGCACTGCGTGCACTGAACCTTTTCATGCAGGCCGCGGAGCGGGTATTTCGTTTTGTTGTGATCGAATTCGGGGACCGGGCGGATCGGGCGCCAGCCCGCTGATGTGTGGCAGTTTTCGCAGGGAATGTTCAGCGGCCCATGGGGATTCCGCTTGGCTTCCTGTTGGGCATAACTCGGAGAGTGTGCCTGGGGAGCAGCACCGTGGGACGCGGAGGGTGCGGCGAGGCCTGGAAACGCCAGCAGAGCCCAGAGCGCGGTCTGGAGCAATGTGAACGTATAATTCTCCCTCCCCGAGACATCAACATTTGTCGCGGGGGCACCGTGGAGATTCTCGAAGCATTGTGTCGGGGCTGCTAGGGTCTTACTACTGTACAGTCGTACAGTTGTAGGACAGTTGCCAGGAATTTCCCTCATGATAGCTGACAGCGCCGACTTCGCTGAGCTTAGGTTTTACGTTGCCGAGAGGGCTTAAGAGTTCTCAAGAAGTTTATAATTTCCTGAATAGTACTTGTTAACGGATTTGATATGACTCGCCTGCACGCGCGACAGGAGAGATTCAGTTCGTTTGAGAATTCTCATCTCTCACTGTTGAAATCCGATCAGTTGAACACTTCCGGCTTGATGAATCTGGGGTCGCTCCCGTGGCAGTCGACGCATTTGTTCGGCGTGTTCTTGTAAATCACGATCGACTTGTCGCCGGCGGGCTTGGTCTGAATATGACACTTGGCGCAGGGCACGTTGGCATGTCCCCCCGTCAGGGGAAGATGGGTGCGCGTGTCGTGATCGAATGTTGAAGGAACCCAGCGTTGGTCGGTGTGGCAGTCGCCGCAGTGGGTCTTGGCGTCCTTAGCCGTAAATTGCCCGTCGTGCGCATCGCTGTGGCACGCCTCGCATTGCTGCGGAGTGCCCTTGAATCGCGACGCGTATTCCGTCGTGGCCTTGTGACATTCGCCGCAAGCGACGGTGCGGTGCGCGCCCAGCAGGGGAAACTTCGTTTTGCTGTGGTCAAATCCGCTGATGTCCGCCCAGGATTTGGCACTGTGGCAAGCCTCGCAGCCGAACGGGGTGCCGTTCGCCCGCTTCCTCGCCATGCGGTCGTTGAATTCCCCCTTGTGCGGATCCTTGTGGCAGGCAGTGCAGGTCCGGTCCTCAAATTTGAACGGCAGAATCTTGTCGGTGCGGCCGCCTGCCCCGAGTTTGTGGCAGTCGACACAGGCAACTGCCGCGTGCGCGCCGGTCAGGGCAAAGCGCGTGCTTCGATGCTTGGCGATAGTAAACGTCGTGCGATGGAAATCCACAACCGTGTGGCAGCTTTCGCACTTGTTGTTGTATGGTGCAGCGGCAAACTGATTGTCGTGGGCGTCTTTGTGGCAATCGCCGCACGCGCCGAACTTTACTTTGTAAATGGTGCCCTTGCCCGCCGGGATGTGGCACTTCGCGCACTCAACCTGGATGTGTTTGCCTTTCAAGGGATAACTCGAATTGTCGTGTTCCTTCACTCCAAAGAGGGAAGGTTTCCAGCCATCCAGGTTGTGGCATTCGGCGCATTCGCCTTTTTTGGGGCGAGCCTCAAACTGGCCCTTGTGCGGGTCTGGCTTGTGGCAGTCGTTGCAGTTCGTGAATGCGATCTGCTTTTTGAAGTCGCCGTTAACGTGGCACGCCACGCAGGAAACCTGGGCGTGCTTGCCGACCAGCGGATATTTCGTTTTCGAGTGGTCGAAATCAAATCCTCGCAGCATCGTCTTCCAGCTGCTGGTGGTGTGGCAAGACTCGCAGGATTTCTTGAATTCTCCTTTGTGTGGATCAATGTGGCAAGCGGAGCAGGTTTCGAACTTCATGTCGCGATACCGCGCAGGCCCGCCAGGCGAATCCGGCTTATGGCACTTTTCGCAGGCTACTTTCGTATGCAGGCCGGTGAGGGGATAACGCGTTTTGGAATGGTCGAAATCTTTGGCAGCTTTCCAGCTCTCCACATTGTGGCACTTGGTGCATTCGTTCCCGAGTTGACCTTTGTGCGGATCGTTGTGGCAGGTTTGGCAAATTGAGGAAAGTCCGAAATATGATTTGGTCAGGTCCTTATATTTGATCAGCGCGCGATCTGTGGGAACCATGTGGACCGGCAGGTGGCACTTCTCGCACGCAAGCGGCGCGTGCTTGCCTTCCAGGTTGTAGCCCGTCAGGCGGTGGTCAAACTTTTCCCGTGAAGGCTCCCAGTGAATGAGATTGTAATTCTCTCCGTTGTGTTCCAGGTGGCACCGGACGCAATCCTTCCCGTTCGCGTTTTGCATCTGAAGTCGTGCGTGATACCCATGGTTTCCGGCGAGGGCTTGGGCCACTTCTTTGTGACATTCGAGGCACTTAAAGGTTGGCGTGCTGGCCCCGAACGAATGGCAGGTGGCGCACTGGGTCGTGCCGCTGAGCGAAGAGTGGGCCTTGGAGAGTGGTCCGGGAGAGATTTGCGCGGCGGCGTGCGGCACCGCAGGCAGGCAGGACGCCGTGACGAGCAGCAGCAGAACTGCCCAGCGTTTCGGCCCGAAGATCACCTGGCGCATCCTCTGCACGCCGGGCGCGCTGTTGCGCACGCGTTCCTCCGCTTTGCTGCTTTGAGTTACGGGGCCTAGCCGGGTTGCCTGCAAGCAGATAGCACCCGGGTAGCATCCTGTAGGCATAGCAGGTGCGCGGGGTGTGGCGAAAGCTGTACGGAGGTCCAGTTGTAGTCGAGTACCAATCGGTCGCCGGGACTACTCCAGGTGTTTGTAGCGGCTCTGCAACTGAGCGATCAGCTCTTGCTCCAGAGTTCCCTTGGAGCGAAGCGGCCACGAGGTCACCGGTTGCTTGACTACAGCGTCGGCCGACTTCCCTTCCCCCTGAATCTGAGCGGAAATCTGGACACGGACGAATCCTTGCCCGATGTCAGTGGTTCGCACCAGCAGGGCCGCCTTGCCGTATTCAAATTCGACAGGCTCGAGGAGAACTTTGGTATCCGCATATTTCCGGAGTTCCTCAACGTTCAGAGAGCGCACGAAAGTCCAGGAGTCTTCCGAGGCATGATTTTCAAATACCTGCCATTTCAAATCGCGAACCGCGGCCTGTAAGGTCTCCTGAATTTCCATTGCTTCGCCTTTCACCTCCACGCAGGCGGGAAGCGGTTGGGGCGGCAGCGGATGTTTCGTCTTGTGGGCTTGCTTATTTTTCCCACTCGAACCAAGAACCGGATTGGCACTGCACGCCCTGGTTACAGCCGCTGGCGCGGAATTCTGCTGAATCTCCCGCGTTAGAAGAGGCGAGAAGCCAAAGGATGCGGACCATATCGCCAGAAGAATCGCAGGGCGCATCAAACAGCGTTGCATGACCAGGAGGGGATTCTCCATAAGGAGGAGCCTACCGTAAGAATGCGGCTTAGGCGCATGAGCGCCGGCGGCTGTTCACAACTCGTCAATAAAATGGAGTCGCAGAGTCTTCACCAGCGACCCAAATTACCTCGCGGCGACAGGTTCACGCGACTGTGCGACGCTAGGCTTGGCAATTGCGGCGTCCACCACTTGCAGCGCTTCCTCAACGATATCCAGCCCTTGGCGGAGTTCCTCTTCGTTGATGACTAACGGCGGGCAGACCCACAGCATGTTAAACCGGCTGAACGCGTACACATGCTTCGATTTAAGATGCGCGGCAAGCTTTCCCATCTCCGGACTGCTGCCGTTAAATGGAGCCAATGGCTCGCGCGTCGTTTTATCTTTCACGAGTTCCAGGACGCTGAACAGTCCCTTATAGCGCACGTCGCCCACGCAGGCGAATTTTTTCTTCATCGCCTCCAGGCGAGAAGAGAGATACCGGCCCTGCTTCTCAACGTTTTCAAAAATCTTTTCTTCTTCATAGATGTGCAGGTTGGCCACTGCGGCCGCGCAACACACGGGGTGGCCACTGTAAGTAAGCCCGCCCCACAGCATATTCGTCTCGAAGTATTCGGCAATCTTGTCCGAGACGATGACGGCGCCAAGGGGCATGTAGCCGCTTGTCAGACCCTTTGCACACGTAACGATGTCCGGCTTGATGCCAAAGTGCTGTGTAGCCAGCCATTTTCCAGTGCGCCCGAATCCGGCCATCACTTCGTCGTCAATCAGCAAAATGCCGTATTTGTCGCACAGGGCGCGCAGCTTGGGATAATAGTCGTCCGGAGGAACCAGCAAGCCGTTCGATCCGGTGATCCCTTCGACCATGATCGCAGCAATATTGCTCGGCCCTTCCATCTGAATCACTTCTTCAATGTGGCTGACACATTCGCGGTGGCACGTTTCGACCTTCTGGCCAAACGGGCAACGATAGCAATAGGGGTCGAAGACGCGAACAATGCCGGGAATGCCCGGTTCGACGGGCCAGCGCCGTGGATCGCCCGATGCGGTCATTGAACCCATCGTGGCGCCGTGATAGCTGCGGTACCGCGTGATGATTTTGTCGCGGCCGGTAACGAGCCGCGCCATTTTGATGGCATTTTCATTGGCCTCGGAGCCACCGAGAGTGAAAAACGCTTTTGCAAGGCCGGTTACTTCGGCAAGCTTTTTGCCGAGCGATCCGCGAGGCTCAGTGGCAAAGCTCGGTCCCGCGAAGCAAAGCTCATCCACCTGCTTCTTGATCGCTTCGAGCATCTTGGGGTGCTGGTGACCAACATTAAGATTGATCAGTTGCGAGCTGAAATCCAGCCAGCGCTGGTCATCGCCATCCCAGAACCAGACGCCCTGGCCGCGTTTCATGTGGATGGGATTCGAGGTGCTCTGCACCGACCACGAAAACATCGTGTAGTCGCGATTTTCTTGTACAATTTTCAGCGATTTAGCGTCCATGCTCGATTATCCTTCCCAATCCAGTCAGTTTGCTTTCAATATCCAGTCCATGGTTTTGGCAGCCAGCCGATCCAGCGCCGCGACGGATATTTCCAGATGCTCTTCCCGGGTGTCCTCAATCTTGTTGTGGCTGATGCCGCGTAAAGATTGCACAAATATCATAACCGTTGGAATGCCCGCGCGCGAGACTTCCGCCGCGTCATGCAGGGGGCCGGAGGGAAGCCGGTGCGAGGTGCCCGAAACTTCGCGGACGGCCTGCTCACAAAGCTCGACGAGATGCGAATGAAACGGAATAGGTTCGATGCTCCAAATCCGCGACCATTCCACGGTGCAATTTTCCTCGCTCGCAAATCGTTTGCTGGCCTCTTGCGCCTCGCCATACATCTGCGCGAGAACATTAGCGTCAAGGTCGCGCTGGTCAAGCGTGGCTTCACACCGGCCCACTACCGCCGTGACAATCCCAGGAAAGGTTTTCAGACTTCCCATGGTGCAGACTGCTTCCGAATGTTTGCCCGCGATGTTCCGGATTTCCAGCGCCAACTTCGCGGCTGCAGCCAGGGCGTCGCGTCGCTGCCTCATCGGCGTGGCGCCGGAGTGCGCCTCCTGCCCATGAAACGTAATTGCGTGGCGTTCCACTCCTTTGGTCCCCAGAACAACGCCTAAAGGCAATCCTAGTTTTTCCAGGACGGGCCCTTGCTCGATATGCAATTCAATGTATGCCGCAGCATTGGCGCGTCCTTTTTCAGCTTCGGGAAAGTGATCCATGTGGACGCCACAACGCCTCAAAGCGTCTTCCATCGTAACGCCGTCTTTATCGGTTCGCCCGCGGTCGGCAGCGATGCTGTGCGTTCCGGCAAAAGCGGACGAACCCAACAGGCTGCGCCCGAATCGTGCGCCCTCTTCATCGGCCCAATCCACCAGACGAATCGTGACCGGCGGCTTGCCCTTAAATTCAGCCGCGAATCGCCGGAGCACTTCGAGTCCGGCAAGCACATTCAAGCTGCCATCAAGCCAGCCGCCGTTTGGCACCGAATCCAGATGTCCGCCAATCAGCAGTGTCTTTTCAGAAGCACCGCGAAGCGTCACCCAGTTATTTCCAGCGGCGTCATAGTGATGCTCCATGGGCAACCCTACAAGTTTCGTGGCGAACCACTTGCGCGCTTTCTGCCAAACATCGGTCCATGCCAGCCGCTGAGCTCCATTCTCGTCGGCGGTCAGCTCGCGAAGCTCTTTCAGTTCAGCGACGGTTCGTTTGGGATTCAGGCTCATGATGTGCCTCGCTCAGAAATAGCTCGGCTCCCGTTTCAGCATACGCCCGCGGCCCCGTTCGCCCACAAATCTTCCGTCTTTCACCTGAACCTTGCCCCTCACTGTTACGAAGGAAGGCCGCCCTTCGATCACCATTCCTTCGAATCCGCTGTAGTCGTTGTTGACGTGATGCGTTTTCGCAGAAATCGCGCCCTGATAGTCGGGATCGTAGATCACCAGGTCCGCATCGCTGCCGATAGCAATCGTTCCCTTACGTGGAAATAGTCCAAAAAGTTTTGCCGGGCGCGTGCTCGCCGCGTCCACGAAACGCTCGATCTCCAGTCGCCCGCGTTTCACGCCGTAAGTGTAAAGAAGATTGATGCGATCTTCGATTCCAGGAATCCCGTTGGGAATATTGGTGAATGCATCCTTGCCCAGAAGCTTTTGTTCTGTATCGAAGGGGCAATGATCCGTGCCGACCGTATCGATCAAACCGCGATCCAGCGCGCTCCACAGCACTCCAAGATTTTTCTTCGCTCGCAATGGCGGAGACATTACGTGCTTCATGCCCTCCACACCAGGTTTTTCCGCGCAGGTCTTGTCCAGAAGGAAATGCGGGATGACCGACTCGATGAAAAGTTTTACACCGCGCTCTCTCGCCGCCAGAGCCACTTTCATCGCCGGTTCGCAGGACAAATGCACGACATAGCCCGTGGCTTTCGTGTTCTCCAGAAAAGTGGCGAATCGGCCCGTTCCTTCCGCTTCCACGGATTCCGGCCGGCTCGGCTCGTGCCACTCCGGCCCGGTCTTTCCCTCGCTCAGCAGCTTCTGCTGCAGTTGCGCGACAAGCTCGGCATTTTCGCAGTGGGCCGTGACAATGACACCCAATTGCCTCGCCAATCGCAAGGTCTGATACATTTCCGCGTCATCCACGCCAAAGAAATTCTTGTACGCGAGGAAAATCTTGAAAGAGGAAGTCCCATCGGCCACCACCTGGCGCAATTGGCCCGGCGTCTCTTTCACAAATTTGGTGACCGACATGTGGAAGGCGTAGTCGCAAGCGCTCTTCCCTTCGGCTTTGGACTTCCAAAGCTCATAGCCCTGCAACGCGTCGTCGTTGCGGTTCGGACAGCACATCTCGATGTACGTGGTCGTCCCGCCGATTAATGCCGCTATACTGCCTGTCTCGTGAGTATCCTTCGCAAAAGTCGCCATGAAGGGCAGGTAGATATGCACGTGCGGATCAATAAAGCCGGGAAACACGAGCTTGCCACTGGCATCAATGGTTTCCGTTCCCGGAGGCGCTTCCAGATTCCTGCCGATACGGGTGATCGTCTCATCTTCTACAAATATGTCGGCCCGTTCCCGCGCCCCGACGGTGACGATTTCTCCATTCTTGATCAGCAAAGCCATCGGTCAATTCCCCGCTCTCAGTGAATGTGAATGCCCATCTTTTCTCGATACGCTTGCATCTTTTCCCAATCTTCCGTGACCTCGGGCTGCTTCTGCGTGATTTCATCCCAGGTCACTGACGGACGGTCCGGCGGCTCCTCCACCATGCTGATGCAGCCGTCGACCGGGCAAACATTGAAGCACAATCGGCAACCGACGCAATCCTCCTCACGCACATAGACGCTCGGACGTGTATGCACCGCTTCTTCTTTTCCATTCGAACGCACGTCGTAACTGCCTGGCGGCACGATAGTCCCGTCTTTCGCGACCAGGTCAATGCATTGGTGGGCCGTGTCGTTGCAAGCTACATAACAAAGATTGCAGCGAATGCATTTCTGCTGGTCAATCCTCGCCACCGCCTTGAATGACAAATCAAAATTCTTGAAATCGGAAACACGATGAACGCTTTTTCCAACGAAGTCGGATATTTTCTTGAATCCTTTTTCGTCCATCCAGTTGGAAAGGCCGTCGCACAAATCTTCGATAATGCGGAAGCCGTAATGCATCACCGCAGTGCAGACTTGCAGGCTGCTCGCACCCAACAGAAGAAATTCCGCCGCGTCCGACCACGTAGAGATCCCACCCATCCCCGAAATGGGCAACTCCGATTCCGATACTACGGCGTCCGTCCCGAGCGCCGACAGCATGTTCAGCGCAACCGGCTTCACCGCTGGCCCGGCATACCCTCCGTGCCCGCCCTTCCCGCCGATGTTGGGAACTATTTCAAACGTATTCAGGTCAACTCCAATGATGGAATTAATCGTGTTGATCAGCGACAACGCGTCTGCCCCAGCAGCCACCGCCGCGCGGGCGGGCATCACGATATTAGAAATGTTGGGAGTCAGCTTAACGATCACTGGGATTTTCGCCACTTGCATCACCCAGCCGGTAATCTGCTCGCAATATTCCGGAACCTGCCCCACCGCGCTACCCATTCCGCGCTCGCTCATTCCGTGCGGACAACCATAGTTGAGCTCGATCCCGTCGGCACCGGTATCCTGAATTTTCTTGATGATGTCGTGCCAGACTTCCGGCTTCGATTCGACCATCGCCGACACGATCACCGCGCGATCTGGCCACGCCCGCTTAACTTCCGCAATTTCCCGCAGGTTCACTTCCAGAGGGCGATCGGAAATCAATTCAACGTTATTGATCGCCAGCATTTTTTGACCGCCGAAGTGCCACGCACCATAACGGTTGGAAACGTTCAACACCGGCGCGCCAATCGTTTTCCAGACCGCGCCACCCCAACCGGCTTCAAACGCACGATGCACCTGAGCGCCGGAATTCGACGGCGGAGCAGAGGCCAACCAGAATGGATTCGGTGAGCGAATCCCCGCAAAATTAATACGCAAATCAGCCATGTCCCACCAACCTTTCGTGGATCGCCCGCGCCGCCAATTTCCCATCCTGAACCGCCATCACCGTGGAAGCCGCTCCGCGAGCGCGGATGCAATCGCCGCCCGCGTATACACCCGGCAGACTCGTCTGAAAATGCTCATCCACGTCAATGTAGCCTTTTTGCGTTTTCAGGTTGAGGCGTGCAGCCAGGGAAGCCTTTTCCTGCCCGATCGCTTTCACTACCTGGTCAGCCGCAATCACGAAGTGTGAGCCCTCCACCGGGTTCGGCGCTGGGCGACCCGACGCGTCTTTCTGCCCCAAACTCATCCGCACGCATTCGACACCTTGCACTGTTCCCTTTTCGACGAGAATCCGCACGGGCTGAGCCAGAAACTCAAATCGCACCCCCTCTTTCTTGATGAAATCATATTCGTGCGGATACGCAGTCATCTCGCCGGCGGTCCGCCGGTAGAGCATGGTGACGTGCTCGCCACCGCATCGTTTGGCAATCGTGGCGCAATCGATGGCCGTATTCCCGGCACCAATCACAACCACATTCCGTCCGATCTTCAGGTTGTGGCCGTTCAACTTGCTGTGCTCGATGTATTCGAGCCCGTCGATGATCTGCTCTTCACCGGGAATCCCCAGATTTGGTGTCGCACCCAGCCCCAAGCTCAGAAAAACGGCGTCGAATTTTGACTGCAACTCAGCCAGCGCCAAATCCTTGCCGATTTCCCGTTCCGTTTCAATCCGCACGCCCAGGTGCTGAATCATCTCCACTTCGGCCAGAGAAATGACCACCGGTTCGCGCAAGCCAATAATCCCAAAGGTGGAAAGGCCACCGGCGAGGTCGCGTTTCTCAAATAGCGTCACATCGTGCCCTTTTTTCGCAAGTTCACCCGCGCATGACAGGCCCGCGGGCCCCGCGCCGACCACGGCTACTTTCTTGCCGCTAATCTTCGCGGTCAAAAAAATGTCTACGCCGTTGCCGTAGACGTAATCCATGGCATAGCGCTGCAACCGCCCGATGGCAATGGGCTTATGCTCCGCACCAAGCACACATGCGCCTTCACACAACTCCTGTACCGGGCAAACACGCGCACAGGTAGCCCCCAAAAGATTCGACTCCAGAATCGTTCGCGCCGATCCTCTCAAATTTCCAGTATTAATTTTCTTGATGAATTTCGGAATATCAATGTGAGTGGGACACGCGTGGGTGCAGGGCGCGTCGTAACACATCAGGCAGCGCGTGGATTCCACCAAGGCTTCATGGCGTGTCAGCGGCGGCAAAGCCTCCGCCAGCGCCTCCTGGCCTTCTAACGCCCTCGCCTTTTCGTTCAAGACACCCTCCCGACGATTCATGAAATCCGCACTGCGTTCAGGTGAAACGGGATGAAGGAAGGTTAAAACCGCGGCTGCGTTGTTTCAATCTTCTTTTTTCCGTGTTATTCGCTTGTGTGCTGTTGGGCAGGTTGCATCATGAGGTAGTAAATTCCCCCCGAAACGAAGAAGCCCACAAACCAGGCATAATCATACAACCAGCGTACCGAAGGAATCAGCAATCCTGCCAGCGCTACTGCCACACCTACAGCAAGCGCCAGCAAAGCCTTCCCATTGAAACCGCTGCTGTATTCGTATGCGCCGCCACGCCTGTATAGATCTTCGAGCACCAGGCACCGCCCTCGCACCAGATAGTAGTCGAAGATCATGATCCCTGCGATCGGTCCCAGCAGCGCAGAACACCCCACCAGCCAGCCAAAAATATAGGAGCTGAAATCGGTCATCAACTTCCAGGGCATCATCAGGATGCCGACGACACCCGTGATCAGCCCGCCGGTGCGAAACGAAATCAGGCTTGGTCGCAGGTTGGAAAAATCATTCGAGGGCGAAACCACGTTCGCCGCGACATTGGTATTCAACGTAGCGATCATCAGCGCGATCAACGCGACAAACGCGACAAGCGGTTGATTAAACTTACCAAGCAGAACGACAGGATCCCAGATCGGCGCGCCGAAGAGCACCGCTGACGCCGAAGTTACCGCCACGCCGATGAACGCATAAAGCGTCATCGCCGTTGGCAATCCCAGCGCCTGCCCAACCATCTGCGCCTTTTGCGATTTTGCGTAACGCGTGAAGTCCGGGATGTTCAGCGCCACCGTCGACCAGAATCCGACCATGCCCGTCAGCGCGGGAATGAAAAACCGGATGAATTCGCCGGTCGAATGAAACTTGCTCTCTGTATGTAACACCGGGCCAAATCCGCCGGCCTTCCGCGTGATCCATCCGAGCAACAAGAGTCCCACAATCAGCATGAAGGGAGCGCCAATCCCCTCGAGAAACTTAATGGTCTCGATGCCTTTCCAAACCACAAACATGTTGATGGCCCAGAAAAAGAAAAAGCACACCCAATGGGCACCCGGAAAATTCCCCGCTCCAGGCCACACAATCCGCAGCATTGAGTAGATAGCTTGTCCCCCGATCCACGACTGGATGCCGAACCAGCCGCACGCCACCAGTGCACGAAGCACCGCCGGCACGTTTGCTCCGCGAACTCCGAAGGAAGCGCGCACAAACACCGGAAAAGGAATTCCATAACGCGTGCCCGCATGGGCATTCAGCAACATCGGGATCAGAACAATCAGATTCCCCAACAAAATCGTTCCGACGGCCTGATACCAGTTCATTCCGCCGGCAATCAAGCCCGAGGCCAGCATGTACGTCGGAATGCACACGCTCATGGCCACCCAAAGCGACGCATAGTTATAGGTGCCCCAGGAACGTTTCTCCTGCGGAATTGGCGCGAGATCGTGGTTGTAGAGTGAGGGATCTACGTTTGTGAGCTGCATTTCCACCCCGTCCGGAGGCTCCGGATGACGCGCAAGCGTATCGGAAGCGAGCAGAAAATTCCACTCCTGCAGGGCTAAAGGCGTGCGCCACTGGGCAGTGCCGACATCTTTTCGGCAAGTGAAGAATAGTTGCGCGAGAAGGGTGGCCGGCTGGAAGCCTGGCTGCGCAGACAAGCCGGCGCTACGCAAAGAAGGGATGACTTGCTAGATGGCTTCTGCGGAGGGAACGTTCGGACAAAAAAATAAGGGCGAACCGGCTTGACGCGCGGCTCGCCCTATCAGACTAGAGGCTAGTTACGTTCGCAGCCTGCAGACCCTTGGGGCCCTTGGTGACCTCGAACTCAACGGCCTGACCCTCGTTCAACGACTTGTAGCCGTCTCCCTGGATCGCGGAGAAGTGTACGAATACATCTTCCCCGGACTGGCGCTGAATGAAGCCATATCCCTTGCTGGCATTGAACCACTTCACTGTTCCTTGTTCTTTCACTGTGTTTCCTATTCTTTGTTTAAACTATTTGCTGCTTCTCGACTGCCTCCAGCCGTAAAGCAAAAAAGGCCGCGAGTTTGAACTCGCAGCCCCTCTAAAATCGAATCTAAAGGTGTTACAAGAGCAACAAACGCATCTTCATAGTACCACATTTTGCCCTTTTGGCCAGCACTTTTTTTGCCCGGCGTCCGGCCAAGTGTGCAGAAGTACAACCTGGCCCTCATTTCCTGCGAAACTAAAACTCTTAGTGATAGAGTTACCTTTGAACATGAGCCTCCGCACACTTATCGAAAACGACCGTACTTTTCATCAGCCCGTCAATTGGGGCGTCACCTCCGTCATGGTCGCCCTGCATCTCGGCGCCCTGGGCGCCCTCTTCTTTTTCACCTGGCAAGCCCTGATTCTAGCCATTGTCATGTGGTGGGTAGCCGGCAGCCTGGGGATTGGCATGGGCTATCATCGCCTGCTGACGCATCGCGGCTACAAAACACCGAAATTCGTCGAATACATCCTGACCACCTGCGGTACGCTGGCTATTGAAGGCGGTCCGATTTCCTGGGTCGCCACCCACCGCATGCACCACCAGAATACGGACAAGGAGGGCGATCCCCATTCGCCGCGCGATGGTGGCATCTGGTCGCACATGGGGTGGATTCTGACCGGCAGGGCCATGCATCAGGACCGCGCTGAGCTTCTCCCTTATGTTCCCGATCTGCGCAAGGACAAGTT
>Ga0210409_10000821_pt1 | contig 45131 bp, 39 predicted proteins | sample IncBWH17MmetaG_FD_161649 | JGI IMG/M metagenome (GOLD analysis project Ga0210409, IMG submission 161649) | Forest soil microbial communities from Barre Woods Harvard Forest LTER site, Petersham, Massachusetts, United States - Inc-BW-H-17-M | ecosystem: Environmental > Terrestrial > Soil >... | reverse complement strand
ATAATCCCCGCTTCACCCTGCAGCCAATGTCCCAAGCCAGAAAAACGGAGGCAATCCGATTGCGTCTTTTCCAAGCCATCTTTCTTTCTTTCGCTTGCGCGCACCTTCTAACCGCCCCGCTCGCTGCCCAGAACATCGACGTCGACACCACGCCCTCGCACGCCACCAATCATTTTGCTCCCAACCAGACCTTGGGCGCAGGCATCGATCGCCTTGCCATCAAGACCTTCGATCCCCTCCTCAGCCAGCCGGCTCTCAACAAAATTCTCTCCTCGGGATGGCAAACAGTCAGCTACCGCCAGAACACGGAACTCCTCGTGGAAGCCTGGCACTGGAATCCCGAGGGCACCTGGAGTGACCCGAAGGGCGAAGGCTATTTCACCGGATCCACCACCCTCGGCAAGCCAATCCATCTTTCTTATGGCTACGGCCTGCCGCATCGCGGCTTCACGCGCAACGATGGCACCGGCAACGCCGGCTATTCCCGCCTCACCGACGGCGACCCTCATACTTACTGGAAAAGTAATCCGTATCTCACCGAGCGCTTCACTCACGAGCCGGACTCCGCGCACCCGCAGTGGATTGTCATCGATCTATCCTCGCCGCAGAAAATCGACAGCATTCGCATCGCCTGGGCTGCCCCCTTCGCCACCCAATATCTCGTCCAGTATTGGACGGCCGACGATCCCATCCACTCTCCGACCCGTGGCGCGTGGCAGACCTTTCCTCGCGGACAAATCTCTGCAGGCAAAGGCGGAGTAGAAACAATCCCGCTCTCGCCCGAACCCATCGCCGTTCGCTACCTGCGCATCTGGATGACCACCTCGTCCAACACCTGCGATTCCCACGGATCGGCCGACCCACGCAACTGTGTGGGCTACGCGATTAGTGAAATCTACCTGGGGACCACTACTGCCGACGGCCTCTTCCACGATCTGATCCGCCACACGGCCGACCAGGAACAAACCACCACTTATTGTTCCTCGGTCGATTCCTGGCACTCGCCCTCCGATCTCGCAACCGAACGGCAGGCTCACGTCGGACTCGACCACTTCTACACAAGCGGCATTACCCGCGGTTTGCCCGCCATGATCCCGATCGCCCTGATTTATGGAACGCCCGAAGATGCAGTTGCCCTGATCTCTTATCTCAAGAAACGAAACTATCCGATCTCCTACGTCGAGATGGGCGAGGAGTCCGACGGCCAGTACATGCTTCCCGAAGACTACGCCGCCCTGTTTGTGCAATTTGCCGAGGCTCTGCACCGCCTCGACCCCTCCCTCAAACTCGGTGGCCCATCCTTTGAGGGAGTAAACAAAGACATTGAGGTTTGGCCCGATGCCGCCGGTCAGGTTTCCTGGGTCAAGCGCTTCGTCAACTACCTGAACGCACATCAGCGCATCGCCGAGCTGGCCTTCTTTTCCTACGAACACTATCCGCTCGATTCCTGCAAGCTCACCTGGGCCAGTCTCTACGACGAGCCGGAACTGGTCTCCCGCATCACGCAGATCTGGCGTGAAGACGGCCTGCCCGCCGGTATGCCGTTGTTCATCACTGAATCGAATCTCGCCTCTGCCGACAGTGAAACCTTCATGGACATCTTCGGCGGACTCTGGCTTGCTGACTACGTGGGATCGTTCCTGAACGCCGGTGGAAACGCGCTCTACTATTTTGATTACCTGCCGATCCCGATGGAACACGGCTGCAACGACTCGCCCGGAACGATCGGGATGTTCTTGCTTGACGCCCACTACCAGATCAAACAGCCGCTATCGCAATTCTTCGCCGCGCAGCTGATCAATGTGGAATGGGTACAGCCCGGATCCTCCATTCATCACATGTTTCCCGCCAAAGCGGACCTCGACGACGGAGCGGGCCACGCGCTTGTTACCGCTTACGCCTTACAACGTCCCGATGGCGAGTGGTCGCTGCTGATCGTGAATCGTGATCAGGACAACGCCCACGATGTTCACATTCGTTTTCACAAGGACTCCGCGACCAAGACAATGTCGTTCGAAGGTGATGTCTCGGTCATCACATTCGGCCGAGAGCAGTATCTCTGGCATCCCGCGCGCACCATCTTCATGGCCCACGCCGAGCATGACTACGACAGCTCGGTCCAGACGGAAAAAGATGGCTGGGCCGATCCCGATGGACCGCCGGCTGTCTCTAGCATCCACGCGACCGAGACAACCACCTACAAACTTCCGGCAGCATCGCTGAGCGTCATACGAGGGAAAATTCCGAACGAGTAACGGCGTAGGCGGGCAAAAACGCCATAGTGGTTCTCTCAAGTCACATCGTTGTGGTGGCAACTCCCGACTGTTTGCGGACCATCCTTGCTGCTGGCAGAGTCGGCGGCCCAAGCATCATTTTCGTCTCCGATAAGACTGGTTCGATCTCGGTAAGACTGGTTCGATCCCGGTCTTGAAGGTTCGTATCAGGGCACGCCTTCAGGCGTGCCGAACGCCCCCCACTGAATTGTCATTCCGAGACGGCTTTAGCCGCCGAGGAATCTGCTGTTCCCTACATTGCCTGGACATTTGGCATTGTTCGACTTCGTTGCGAATAGCCATGCGCGCATTCGCAAGTTTCGTACCCATCCCACGATTTGTCGTTCTGAGCGAAGCGAAGGAACCTGCTGTCCTCTCGTTCGCTTCGAAATTCGTTTGCTTCGGAACCTAACTTCCGCTCGAACGCAGAGACAGCCTTTTCTCGACCTCTTGGCCTAGCCGCCGCAGGCGGCGGCAGAGATTAGTCCAGCACGTAACTGCTGGGTTGTGCCGCAACAAAACGACCGAGTCCCCTCGGGACGACACCGATTCGTTCGCACCGATTAGCCATGCAATTCCGTTCTCTCGGTACTCGGTACTCAAAACCCGGTACTCGCCCTACACACCACCACCTGCTTCGGATCCCCGCTCGCAAACGGCTTCCGCTCGAAGTTCCCGAACTTCTCCACGATCTCAAACCCTTGCGACCGTACCAGCAGATCCAACTCCTGGGGAAAGAAGCTGCGCAGGTGTAACTGCTCGACACGCTCCTCAAGTCCTTCTCCATTCGGCCCACGGCGCACGAAGTAGCACTGGATGTGGCTCACCTGCGCCGCGTCGTCGTAGACCATGCTGTTCTCAAATGCCATCGTCCCCTTGCCATCGGGGTCCTGGTACTCGCGTTCCAGGTGACGCTCTGCCGCAGCGCGGGCCAGAATCGCTATCTTCGGATTGAACACGTCGAAGACGAACCGCCCGCCCTCCGCCAGATGCTTGCGCACGTTGCGAAACAGCGCGGCCAGTGACTCGCAATCGTGCAGGTGCTGCATCGAGTTGAACGCTATGAAGATGAGCGCGAACTTCCGCCCCAGATCAAACTCACGGCAATCGCCCTTGACGAACTCAATCTTCACGCCCGCCGCCTCTGCCTTCGTACGCGCGTGTGCCAGCATCGACGGCGTGAGGTCCAGCCCAACGATTTCCACGCCGCTCTGTGCGATCGGAATCGTCAACCGCCCAGTGCCGCACGCCAACTCCAGCACTGGGTGCCCCATCCTTCCCGCGCTTTTTGCGGGAGGGTGGGAAACCGACCCAGTGGGATGCCCCACCTTCCCGCGTTCTTTGCGGTAAGGTGGGAGATCGAGGCCCTGCGACGCGTGGCGCGCCTCTTCCACATAAAAAGGAATGTCGGCGACGAGAAAGCTGTTCAGCGCGTCATACTGCCGTCCGTCGCGATACAGCGGAATCGACTGATTCGTATTCATCCTTTATGGCCTCCTCGAATCCACAAGCGTCGGGCAACCCATTCGCATCGTGTCAATCCAGAGCCCAGAGCCCAGAGCCTAAGAACCTGGAGTTTGGGAAAATCCTTCAGGCCTAAGACCTGAACCTAAGACCCGAGGCCTGAATTTTCCAGCGTGCGGATGTACTCGACGACCGACTCGGACCAGCCGTCGATGTGCGTCCACTTGCCGTAGCCGACGCCGTTCTTGTAGCTCGCCACGTTGATCACGTAGCCTTTCCCCTTCGGGTTCGGGACGGTGTCGTGCGCCTGCTCATCGCTGATGACGATCAGGCGGTCGTAGCGCTCCTTCCCGTTCAGTTGCTCAACCGCCTTCCCGAGATAAGTTCCGTTGTGCGCCTGCGAAGCCTCGATCGCGTCGCGCAGGGCGAAGCCGCGGCGCGCCGGAACCTCGACCAGGTGATCGGAGAACGAGAACACCGAAACGTGCTCGCCGATCTCGCGCAGCAATACCGCGAGACCGTAAGCCGCATCGGTACGCTTCATCTCCGAACGCTTCGAGAGCGCCCAGTTCATCGAGCCCGAGACGTCGACCAGCAACACAGTCTTGCCGGTTAGCTTCTCCCGCTCGACGGTCGACTTCAGCATGAGCGGCTCGAGCGCCTGCTCCCAGTGCGGAGCGTAACGCGCCGCAGCAAGAAAACGGAACGGCAGCACACGCTGCGTCTTTGCGGCGTGCACAGCCGAGAGCACAAGCTCCTCTTCCACCCCTGCCTCCTTCATATTGCGCAGGTTGCGGAGCAGAGCCAGCGCGCCCAGCTTGTTCTCGGCAAGCAGACGGGTCCAGGCCTCGCGCTTGTTAGCGGCCGAGCTGAGAGCAACCTCCCATGTGTCGGGCACCGCCAGACGGCCCCAGATCAGTTTCTTCCACACGCCCGCCTGCTTGTCGTCACGCGGCTTTGCGTGCGACAGGAACAGGACGTCGCGCAGCTTGATCGGTCCGCCGCGATCGTACTTCGCGAGCTGATACTCGTCGAACTTCGGAAACGCAGCCGCGAGCCCCTTCTTCACTTGGCCCGAGAGCGGCACGCGACCGTCCTTCCAGTAAATGGCAACGAACTCGCACAGCTCATCGGCGCGCTGGATCACGCGCTCGAGCGTCTCGGCCACGAGACCACGATGCGTCTTGTGACGAGCCATCTCGCGCACCAGAAGCAACGGCACGTGGCGAAGGTTCATCTGTTCACGCGCCTCGATCGCAAGTGCCGCGACGCGCTCGGCCTCGACCTTCGGGACCAGTTCCGCGGTGCGCCCGCCGATCTCGACTCCGTCCTCGTAGAACTGGCTCTCCCAAAGCAGGCAAGCCAGCACCGAACGGCGCAGCTGCAGTTCGTTCGACAGATGACGCGCGGGTGCCCCCTCGTGCGTGCGAAGTCCCTTCGCGAGATTCAGGATGTTCAGACGTGCCATAAACTCAGCCTCCAGTCGTCAGTCTTCAGTCTCCAGTGGTAAGTCGTAAGTCGTCAGTTTTATTTCTCGTCGCCGGTCTTCGGCCTCCGGGCTCGGCCTTCGGCGAACGACAGCACGCGTTTCGTATGACATCGCCGGGAACTGAGCGGCAACAGCAGCGCAGTTCTTAGCTGCTGACCGACGTCCACGAATCGCAGACAATTCGGCCTCCGAAGTAGCTGTTGTCTTCGCCACCGGCGAAAAGTTAAGTTGGGCTGCACCCAGCCCGGCCGGTCCACTCCCGATTGAATGGACCGGCAGCGCTCGGAAGACGCGGTCAACGAAGCAGCCGCAGTGCGGATACGCTGTCGTTCCGAAGTCGAGACTCAGTAATTTGTGGACGCCACTTCTGCGAGCGGTTCCACATCACCTATTTCCCGAACAAAGCCGACGGAAACGACACGCACCGGAGCGTTCCGATCGCGATAGTCGGTGCAGTACATGACGTCGATCGTGACCGGACGGACCGTTCCCGCGAAAGTGCAGGCGATCGCACGCCGACCGTTCAGCGTGTGCATGTACGCAATCGGTGCACAGAGGACGCGGCTTGGTCGCACGCTGCCTGCGAATGGCCTTGCATGCCTCTGCGACGGTGCGAACGACCGAGACAAACAAAATAAGCAGCAACTCCGGCATTGTCCGCCTCCTTTCCTGTATGTACTGAACAAACTTCCAACCCCACGTGTTCATCACCGTCGCTACTGTGCGACCGGTTCAGGAGCCTTCCGTTCGAATGCGGCTTTGTTCGCGTTTGTTCCGTCCGCGTCTTCGAGACCCAGCAACAACCCCTGGAACTCCGCCATGGTTTCCGCGGGCGCATGAGTCTCTACAAAGACCTCCGCCTCGAACAGCGTTGCCCGCGGGAAGAATCTGCAGTACAGCTCGACCTTCTGCTGATTCGTCGCCTTGCCCAGATACAATCTGTAATCAATTCGTCCCGGTCTTAGCAAAGCCGGATAGAGTACTTCGATCTGGTTGCTGGTCATAAAAAAAAGCACGTTCTCGGGAGCGCTAAAGCCGTCCAGAACGTTCAGCAATCCCGACAACGTTACTCCGAAACGATCCGCTGGATCTTCTTTCGCGGCGGGACTCTTTGGCGCGGACTTCTCACCCGGCCACTGAGCCGGTTTCGATCGAGTTCTCCCGGTTTTCATACAATCGATATCCTCGAACAAAATCACAGAGTTCTGGCCTACGTCGTTCATCGCACTCGTTAACGTCTTGTCATTGAACTGCGTCAGATTCATGGCGTAGATCGACATCCCGAATTTCTCGGCCACCGCCGATACCAGCGAGGACTTACCCGTCCCGGGCGGCCCATACAGCAAGTACCCTCGGTGGTAGGGAACACCCAAGGTTCGATACCGTTTCCTCGCCTTCCTGAATTTCTGAACGTCCTCGATCAGGCGTTCTTTCTCACCGGTTTTCAGAATGACCGACTCCAACAATCGCGGCGAGTAGCCTTCAACGCGGATCCAACCCTCGTCGTAAACGTATAGCCAGGAGACCACTTCTGTATTCTTCTGATGACTCTCCACGATTTCCGCAACGAACTGGCTGAGGAAACTCTGCTGGCGACCGACCGTGCGGAAAGTAAGCAGCTGATGCCGTCTGGGTTTCGAACCGTTTGTTTCTTCCGTGCGGGAAAAATCGACACGGAAGGGCCGCCCCGCATGCCAGAACCAGTGGTGACCCGGCGCAGGAATCAACGCCACCCTTCGACCCCGCAGGGTCGTGTCTACGTCCACTCTCCGAATGCGCTTTAGAAACGCTTGTTCCAGAAACCATTCCTTCACCCACACAAACGCGGCATCATCATCCTTGATCGTTATCATCATCGTGACCTGGTCGACGAACCATTCCCACGCCTTCAGCGGAGCTGCGCGCAGATATACGCTGACGCCTCCGATAATCATGAGTAGCAGGCCGCCCGATGCAAATTGGTTCTGGCCGGCCAGCATGCGCTTCAGAAGCTCGAACATAATCCGTGTTGCTTTCTAACCGGCATATGCCGGGGAGTTAGTAAGTTGTTGTTGTCATGCCGTTGGCACAATTGTGCTCACCGCCACATGGAATAGGGCCGGGGAACACGCGACTAGGGACATTAGGTGCTCTATCCACTGAGCTACACGGGCCCAAATTCCCGTGGCAGGATTCGAACCTGCGACCACCCGCGTATCAAGCGAAGTAACCCTGGTCTTTCACCACCGGCCGAATTGTTAATCACGAGCCAGCGCCAAAAGGCGTCTGGGTGTGCGATTCCGAGCGGAACGCCTGAAGGCGTGCCCGGATACAACCCAAACCCCGCGCCTCGGACCCGGCACGCATCCAGCGTGCACTGGTACAACCCAATCGCAGCCTTCTGTTTCCTCCGGTCTGCAACGCGGAAACGACACACGTACTCGCCTGCGTCGGTTCAGCTTTCGCCTCCCCGATTCCTCAACGGCTTCATCGTTTCGCGGGCGAGAGCGCCCGCGCCACCCATGCAAATTTTGGCCAGGGAACAGGCAGTCACGGCGGGGGCTTACGCCCCGGAGGAGTCGAACCTCACAGTTCGCTAAAGATCAACGAACTGTCTGCCAGAGAAGTATCCGTGACCAATCACCACTGGCCCTGTGAAGCTAAGCTGGGGGGAATGTGCAGCGGCGGCCTTAGTCGATTGATAGTCGAAGGAACCGCAGCCTGCGCCACCCAGCGGGTTTAGGTGTTACTTGGATTGCTTGTGAATGCAGTTAGTAACTGACGTTACTAATCGACGCCCACATGCAACCCAAGCCGTCTAGCGGCCGGCATTGCTTTGATACGAGATGTGTCTTAAATCCCAGCAATGGGCGTCCTTTCTCGAAAAGATGTCTGAAGATGCCATGACTTCGAAAATTAAGCAAGAGAGAAAGTGACAAGTTTTGTAAGAATTTTCTTTCGACCTATCGATAACTTTTCTCCAGCGACACTAAAACGTTCGTGGCCAAAGGGGTCGCCCGCTAAGAACAACTTCCGCAGCTCGCCCATCACTCGGGCTTGGTATCGCTCCCGGGCCGGTGGCCACGTTCCTTCATGGCCGACTTGAAGCCGCGGATACCGTCTCCAAGACCTTTGCCGAGTTCGGGAAGCTTTTTGGGGCCGAAGACGAGCAAGGCGAGCCCGAAGATCACGATCAGATGCATGGGTTGGAAAAGTCCTTCAATCATATGTGCTCCTGTCTTGGTCTCGATGACGAGACCTCGGTGGTCGATGAGAAAAAAAGGCCGCGCCGGAGATGAAATCCAACGCAGCCCAACTCCTGCTTACAACTCGCGGCGGGCTTCATCCGCATCTTCGGCCAGATCGCGCATGAAGTCGAAGAATGCTTTCGATTGACCGATGAAGAGCCCGTCCGCGGTTAGGCCTTTGAGCGCTCCCATGGCCGCTCCCTTGGTGGCCGTCGGACGAATGATCGAGCACGCAGGGAGTTTGTGACTCAGGAACGCGGTCGGCTCAGGCATGATCAGGTTGGTTTGGAAGTCTTCACCTCCGAATGGCGGAGAGTTGAGATCCGGGAATGTCACTTTCAGCTTCGTCACCGGATCGACGACGTCGGTAAGTGGAACCGCGTTCCCGGCCTTGTCGTGCCATGTCTGGAAATGTGCGATCTCAACACCACCGATGCTGAGCAGGATACGCAGCACCTCCACACTCGTGACTCTCTGCGCGAGCTGCGGATATAGACTGGTGCCACCCTGCTCGATAAAAGCAAAGTGAAACCCGGCGGTATTGGCGATCGCTTGCGTGAGGTCCGAGATCTGGCCGGGCTTGCTGGGATCAGGCTGCACGTCGTCATCGGTTCTGGGAATGGCAGGGTGTTGCCCAACCGCCAAGGTCGGAATCGCATTCTGAAAAGAGTCGCCGAAATCAGGATTCTTGGTGCGGCTGCGATAACGAGTCCACCAGGTGGTATCGACCGTGAGCTGCATTAGGTTTGTGAGCCTTCCGATCTGCTGCGCTCCAGTCGCCTTGCTGCTGGGTAGAGTACGAAAGCGGTCGAGGTTTACGGTGTCAGCGCCCTTCGATGCCAGGTAGGCGTTGATGAACACTTCGTGGGTGAGTTCGTCTTCAGTGTTGTCGTGAATGTACTGGTCCATGTCACCGTCGAGCTGGCTGAGAGCGGCGGTGTAAAGGGAACTTCCGCTTCCGCCGGGGACCTCGTTATCCTGAATGCCGCCGAATTCGTTATATTGCTGCCAGAGGTCGGTTTCGATGATTTCTGCCGCTGCCAGGAATCGCAGGATCGCAGCATCGCCCGAGGTAAGCGACCCACTGCTCTCCTCGGCCAGCAGCTCGGTGTTCAGCAGAGCTCCGGCACCCAATGTTGCTCCGGCTAAGCCCATCCCCTTGAGAAACGAGCGGCGCTGGACGGTTGCTTTCGTGTGAGGGTCAGCAGTTTCTTGCTCGGGTTGAACTGTAAGGTGTGGCGAAGTCGTGGTCAGGTTACCTTTTCTTGGCATTGCGTTACTCCACTTTGCTGGAAGTATTCAGGTGAATCCGATTCACCGGTGCACGCAGCCTATGCGCCTCGAAATGGTCAGGTGTCATCCAGTGGTCAGCGATATGTAATAAGTTCGTCGCTGAAGTGGCTGTCACGTGTGAAACGTGAGAGTCCATCGACTGTGTGAATCGAACGATTTGTCACCGTCCGGTAAGCGCCGAAAGACGACGTGTCTTTCCAGTGTGAAGGCCGCGTGAGTTCTCTTCGGCACTCTTTTCCGGATCGGATGAAGGCGCGCCGAATTTTGTTCAGCCGCCGTCTTCTGGTAGGTTTGATCCTCGTTTTGCACACAGGAGGCCATGGGTTGAGCGATCGCCAGTCGATGTTGTGGGTTCCAGTTCTGTTCCTCGTTTTGGCGTGTCCATCGTTCGCCCAGATTGATGACGCGACCAGACAGTTGTCTCACGATATTTTCAAGCAACTGATCGAGATCAACACCACGGATTCCGTTGGGAACGTGACCACCGCAGCTGAAGCGATGGCCAAGCGCCTTCGTGACGCTGGCTTTCCGGAAAACGATGTTCAGGTGCTGGGGCCCAATGACCGCAAGAAGAATATGGTGGCGCGACTGCACGGCACCGGAAAGAAGAAGCCGGTGCTTTTGATTGGACACTTGGATGTGGTTGAGGCGCGACGCGAAGACTGGACTACGGATCCATTCCAGTTCGTGGAGAAGGACGGCTTCTTTTATGGACGTGGCACGCAGGACATGAAGGATGGCGACGCGTTCCTGATGACCACACTGATCCGCATGAAGAAGGAGGGATATAAGCCGGATCGCGACATCATCCTGGCGCTTACGGCGGACGAGGAGGGCGGCAAGTCGAATGGAGTCGACTGGCTGCTCAAAAATCACCGCGAGCTTATCGACGCGGAGTTTGTGCTCAATCCCGATGGCGGCGGATTAACGACGGTGCACGGAAAGCCGCAGATGATGGAAGTGGATGCGACCGAGAAACTTTACGCCGATTATCAGCTGACGGTGACCAATCCGGGCGGTCATAGTTCATTACCAGTTCCAGACAACGCCATTTATCACCTGGCCAATGGACTGGTGCGTCTGCAACATTACGAATTTCCGATGCAGTTGAACAACGTGACGCGCGCTTATTACGAGAAGCTGGCCGCCATTGAGAAAGGCCAACGCGCCGCAGACATCCAGGGGATTCTGAAGACGCCGCCGGATCCGGCCGCGATCGAGCGATTATCAAAAGACACCGTGGATCATTCGAAGGTGCGCACCACCTGCGTGGCCACCCGCCTCGATGCGGGACACGCCAACAATGCTCTGCCGCAAATGGCTCGTGCCAACGTAAATTGTCGCATCGCGCCCGGAAATTCTGCAGAGGACATCCGCCAGAAGTTGGTCGAGATCCTGGCCGATCCGCAGGTCGACGTAAAATACTCTGGCGCCATCGGCGCAGTGGAGGATCATCCGACCGCACGATTGGCATTTGCTCCGCCGCCTTTGCGCCCCGACGTCTTCCAACCCCTCGAGAAAGTGGTCACAGACATGTGGCCCGGAACGCCGGTCATTCCGACAATGGCGACCGGGGCGTCCGATGGCGTGTACACAAACGCCGCCGGAATTCCGACATATGGAATCAGTGGAGCGGCGATTGACCGTGACGACGTGCGTGCCCATGGAAAAGATGAACGCCTGGGAATGGAGTCGTTCTATACGGGAGTCGATTTTTATTATCGGTTTCTGAAGCTGGTGACAACGGAGTAGGAAGCAATGCGCCCTTCGTCTGCCCGATGATCATAGGCGGTCGGCGGGTGCTGGTCGATATTGACGCTCCTCTTCGCACCCGCCAAAACATCGCATTTTCGCCGCAATATCCTCTGTCCCAGTCCTGGACACGGCTAGTTACAAAAACTTTACTATTCGCGGAACTCTTGAGCTTTCAGTGACCTGATGCGCTATTCCCGGCAAAAAAGAACAAGACATTACTTCGGTTAGGTTCCTCTTCGCACTGCCCACGCGCACAATCGGCGAAAGTTAGCGCGTGGGGTTTGCAGTTGCTTTCTCTGTTTACAGGTGAGCGCGTTCGTCGCCGATGGCGGAGGGTTCTGCCGCGGCTGATCGGCGTGTTCCTCATGCAGTTTTTCGCGCCGGCTCGCGGGCACTCGCAGAGTTCCGCTCCGGATAAGCCGATCCCGATCCTCAGCGGGACGGCGGGTGTTCTGACCAGCGTAACGGCGGGCCAGACCCTCCTCGACACTCAGATCAATCCGGTGCTGCTGATCCCATTCGGTGATCGGTGGCTCGTCGAATCCCGAGGGGAATTCGAGGGCGAATTCCAGCGTCCGCCAGGAGGTGGGCCGTTCGGCGGTCCCGTCAACAAGCATCTCGACTACCTGCAGGCGGACTACATCGCGAATCCTTACGTAACGATTACTGCCGGACGTTTTCTGACACCTTTCGGAATCTTCAACGAACGGCTGTATCCGGAATGGATCCGCGCACTGCAGCCGGACCCATTGATTTTGCCGATCGCCACGGCTTCGAGCGATGGCGCGATGCTGCGTGGCGGATTTCCCCTGAGCGCCCGCGCCAACATGAATTATGCCGCTTACGTCTCAGTGGCCAGTATTGGAGTGAACGGCGTCGAGGCGGAGCGGCAAGTCGGCGGGCGGGCAGGCGTGTTCTTCCCGGGACCGCGTCTTGAGGTTGGCGCATCCTGGCAAAAGGCGTTGCAAGATGATCGCAAGAATGCCATCGGTTTTCACCTGGCATGGCAACCGCGAGCGATACCACTGAGCGTGCACTCGGAATTTGCCCGCGCGAATCAAGGAAGCGGTTACTGGATCGAGGGCGCCTATCGCTTGAGTCAAGTGAATGTTTGGAACAAGGCGATGCGGCGGACGGAGGTCGTCGGACGCATGCAGCAGTTTTTCAGCGGAGACATTAGCCCCGACGCGGCGGCATCGTTCGGCTTGCCGGGCGCGAATACTCGAGAGGCGGACTTTGGGATCAACTATTTCCTCAAAGACGGGCTGAAAGCCGTCGGGAGTTATGGCCGGCAGCTGAGCTCAGCCGGAAATTTCAACCAATGGACGGTCGGAATCGCCTACCGATTCCTCATCCCGCTGGGCCGGGGGGATACGCCATGAAGAGAGGAATTGTTCTGGCTTTCGTTCTTGGAGTCGCGCTGGCGGCGTTTGCGGGGTCGTCGAATACGAAAGAATCGTCGACAACGACCCCGGTCGCGCGCACCGCCCACGCCGACACGATGCGAGCTTTGGGCGAGCAGAGATTTCGCGCGAACTGCGGACGCTGTCATGCTGCCCCGGAGAAGTTTCCGCCACGCGCGATGGCTACCGTGCTGCGACACATGCGTGTGCGCGCAACTATCACCGACGAGGACATGCGGTTGGTGCTCATTTATATGACGCAATAGGAACTATATGACGCAATAGGAACGATCCATGCGACCGGTTTCTGTTTCTCGAATCGCTTTCGTTGTGACGGCATTCGTGATGGCGATTGTTCCCTGCGGTGTGGCACAGACTCGGGTGATCGAATTAACCGCCGATCATGACAGCCGCTATCGTATTGCCGGACAGAAGACGCCCGAGATCACGGTCAAGGCGGGCGAAGCGATCCTGCTGCGGGTGACAGCCCGCAAAGCGAAGTCGTGGAACCGCGATGGGTCGATCCACGGGTTCACATTACTGCATGCGAAGGATCGCACCAGGGTCGATGGTTGGGATCTTCTGTTCAAACCAGGCACCCAGGAATTTCTGCTCGCCGCCCCCATGGAACCGGGCGAGTACGAAGCTGTTTGTACGGTGATCTGCAGCGAGGATCATGAAGGAATGCACTTGAAATTTACAGTAGTCCCCTAGAAAAGAGAGTTGGAGTTATGAAACGCGCAGTCTGTTTTTTCCTTGTGTGGATGCTGGCCCTGGTAGGAGTCTCCTACGGGCAGGGCGTTCGCATGTTTCGGGGCGAAGTCTCCGATAGCCAGTGTGCGCTGAATGTTCATTCGCTTACGCGCTCGCACCAGGAGATGCTGAAGTCGAAAGCGATGGGTGGAACGTCGAACACGTGCTCAGCTTATTGCATCGAGCATCTAGGCGGTACCCTGGTGTTGTCGGCTGGTAAGGATGTGTATCGGCTCGACCGCCCCGACCTGGTTCATGGATTTGAAGGGCAGAAAGTGAAAATCACCGGCACGCTGGATCAGAAGGCGAACCAACTCCACGTCATTAAGATCGAACTGGATAACTAAACGGCGGGGCTGCGCCGTAAGCACAACGCTCTCTGGCTTTCTTCTTGGCGACAATCAACCGCGTGAAATCGCGGCGAATGTTCTTTCTTGACATTCGCCTTTTATTCGCTCACAATCCGCCTATGGCAATCACGCGTCGACAACGGGAAGTTTACGACTTCATTTCGCGGTTCGTGGCGGAGAGGGGATACTCCCCGTCGTTCGAAGAGATCGGCGAAGGGCTCGGATTGAGTTCCTTGGCGACCGTGCACAAACACGTGTCGAACCTGGAAAAGAAGAGCCTGCTGACCCGCGACTACAACCGCAGTCGCTCGATCGACCTGGTTGCTCCCAAGGGCAAGCTGAAGCAATCGATGGCAGTGAATACCGGGCTCGTACTGCCCGTGATCGGGCGCATTGCCGCCGGCCAGCCCATCGAATCGGTGCAGCAACACAACGGGAACACGATCTCACTCGCCGATTTCGTACGCTCCAAGGAGGTTTTTGTGCTCGAGGTCCGGGGCGAATCGATGCAAGACGAGCACATTATGGACGGCGACTACGTCCTGGTCGAGAAAACCAAGGTCGCTCGCAACGGCGAGTTGGTCGTCGCCCTGGTGAACGGGGATGAAACGACGCTGAAGCGCTTCTACAAGGAGGGAAACAACATTCGTCTCCAGCCCTCCAATGCCACCATGCAACCCATCATCGTTCCGGCGGCGGCAGTCGAGCTGCAAGGAAAGGTCATCGGGGTCCTCAGAAAGTACTAGCCAGGTACTTCACACCCGGTATTTTTCCTTGTCAGCCTCGGACCCGTTTTCGCGACTTGGGGTCTAGTCCTACCAGGGCTTAATTCTTGAGCCGTTTTAGGCTAATATTTCAGCTCCCTTCCTCGTCATGTTTACGAAAAATCTCGTTCTCTCCTGTCAGGAGGCACTGGGATGACGCTGCTGGTAGTGTCCGGACTGCTTGCGGCGCTTTATGGAAGTCTGCCGCTGGCTGCGCAGAACATGCCATCGTCCGCTCCGCAGTCCGCGGGCGCTCCTCCGAAAGTGGTGCTTTTGGTTCACCAGCATTTTTTACCGGGCAAAGCTGGGGAACGGGAACGCCTCGAAATCGAAACTTGCAAGAAGTTTGAAGAGTTCGGGGTACCAATCGCGTGGATCGAACTGGAAGCAATATCAGGATCGCCGGAGGCGCTCTTCTTCGATTCAGCAAGCTCGTTCCAAGAGATCGATCGGGCTGGCCAGTTGCTGAGCGAAATGTATACGGCTCACCCGGAGTTAGGCCAGCTACAGAACGAAATCGAGGAGCGGATGGCCAGTTCGAAAACCGTGTTCGCCAAGCTGCGAGAGGACATGGGACGGCCGAGCCGTGTTGACTTATCGAAGGCGCATTACTGGCGTATCACCGTCGTGAACGTGCGGCCCGGTCATGAGAGTGATTTTGCCGAAGCTGATAAGGCTCGCGGCCGCTCGAACCCCGATGCGGCATGGATCGTTTACGAGGTGGACTCAGGCACGGAACTTCCCAAATTTATCGAGATCGAAACGTTAGGTGCGCTGGCCGACGCCGGCAAGAGGTACGGTGTTGAACCGAATTCCAAGCAAGCCCAAAAGGAACGTGATCAGATTCGCCAGGATGCTTATGTATCGGTAGAGAGCAACTTATACGCGGTGCATCCAGAGATGTCGCACGTCTCACATTCGTTTGCAGCGGGAGAGCAGGAGTTTTGGGCTCCCTTAGCCGCGAAGCAGTAAAAAGCGAGTTCACACTGGAGATCGACCCTGCGTAGAAAACGAAAACGCCCGGCAACGATGCGGGCGTTCTCTCAAAAATATCTCACGATCGGAATTTGCAGCTTATCCGACGTGCTTATCAAGAGCTTTCTGAATCTGTTCCTTGGGAACGTAGCCCACAATCTGTTCCTTCACCTGCCCATCCTTGAACACGAGCAGGGTGGGAATGCCACGCACGCCATAGCGCATGGGCGTCGCGGAGTTGCGGTCGACGTCCATCTTGCCAACTTTCACTTTGCCTTGATACTCGGTTGCCAACTCGTCGACGATCGGAGCGATCGCGCGGCACGGTCCGCACCAGGTTGCCCAAAAATCGATGAGCACAGGCTTGTCAGACTTCAAAACATCAGCGTCGAAGTTTGCATCCGTTACTTCGACAATCCCGTTTCCTGCCATATTGCTATTCCTCCAGATACCTCGTTCCGGCCCCGGTTCTTACCACTTGCCGGCCGCGGCACCGGTATGAGTGCTACCGCCCTTTCGGCGGAATTGATTTTAACAAAGTATTAGATGCGGGGCAGCCACGAAGGGTGCAGGCCCGGCTTTCCGGGCGCTGCGTCCCGGATGTTCGGTCAAGAGGTTGGAACTTGGTATTGGCCGCGAGTCCTGAGGCTATGTCTTCAGACCCAAGACTACCGCCTATGCTCTCCGAACGCTCATTGCTGAGAACTGGCAACTGAAACTAAAAAGCGTCCTGATTGCTCAGGACGCCCTGGCAGCCCTCCCCCAGAACTGCCAAACCACGAGGTGGAGAATACGTCGGGTCCCACAGAGTGTAAATGTCACTTTGGTAATTCCGGTTTTTCAAGCCGTAACACCTGTGAGTCTGACGAAAGTAACTGAATCGCTACTCCGACTCGGAGCGAGACGTTTGATCTACTTCTCTGAAAGTAAAGGAAAAAAGCTTTCAAACCAATATTGCGATGGCCGCCGGTTACTTCAAATTTCGCGCAGCCAGGACCACATCGATCCTTGTTTGCAAGATTGCCCTCCCAACTTTGCCGCTTCAAGAACAAAGAATCGTTTATCAATCTTCATCCGCGTTCGATGCCTGCCTCCGACGTCGGAAACGTCTCAAGCAAGCCGGTGGTGTGCACACCGTTGTGCGAGAAGCCTGAACGGACGCGCCACCGCTACGCATGGAGAGAAACCGTTGCCCTCTAGGTGCCCGATGGGAGTCAACTATCAGGAAGGCAAAACGAACGCCGCGGACAAGAGCGGCCGCGCCACTCCTTTCCTCTCCCCGCCGCCCACCCCGAATATCCGCGGTCTCAATATGCTTCACTCATAGCTAAGTGATTGAAAATCGACCACGGCCTGTAAGTGCTTGAAAATTACCTCGGCGACATCTTCCAGAATGCCCGTTTAACCGACCTAGGAGCCCCGTTGACTGCGAATCGCACCTGCCGGGATGTTTGGCTCATCCGGCTAGTTTGCTATCGCCTATAACTCATCCTGCCGAGTTGTAAACTAAAAGCTAACACAAGACAATGTCGAATCCAGGAAGCCATGGTGTCACGAGCAGGCCGCTCGCCTAGTCCGCCGCTTTGCCCCTTGGACTGCAAGAAAAGGCGGGAACTGCCAGTCTTAAGGCGAGTGGACCTCTGCTTAAATTGGAATCGACGCTAGTGCTGGTGATTCCAGTTCTGGCCGCCATCCGACGTTGTCCAGGTTTCCCCATTCGAAGTCGTGATCTTGCCATGCTGAGGGTCGGTGAACGCGATGGCCGCAATGTCTGCGGAGAGGGAGACATCATTTGCGGCTGGCTTCACCAACTCCCAGTGTGTACCGGCATCCGTGGAGTGGTAGAGCAAACCGGCGGCGCCTCCCACCCAAATGTCTGGACCGTTGAATGAAAGCGCGCGGAAAGCGGCGCCCGCCGGCGTTGCCACAGGCTGCCAGGTTTTTCCCGAATCGATCGAGCGCTGCAGTTGGCCATTAGAAGAGAGATTCCAACGAGTGGACTCCGAGTGCGCATAGCTGGCTCGCTCACGCTTGCTCATCGCGGGCGGTGAGGGAGCGACGCCCTGCTGCATCCGATCCAGTTGGTCGGAAGGCGCCACGGCCAACGCGGCACCCGAAGAAGCCGAGGATGTCTTGGCACGGCCCATTTCAACTTTCTTTTCGGCATCCGCTGACGCTGGTGCATCGACCAACTGCGCCTGCACTTCAACGGGCTTAGCCTGCACTTCAACCGGCTCAGTCAGCTGCACCGCGAGTTGATTGAAAGCGCGCCCGTTCGCTGGCAGGTTCTGAACGTCCTTCGCGTTTGGCGGCGGGCCTGACTTGGACGGCGCCGGGGCGGACGCCGAAGGTACGATCGCGCCGCCAAGTCCGCCGATCGCAGCACCTGGCACCACAGTGCCGGGGGTTGCATTGGCTCCAGCGCCGCGCCAATCGTTGCGTAATTCCTTGGCCGCCATCGAGGTTCCAGCACTTTGCGGGTAAGCCTGCTTCAGATCCGGCACACCCTTTTGAAGGGAAAACTCGCGCTGCGGGACGGCCAATCGCTTTTCAGTTTGATCGCGGGTTACCGGATTGGCAGCGAAATCCCCAGCAACGTTTCTCGCGACTTTTTCAGCGGCTTTTTCATTTTCAGAGTTCTCTTTATTCGCGACCGGTGAAGGCGGCGCCGGCTTTGCTGCCGGGAGCTGCTCCGGGGTCTGGGTTTCGGAGATCTGGGTTTCTGAGGTTGGCGCCGCTCGCTCGCTTCGATGCAGGGTAACCGCGGTTGCCACCACCACAACGCATGCGGCAGCCGCGCCCCAACGCAGCACCGGCCAAGCGAACCAGGGAGCTTTTGTGGGTGCGGCGGTGTCCTTAGTGATGAACGCACCCGATTTCGCGGGAGCAGCAGCGAGAGCCAGGACCTCGCGACAGCTGCTGCAAACCGAGAGGTGCGCGAGCACAGGCAGCCGCTCCCGATCCGGCAGCGCCTGTTCGGCGAATGCGGACAGCAGGTCAGAGTCCGGGTGAGTCTCGGGCTGACGAAGACTCATCCGCTCGCGTACGATTTGGGGCAGCTTCTCCATGCTTACGTCGATCTGCTTACGTTGATCGTCTTGCATCGATCGGGTTGCAATCCCGTGATCAGCGACCGTTCGCTTCTCCGCGCTCGGGCCACCGCCGTATCTTCAGTGAAAATCAAGCACTTCCATCACCAGCGGGGGCTTCGACCTTCTTTTTATGGAACGCCGAAACTGCAGAATCTTGCGCCAGCCGGTCGCGGATATTTAGGCGCATATCCCGCACGTCTACCTGCAGCGCTTCTTCGGCCTGGCGGCGGCTCATGCCCTGTCGGGCTAATCCCGCCAAAATCTGCTTGCGTAACGACTTAGCCAGTTTGTCCAATTTCCGGCTGATGGTGGATTCGTGCACCGAAAGCATGCGCGCGATCTCCGCCAGGGTGCGGTCGTCGAGATAGTAGGCGGCCAGAATAAACCTTTCGTCTGGCGGCAGGCTCGCCAAAGCTTCGTCGGTGGCGGACTCAAGGCGTGGGTCGACGGCGGTTACCGGCTCTTGTACTGGACTTGCGAATTGCTGGCCTTCTTCGGTTTCCTCGTCGAGACTCACCATACGCCGCTGCCGCCGATAGCGGTTCACGTGTTCCTGCGCCATCACGGTGCGCAACCAGCCTTCGAGCGAGCCACGTCCGTTGTAGGAAGCAAGTTTCGAGACCCGGCGGCCGTCCTTCGAGGTCGTGCCGTACAACTCGGCATAGATGGAGTCGGAGAGGTCGCGCGCGGCAGAATCTTCGCGGGTGATGTGCAGCCCGATTTCGTAGAGCTTTTCGCGATAGCGGAGCATGAAGGTCTCCCATGCGTGCTCGTTACCGGCGGCACAAGCACGGGCGAGAACAAGCTCCTCGATCTTCAGCGAAAAACAGAACTCGCGCAGTTGGTGGGAGGGAGCGGCAAACTTGCGCGCAATTTCCTCGAGAATGCGCGCCAAATCCTCGCAGCTCAAGTCAAACTCGGCCGCAGCACACTTGGGGTGCAGTTCAGCCGCGATGCTGAGCAGGTCCGGTGACGCGACTACAACTTGAATGGCGCGATCCATCGAGGGTGGCCGTTCTTCGCGATGCTACCCATTTTTTTCAATGCAAGGAAGTCTGAAATTCCCGTTCCCCCAGCGAGCAGGGAAACTGGGCGCCCGAAGGTTGGATGCTTGCGGACGCCCGGGTGTCGCTTGGCGATGAGGAGGGCAACATGAAGCCCACAGTGTTCCGCGGATTGACCGCATTGGCCATTGCGGTCGGATTGGTGGTAGGCGCGCAATATGAGGCGCAGGCAGGGGAGGTCGGCGGGGCGTTAGATTACAGGGTTCTGGCGCCCATCCGGCATGGCAACCTGACGGTATTCCCGGTCGTGGCGTCATCCTCGCACGATACCAGTGAATTCTTAACACTCGACGAGGGTCTGAAGTCTGGCGAAGTTGAAGTGACCGAATCGGGCCTTGTTCGCGGGATGCTCCGTCCGCGGCATCGGGACGGCAGGGTCGTTGTGCCGGACTACCCGGTCCGGGAGGGGGCGCAGGTCAACCAGTTGGTGCTGGTCAACAATTCCAAGCGGCCTCTGCTATTGCTGGCGGGCGAGATCGTCACGGGTGGCAAGCAGGACCGCGTGATTGGCAAGGACCGGATCGTTCCGGCGGAAAGTGATCCCATCGATCTCAGTGTCTTCTGCGTGGAGCCGGGCCGCTGGGTGGGCAGCAGCGCAAAATTCATGAATGGCGCGATCGGCGGTGTGATGGCCGCGCCTTCGGTCCGCGGAAGTGCGATGGCTGACAAGAACCAGGAAAAAGTGTGGGCAGAGGTCGGCCGTGCAAAAGAAGAGATGACGGTAGAGGTTCAAGCTGCTGCGCCGGCGGCGAGCGCCGAGCTTTCGCAGACCACTTCTTATGCGAGGGTCATGCAAAACCAGACCGTGCAATCGAAGGTTGATTCCGTGGCTCGTCCCATCGAGCAGGAGTATGAAAGCACGATCAAGCAACTGCGCGATCGGAAGGCGGTGGGCGTTGTAGTCGCGGTGAATGGAGAGATTGTCTGGGCCGACATCTTCGCCAGTACCAGCCTGCTCGAAAAATATTGGCCCAAGCTGCTGCGCTCCTACGCGACCGATGCAGTGGTCACACGAGCGAAGGGCGCACAGGTCGGCGAGGCTTCCGCGCAGGCTTTTCTGCAGGACCTGCACGGACGTCACGAAACCACCGACAGCGAACCGGGCATTTATCGGCACACCGAGGTGGCCGGTGACGGCTTCAAAGCGTTTGAACTCACCTCGTTGCTGCCCAAGACAAATTTCGCGGTACACGTTGCCAAGATGGCGGAGTAGGGCGGCGACAACACCGCACTCATTGTTGTGAACCTCGACTAGTAGTTCCTTTCTCCCCGGGGAGAGCGCCCGCTCTCCCCCTTTTTGCAAATTGCCGGGGGGGGGACGCCTGAGCTACTCAAAACCAAGAAAATTAATAATTGAAACGATCGTTTCAATTATGCTAGGCTCGCGCGTGGCTCGAACGGCAAACCTCGAGCGGCCGGAAGAACTGCTCGACGAAATCGTCGATCATCTGGTCGCGCATGGCGTGAGCGAGTTGTCTCTTCGGCCCCTGGCGAAAGCGGTTGGTTCGAGTCCGCGTGTTCTCCTTTACTACTTTGGCTCGAAAGAAGATCTGGTGGTGAAGGCTCTGGCCCGGCTACGCGAGCGGCAACGTGGCACGTATGCGCGGATGAAAGCTGCGCATTTCGCGACTCCGGAAGAGGCATGTCGCGCGATCTGGAAACAGATGAGTGCGCCGCAATCCGAACCTCTGTTCCGCATGTTTTTTGAGGCATATGCTATGGCCCTGCGCTACCCGCGTCGGTTTTCTGAATTCCTATGCACTGCGATTGAGGACTGGCTGAGTTTCCTTGCGTCGCCCCTGGTTCGGAATGGTTGCAGCGAGGCCGAGGCACGCGCTTATGCCACCGTGGTGGTCGCGGGGTTTCGCGGCTTCATGCTTGACCTGTGCGCCTCGCGAGACCGCGCGCGCGTGGATCGTGCTGTTGAACTCTGGCTGAAGGCATTGAATGCAATTCCGTTGAAGAAGGAGGGGGCCCATGGAGACTAAACGCCGCGCCGCGCTGGGGTTCATCTTTGTGACCGTGCTGCTCGACATGCTGGCGTTCGGCATCATCGCGCCGGTGATGCCGCGGCTCATCTCTGACTTCCTGTATGGGAACATGGCCCGCGCCTCCGAATACATGGGCCTGTTCGTGACGACGTGGGCGCTGATGCAGTTCTTCTTCTCGCCAATTCTTGGAATGCTTTCGGATCGTTACGGGCGGCGGCCGGTGGTTTTGTTGTCGAACTTCGGGCTGGGCCTCGATTACGTCGTCATGGCGCTGGCGCCAACGGTCGGCTGGTTGTTCCTGGGGCGGGTGCTTTCGGGGATCACTTCATCCAGCATGCCAACCGCGAACGCGTACATCAGCGACGTCACGCCTCCGGAGAAGCGGGCGAAAGCATTTGGAATTTTCGGTGCGGCCTTTGGCGTTGGATTCATTCTTGGGCCGGCGATCGGTGGATGGCTGGGCGCAGTCAGCCCACGCTTGCCGTTCTGGGTCGCCGCGACATTCAGTCTGCTGAACGCCACCTATGGACTATTTGTGCTGCCTGAGTCCTTGGCTCCGGAAAAACGGCAGTCGCAGTTGCGTTGGAAGAGCGCGAACCCCCTCGGCGCGCTCAAACTGTTGCGATCGCATCGCGAGCTTTCCGGATTAGCGATCGTGAATTTCCTGAGCTACCTGGCGCACGAGGTCTACGCGACGGTCTACGTTCTTTACGCGACCTACCGCTATAACTGGAATGAGAAGCAGATTGGCACGTCGCTGGCCGTGGTGGGTGTTACTTCCATGCTGGCTTCCGCTGTTCTCGTGGGACCATTCGTGAGGCTCGTTGGAGAGCGCCGATCTCTTTTCACGGGTCTTCTGTTTGGCGGGCTGGGCTTCTTCCTGTTCGGTTACGCAACTGTGGGTTGGATGTTCCTGCTGGCCATACCGGTGAATGCCCTGTGGTCGCTGGCGGGACCGCCGTCGCAGTCGATGATGACACAGCGCGTGTCTGCTTCCGAGCAGGGAGAACTACAAGGTGCGCTGGGCTCGATGCGCGGCATGGCGATGATCATCGGGCCGGGCATCTTTTCTTCGATGTTCGCGATCTTCATTGCGCCCGGACATGCGCTACCCGGAGCGCCGTGGTATCTGGCGGCGGCGATGCTGGGAGCGGCGCTCGCGGTGGCGTGGGTGGTCGCACCCAAAACAGCAGTGCGCATCCCGCCAGCCCTGACGCCAGAGATCGTGGCAGAGGAAAACCCGCTGACTTAAGCTATTGCAGCGTGACCGATTGTTTTAGCGGCAGGCTTTGGGATGAGCCCCCGACCATGACGTTGTAATCACCCGGGACCAGTTGCCACGCGTTCTGCTGTACGTTGAAAACAGACAGGAACTTCTTATCGATCTCGACCGAGACCTCCTTGCTCTCGCCCTGCTTCAACCAGACCTTGCTCCATCCGACCAACCGCTTGGGTGGTTCGCCCGTACTCGCGGGCAATGATGCGTAGACCTCAGCGATCTCGCCGCCATCGCGATTGCCCGTGTTCTGAACGGTGAAACTCACGCTCACCTTGTCGCCCGGCGTGACTTTCAGACCGGAGTAGGAATAGGTGGTGTACGACAGACCGTAGCCGAAGGGAAACAGCACAGCTTTGTTTTCGGCGTCGTACCACTTGTATCCGACCTTCACACCCTCGTTGTAGGTTACCTGGAATGCAGGCAAACCTGCGAGGATGCGATCCCAGTGATGTGCCGCTCCCGGGTCTTCGGATTCCTTGGGAGGCTTGACTACGGTGGTATGCGGCAGGTCTGCATCGCTTTTGGGAAATGTCATCGGCAGCTTGGCACTGGGGTTGACGTCGCCGAAAAGAATATTGGCGAGAGCCTCGGCGCCGCGACTGCCGGGGTACCAGGCTTCCACGATGCCGCTGGCCTGGTCCGCCCAAGGCATGAGCGCTGCCGTCCCGGTTTCGAGGACCACGATAGTGTGCGGATTGGCTGCTGCCACTTTGGCGATGAGGTCGTCCTGGTGGTAGGGGAGAGCCAAAGTGTCGAGGTCCATGCCTTCGCTCTCCCATTGGTAAGCGAAGACGATGGCGATGTCGGCGTTCTTAGCCACTGCTGCGGCGGCTGAGGGGTCGGTGCCGGGATCGTAGTCGACGGTGGCATGCGGGGCCTTGGCCTTAATGTTTTTCAGAGGGGACGTCGGGAACCAGATCTGCTCCTGCCACTTGGTTTGGCCCTTGCCCGGAGGCATGATGGCGTTGCCGCCCGGAGGATCGACTTGCGCGGAGCCTCCGCCGGAGATCATTCCGACGTCGGAGTGGGCGCCGATGACGGCGATGTGAGTTACCTTGCCGGCATCGAGTGGGAGCACGTTGCCGTCGTTCTTCAGCAGGACGGTGCTTCCCTCGGCGATGTGCTGGGTGACCTCGAATCCGTGAGCGACGTCGGGTACGCCTTTTTGCGGAGGATCATCGATGACGCCGCTGGCAAACATCGATCGCAGGACGCGGTGCACGTGATCGTCGAGCTCGGCGGTGGGGACTTTGCCGGACTCGACCGCCTTCTTGAGCGCATCACCGTAGAAGTGTTCTCCCGGCTCTTCATGGTCGAGGCCTGCTTTCGAAGCCTTCTCGACGCTATGCGTGCCGCCCCAGTCGGAGAGAACAAAGCCATGGTATTTCCAATCTTTCTTCAGCACATCGGTAAGGAGGTAGCTGTTCTCGCAGGCATAATCCCCATTCACGCGGTTATAGGAACACATCACAGCGGAGGGGTCCCCTTCCAGCACTCCGATCTCAAAGGCCAGCAGGTCGCTTTCGCGTATGGAGCGCTTGTCGATGTTCACATTGACGGCATTACGGCCACTTTCCTGATCGTTCAGCGCATAGTGCTTGATGTCGCTAATGACATGCTGCGACTGCGTGCCTTTGATCAGTTGGGCGACCATGCTGCCGGCGAGGACGGGATCTTCCCCCATGTACTCGAAGGTGCGGCCGTTGCGAGGTTCCCGGGTGATATTGACTCCGCCGCCCAGCGACATGCTGTAGCCCTGGTCGCGCAGTTCCTTGCCGATGAGCGCTCCGTAATCGTAGGCCGCCTTCAGGTCCCAACTCGCAGCAGCGCCGACGTTGCTGGGGAGTGCGGTGGAATAACGCCCGTTTTCGCCGCTCTGCCGCACACCGTAGGCGGCGTCGGACATCTGGATATCGGGAATGCCAAGGCGAGGCACACCGACCACGTAACCTGCACCACCGTTCGAATGCACCGCGAGTGGGCTGAGCGGGCCAAGGCCCTTCAGGCCAGTGCCATGCAGCAGCGAGATCTTCTCGTCGAGCGTCATCTCTTTGAGCACCAATGACGCCCTTTCGTCGGGGGACAAACTGGAATCCATCCACCGTCCGGTCACCTTTTTTTGCGCGGATGAGGTCCGGGCAACAACCGAAAGTGCAACTGCAAAAATCGCCACGACTAGAATCAGCCGTTTTTGCAAGATCAAGCAGGAGGGCTTGCGCATGAGTCTGGGTTCCTCGATTTGGTAAGGTATCTAAGAAAAACACAAGAGTAAATCGTTTTTGCAGATTCCTCTTCAGCCATTGCGTTCGTCTCTCCTCTTGACCACTGGGCGGGCTTTCACTGAGTTGACCGCCCCTTTCCACCCTCAGACTGTTTTCAGAATCGTCCTTTAGGCTTATCGTGTTTTTCTTATCGCAGAAACAAATTGAGAGGTCGCCATGAAAATGCATCTCCGCGCTTTCCTGCCTGCAACGCTCGTGCTTGTCTTCCTGGCAACTGCAATCGCGGCCGATTCCGGATACCACGTGCTGCAAACCTGGAAGGTTGGGGGCGAGGGCGGATGGGATTACCTGAAGGTTGACGGTCAGTCCCGCCGACTCTATATCTCCAGAGCGACGAGGGTCCTCGTCCTGGACGTGGACTCCGGAAAATCGGTCGGCGAGATTCCCGATACTCCCGGCGTGCACGGAGTTGCCCTAGCTTCGGAATTTGGCAAGGGTTTCGCCAGCAATGGCCGAGACAATACCGTGACCGTCTTCGACCTGAAGGATCTGAAGGTCCTGACCAAAATCAAAGTGGGCGCTCGTCCGGACGCGATTCTTTATGATCCCGCGACCAAGCGCGTGTTCACCTTCAATGCCGGAAGTCAGGATGCCACCGCCGTGGATGCCGCCAAGGGTGAGGTGGTCGGATCGATTCCGCTGGGCGGAAAACCGGAGTTCGCGGCCAGCGACGGCAAGGGGACCGTGTTTGTGAATCTGGAAGACAAGAACCAACTCTTCGCGCTTGATCCAGAAAAGCTCGCTGTAAAGGAACGCTGGGATCTTCCCGGGTGCGAAGAACCGAGCGGCTTGGCCATGGACCAGAAGCACCGCAGGCTCTTCGTGGGATGTGGGAATAAAAAGATGCCCATTGTGGACGCCGACTCGGGAAAGATCTTGACGACGCTTCCGATAGGAGATGGAGTCGATGCGACGGCTTTCGATGACGAAACCGGTTTAGCCTTCGCCTCGTGCGGCGAGGGAGTGCTCACGGTTGTGCGCGAGGAATCACCAGACAAGTTCAATGTGGCCGAAAACGTTCCCACGCAAAAAGGTGCGCGCACCATGGCTCTGGACCCGAAGACGCACAAGGTATTCACAGTAACGGCGAAGTTTGGACCGCCACCTGCGCCCACGCCGGACCAGCCTCATCCACGTCCGTCATTGATTCCAGACACTTTTGTCGTGTTGGTGGTGGGCAAATAAAGGCCGCCTAAAGCGTTTCGAGCCGCATCTGATAGAAGCTGTCACGAAACACGAATGCAACCGACGCGCTTCAGGAGTGCCAGTCCGGTGATTGCGGTTCGGGTTTGCCGCATCGTGGCGTGTCTATTCTTGTTTGTTGGTGTACCGCGCTTTTGTCCTGCCTACTCGGTACTAACTCACGAAGAAATTGTCGACTTGCTTTGGCAAGATCAAATTCAACCCATGCTGAAACAGCGCTTTCCCGGCGCGACCGAAGAGGATCTACGCAAGGCGCACGCTTTTGCGTACGGCGGCTGCGTGGTTCAGGACATGGGCTACTACCCATTCGGGAGTAAGTATTTTAGCGATCTTCTGCACTACGTCCGCAGCGGAGATTTCGTCGACAATCTTTTGAAAGAGTCGGCGGACTTGAACGAATACGCTTTCGCGCTCGGAGCCCTCTCCCACTATGCCGCCGACAATACCGGCCATCCCACGATTAACCGGGTCGTCACGATTGAATTCCCGAAGCTCGGACGAAAGTACGGGGACCACGCCACGTATGCCGATGATCCCAAGGCGCACATCCGCACTGAATTCGGATTCGACATGGTACAAGTGGCCAAGAACCGCTACACCTCTGACCGGTATCACGATTTCATCGGCTTTGAAGTTTCCAAAGATCTGCTCGACCGCTCATTCTTCGAAACCTACAGCTTGCACCTGCAAGACATATTCGGGGACCCGGATCTTGCCATCGGCACTTTTCGTCGCGCCATCAGTGTCGTGATCCCTGAGATGACGCGCGTCGCTCTCCTGGCCCGCAAACAAGCGATCGTGAAAGATACGCCGAACTTCAATCAGAAAAAATTCCTCTACTACTTATCGCGCAAGAAATACGAGAAAGAATGGGGTACCACGTATCGGCGCCCGGGGTTTGGAACGCGAGTGTTGGCTTTTTTCCTGCGCTTGATTCCGAAAGTGGGTCCGTTCAGCGCGCTGAATTTCAAGATTCCCACCCAACGCACGGAAGACATGTACATCAAGAGCGTGGACGACACGGTGCAGGGCTATAACCACCTGCTTCAGGAAACCAAAATCGAGGACTTGCGTCTTCCCAACAAAGATTGTGACACGGGACGGGATACGAAAGCTGGAGAGTATAAGCTTACCGACAAAGCCTACGAGCGCCTGCTGCGCGAGCTCGCCAAAAAGAATTACGAACATCTGACACCCGATCTGCAAAAGAACATCGTCGGCTTTTACGCTGATATCAACGCCCCGATCTGGACCAAGCGCAACAAGAAAGCCTGGACCGAAACTCTGGCGAACCTTGAGAAGCTGCGGACGGCCCCGGTGGAATCCGTAACGCCGGTGGGAACCATCGGAGAAGCTTCTGGTTGCGGCTTTGCGCGCGTCGATTGGGTGTACTAACTACTCCGCCTCGTCACAATCGAAAGGCCTTCCGTTTGCATCTTGTTTCTGTAAGATATGACATCCTTATTGAGAAATTACGAAACCTCCTCCGGGCAAACGATCATGGCTCTAACCGATGACAAGCACTATCGGGCAAAGATTACCAAGCGGGTCGACTTTGCTCCCGAGTTGTGGATGATCCGCATTAACCCAGGCGCAGAATTCAAGTTCACCCCCGGCCAATACGCAACGCTCGGGGTCCAGGGCGAAGAAAAGCGCTCGGAGCGGCCCTATTCGATCGCTTCGTCCCCTTATGAAGACGAGATCGAATTCTTTTTCGAACTGGTGCCGAACGGCGAACTGACGCCCAGAATTTACACGCTGCAGCCGGGCGACGAACTCCTGCTGCGAAAAGCGTCGAAGGGGCGGTTTGTGCTCGATAAAGTCAGCGGACGAACCAAGCATCTGCTGATCTGCACGGTGACGGGTGTGGCCCCCTACGTGAGTTTTGTGCGCACGCTCTATAAAGACTGGAAAGAAGGCAAGTTTAAAGGCGAGCACCAGCTATTCCTGCTGAATGGAGCGAGTCGCTCGTGGGAGTTTGGCTACCTCGCCGAGTTGGAGCAGTATGCGAAGGAAGTGCCCTGGCTGAAATATGTACCCACCGTCAGCCGCCCCTGGGACGATACAAACTGGACGGGCGAGGTCGGACGTGTGGATGAACTCATCCGCAAATACGCTGATCAGTGGGGCATCACGGCTCAGAACGGGGTGGGGTACCTTTGCGGTCATCCCGAGATGATCGAGCACGGCAAAGGCATCCTCAAGCGGATCGGGTTCACCAAAGAGTTCTTGCGCGAAGAGATTTACTGGATTCCGTCCAAGGAACCGGTCAGCGCGTAGCTCGAATAATTTTGTCCGCGGACCTTGGGTTAAAGAGTCCAAGGTCACCTTCCAATAATTTCACTGCGACGTTCGAGAAGAACGGTGTCGCGCCATTGACCCCGGAGTTGGCCGATTTTCATACGGCGGCCAACTTCGCGGAATCCCTGCGACTTGTGAAGAGCAAGGCTGGCGGCATTTTCCGGGAAGATGCCAGCTTGCAGGGTCCAGATGCCATTCTGTTCTGACTGCCGGATGAGCTCAGCCAGCAGGAGCTTGCCAGCGCCTTTTCCGTGCGCTGATTTCGCAACGTATACCGTGACTTCGGCAACTCCGGCGTATACACGTCGGGCAGACACTGGGCTTAGTGCAGCCCATCCGACGAGTGTTTCGCCATCATTTGCGACCAGTCGCGAATGGGAATGATGTGCGGAGTTCCATTTTTCCCACCCGGCTGAGTCAGTCTCGAAGGTCGCGTTGCCTGTCGCGATTCCTTCCAGATAGATCTTCTCGACCGCGGGCCAGTCGTCCGGCTGCATGGCTGCAATGGAAAATGGCATGCGGAAAGTCTAGAGAGCTTCGGCCGGGGCGAAGAACACCAGCACTTCGAGTTCTTCGCTCACGTCGAAGAAACAGTGTTCTACCTGCGCGGCGACAAAGATCACGCTGCCCGCCTTCACTACTTGCTCTTCACTGGCAACGCGAATTCGACCTCGCCCTCGGACAACGTAGTAGACCTCGTCTTGCTTGTGAGGCGTCTGGGGATCCGCGCTGCCCGCCGGAAGGACGTAGACCCCCGCACTCAGTGCAGGTACGCGCAGAAATTCCTGATAGAGCTTGCCAGCCTGTGCCCGCTCGCCCGAGATCGTCGGCAAATCGAAGAACGTCTTCACTGGAAGGCTCCGGAGAAGAGGAGCTCTGTGTATTGCGGGATCAAGTCTTGCGCCTGCAGGCGCCCCTCGGGCTTGTACCACTGATAGATCCAGTTGATCATGCCCAGTAAGGCCAACGCAGCAGCCCGCGGTGAGACCGCGCCCTTCGATCCTTTCGCGCGCTGGGCGTCGGCGATCAGGCCTTCCACGAAATGAATGTAGTCTTTCTTGCGGTTGTTGATCTGCTTGCGGAGGGACGGCGGCAGAGGATGATTTTCGTGGAGCATCACCGTCACTTCACGATCGCGCACGCTCAGCACGACCTCGATATGGAGACGGATCAGGGTTCGCAACCGCTCTTCCGGTCCCTGGATCCCCCGCACCACTTTCACGACCCGCTCTTCGGTGATATCGAGCGCGTGATTCATGATGTGGAACAACATTTCGTCTTTGCTTTGAAAATGATGGTAGAGGCCGCCTTTGCTCAACTTGAGCGCCGCCGCGACATCGTTCATCGAAGTCGCGTCGTAGCCACGTTGTTGGAACAGGCGGGCGGCAGTACGCAGAATGTCCTGACGGGAATCGAGGGTCGCTTCGCGAGTCATCGGTAGGATGGTATAGGGGCGCGGTTCGAGAGTTCAAGGAGGGGAATTCTGGGCTCGCGGCTCTTGGCTCTTGGCCCTCGGCTCTCGGCTCTCGGCTCTCGGTAGGACGCGACGAGAGTTACAGGCTATAGGCCAAAAGCCCTCAGCCACTCGCTATAAGCCATAAGCCACGCCAATAGCCATCAGCCACAGGCCATAGTCCAAGACAAGCGCGGCTCTGAACTTGACATCCTACAGAGACAGCCCTTAGCATACTGGGTGACCGACCGACCGGTCGGTTTCGCGTCCGGTTCGCCGCCTTCTGTTACCCTGACCGGACATCCTGACAAGGCTGCTGCTGGCTTTTCCTTGTCCTAAACCGAGGAGTTCTTGTGGCTACTGTTTTCTACGAAAAAGACGCAAACCCGAATGCACTGAAGGGTAAGACCATCGCCATCCTGGGCTATGGCAGTCAGGGCCATGCACAAGCGCAGAACCTGCGCGATAGCGGATACAAAGTGATCGTCGGCCTCGACCCCAGCCGGGCGTCGGCACAACAAGCCAAGGCCGACGGAATGGTCGTCGTCGCGCCCGACGAGGCAGCCAAGCGCGCTGATTGGATCCATATCCTTACCCCGGACGAGACACAGGGCGAATTGTACGAATCGGCCATTAAACCGTACCTGCATCCGGGGAAAGTGCTGGGCGTCTCGCACGGATTCAGCATTCACTTCAAAACCATTCAGCCGCCCAATGACGTGGACGTCGTGATGATCGCTCCCAAAAGTCCGGGGCATCTGGTGCGGCGCGTGTATACCGAGGGCCGCGGAGTTCCGGCGCTGCTGGCAATTCAGCAGGACGCGACCGGCCACGCGCACGAACTGGCTCTCTCCTACGCGTACGGCATCGGTTCGACCCGCGCCGGCGTACTGCAGACAACCTTCAAGGAAGAAACGGAAAGCGATCTGTTTGGCGAGCAGGCCGTGCTCTGCGGCGGTCTGACCTCGCTGATCAAAAAGGGATACGAGACGCTGGTCGAGGCCGGATATCAGCCTGAAGTGGCGTACTTCGAGTGCCTGCACGAGGTGAAGCTGATCGTGGATCTGATCTACGAGGGCGGGCTGGCGCGGATGCGGCACTCAATTTCGAATACGGCCGAATATGGCGATCTGACGCGCGGCAATCGGGTGGTGGGCGACGAGACGCGCGCGAAGATGAAACAGATTCTGGCGGACATTCAGGACGGATCGTTCGCGCGGGAGTGGATTGAGGAAAACAAGAAGGGCGGCAAGAATTTCGCCGCGTTGCGCGAGGCGGAACGGCAGCACCCGATTGAGGAAGTCGGGGCGCGGTTGCGGGGCATGATGTCGTGGCTGCCCTCGAAGAAGGCGAAGCCGGCTGCCAAGTCTGAACAGAAAGTTGTGAATGCGTAAGGGTTCGCAAATCGTACTGGACTGCCTCCGAGCCGAAGGCGTGGACCTCGTCTTCGGCTACCCAGGCGGCGCGATCATGCCGTTATACGACGCGCTCGACGGAAGCGGTGTTCGCCACATTCTCACCCGTCACGAGCAGGGCGCCGTCTTCGCCGCTGAAGGTTACGCCCGCGTGACCGGCAAGGTCGGCGTGGCTATGGCGACCAGCGGTCCAGGGGCTACCAATTTAGTCACCGGGATCGCCGACGCGAAGATGGATTCGGTACCACTGGTCTGCATTACGGGCCAGGTGCGAAGCGCGCTGATTGGAAGCGATGCCTTCCAGGAAACGGACGTCTTCGGACTCACACTTTCGATGACCAAGTGGAGCCGGCTGGTGAAATCGATTCACGAGATTCCCGAAGTGATCGCCGAGGGTTTTCACTGGGCACGCAGCGGACGGCCCGGGCCTGTGCTGATCGACATTCCCACGGACGTGCTGAAGGCCGGCATCGAGTTCAGTGGTCCTGTGAAATTCGCGCCACATCAAGCGGCAGCGAAAGCAGCCGCACCTGAATTTGCCGACACTTTGATCGCTCTGCTACGGCAGGCTCGTCGACCGGTTGCTCTGGTCGGCGCAGGCGCCAAGCTCTCGGGGGCGATTGCAGAATTGCGGCAGTTGCTCGATCAGCTCTACATTCCGACGTTCGCGACCGTTCACGGGCTTGGAGCGGTCGAACCCGAAGCTTCGTACTATCTCGGCATGGTCGGAATGCACGGCACACGTGCCGCCAACAACGCGCTGCATGAAACCGATCTCCTGCTCGTCTTTGGTGCTCGTCTGGAGGATCGCGTGACGGGGGATCCCACACGATTCGCTCCGGAAGCAAAGATCGTGCACTTCGAAATCGATCCCGCCCAGCTCGATCGGGTTCGTCCCGGCGAACTCGCTGTCGTTGGCGACCTCGCGGAAACCGTTCCAGCGTTTCAGGCGAGCCTGGGCCACGCTCATCTTCCCGACTGGAGCGGCTGGCGTTCGATCGCATGCGGGCACGAGCGCGCCGAAACCGATCCACGGGGACTGGCGCAACCAACCATTCGTTTTCTCGATGAACTCTTCAGCCGTCTTCGGAAGAACAGCGTAATCGTGGCCGATGTCGGGCAGCACCAGATGTGGGCGGCGCAGCGCTATCGTTCGAATTCTCCGCGAGGGTTCATTACGTCCGGCGGTTTGGGTGCGATGGGCTTCGCCCTTCCCGCGGCCATCGGCGTCCAGTTGGCGCAGCCAGAGACGACGGTTCTCTGCGTGTCCGGAGATGGTGGGATCCAGATGAACATGCAGGAACTGGCCACAATCCGCCGCCTTGGACTGCCCATCAAGACCGTCATCATCGATAACAAATATCTCGGCATGGTCCGGCAGTGGCAGCAACTCTTCTACCAGCGGAACTACGCGGAAACGGACTTGAGCGATAACCCGGACTTCGTCGAAATCGCCAAAGCCTATCGCATTTCTGGCCAACGCATCTCGCAAGAAGTCGTGCGCGAATACCCAGTGTCCGAGGAAACAGCGGACAAGCTTGATCGATTTCTGCTCTCGCCGGATCCGGAAGTTCTCGTGTTCGACTGCCACCCCGAGGCCAACGTATATCCCATGGTGCCCGCGGGGGCAGCGCTGTCGGAGATGCTGTTCGAGGAAGAGTAGAAAAGCGATTTTAGATTCTTGATTTCAGATTTCAGATTTGGCAGATCGCTCAGCATTCATGTGGGGTTCAATCTGAAATCTTAAATCTAAAATCTGCAATTGAATTGCTTTGCCAGTAGCTACCAGCCAGGAGCCAATATGCACGTGTTTCACATTCGCTACCGCAACACGCAAGGAACGTTAATGCGCATTCTGACCGCGGCTTCGCGGCGCGGTATCGATACGCCCTATGTTCAGGCCGAGCCCAGCGGACACGAGCACAAGGTCACGCTGCTGATGGAAGTGAATCAGAAGCAGCTGGGCCAACTCAGCCGCGACTGGCACGCGATTGTCGATGTGCTGGATGTCCACCCCGCAATTGCAGTCGAGGAGATTGCCGAGCATACACGCCCGACGCGGAGCGTTTCCGCCGCCAGCCCGCAGCCGCCGTCACCGGCCATCCTGGTGCGAGACACGGCTTCGCAGCAGGCTTTGGCCTAGTCAGGGGTTTTCGGGTTTTGCTACGCGTGGCGAGCGGGTCGCTCGCCCGACAGCCGGCAAGACGCCGGCGCGACAAGACGGCCCCTCAACAGGAACCAGCGGCGCCGGTCACGGCGCTTGTTTTTTGTGTGCAGGACTTCTGCTTCCACGTCCCTTGTCGTAATCTTCTAGCCTATGGATCTCAAGCATCGCAGCCGGAGTATCACCGAAGGGCGCGACCGCGCCGGCGCACGCTCCATGTTCAAAGCCATCGGCTTCACCGATGAGGACCTCAAGAAGCCGCTGATCGGCGTGGCCAACACATGGATCGAAACCATGCCGTGCAACTTCCACCTGCGCCGTTTGTCCGCAAAGGTGAAGGAAGGTATTCGCGCAGCCGGCGGCACGCCCATGGAGTTCAACACCATCGCCATCAGCGACGGCGAAACCATGGGCACCGAAGGCATGCGCGCCTCGCTGGTAAGCCGCGAGGTCATTGCGGACTCGATCGAGCTGGTTTGTCGCGGGCAGCTGTTCGACGCCGTTGTTTGCGTGGTGGGCTGCGACAAAACGATTCCAGCGGCTGCCATGGCTCTGGCGCGCATGAATCTTCCAGGGCTGGTGCTCTACGGTGGCACGATCGCGGCCGGCGTCTATCGCGGGAAAGATGTGACGATTCAGGATGTCTACGAGGCAATTGGCGCCAACGCCGCGGGGAAGATAACCGACGCGGAACTCACCGAGCTTGAGAACGTAGCCTGCCCCGGCGCCGGCGCATGCGGCGGTCAGTACACCGCCAACACGATGTCGACGGTAATGGAATTGATTGGTCTCTCGCCGATGGGGTTCAACGGCGTCCCCGCGATGGATGCGCGCAAAGACGACGTTGCCTTCCGATGCGGCGAAGTCGTGCTCAATCTGTTGCAAAAAGGAATTCTGCCCAAAGACATCCTGACCCGAGCGGCGTTCGACAACGCCATTGCCGGGGTGGCGTGCACCGGCGGGTCCACCAACTCGGTGCTTCATCTGCTGGCTCTGGCTCGCGAAATCGGGGTGCCGCTGGCGATTGACGACTTTCAGAAAGTCAGCGAGCGCACACCGCTTCTCGCCAATCTCAAGCCGGCCGGCAAATACGTCGCCGCCGACGTCGATAAAGCCGGCGGCATTCCGGTGATTGCCAAGCGCCTGCTTGATGGCAAGTTCGCCGACGGATCTACCATGACCGTCACCGGCCGCACTTTTGGGGAAGAGGCAGGCGCCGCCCAGGAAACTCCGGGGCAGCCGGTGATCGCGCCGCTCGATCATCCTCTCAAGAAGACCGGGGGCCTGGTGATCCTGCATGGCAACATTGCGCCAGAGGGTTGCGTGGTGAAGATCAGTGGTCATGAGCGACTGACTCACCGTGGTCCGGCACGGATTTTCGATTCGGAAGAAGCCGCGATGGCCGCTGTTACCGGTAAGCAGATCAAGTCTGGAGATGTGATCGTGATTCGCAATGAGGGGCCGAAGGGTGGTCCCGGAATGCGGGAGATGTTGGGCGTGACTGCCGCCATCGTGGGCGAAGGCTTGGGTGATTCCGTGGCCCTACTCACCGACGGCCGCTTCAGCGGAGCGACGCGCGGCCTGATGGTCGGCCACGTCGCCCCGGAAGCCGCGCTCGGCGGCCCGATTGCGGCACTTCGGGAAGGCGACACCATTCACATCGACGTGAACCAGCGCAAACTGGAAGTAGAGGTGAACGACGCGACGCTGAAGCACCGCCTGGCCGAGTGGAAGGCGCCGAAAGCAAAGTATCCGACGGGCGTCTTCGCAAAATACGCAGCGCTGGTGCACTCGGCTTCTGAGGGAGCCATCACCAAGCCACGCTAAATAAATTTCTTATTTTCGATTTCAGATTGAAGATTTCGGAACTTCGCTTGGCATCGATTAAAGTATGTCGAACTTCAATCTGAAATCTTCAATCTGAGATCTCCAATTTCCTAGGCTTTCTTCTTCACCAACTCCACATCAATCTGAATCTTCACGTTGTCTCCCACGACGGCTTCCCCGGTTTTGAGCGTGTTGTTCCATACGACACCGAAATCTTTCCGGTTAATGGTGGTCGACGCCGAAAAACCTCGCCGCACGTTTCCCCACGGATCGATCAGTTCGGGGGTCGGGCCATCCACGTCAAGCGTGACTTCGCGAGTGGTGCCGTGGAGGGTGAGGTCGCCGATCATCTGCAACTTGCCGCCGTTATTCACGATGCGCTTCGACTTGAATTCCAGCGTCGGATACTTTTCAACATCGAGGAAGTTGGGACTGCGAAGATCTTTGTCGCGATCCGGCACCCGGGTGTCGACCGAGGCGGCATCGATCACCGCGTTCACTTGAGACTGGGTGAGATCCTTTTCATTCAGCACTACGCTTCCGGTGACCTTCGTGAAGTTTCCACTCACGTTCGAGATGGCAAGGTGACGCACCGTAAATTGTGCAGTCGAGTGGTTTGGATCGATGTTCCAGGTGGAGGTCTGGGCGGTCAACGTTGCGACGGAGAGAGCGGATAGAGCCAAAAGAAAAAGGGACTGGCGAAGAAATTTCATTTTTACATTGATCCTGTAATTAGATTTTCGAAGCCGATACGCGTTCCCGACCGGTGAGATGGGCGAAACCCGGGCGTTCACATTCCGGAACTTGGATGAGATTTTCACCAACCGTGACTCAAAAATACAAGCGATTTGATAGGGATTCCGCGTCAATCGGGACAGCCTCGGAGTAACTGGCTGCCAGCGCCTTTATCCGGTATCATTAAGGCAATCCAAACGTTGAGTGCGGCATCCAATTAGGGTCAGGGACGCAGGCGCTGCGCCAAAGTCCTTTATAGAGAGGGAGATCCAAACGTAAATGGGCGTACCTGTATCGCAGATGTGGACGGTGGCGAGCTACGTCATCGGGCAGAAACTGCGGGGGCGAAAGCAATACCCCGTCGTCCTGATGCTGGAACCGCTGTTCCGCTGCAATCTGGCGTGCGCCGGATGCGGGAAGATCCAGTACCCCGCGCACGTCCTCAAGACCGACCTGACGCCCGAGCAGTGCTTTGCGGCTGTGGATGAGTGTGGCGCGCCCATGGTGAGCATCCCCGGGGGTGAACCGCTGATGCACCCGCAGATCGGCGAGATCGTAGCCGGCCTGATCGCGCGTAAGAAGTACGTCTACCTCTGCACCAACGGCCTGCTGCTGAAAGAAAAGATCGACCAGTTCCAGCCCAGCAAGTATTTCTCGTTTGTGGTGCACATGGATGGGCAACGCGAGCACCATGATTTCGCGGTCTGCCGCGAGGGCACCTACGACAAGGCGGTGGACGGGATTCGCGAGGCGCTGAAGCGCGGTTTCCGCCTGACCACGAATACCACGCTGTTCGACGGCGTCGATCCGAAGAGCGTGCGCGAGTTCTTCGACGAGATGATGGATCTCGGTGTGCAAGGCATGATGCTCTCGCCGGGCTACACCTATGACAAGGCTCCCGACCAGGATCACTTCTTGAGCAAGAAGAAGACGCGCCGCCTGTTCCGGCAAATTCTGAGCAACCGGCGGCCAAAGTGGCGTTTCAACATGAACCCCTTGTTTCTCGAGTACCTGATGGGCCGCCGCGAGTATTCGTGCACCCCGTGGGGCATGCCCACGTACAACATCTTTGGATGGCAGAAGCCTTGTTATCTCCTACAGGACGGATACGCAGATACCTTTGACGAGTTGTTGCGCGACACCAAATGGGAGCATTACGGCACGGAGAGCGGCAACCCGAAGTGTGCCAACTGCATGGTGCACAGCGGATATGAGGCAACGGCGTTGTTCAACGACACCTTCGGATCGCTGCGTGGTTTCGCGGCGACCGTGCGCGCTACACTGTTCGACAAGTACAAAGACCCCGACGTGGACGACGATACGCCCATGACGCCCCGTCGAAGCTCCGGCCCGCTAGTGCAAATTGGCGCGGCTCCAGACGCCTAGAAGCGCGTCCGCTTCGAATCTGTCGCGCTTTCCGTTTCGAGGCAAAAACCTTCAGCGTTTTTTCATTTCCTATGTCCGATTTGAAGTCGAATCCCGCTTCGGCCGACCTCGAGAACGCTCCCGGATTTGTCCACGAAAACCTGGAGGGGTGGGTTCCTTCCCTGGCGACAGATGACGAGATCCGTACTGCTTTTGAGAAGGCATTTGACTACCGCGGCGATCTCACCATCACTCTGAAGAATGGCGAAAAAATCGAAGGCTATATCTTCGATCGGAGCGACGACAGTCCGGCGCTGGTGGATTGCTATATTCGCGTGAAATTAAAAACGGGTCCCGACAAAGTCAAAATTCTCTACCCTGATATCGCTGCGATCGCGTTCACCGGCAAAGACACCGCTGCCGGAAAAAGCTTTGCCGCCTGGGTGAAGAAGTACATGGAAAAAAAGGCGGCCGGCGAAAAGAATATCGGCATTGAATCCGAGTCACTGGACGAAGAGTAATCGCGATGCAATGTCTGCGCGGCAGCAATCGCTTTGACCTTTTACCCGAGTTTTTCCAACCCTCCAGGCCAACACTCGGCCCCGCGCACGCATGGTAAACTCGTAAGCATTGTAGGCCCGTAGCTCAGTCTGGTTAGAGCGCTTCCTTGACACGGAAGAGGTCGATGGTTCGAGTCCATTCGGGCCTACCATTCTAAAACCTCGCACTCTCTGGCCGGGCTCGCCGACTGATCTGACTCAGCTCGGTGAATGCCTCACTGATCGCGAAACCTGCGCTCGGCTTGCTCCGAAATACAATGGGTCATATCAGAGCGGACCGCCCGCTTTGTCCTAGGGTGATGCGAGTACGTGCTCCTTTCACTGCCCTGCGCCGGGCGGTTTAGGTCCGGCCTCAAATTCCAATCGCACGTTCGTGGTATCGCGGCAGGCCCTCGAAGTTTGTAGGCTTTCTTAAACAGCTCGCGCAGGACGCGCGGGAGATAGATTCGACGCGGTTGATCACTTGAGCTATGAACCACACTGACAACACGGCTGCGGATGAGCGGACCTTGGACGATCCGCTGGGAGAGGTGCTGGATGTGGTCGGGCTGAATGAGTATTTGGGGTGGTACGGCGGGCGCCCGGAAGATGCCGACAAGTTGCAGTGGAAGTTGACGTGGAACAAGCCGCTGATCGTCAGCGAATTTAGGGGCGGCGCGCCATACGGGCGGCCCGGCGACGCAGATGGGCGCTGGACCGTGGAATATCAGGAGAACCTATATCAACACCAGCTTGGGATCGTGGAACGTATGCCGAACCTGGCGGGGATGAGTCCGTGTGTGCTGATGGATTTCCGGTCTCCACTTCGTATGCTGCCTGGCGTGCAGGATTATCACAACCGCAAAAGGAGTGATTTCGAATCGCGGGCAGTGGAAGGCGGCGTTCTATACGCTGCAGAAGTTTTATGGGAAGCGGGAGGGTGTTGCAACGAACGCAGAGAGTCAACCCCGATAACCGCTAAGGAAACGAAGGTACCCGAAGGAAAGTCAACGTTCTTTACAGGATGGTAAGAATCAGTTTGCTGCTCTGCGCTCGCAGAATCTGATGCTACAATGCAGTCAATTCCAGCTCTGAAACGGGCCTTCAGCCATGACCAGAGAGCGTCCCCCCGGGCTTCGCTGGCAACTTCGGGGCTCCATGAGATTGTCTTCGCCGATGATGGCAGCTCTGATCGCATACTGGCACTATTAGAGAAGCGCGGAGGAAGAAGCGCGCATGGGGACAGTAGGCTCCTGGGCAAACTTGGCCAGACTGGAGTGGCGGAGAATCCCTAATGGCCGGCGAGGAAGAAGCCGTATTCGCAACCCAACCGAAGGGCAGCGGTTCACGAAACAGGAAAACCTCGCCCGTCGATATACCATTCTTATTCGTCGGGGTACTCCTTCTCGCCTGCGGACTGGCAACGTATTTTTGCGGCATTGCCTTCTCCGTGATCCGTCTGGTCCTCCAACTTGGCGGACGATTTCGCACCTGGAATGAAGTCATAATTTGGTACAGCGGTATCCCTTCAACGGCGGGTGTTGCGCTCGCGGCTTTGGACCTGGCTTTGCTTTTTCCCGGAAAACGCAGACGGTCACGCCGGGAGGGGCTGGCATCTGTTGCAGATCGACATATGGTGGTGGCGCTCACGGCGTACAACGACGAGGAGAGCATTGCCGAGGCGGTGCTGGATTTTCGCAATCATCCCCTGGTTCAGCGCGTTATCGTAATCGACAATAACAGTCTTGACGATACGTTCGCCAAGGCCAAAAGGGCCGGGGCGCTGGTGTTCCGCGAAGAGCAACCTGGATACGGTTTTTGCGTTTACCGTTGTTTTCAAGAAGCGTTGGGGCAAGGCGATACGGGCCTGATCGTGCTTTGCGAGGGGGATTGCACGTTTCGGGCCGCGGACTTGGATAAATTAGTGGCCTTTATCGATCACGCTGATATTGTGAACGGAACGCGCATCGTCGAGCAGTTGCGCGACTATACCACACAGCTTTCGACGTTCATGTATTATGGAAATTTCTTTGTGGGCAAACTCCTCGAGGTGAAGCATCTCGGGCGCGGAACATTCACTGATGTCGGCACTACTTATAAACTGATGCGCCGGGCAAGCTTGGAGCGCTTACTTCCCTTTCTCAGTCCGGAAATCAATCTGGAATTCAACGCGCATTTTCTAGATACCGCGCTGGCAACTGGTGAACGCGTGGTCGAATGTCCCATCACTTTTCATCCTCGCGTCGGGGTAAGCAAGGGGGGCAACGTAAACAATCTGCGGGCGCTTAAGGTAGGACTGCGCATGATGTGGGGGCTTTGTTTGGGGTGGCACCGCGCCGATGCATAAGGATCAAGCTTACTTCACAACGCGGTTTACGCACGATCGGCGGCGTGACACGTTATGGCAAAGCTTGGTGCAACACTATTTTTCGCGGTTAATTTCCTCTTCGGATACGGTCCTGGAATTAGGCGCGGGTTACGGCCATTTCATTAATCACGTGCGGGCAGAACGGCGCATCAGTTTAGACGCGTGGGAAGGTTATGTTTCATATCTGCAGCCGGGGATTGAAAGTCATGTCGGAAATGTGAACGATTTGTCGTTTCTTACGCCTGCCTCGATTGATTTCGCATTCGCCAGCAATCTGTTTGAACACATCAGCCAAGGGGACCTGGCTTTGGTGCTGCGGCAACTCAAGACCGCGCTGCGTTCGAGTGGGACTCTGAATATTCTGCAACCGAACTACTATTACGCTTATCGCGAGTACTTCGATGACTACACCCATCGCACGGTTTATTCGCACACAGGACTGTGCGACTTTCTCGAAGCCAACGGTTATCGCGTTCTGGAGTGCCGGCCGCGCTTCCTGCCGTTGACGGTGAAGTCCCGGTTGCCGGTTTCGAGTCTGCTGATCCGCCTTTATCTGCTGTCTCCTTGGAAGGTGATGGGAAAACAGATGTTCGTCCGCGCCCAGCCAGCTTAAGTTGCTACAGAAGTTTTGCGATAGATGACAAATCCGTCATGGTGGTAGAACGGCGCATACTGATGATCCAAACGGTTTCTTACGAACTGATAAGCATCGGGTTCAACTTTGCTGAGGCTGTGAAACCATAATTCATACCAGTCATTCACGACAATCCAATCCGGAGTTTGCCCGCTCAGGTATCCCAACCGGAAGTCATCGGTAAGATTCGGCGGGTAGTCAAGGCCCAAGCCGAGGATGCCCGGGCCGATGATCGTCTGCGTGGATGTCATATTTGTCTGTAGAAAATGTATCGCGGGCAGATAGCTTCTATGATAAGTGTCCGCCCGTGCTTGGTAAATAATTCCTCCCAAATGGATTGCACACAGCAGAAGGACGACAGCAGCAGCGGCACCGCAAAAAGCTCGGCCCTTCCGCCAGAGCCAGACGAGGCTGGCCGCTACCAGCGTCGCGAAAACAGGAATGACGTGCACCGTGTAGCATTGGCTTTTGCGGCCATCGGTAAATGCGAGCACGAAGAAGTAAATGACGGTAAGCGCAAGCAAGGCGAAATAACCCTTCCGCCGGCGCAGGTTTGGGACTAAGGATACCGTGGCGAGGCCTGCGAAGTAAGAAACCGGAATGATCAATTTGAATCGTTTGAAACCTGAGGAGTCGCCCGCGCCGCCCAATGTCCCCAGATACCGTTCCACAATCTCGCGCCGCAGGTTGTGACAGGGCACGCCGAGCGTCCGAAGGCGGCCACCCTGAATTGAATTGAGTAGAAACTGGGCCTTGAAGGCGTTCACGTCCCTTGAGATGTAGATTCCCCATAATGTCACTGCCACGAGATAGGGACTCACCGCGATCGCGACATGACGGAACTGGACGTGCTGGCGGTCAAGATACAGCGTCAGGAATACCAAGCCTGCGAAGGCAAGTATCCCGCCGTTGGGATGTGTGAACGCGCTAGCAGCAATGCAAGCGTGAGACCATAGCACTGCCTGTGAAAAGCTGCGCTCACGCAACGCGAGGTAAACAGCCAGGGCACCAAATCCGAAGGCAGCGCTCATCGTGTCCATACGGGCTTCTGAAGTGCGTAGCACAAACCCGTAGTCGATCGCGGTCAAACCGAACGCCGCGAATGCGACGCCTGCATCCATGGTCAGGCGCCGCGCGATCGAATACACGCTGAAAAGAACGCCGAGGCCGCACAAAATCGTGAGCAGGCGCGCCCGGACGAGGCCGAACCCGAACATCTTGAACCAGGCTGCGAGAAAGACCATGTGGAGGGGCATCTCGAGATACAGGTGCTCACGAATTCCCTTCATGCTCATTCGTTGAGGAAATGGCAGGAAGGGCCCGTTGTCGTCGAGGATGGACATCCCAGGATGGCCGGTTGTGATCCAGGAGTAACTTGGGTTGACGACGAAGCCTTCGTCGTACCACGGTCCGCGAGTGAGTGCCACGCTGAAACAGCAGATGAGGTATACCGCGGTCACGGCACCCAGCATGATCCTGCGGGTTGGTGGGTGATCGAAGACGGTTTGGGTGGGAATGTTCCGATCATACAGTGGCGCGAGCATGGGTTTGGCGGTTAAGCCTGCCAAGGGGGCTCCTTCTGATCGAGTTTGAAAACGATCGGAATTGCTTCGAGCTTGGCTTTGTCGGAGAGTTTGGAATCGTCGTCGACGTCAAGCAGTTCCCTGACATGGCGGTCGTCGAGCGGATCTCTTACCGTCAGCGTGTTTCCGTTGCAAGGAGGGCTATAGGGCGGACGATGGCTTTGCACTCGCGGCATGTCTGCCCGCACCTCTTTGGATGGGTGAGTTGATGCGCGGAAAGTTTGCAGCTGCCGTTCTATGGCCGAACTCAACAGCAACAGAACGGTCGAGTAGACGCGGAGATGCCCGAGGCTGAGTTTTGTTGGAGTACACATCTGAGCTCCAAGGGGTTCCTTATCATACCCCGGAGCTGCGCCTTTGGGTACACTGGAGCGACAACAGCCACAGGGCTTGCGCACCAAGGTTCTCGCTTCAGCATCAGAGGATACTCGCTGCGATCAACAGTGCGCGCTTGCGGCCCTCGACCACGCAAGCCATTTTATCGCGTTCGCCTTTTGTTCGTCATCAAAGCCGGGGTGAATGCAGGAGAAAAGCGAATTTCCAGCCCGCGATTCCAGCCGGTGATTAGCGCGCCTTCCACGTATTTAGCGGGTTTTAGCGGTTCAAGGGCGACAGCGGAAGTTGTTGGAAGTATGGGTTAAGCGTACCTTGACACGGAAGAGGTCGATGGTTCGAGTCCATTCGGGCCTACCATTTCAAGTCTGTCCGTCCTACCGCCTTTTTTGTCGTAATTTCCTACCTGTGTTATTGCAAATCTTGCGACGACCTGAAACGGGTCCGACAGAACATCGCTGTCAACGACGCTGCGGCCGTTCTTCGCGCGCTCCCGCTTGCTACGGCTGCGGCTTCACGTTAGCCTCGTCCGCGAGGAAATCGAATGCCGCGACCAGCTCCCGCGTCCGCTCCTAATTTGCGACAAGGCATGCAGGAAGCGTTCGCAGTCAACGAGCGTCTGAACCAGTTGCTGCTGGAATATCTCGATGTTCGCCCATGGCGCGCACAGCTGGCCGGCAGCAAGGGTCGGACTATCGCCGCCATCTTTTCCCATGTCCACAACATTCGCTTGAAGTGGCTTCGCCTGTCGGCGCCGCATCTGAAGCTGCCGCCTCGGCTGGATCGCGCCCGTTGTACCCAGCAGCAAGTCAAGCAAGCCTTGGCGAAGAGTGGGGCGCTCTGTTCGCAGATGCTGGCTGATGCTCTCAATCCCCAAGGCCGCATCAAGAAGTTTCATCGTGACGGGTGGGCGAAAGCGTGGACTCCGGGGACGGCCATGTTCGCTTATATGATCACGCACGAAGCGCACCACCGCGGCCAGGTTTGTATGCTCGCCCATCAGCTCGGCTTCCCGCTACCCGACCAAGCCACTTCCAGAATGTGGGGCTGGGAAAGACTCTGGAAGGAATGCGGATTCGACCCGCCGCACTGAGGCACATCGCTACGACAATTCGTTCCATCTGGCAAAGGTTAGCGCGACGCGAGTTAGCCGGACAAAATTGAATACAGTATTGGAGCGCTCTAACACATGCCGCCAGCATCCCCACGCTCATTAGCGCGCGTTGAGCTCTGACGCTCTCTAGTTCCGATTGCGTCGCCAATTTCACACCGGGTTCAGGCGCACAGCAGTCGCATCGTGGTTTTTCGATCACATCCACCATGGGTACTCCCAGTGCAGAGCTATGAAGCAGCTTGCTTCGTCGCGAGCATTTTCTAAGGGAGTTCTAATCAATGAAGCAGATTCTCTTCCTCTGCTCGATACTACTTCTCAGTACTTCGCTCGCCGCTCAGGACTCGCGCACGGCATCGAACACTGCCCTTCTGCCCGAGAGTCCCTCCGCCAGCAGGATTTTGGCGGAAAGTGACGTGAGCACCTCGGGAACGCCGTTCACGGTTCAACCTGTGAGGGCCGACCCCGCAGTCACTAGTGATTTTGACCGCCCCACCCCGCGAAAAACGCGTTGTGAATCGCAGCTTTATATTGGCTAGCCTGTTCCAGGTGGGAGCAACCATCGGCGACATAGAGACCACGCAATATGGCTTGTCGCACGGGCACAAAGAAGGTCCGCTGTTCGGCTCTGCTCCTTCCCGCAAGT
>Ga0210409_10000820_pt1 | contig 45201 bp, 20 predicted proteins | sample IncBWH17MmetaG_FD_161649 | JGI IMG/M metagenome (GOLD analysis project Ga0210409, IMG submission 161649) | Forest soil microbial communities from Barre Woods Harvard Forest LTER site, Petersham, Massachusetts, United States - Inc-BW-H-17-M | ecosystem: Environmental > Terrestrial > Soil >... | reverse complement strand
GAAAACCTGATAACCTGACAACCTGACAACCTGACAACCTGATAACTCAATTAGCGACCGTCAAATCCCGCCTCGCCATCCCCGACGCCGACACTACCAGCGACGCCCTGCTCACCGCCGCCATCAAAGCCGTGAGCGCCCGTTTCGACAAAGAAACCAACCGCACCCTCACCCGAACAGTCGGCTTCCAGCAGGAGTTCGATCCCGGAGACACCGAGCTCCTGGCCACGTGCTACCCCATCGAGGCAGTCACGAAATGGGAAACCAAAACCTCCGAGTCCGAAGGCTGGCTCGAACAGCCCGCCCCCGATTACCTCATCCGCCAGTCCTGCGTCGTTTCCCTCCGTTTCCCTCTATCAACTATCAACTCTCCGCTATCCACTTGCCGTTTGACCTACACTGGCGGCTACGTCCTCCCCGGCACCACGGCAGGCGCAGGCCAAACGCCGCTCCCCGACGACATCGAGCGGGCCGCGGTCGAGCAGGTCGCCTTCTGGTTCCAGAACAAAAGCAACATCGGCCTCAGAATCTCGTGGCCTTCCGGCGGCACCTACCAGCAGTTCGCCGCCCAGGACCTCCTCCCCTCCGTCCAGGCCGTACTGGACACCCACAAGCGCTGGTCACTATAAGGTTCTGCGTTGTAGCGGAAGCAGTTATAGTTGTGGATTCGCAAAGGTGGATATGGTAGCCTCAGGGTGCATCGACGGGAGTATGAACGAGGGACGTTCCCCACGGTTGGCAAGACAAGGCCCCGGATTTGGCACGAGGGCTGGTGGAGGTGCAGCGTTCACGTTGATTGAGTTGCTGGTGGTGATTGCGGTGGTGGTGATCCTGGCGGCGATTTTGTTGCCGGTGTTGTCCCGGGCGAGGGAATCGGGTTATACGACCGTTTGCCGAAACAATCTCAGGCAGTTGGGACTTGGGCTCCGCACCTACGTGGGCGACTACGGCGCGTACCCCATTTACGCCACGCTGCACCCGGACGTGCCGGACCCGTCGCAACCGCCCCTTCTATCCGGGCAGGTGTGGACGTGGTACCAGCAGCTTGCGCCCTACGTGGGAATGACGTGCACCAATAACGAGAGTGGCCCGGTAATGCCCGCCTACGGCGTGTTCCTGTGTCCGAGCTACGCCCGTGCGGCCCGCCCTCACCATAATGGGATTTTTGAGGGCACCTACGGATACAACGGCTTCGGGTCAGGACGGGATCCCGAGAGCGTACCCGGCTTGCCGGATGCCGATAATGAGATGCCGAATTTCGGGCTGGGCGGCGAGTCCAAGCCAATCCCGCGAAACACGCGCGACTACCACGCGATCAAGGAGTGGGAAGTGCTCAGCCCCAGCCGCATGTTCGCGTTGGGGGACGCGGGGTTCTCGTACGGAAGAGTGAACCACTCAGATCCTAATCCCGAGGTTTTCGTGCAGGGAAAGGCCGATCTCGGCACCGCGCTCGGGGCCCACCAGCTTGTTTCCGCTTATCCACATCAGCTCATTCCGCGCACGATCCGGAGACGGCATGGGGGTCACTGGGTCGTCGATTACTGCGACGGGCACGTCGAGACCCTGACGACCCAGGCCTTTACGGACCATCACGATCCGGAGGTGCTCAAGCATTGGAACCGCGATAATCTTCCGCACGCGGATGCCCTGGCGTCACCGTAGCAGCAGTCAAGCCGCAGTATCCGCAGTCCGCGCCATTGTGAGCGCCTCCACCAGCACTACCCAAGCGAGTGTCGAGCATCGAGCCAGCCGGGGCGCAAGGCCTGGTCCAGCAAGTCCCCTGCTCATTCCAGAACAAGAGCAACATCGGCCTCAGAATCTCCTGGCCCTCGGGCGGCACCTACCCGCAGTTCGCCGCCCAGGACCTCCTCCTCTCCGTCCAAGCCGTTCTTACCAAACATCAGCGCTGGACTCTTTGACATCGAAAAAAATCATTAGACAGGACTCCGGCGCTAATTTATTGTGGCTGTTAAGCTCCTGGATTACGCGCGCTGATACGGCATGTTGCCGGGATTTTTCGTGGGGTGCCGGAAATCACCGCGCCGGGAACGAAGACTATTTGCATGTTCGCCAGAGTTTGTGGGTTCCGGGGTGTGCAAGGCGGTGCGTTAGCGTCTCTACGCCGGCGAGGTTCAGCCGTTCGAGCGGCAGCGCGAGGCTCGGCCTTCGCCTGGATGGTGGCCGCGTGCGTTTGCCCGAGTGCCGAAGTCCGGGCGGATACCCCTGCCCCGGCGGCGGAACCGAAAGTAGAACTGCGGCTGTCGGACTTGCGGCTGTGGGTCCTGCAGCGCAACGAGACCCTGCAGGAGCGGCTGCTGAACTTCGAGTCGCAACGCCGGCGGGCCCGCGGCGAGTACGGCCTCTTCGAGCCGCAGATTTACGGCTCGTACACGCACGAGATCAATAACCGGAAGAACACGGCGGAGCAGGCAACGACGCTGCTGGGGGCGCCGACGTTCACGGAGACGAACAACAATTACGAGAGCGGGATAGAGAGTTTCGTACCATCGGGAGCGCAGGTGAAGCTGGGGTATACGCTGAGGGATTTGCAGAACAGCCTGCAGCCGGCGCGCTCCGTCACCAACGGAGAATACCAAACCTTTTTCGGGCTCACGGTCGTCCAGCCCTTGCTGAAGAATTTTGGCACGGCCGCCACGTTGGCGGGCCTGCGCATGGCCGCGATCTCCAACAAGATGGCCTTCCAAGCCTATCGCCGCGACCTGATGAGCGTGCTCTCCGGGGCGGAGGCGACTTACTGGAATTTGTATCTGGCGCAGGAGCAGGTGCATTTTTTCCAGGAGTCGGTGAAGACTGCGGAGACGATCCTGCGGGACAACCGGACGCGGCTGCAGGCGGGCAAAGGCTCCGAGCTGGAGGTGCTGGAGGCCGAAGCGGGCCTGGGGCTGCGGCGGGCGAAGCTGGGGGAGGCGCAGCAGAAAGTGGTGGAAGTCATCAACCGGGTCATCACGCTGATCGCGGCGGAAGCGCCGCCCGGGGACCTGGCGGTGCACGCGGCGGACGTCCCCGAACTGACGGGCCAAATCCCCGATTACAGCACGCTGCGGCGAGAGGTGTTCGATTCGAACCCGGATTACCTGATCGCGGTGGAGCGCGTGCAGGAGGGGCTGGTGAAGCTGGGCTACGCGCGCAACCAGCGTTTGCCGGAGGTTGACATCAAAGGCAGCTACGGCTTGAACGGCCTGGGCGACAACCCGGGGGCGTCCTGGAACGACATCGAGCATCAAACCGAGCCCTCCTGGTACATCGGCGCCGAATTTCATATTCCCCTGGCGGGCGGCGTGAAAACGCGCAATGAACTCATCGCCACCCGCCTGGACCTGCAATCCTCCGAAACCTCGTTGCGCGGGCTGGAGACCGAGCTGCTCAACGCCATCAACACCGCATGGCGCAAGATGCAGAGCACGCGCGGCAGCGTCGGCAATTACCAGACGGCGGTCCAGTATAACCAGAGCGTCCTCGAAGCCGCGCTCACCCGCCTGGACGCGGGCAAAATCGAAAGCCGCAAGGTGCTCGAAATCGAAGCCGACCTCCTCGAAGCCAGGGTTTCGCTCGTCGAGGCCCTGGTCCATTACGAACTGGCCTGCCTGGAGCTGGAGTTGACTCAGGGCGTGTTTCTGCAGCGTCGGCACCTCGAGCTGACCCAGCACGAATTGGCGCTCGCCACCCAGCACATCGGCCAGAGCCGCAACATCCGCGATGCGTCCTACCAGGAGGGCCTCAACGAATTCCAGCGCCTGCGCCAGGAATCCCAGGCTCCGCCGGACGCCGCCCAATCCTCGCGCCAGCGGGCCCTCAGCCAGCAAATGATCGATTGGCAAAAACAGACCGGGATGAAAAATGAGGTCCAAAGCGGGTTCATCGATCGGCCGGAGCTTGCGCCGCGCTCGACCAACCCGGCGCTCGATCCGAATGACACCCGCTTCGCGAAACCGCCCCCCGCACCCCCCGCCCCGGCAAAAGGGCCGTAGCGGAAACCATAGATGAACACCGATGAATCGGGCAAAACAATCTCCTCCCATTAACACCCGGCTTCAGCGGGGTGCCCGCCGGCTACGAGACACGGCAAACCGTTTCAACGGTTTCTCGCCCATCGTGAAAACCGTTGAAACGGTTTCCAGAAGTTCCGCGCGCCTTGCCACCCCGCTGAAGCGGGGTGTTAATGAGAAGCGCCTCCTCCGGCAAAGGGGCCGTAGAGGAAACCATAGATGAACACCGATGAATCGGGCAAAACAATCTCCTCCCATTAACACCCCGCTTCAGCGGGGTGCCCGCCGGCTACGAGACGCGGCAAACCGTTTCAACGGTTTCTCGCCCATCGTGAAAACCGTTGAAACGGTTTCCAAAGGTTCGACGGCCCTTGCCACCCCGCTAAAGCGGGGTGTTAATGAGAAGCGCCTCCTCCGGCAAAGGGGCCGTAGAGGAAACCATAGGTGAACACCGATGAATCGGGCAAAACAATCTCCTCCCATTAAGACCCCGCTTCAGTGGGGTGCGCGCCGGCTACGAGACGCGGCAAACCGTTTCAACGGTTTCTCGCCCATCGTGAAAACCGTTGAAACGGTTTCCAAAGGTTCGACGGCCCTTGCCACCCCGCTGAAGCGGGGTGTTAATGAGAAGCGCCTCCTCCGGCAAAAGGGCCGTAGAGGAAACCATAGATGAACACCGATGAATCGGGCAAAACAATCTCCTCCCATTAACACCCCGCTTCAGCGGGGTGCCCGCCGGCTACGAAACGCGGCAAACCGTTTCAACGGTTTCTCGCACATCGTGAAAACCGTTGAAACGGTTTCCAAAGGTTCGACGGCCCTTGCCACCCCGCTGAAGCGGGGTGTTAATGAGAAGCGCCTCCTCCGGCACAGGGGCCTACCACAGATGAACACGGATGAACACGGATTGAGCAGCGGCATGGCCTGGTGTTTCGCTGGAGTGCTTCGCTCACCAGAAGGCGGTCGTGTTTGGGCCGCGATCACGGGATTTGGAGCGCGGCGGGAAGCGCAGCGGCGACACCGCTTTTCGGGCGCAGCCCTGCCAGCCAAAGCGGCGTGGCGCTTCGCTTCCCGCCGCACTCCAAATCCTTTGGTATCGGCTCCGCTGCGCTGTGTTTAGCCGCGTCCATCCGTGGTTGAAACCCTTATGAAAATTCTCGAGCGTTTGTTTGGCTGGATGGCTGGGTTGGCTGGCGGCATGGCGGCGCTGGCGTTGTCGCTGGCACCGGCGCTGGCAGGCGACCCGGGCGTATTTCAGGGAATCACCGAGCCGGTTTTCGATGTCACTTTGAGCCTGCCGGTGCCTGGCATCATCTCCTCGCTCAAATTCAAAGAAGGCGACTTCGTCCAGACCAACGACGTCATCCTCGAACTGGACAAGGGCCTCGAAGAGCTTGAGGTGGCCCGCCGCAAGCTCATCATGGAAAACCACAAAACCGATTGGGAGACCACGCGGACCGTGTTCGACAAGAGCTCGTCGGTGAGCCGGGATGAACTGCTCAAGAAAGAAGCCGACTACAAAGTGTCGCTGGCGGAATTCGACGAAGCGGGCGAGCAGTTGCGGCGGCGCCAGCTCGTCGCTCCGGGCGCGGGCGTCATTTGCGACATTAAGCTGCACGTCGGCGAGGCGTGCGCGGCGTATGAGCCGGTCTTGCGCGTCGTCGATACCCGGCACTGCTACTTCGTCAGCAACATCGAGTCCGGCGCCGCCGTCGGCCTCAAGACCGGGCAGAAGCTCCAGCTCGAAATCGAGAACGGCGCGGCCCCCATCAAGGTCGAGGGGCAGATTATCTTTATCTCGCCCGTGGTCGATTCCGCCAGCGGGCTGCAGCGCATCAAAGCCGTCTTCGACAACACCGACGGCAAGGTGCGGCCCGGTTTGGCGGGCGTGGTGGTGCTGCCACGGGTGCGCCCATGATCAACGAACCCCAAAAGGCGGGTTCCAGTCTCGAACGCTCCCTGGCCGAGCTGGCCCAGCTGCGTCATTTCGACGGCCCGCCCAGCGATTTCTGGCCGCGCTTCATGGCGGCCCTTCAGCAACTGACTTCAGCCGACAAGCTCGTTTTTCTGGCCCGCAAACCCGGCCAGCCCTGGCGCCGCCTCATGGAGTGGCCCGTCGATTCGCCCCCTTCGCGCATGCTTGCGGCCTTCCTCGCCCAATTGGAAGAGTTCGCCAACCGCGCCAGCGAGAGCGGCGGGCTCATCGAGCCGCTCGAAGCCAAAGCCCGGCCGGCTGCCGGCAATTTTCTCATCGCCACCAGGCTTGAGCTGCTCCAGGAAGCCGAGGAATGCCTCGTCGCCGGCCTCCTCTCCGAAGTCAGCGAACCCAGCGCCCGCGCCGCCTGGGTCGGCTTGCGCCTCGCCGGCCAATGCCCCGAAGGCTACCAAACCAACCTCGTCGCCCGGCAGGCCAAAGCGGACCTCGAAAAGCTCGCCTCCGTGCTCGATTTGACCGTCAGCGTCACCGCCGAAAAACGTTTTCTCGCCACCGCCATGGCCTTTTGCAACGCGCTCGCGACCCGGTTCAAGTGCGACCGCGTCAGCCTCGGCTGGCAGGAACGCGGCTACGTCCGCTTGCGCGCCGTCAGCCGCACCGAAAAATTCGACCGCCAGATGGCCGCCGCGCAGGCCCTCGAGACCGCCATGGATGAGGCCCTTGACCAGGATGAAGAAGTGGTTTGGCCGCCGCCGGAGAATACGTCGGTAATCACCCGCGACCACGAACGCTTCGCCAAAGGCCACAACATCGCCCACGTCTGTTCCCTGCCCTTGCGCTCGGACAAACTGCCGGTCGCGGTCGTCACCTGCGAGCGCGAAGCCACGCCTTTCTCCGAAGCCGAACTGCAGCAAATGCGGCTGGGCTGCGACTTGACCGCGGTGCGCCTGGCCGACCTGCAGGAGCAGGACCGCTGGTTCGGCGCGCGCTGGGCCACCTGGCTGCGCGAACACAGCGCCAAAATCCTCGGCCCCGAGCATACCTGGGCCAAGCTCCTGGCCATTCTTATCGTGCTGCTATTGGCTACCCTGTTCTTCCTCCGCGTCCCTTATCGCGTCGAGGGCAACTTCGTCCTGCGCAGCGATGAGCTCGGCTTCATCGCCGCTCCGTTCGAAGGCTATATCGACCAGGTATTCGTCCGGCCGGGAGATGCCGTGGCCGCGGGCGCCCCGCTGCTCCAACTCAAGACCTCCGAAATTCGCCTCGAGGAGGCTTACGCCGTCGCCGAGCTCAAGCGCTGCGAGCGCGAGGCCGAGAAGGCGCGCTCGGCCAAAAGCCTCGCCGAAATGCGGATCGCCGAAGCGCTCGCCGAGCAGGCCCAGGCCCGTCTCGAGATGGTCCGCTACCGGCTGGCCCATGCCTCCGTCACCAGCCCCTTCGCCGGGGTCGTGGTCGAAGGCGACTTGCGCGAACGCCTCGGCGCGCCCGTCAAGACCGCGGATGTCCTGTTCAAAGTCGCCCGCATCGACAACCTCTATGCTGAGGCCGAGGTCAACGAACGCGACGTGCATGAAATCCTGGGGAAGTCCTCCGGCCAGCTCGCGTTTGTCAGCCGGCCCAAGAACAAATTTCCCTTCCGGATCATCAGCGTCGAGCAGGCCGCCATGCCCAAGAACGAAGCCAACGTGTTTATCGTTCGCTGCGCCGTGGACCAGCATCCGCAGCCCTGGTGGCGCCCGGGCATGAGCGGCGTGTGCAAATTCAACGTCGAGAGGCGCACCCTTTTCTGGATCCTGACCCATCGAACCGTCGATTTCCTGCGGCTCAAGCTCTGGTGGTGAGCGAACGATATGCCTGAGCCTCTCGGCACCTTCAGCGAGTCCTGGTACCGCATCGCCGGCCAGCGGGTTTATTTGCGCCCGGGGGTCATCGTGCAGCGCCAGCGCTTCCGCGGTGAACGCTGGTTCGTTCTCCAGAATCCCTTCAGCAACCAATACTTCCGCATGCAGCAGGCTGCGTACGAGTTCGTCGGCCGCCTCCGGCCCGAACGCACCGTCCAGGAAGTCTGGCAGGAATGCGTCAACCGGTTCCCTGACGAGGCACCGGGCCAGGAAGCAGTCCTGCGCCTGCTCTCTCAGCTCTATTTTGCCAACCTGCTCCAATACGAGGAGGCCCGCGACAGCGCGCAGTTGTTCGAGCGATACCAGCAGCGGCGACAGCGCGAAGTCTCCGCGCGGCTCCTCAACCTCATGTTCATGCGGTTCCCCCTGCTGGACCCCGACCGGTTCCTGGTGCGGACCTTGCCCGCCGTCGGCTGGCTGATCAGCCGCGTGGGCGCGGTGCTGTGGCTGGTGGTCGTGGGCCTGGGGGTGAAGGTGGCCATCGATAATTGGCCGGCGTTGCGCCTCCAGGGCCAGGGTGTGTTGGCCCCGGGAAACCTTCCCCTGCTCTACGCCGGCCTGGTCCTCATTAAATCCATCCACGAATTCGGCCATGCCTTTTTCTGCCGCAAGTTTGGCGGCGAGGTGCACGTCATGGGCATCATGCTCATGATCTTCACCCCCGTTCCGTACGTGGATGCGTCGTCGAGCTGGGGCCTGCGCAGCCGCTGGCAGCGCGCGCTGGTGGGCGCGGCCGGCATGATCGTCGAGCTGTTCGTGGCGGCGCTGGCCGCCTTTGTTTGGGCCAAGACCGGGCCCGGCACGGTCCATAGCCTGGCGTACAACATGATGTTCATCGCGTCCGTCTCCACGCTCGTCTTCAACCTCAACCCGCTCCTGCGCTTTGACGGCTTCTACATCCTCTCCGATCTGTTGGAGATCCCCAATTTGTCCCAGCGCGCCAGCCAGCAATTGCGCCACCTCTGGGAGCATTATGTCTTTGGCGTCAAGGACTCCTCGAGCCCTGCCCTGACGCGGCGCGAGGCTGCCTGGCTGGTCGTGTACGGCATCGCCAGCGGCATTTACCGCGTGATCGTTTTTACCGGTGTCCTGCTGCTCGTCGCGGACCGCTTTCTCATCCTGGGCCTCATCATGGCCGCGGTTTGCGCGGTTTCCTGGGTCACGGTGCCGACCGTCAAATTCGTGCGTTACCTCACCACCAGTCCGCGGCTGCAACGAGTCCGCCCTCGCGCCTGCGGAATCACGGCCGCCCTCGCGGCTGTTCTGTTGCTCCTGCTCGCGCTCATCCCCTTTCCCAATCACTTCCGGGCCCCGGGAATCGTTCAAGCTGAGGAACGCACAGATGTCATCAATGATGTGGCGGGCGTCGTGCAGAAACTGCTGGTGGAATCAGGCAACCGGGTCTCGAGCGGCCAGCCGCTCCTCCAGCTCACCAATCGCGAGCTCGAGCTGAATCTCGCGGATGCCCAGGGCCTCTTTAGCGAGGCGGAGGCGCGCTTCCGCGAGGCGCTCAGCAAGACCAACGCCGATTTGAAGCCGCTGGCCAGCCGCCTCGAGTCGGTGGGCGAACGTCTGGCGAAGCTCAAGGCCGACGAGGCGGCGCTGACGGTCCGCGCGCGCCACGACGGGGTTTGGGTTGCTCCGCGCGCCCGGGATTCCGTTGGCCGACGCCTCGAGCGGGGCATGCTCTTGGGCCTGGTCGTCAACCCCGGCTCGTTCGAATTCGTCGCCACCGTCGCCCAGACCGATGCCGATGCGGCCTTTGCACAGCAGCCGCACCAGGGCCAGGTTCGCCTGCGCGGGCAGGCCGGCTCGGTCGTGGAGGTGTCCGCGTGGAAGGTTGTGCCGGGCGGAAAACAGACGCTGCCTTCCCCGGCGCTCGGCTGGGCCGCCGGCGGCGAAGTGCCCGTCGCACCCAGCGAACCCGAGAAAGCCAAGGAGCCGTTTTTCGAGATCCACGCCCACTTGCTGCCGGCGGCCGAGGTCGCGTTACTGCACGGACGCTCCGGCACCATCCGCTTCAAGCTCCAACCTGAGCCGCTCCTCCCCCGCTGGTATCGGCGCCTCGCTCAGCTCCTGCAAAAACGGTACCAGCTATGAACTCCAATTGAACACCCCCACCCAATCCTATCGCCGCCTCGAATTCCGGCCGCCCCCGCGCCTGCTTAAAGGAATCGACGCCAGGGTCAACGCCGTGTTCGGCCTGTTTGAGCGGCGGGGCGGCATCCTGAGCCGGCTTCGCGAGCAGGCCGATCAAATCGATGCCCAGGCTGCGGATTGGGTGTCGCTCGATGACTACCACCTTCACGAACGCTTGATGGAATTCCGCGACCGGTTCCGCCGGGGCGGCAAGGATCTGGAAACGCTGCTCGTCCCGGCGTTGGCTGCCATTCGCGAAGCCGCCGACCGCAAGCTCGGCCTGCGGCCGTTCAACGTTCAACTGATGGGTGCACTGGCTCTCCAGCGTGGTTTCCTGGCCGAAATGGCCACCGGCGAGGGCAAGACCCTCACCGCGGGGCTGGCCGCAGTATTGGCCGGCTGGACCAGGCGGCCGTGCCATATCGTTACGGTCAACGATTACCTGGTCGAACGGGACGCGGATTGGATACGGCCGCTGTACACTTTTTGCGGTGTCCGCGCCGGGTGGGTCACCGCCCAAATGGACGCTGGCGCTCGTCGCAAGGGTTATGACGCCGATGTCACTTACGTTACGAGCAAGGAGTTGCTCGCGGATTTCCTTCGCGACCGCCTTCGTCTCGGTTCGCTCACCAACCCATCGCGCCGCCTCGTGCGGAAACTCCATTACCCTCGCTCCGCCGCGGGCGACGACGGCCTGGTTATGCGCGGCCTGCACGCCGCCATCGTGGACGAGGCCGACAGCGTGCTGATTGACGAGGCCGTGACCCCGCTGATCATCTCCACCACGCAGAAGGACGCGCTGCTGGCGGAGGCCGTCGTCGTCGCCCGGCGTGTCGCCGATTCCCTGGACGCTGGCGCCGATTATCAACTCAATCTTCGTTACCGCGAAATCGAGCTCACCTCCGTCGGACGAGCAAAGCTCGACGCTCTCTGCACCGACCTGCCGGGAATTTGGCGCGGGTCCGAGCGCCGGGAGGAGCTGATCCGACAGGCATTGACCGCGCGCGAATATTTCCTGCGGGACAAGCAATACATCGTCCTGGATGGGAAAGTGATCATCGTGGACGAGTCCACCGGACGCCAGATGCCCCAGCGCACCTGGCGCCAAGGGCTGCACCAGGCCATCGAGGCCAAGGAAGATCTCGATCTCTCCGAGCCTGCCAGGACTATCGCTCGGCTCAGCTTCCAGAGGTTTTTTCGCTGTTTCCGGCATTTGGCGGGAATGACCGGTACCGCGCGCGAAGCCGCGGCTGAGTTCTGGCAAATCTACGACCTGCCCGTCATCGCCATTCCAACCAACCGGCCCTGCATCCGCGAGCATTTGCCGGACGCCGTGTTCCTCCACGACGACGACAAATGGCAGGCCGTGGCCGACGAAGTGCAGCGCGTCCACCTCACGGGTCGCCCCGTCCTGGTGGGGACCCGGAGTGTGCATGCCAGCGAGAAACTGGCATCGCTGCTCGAGGCCATGGGCTTGGAGTTCCGGGTGTTGAACGCCGTTCGGAACAAGGATGAGGCCGCCATCATCGAACTGGCCGGTGAAGCTGGCCGCGTCACCATCGCCACCAACATGGCCGGCCGGGGCACCGACATCAAACTGCGTCCTGGGGTGGCCCGGGCGGGCGGACTCCATGTGCTGGCGACCGAACGCCACGAATCCAGCCGCGTGGACCGGCAGCTTTTCGGACGCGCCGCCCGCCAGGGCGACGCGGGGAGCGCGCAGGCGTTCGTCAGCCTCGAAGATGAACTCGTTCGCCGCCACCTGCCGGCTGCGGTTCGCCAGCCTGTGCAACGGGCGCTCCAGGCCAGGCTCGCCGGCTGGCAACGAATCGCTCACGCCGCGTTTGCCCTGGCGCAACGCCGCGCCCAGGCCCAGGCATTCAAGCAACGCCAGGCGGTGCTGCTCTCGGACAACTGGCTCGATGAAAGCCTCTCCTTCGCCGGCCCGGAGTTTGTGTAAGAATGCTCCTTCCAAAAAACGAAAGATCCCTCCAGGAGACCAGAGGGATCGTTCCCAAACCGAGCCGAAAGCTGCGGCTAGGTACTACGGAGTTTCCTTCCCATAGCAGCCACTCCGCAAAGGGCTGCTCCCAAAAGTATCGCCGTCGTCCCGCCGTCAGGGACGCCTCCGCCGTTCCCGATAGGCGCCGGGACCGTGTAATCCTGGCCGGGGCCGGTCAGCGCGACGAGGTTTGCGACGGGGCCGCTATAGGTCAAGCTCTCGACATTGTTGATATAGCCGGCAGCGCCGTAATCGTTTCCGGAAACCACAGTAACAGCCGAACCGCCTACAAGCTTCCAAATCGCGATTTGCAGACCGGCCGCGACGGTAGGAGAAGTCAATGCCTGTGAGTAATAGCTGCCCCATAGTCTCTCAACATCCAGCGCGATGGTTGAACCCATCGCGGCACCTTTCGGACCGCTCGCGAGCGCTTCGTAAGAATAGCTTGAGCTGGACGCCAGGCTCCAATGAAAAGGATCGATGCAGAAACCATCCGTAGCCACGCCATCCACATTGAGCTTGTTCACACCGGCATAAACACACACGGTGCCGATGCCTGTGATAGAAACGATGGGCGTTTCGAAGGGATTAACTCCGATTTCCTGAACCGTGATCGCACTTGCGTTCACCGCCGCCAACAACATGATTGCGAGAGCTCCTGTCAGTGTGCTGATTCTTAGATTCTTCATGGTACTTCTACATGGACGTTAAGCACAGCGAGTGCCACTCGGAAAATGAATAGCGAATCAGCATAGTAAATTGCTCATTGATAGTATGTTATGTATGTTTAAGCGATCCAATGTCCACGTTGCCCGCTCGCTTGTACTGTAAACCCTTCCGACGGTTTCTGGTGATCTCGAACGGGATGAGTGGTCGTGAAAGCGAAAAACAGACGTAAAAACAGGCATTCCAATGACTAACGGAGCCAAAGAGCTCGAGTGTAAGTGTTTCCGACAAATCTCATTCCCGAAACAGTATGAATCCAAACTCTTGCAAGGGAATCGGTTAAGACTGTGGCACCTGGGCCACAACCGCTCTGCCGATTTCAAGTGACGCTGTTGCCGCGGGTGACGGCGCGTTGCACACGTGGACAGCGTGCTCGTCCTTGATGATCAGGAAGTCATCTACCAAGCCTCCGTCGCGCTGCAAGGCCTGGGCCCGAACCCCCGCTGAACCGGGCACCAGGTCGTCCGCCGTGATCTCTGGAATGAGTCGCTGCAGGCTGCGCACGAACGCAGCTTTGCTGAAAGAACGATGCATTTCCTCCAACCCGTCCTTTGCATGTTTGGCCGCCAACCGCCAGAAGCCAGGAAAGAACATGGTCTCGGCGAAGTCGCGGAGGTTGAAGGCGGTCCTGTGGTAACCCTCGCGCTTGAGGCTCAACACCGCGTTTGGTCCAGCGTGGATGCTGCCGTCGATCATCCGTGTAAAGTGAACTCCGAGGAAAGGGAATTCCGGGTTAGGCACCGGGTAAATCAAGTTGCGCACCAGGGAGCGTCTCTCGGGTTTTACCTCGTAGTACTCGCCCCGGAAAGGAACGATCCTGGCATCGGGGGTTGCTCCCGCCAGCTTCGCAACGCGGTCGCTGTGCAGCCCGGCGCAGTTGAGCAGGCAGCGGGTCTCAAAGTCCCCGGCGGAGGTTTCCAGAACCGTGATCCCGCCGGCGACGCGCACACCTGTCAGACGGACGCCCAATCGCAAATCGCCTCCTTGCGACTCAATCAACTTGGCCAGTTTGCGGCAGACGGCGGCATAATCGACGATCCCTGTAGATGGCACGTGAAGCCCAGCCTGACAGCGCACGTTTGGCTCTATCTCTTTGACCTCTTCCAGCCGAAGCTTGCGGACCGGCAAGCCGTTTCCGACGCCTCGTTCGTACAGCGCCTGGAGTCGCGGCAGTTCGGCTTCCTCAGTGGCGACGATCACTTTTCCGCACACTTCATGCGGGATGCTGTACGTCCTGCAGAACTCGAGCATCCGGCGGTTGCCTTCGCGACACATCCTGGCCTTGAGACTCCCGGGTTTGTAGTAAATCCCGGAATGGATGACTCCGCTGTTTCGCCCGGTCTGGTGCCGAGCCCAATCCTGCTCTTTTTCAACCACGAGGACACTCAGGCCCGGCTTTCGCTGCTGGAGCGTCCAGGCCACGGCGAGGCCAACGATGCCTCCACCGATCACCGCGTAGTCGAAACATTTTGTTTGTTGAGGTCCCATTTTCTGAACTCACATTCGACGCGATTATGCATCAGGCCGATTCTTTCAGCATACTCCATGCATTACGTAAGATTTGTTCGGAAGAATTACGGAAAGCGAGTCCGGAAGCGTCAGATTCACGTTTCACGGAGTTGGTGTGGTTCGGTATTGTATTCACGGCTGGTCGAACCATGCCTGTGAAAGAACTGAAGTTCCTGTTGGCAGTGGCGCTTTGTATTAATTCATCGCGGAGTGAAAGCACCCGCGCAGAGGCGCGGCTCAATCCTCGGTGGGATGCGCTTAACGAGCCGGGCAACATGGGCCGAGTGGAGGCCGTCGCCGTCAGCCCCTACAACCCTAATGTCATCCTCGCCGGCGGGGATATTTTGGGTGTCGGACTCAGCACCAACGGGGGCGTGTCCTGGGAACAGACCATCGGCATTACTCAATGCTCGGAGATCAACGACTTCACTTTCGATCCGAGCCGTTCCAACATTGTTTGGGTGGGCACGCTGAGCGGACCCTACCGGAGCACTGACGGCGGGAAGACCTGGACGCTAAAACGGGCCGGCATGCCGCCAATGAGCCGCACCACGATCACGGCCCCGATTCAGAAGGTGCTGTTTGACCCCAACGATTCCAATACGCTGCTGGCAATCGCCGGCAACCATCGGCACATGGGTTATGGGGTCAATGGCACGACGTGCTGGGGTGGGGTCTGGAAGAGCACGGATGCCGGGGAGAATTGGACCAGGCTGACGACGATCGACGATGCCGCGGTCGGCGCTGCCGGCGACGGTACCGGCGTTTTGATTAACGATGCCGGGTTCGCGGCCGGTTCCTCCAAAACCGTGTATGCCTGCTCGGACAAGGGCGGGGTCTATAAGAGCACCGATGCGGGCGCCAGCTTCGGCAAAGCCAACGACGGCTTGCCCAACACGGAGGCGTGGGCCCTGGCGCTGCACCCGACCGAGCCCGATACGCTGTGGGTGAGCCTGGGTGGCAGCGGTGCGATCTACAAGAGCACTGACGGCGCAAGAACCTGGCGGAATTCCTCCCTGGGCATCGCCACGAACGCGGCGAAACCGACAGAATTCCGGACCGTTGCGGTAGCTCGGAGCAACCCCAATTACCTTTACTGCGCGGCTTGGAACCGGCCGGCGAGCGCCTACCGCTCCATCGACGGAGGAACCACCTGGGCAAAAATCGTCGATAACGGCAGCAAGAGCACACTTGTCGGAGGCACGGGCGATCCAAGCATCTTCGCTTTCCAGTGGCTCAGCGTGGACCCGAACCATCCCAGCCATGCGGCCGGCGCCTGTGAGGGCAAGGTGGTGCAGTCGTTCGACGCAGGAGCGACCTGGAAAGATATCACAGGCTTTGCTGCCGGCAGCGGTTGGCGCGGCAACGGGTATGGGGGATTGTGCTGCACCGCAATCGCGTGGAATCCTTACAAGCCGGGGCAGGTGTTCACTTTGGGGATGGATGGCGGCAAGCTGTTGCGCAGTGACGATGGCCTGTGGAGCTGGAAGCTGGCAGACGCGGGACTCTTCGGTCCCTTCAACGGCGCCAATGATGTTGCGTTCGCCGCCGACGGAACGGTCTACGTAGCCAGCGGACAGTTCGGCAACATAGCGGGTGCCTACCTGAACGAGCCCATTATCAAGAGCACGAACTGGGGTGCGACTTGGGCCTATACCGTGCGACCGAGCGGCGCCAAGGGCGACAACAAGGCGGTTTGGGTGGACCCCAACGACAGCCGCCGGCTATGGGCCATCATGGGCAACGTTCTCTATCAAAGCAGGGACGGGGCTGGCACTTGGACGCCGTTGATGCTGAACGATTCCGGCAACCTCTGGAATCTCGCTGCCGACCCGAGGGATACCAACGCGATATACGTCGGCGCGCAGCATGGCGTCTTCAAGACTACCGACGGAACGAACTTCTCGTTAATGCGCGGTTCACCGACCTCCTCGAATTTTGAATATGTTTATGTGGACCCGGTGACGACAGGTGTAGTTTATGCGGTCAGTTTCAACTCGGGCTCCTTAGGTGGTGTTTACAGGTACGGTGGCAGCTGGACGCGGGTTTTCAAGAAAGCCCAGGTCCGGGCACTGGCGGTGGACCCGGGAAACCCGCAACGGATGGCGGTCGTCACAAAGTGGTGGCCGGCACGTGATGTCAGCGAGGCTGACGGCGTTTGGGTGAGCATGGACGGCGGGGGCAACTGGGAGCAGTGCAATGACAACCTGCGAATGTTGCGTGGGACAACCATAGCGTTCAACCCTGACAAGAGCGGGCAACTCATCTTAGGCACGGATGGCGCGGGGTTCTACGTTACCGACCTGGGCGCTTCGAGCGCCCTCTCGAAGCCCGTTCCCACGATCCCAGGCACTATCCAGGCGGAGCGCTACAACACTCGTGGTGAGGACGGAGCGTACCACCGCAAGACCAACGGGACGCCGCGGCCGGACCCCTTCCGAACGGACGCCGTCGATGCGCGCGCCGTGGGCCGTGGGCGCGTGGTGTGCAACCTGGCGGCAGGTGATTGGCTGAAGTACAGCGTGCATGTTACGCAACCCGGTAGCTATGAAGTAACCGTCCACCTCGCATCGGCTCGGGGCGAGGGCGCATTTCACCTGGAGGCCAACGGTGTCAACGTGACCGGTCCGGTGGCGGTCACCGCCGGCGGGCGAAAAACGTGGACGGACATCGTGGTCCGCAAGGTTCGATTAGCTGCTGGTCCTCAACAACTGAAACTGTGCGTCGAGGCGGCGGGAGCGGACATTGATTACATTCGGTTTATCGTGTCAGACCAGTGAAGACTAAGAGGCACCCTCAAGGTGGCTGGAGGTCGGGGGCGGGAGGAATAATGACGACCTCATTCTATGCGGAGCGCCTGCTCGACTGCGACGCGAAATTCGGCGAGCGAGAAAGGTTTGGTCAGGCACGATTTTCTGCGTTCCTTCAAGAACCTTTGGACCTTATCGCTGATGACATCGCCGGTGATGAAGACGAACCGCTCGCACAAGGCGGGGTGGGAAGCCTGCAGGCGTTCATAGACATCGCCGCCATTAAGGCCGGGCATTTTCCAGTCGCACAGCGCCAAATCGTACTGAGTTTGATCCAGGCAGCGCAGGGCCGCCTCGCCGTCCTGCACGACATCGACCTGGTAGCCGTGCTGGGTGAGTTCGCTGCGAACCATTTCGAGGATCGGTTCCTCGTCGTCGATCACGAGCACTTTCTTTCCGAGCCCCATTTTCGCGTCAGCGAGCTGTGGGGCCGGCGCCAGGGGATGGAGCGGCTTGCCGTCGGCTCCGGTTACCAGCGGCAGGTCGAGCACAAAGGCTGCGCCCTCGCCGGGTTTGCTGCGCACCTGAATGGTGCCGCCATGCTCGGAGATCACTCCGTAGCACAAACTCAGGCCGAGGCCGGTTCCTTTTCCGATTTCTTTGGTCGTGAAGAACGGGTCGAAAAGTTTTGGCAGATTTTCGGCGGGAATGCCGGGGCCATCATCCTCGAAGGTAATGCGCATGCGGGGCGGCAGGCTTTCAGTGGTGATGAGGACGCGTCCTTTATTGCCCTTGGCTTCAATGGCCTGCCGCGCGTTGTTGATGATATTCAAAAACACCTGCTGCATCTGATGGCTGTCGAGCATCGCGTCGGGCAACTTCGGGTCCAGGCGGGTAATGATCTGGATGTTGCTGGTGCGCAACTGGTATTGCATGAACTCCACCGCGCCTTCGACGAGGGTGTTGACATTGGCGAGCCTCCGTTCCGGCGGATGGAGCCGGGCGAAGTGGAGGAGGTTTTGGACAATCTTCTGGCAGCGCTGGGCGCTTTTGAAAACCAGTTCGAGGTACCGGCCCTGGTTAGGGTGGCCGGGCGCCTGCGCGAGCAGCTCCGAGAATCCCATGACGGAGGTGAGCGGATTGTTCAACTCGTGGGCCACCCCGGCGACGAATTCACCGATCCCGGAGAGCTTTTCGCTCTGGACCAATTGGGCCTGCGTGGCCTTGAGGGTGGTGACCGTCCGCTCGAGCTCTCCTCGCGAGCGCTTCACACGATCGGTCATCCGGTTGAAGACGCGCGCCAACTCGCCACACTCGTCATTGGAGCTCACCTCGACATGGTGCGAGTAATCGCCGCGCCCGACCGCTTCGGCGCTGGCTTGCAACTGACGGAGCGGCTCAGTGACCTTGCGCACCAGCAAGCCGACGATGAGAGTGCCGAGCAGGATCCCCACCAGACTGACGAGCACCAGCATTTGCTGCGTGCTCCGCAAGGCCCGCAGCGGCTCTTCGTAAGAGGACAGCAGCAGGTAGCCGAGCCCGGCATCGCCGTTCAGAGAGGAGAAATTGCCCGCGGCACAAAAATAATGGTCGTCGCCCAGCAGCACTTCCCTGGGACCGCCGCGGCGAGAGCGCTCCGCGATGTTTTCACTGAACAGGCGGGCGAACTGATCGCGCAGCTCCATTCCCGGAATGGTCGAAGCGACGACATGTCCGTTGGCGAGCAGGACGATTTGGCTGTGAGTGACCAGGCTAAGCTCCCGCGCCAACGAGTCGCCGATTTCCGAGCCGACCGTTAGCACGCCAATCGGGACGCTGCTGCCGCCGCCACCAAAAATCGGAATGCCACTGCTGCCAAAAACCGGGATCGATACGAGATCAAATAGCCGGTCACCGACGCGGATAGTATCGGCTTTAAGCTCGCCAGTTAGGGCCTTTTTGGAAGCGGCAGCGCTGTTGACTTGGAAGTCTCCAAGCGGGAGCCGCGGGTCGCGTTGTGCGCTGGCTTGCAAATCCGCCTTGCTGGAGGTGAACAACGCCACATCGACACCCTGGTCAGTAGGCAGATCCTTAATTGCATCCCGCAGAGTCTGCAGGTTTTTGCTTTGAAAGGCTCCTTTATAGGGTGGCTCGTTGGGCAGGTTGCGAAAGCGCAACAGGAGGTTTTTCGCATGGAGGTTCTCAGAGCTGCGAAAGACCGAGTCAGCGGTTTCCAAGCTACGTGCTGCGTCCAACCGGAACTGCTTCGTGAGACGGCGATTCACCGACCAGCCAGTAAGCACCACCAGGAGCACCATGATAGAAACGACGGGGACCAGCACTTTGGTGCTGAAACTCGTTTTCCAGGAGGGCTTTGGCCGCTCCACGAACTCGGTGTGGTCACAGGTTGTTGAATCCATGAGCACCTTACCTGCCCTCGATCCACTTGGGAAAGAAGGCAACTCCACTGTTGGGACCGCGCGTCATGGTCCGATCAGGAGCAAGCGGTGTGCCCCGCACGGATTAGAATCGGGCAGAACGCCGGTGGACGGGATTATTAGTGGCTTGGGGGATTGAGGCGAGCAGTGGAGTTGGTGGGTTTGTGTCTCAAAACAAGACATAGCAATAGGAAAGGAAGGAGCAAGGATAAAACCCGAGATTAGAGCAAAGGCGCAACGGGGCAAAGGTCGGTGAGGAATGGATAAAGGATACAGGGTTAGAAGCGCGAGCGGAAGAATTGGGGGGCGGCGGTGGGTACGAATGTGTAGGGGGATGTTACGGCAATGTCCGCCCAGGTGTGCGAGGTGATGTCTGTTTCGCTCTGCAAGATGCCTTGGAAGTTGATGGTCAGAGTGTCGTTCGCGTTGGGAAGGATGGCGAGCGCAGGCGCCGCCAAATTGTAATAGGCGCTGAGCGGCGAGCCGTTGGCGAGGTCGTTGACCAGGATGCGATTGGTGCTGCTGCCGGTAACAATCACCTGGAAGAATTCGCAGTTGGCGCCGCCGCTACCCTGAAAGTGAGTCAGGCGCAACGGGTAGGTGCCGGCCTGTTGGACGACAACCGGGAACAGGACGTCGCTGGCACCCTTGGGCGCGTCGGCTTCGCCAAGCACCGGATTGTTGGCGGGTGGGTTTACGGAGTAATCCATGGGTGTGATGGTGACGTTCGGCGGGTTGGTCGCCATGGCGGCCAGCAGCCTGATGCCGTCGGCCCACTCGATGCCGACCGCAGGGATGTTCAGTGGCGGGAGGTTGATATCCGGTTCGAGCGGGAACTGGTTGGGTGAGGCCGCGCCATTGGTGAAGGCCAGCGGCTGGTTGACGAACAATACGCCGACAGCACCAGCGGCCTGGGCATCGTAAACTTTTTGTTGTGTGGGGCAGAAGGGGCTCCGGAATACCAGGGCGAGCTTACCAAGGAGTTCGCCGGGGTTGCTGATGACACAGCCGTCTTCGCTGAAGCCCGAGGAGAGGAAGTTCGTGCTGCCGTATTCATTCAAGGGCGCGACGGGGCCTTTGGCGACCGCGAGAGGAGCAGTGACCGGAGCGGTGATGATGTAGGAGTTGTAACTGGAATCAAAAGCGCCCGCTTTCGGGCCGGCCAGCGAGGCCGGGGAGTTAACGAGCACCGCGCCATTATTCGCCGGCGGAGTCCAACCGTTGACGAGCCGGAAACCGTCGTCGCTCGATACGCCCAGGGTATAGACGCCATTGCTCGGGAAGGTCACGTAAGCGAGGAATTCAACCGCGAAACTATTTTGGTTGTTGGCAGTGGCTAGACTCGGAATGCCGGGCCATGGGCTGTCGGGGAAAACCGGAGTATCGAAGTCACCATCTTTGGTGGCTGAGGTGAAGTCGAAGTTGATGACGCCGCCATTGGTGGCAGCGGAAGTGGAGCCAGGATAGATGAAGTAACCGCCGACCAGCGGGTTGGTGGGAAAGGCGGCCGGGTTGATGACGTTCGGGCCCCAGATTCCGGCGAGAGCCTGCTCGGCATTATGGACGCGGTTGTTCAGGTCCTGACCGCCTTTATCGTCGAGGGCATACAGGCGCATTTTGAAGCCGGGGCTATTGGAATCGACGCTGGCGTTGAGTGGATTGGTCAGCGTGCCCCAGAAGGGAGTTTGGACAGATCCGAGGTCGATGGATCCGGCCTGGCCGGTATTATCGTGGAAGTTGAAGATGAGGTCGTCGAGGGAGCCGGAAGGCCAGAATTGGGGCGAATTGGCAGGCCGGGTCACCATGAGCAAACCATTGGAGAGGGAAAGGGTGAATGGTTGGGGGACGCCTCGATAGACGAGGGACATTGGCTGGTTGGTGTCGATGCGGGTTTGGGAATTCGCGATAGAGAATTGGAGATCCTGCTGGACGGGGCTCGGGTTGGCATTGAGAGCGTTGCCCGAGAGGCTGATGGTCGGGCGGCTCGGGCCGTAGAGCAAGGCCGGGAGGGGGTTCAGATAGGCGGCATAGGGAGGCTGATTGGTGGTGACCTGGAAGGCCTGGATGGAGCCGGGAGTGTTGGGGTCGTTGATAAGGACATAGGCGACGGAGCCATCGGGCAGGACCTGGTAAATGCTCCACTCGACGCCGGCGCCGCCGCCGCCATTTTCATAGAGGAGGCGGAACGGGTACGCGCCGGCATTAGTGATGACGAAGGGGCATAAGGTGATGCCGCCGCGGGGGCCGAAGCCGGCGCCGGCGGTGCCGCGTCCGGCGTTACAATCGCCGACGAGCAAGCCGGAGATATTGAATGGGTCGCCGTAGGGGATGGTGAGTTTGAAGCAGTCATCGGAGGAGACGGCCATGATGTAAGTGCCGGGCTGGCTGAAGACGAGATAAGCGCCGACCATCAGGGAGGCGTTGTTGTAGGTGTTGACCACGCCGCCGTTGGTGACGAACCCGAAGTTGGAAGGGGGGTTGGTGAAGGGGAAATCGTAATTCCACTCCCCTGCCCCGGCGTTTTGACCACCGGTGGGGTTGATGGTGAAGTCAATCACGTTGGTCCAGGTGTAATAGCCGCCGGCGGGCAAGGGAGCGAGGCGATTGGTGGCGATGTTGGGTCCCTGGAGGCCGGCGAATTGCTGTTCGGTAAAGGCGACGGTGTTGTTGTTGCCGGCGATCGTTTGACAGGACCGGATGCGGAAGCCCGGTTGGGAGAGGTCGAGGGAACTGACGGGCACGGAGAGGCTGGCGGGAACGGTGACGGACCCGAAGGCGGCGAGGGCACTTGGGGTTGAGGCATCATTGGCCTGGGCGGTGGCAAAGACGGAGTAGAACCAGGAGTTGGTGTAACGGTTGCTCGCGCTGTCATGGTAGGCCAGCACGTTGGTATGGAGGCGGCCGTAAACATGAGGAGCGTTGAGCTGCTGAATAAGGGTGGTGACGTTACCTGATTTTGTGGCGCTAAAGCTTTGGGCGACGCCGTCCTCGCTAAGAGAGTCGAGCAAGAGCGGGCCGGTGGAGAGGGTGGGGCTGTCGGTGATTTTGGCGACCGTAGGTGCGAACCAGGGGACGCCCTGGGCGTTGGGAGCTGGATTGACGTAGCTGGCAAACGGGCCAAAGGGGGCCGAACTGGCCTGGAAGGCGAGGAGCGGCACGGGTGCGTTGGTGTCGTTGATGAGTTCTTTGATGTAGGTGCCGTCCGGCTGGGGCACATAGGCTGACCACTCGATGGCGGCATCGCCGCCGCCATTTTCCCAGACGGCGCGCATGGGGTAGGCGCCGGCGGCGGGAACGCGTATGGGGATGTAGGTACCGCCGGTCTGGACGCCGGCGGGGGGATTGGCGATGCCGCGTCCGGCATCGGCGAAGCCGAGGGTGAGTCCAAGCTTATCGAAGAGGTAAGTGGAGGCGGGGCACTCGAGTTTGAAGCCGTCGTCGCTGTTAAAGTGCATGAGGTAAGTTCCGGCTTGTGGGAAGACGAGGTAGCAACCGATTTCGAGGGTGGAATTATCGATATTGTTGGGGACTCCGGCGTTCAGGCTGTTGAGGACTTCGGGCCGGAAGCCGAACTGGACGAGGGAAATGTCGTAGGCCCACTCGCCGCCGGCGTTGCTGGCGGGGTAGGCGGCAGTGCCGGACGGAAAACGGAAATCGAATGGTCCGTTGAAGGAGAAAGTATTTGAGCCGACGAGAGTGGCGACGTTGGGCCCGTGGAGATTCTGGAGTTGTTCCTCGGCGGTGCCGCTGACATTGGGTTGTTTAAAGAGCATTTGGTGGGAGTGGATGAGGAAGCCGGGAGCGGTGAGAGCGGCGGGAGAGACCATAGCGGCGAGGGGAAGGTTGACGGGGGAATTGGTGGGATCGGCCTGGGGAACGCCGCTGACACCGCCCAAGACGGTGAAGGCCCAGGAGCAGGAGTAATTGGTTCCGAGGCTATCCTGGAAAGTGAGCAAGTTGGTGTGAGGGCCGGGGGCGCGGTTGGAGGGGAGGATTTCGAGCAAGTGGGTGGTGGCGCCGGACCTGGTGACGGTTATGGTGCGGGGACTGCCATCGACGCTGAGGGCAAGAAAATTGGTGTTGACGGTTTTTGGGCCGGTGCCATCCGCGAGGTCCACGACGACTGGCTGGGCGTAGAGGGCATCCATGGTATTGCGGCCGGGAACGGCGCGTTTGACGTAGGGCCCGACGTCGAGGGTACCGGAGAGGGCGCGGTAAGTGAGGAGGACGAGAGCGTTTGGGGTGCCGATGTGATTGGTGTCATTTATCAGGAAGGCATTGACGCCCGGGTTGGGGGTGGTACCCGGCTGGGGAACGGTGTACCATTCGAAGCCAGCGGCGCCGACGCCGGCCTGGTAGAGGAGGCGGATGGGATAAATGCCCGGCTGATCGACGGCGAGGGGACGGATGTCAGCGATGGTGGGTGGGCTGGCCGAGGAGGGGAGGCGGTCGCCGTTCAAGGAGGCGATGACGGTGCCCATGCGGTCCATGGGATTTTGGGAAACGCTGAGCTGGAAACCGTCGTCACTGCCGATGACGGTGTTATAGACACCGCTGGTGGGGAAGTAGATGTAACCGTAGAACTCGAGGGCGGAGTTGTCGCAGAGGTCGTGGAATTTGTCGACGGGGGCATTGGCGCCGAGGCCGAAGATGGCGAGGTTAAAGTTGGTGCCGAAGAGGCCCGGGGCGGTTTGTTTGCCGCCGACGTTTTCGAAGTCGAGGGGTCCGTCGAAGACGAAAAGTCCGGCCTGGGTGAAGGCGGAGCCAGGGCCGGAGATATTGGGGCCGCGGAGGCCCTCGACCTGTTCATCGGTCCACCAGGCCTGGTTGGGGTTGACCTGGAGGGACTGGTAGCTGTTGACGAGGAAACCGGGCTGGGAGGTATCGACGGCGGAGAGCGGGAGGGCGAAGTTGGTGGGGAAAGCGACGTAATTGGGGACGGTGAAGACGGTGGACCAGGAGTTGGTGGCGTTGAAGGAATCGACCCAGGAGATGGCGGCGGTGTGCTGGGAATTGGGGGCGAAGCGGGCGGGCTGGGTATAGACGACGGTGGAGAATGGAGGGGTGTAGATGCGGGTAACCTGGGAACTGACATCGTTGGTTCCGTCGAGTTGGACATTGGCGATATTGGTGACGGTGGCGGCGCCGCGATCGGAGAGGACGAAAGAGAGGCCGTTGAGCAAAGGGGAGAATGAGACGAAGAAGGCATTGACGCCGGAGCTGGCGCCGAGAATGGAGAGGGCGGTTTCGCCGCCGACGTAAACTTTGCCGTTGGCGACGGTGGGGACGGTGAATTTGACGGCGCCGGAGAGCTGGTCGCGGGAGCCGGCCTGGCTGGTGTTGTAGAGTTCGGTGGCGAGGTTGGCGGCGTTATAGGCGTGGAGGACGGCGGGGCCGGAGGTGCGGAAGGCGTCATTCTGCAGAACCCAGGCGATGGCATTGTTGGGACCGTTGGCGGAGATGCTTGGAGTCGCGCCCGGGAAGCCGAAGGCGGTCGCGGAGCTGGAGCTCGGTGTGGCAGTGATCGAGGCGTTCGCGACGGAGAAGGACTTAAGGACGTCGCCGGAGCCCTGGTAAAAGATGTGGCCGCCGAAGTAGGCGGGGCAGCTCCAGGTGCCGCCGACCGCGCCGGGGATTTCCTGGACGATCTGATTATCATTGGCGGAATTAAAATGACCGAGGTTGTCGCGGTCCAGGAGGTAGATTTTGCCTTCCTTGCCGCAGCCGACGAGCAGATGGGGGTGGGCGGGGCTGCCGACGGAATCGGGGAGGACCATGGCGCCGCCGGAGCCGAGGTCCTGGTCTGCGCTGCTGAGGGCGGCCTGGTTGAAGGGGGTGAAGTAGTCCACGACATTGAGGGCGGCGGCGGTGGAAAGCTTGATGAAACTGTCGCCGAGGCTGTAGGTGTTGAGGTTGGCGCCGGTGTTGTTAAAGGTGCCGTTGCCGGTTTCGAAGTACATGTAGTTGCTGGAGTCGAGCGCGGGAGCGCCGCCGCTTTGCCAGATGCCGCCGAGGCCACCGTTGGCGGTGGCATTATAGGCGGAGGCGAAGGCGAGGGTTTGGGAGTTATAAGAGAGGACCCAGCCATGGTACGGACCGTTGTCACCATGGGACGCGCAGGCGATGTAAATGTTGGTGCCCAGGAGGACCAGGCCCGGCCGATTCATCTCGCGCAAGGCGTTAAAGGTGAGGGTACCGCCGACGCTGCCATCGCCGGTGCCGGGGACGGACGGCCCGGAGAGGTAGGTGTAGGCCGAACCGTTAAAGGCGGTTTTGGCGATGACGATGGGGCCGCCGTTTTTTTCGGCACCGGTGGCGACATCCAAGGCGTGGAGGCGGTGGACATAGCTGGTGACGCCGCCGGAGACTTCTTTGGTCTTGGCTTCGACGAAGATGGTTCCGTTGACGGCGTCGATGACCGGGGTGCTGGTGATGCCGATTTCGGGGACGATATCGGTAGAAAGGACTTCGCCGTTGGGAATGGTGGTGACACCGGCGGCCGGGTTGAGGAAGTTAACCTGCCAGAGGGGAGCGGAGTTTGCGCCCGCGCCATTATCGGCATCAAAGGCGTAAACGCTGTCGTGCTCGGTGGCGACGAAGACGACGTTATGCGTGCCTTTGCCGGGGATGGCGACCCCGGCCAGGACGAGCGGTTGGGCGTAGATGTAGCCGTCCACGGGATAAACGAACATCCGGCTGAAGGTGTTGGTGTTGACATTGGCGAGGGTGAGGACCGTCTCGTTGGTATTGGCGCCGGTGCGGGCGTTGTCGTTGTGAAAGGTGAGCACACTGACTGCGCCCGGGGAATGCGGGGCCTGGAAAAGGCTCGCGGTCAGAGCGGCCCCCAGGAACCAGTTGTGCGCCGGGAACACGTGGGCTCGAATCGAGCATCCGGGCAGAGGTTTGTGAGTTGAAGCCGCGGCCGGGGATCGCGGGGCGGCACCCTGTGGAGCACGGTGGAACATAGGTGTTCGCTGAACATAACATAAGTTGGGATCGCGCGCTGATAATCGGCACCACTCGGTCTGGTGGCACGGGCCATGCTGAAAGGGGAGCGTTAGGTAAAACCCCTACCATCATTATGCGAACGCTCTTGCAACACACTGTGACCCACCAGTATTTTCAATCTCTGGAAACCTGGACACTCGACCGGGAGGAAGCGCACGACTTTGGACCGATTGCCAGGGCGGTTAGATTCGCCCACAAAACCGGTCTTTGCGACCTGGATGTGATTCTAGCCTTCGACAGCCCTGAGCAGGTGTCGGCGGTTTCATTCGATAGGTTCCGGCTGAAGGTATGGCCGGCAAGGAAACACGAGGTTGGGAGCGCGGGGCGTCCACGCTGCGGGCGCTCGGCTGTAAATGTTTGGGACAGCGGCGCTCCGCGAGCGCACCACAGAGCATTACGGTTGAGAGCAAAGTAAATTGGAGGGATCGGCGGGAGGTTGAGCCGTACGTTCGGGACTTCGGTCCCGGCGCACTGGCACCCAACGCTGGAGCGTTTGTGATTACCCAGAGCTTTTTTATCAGAGACTCCTTACGTCGTCTCCTACAGAAAAAGGGGATTTCCAAAGCGGGACTGATTCAGGCGTCCGGAAGATGTGGGTGATGACAAGTCCGAGGGAGGCGAGGGAGAAACGCCAGCGCAGGCCGTTGGCTTCATGCCGCTGCCGAATGCGGATCAGAGACTGCCAATGAACGGTAGGGACGCGTTCCACGGCCTCCCCATTATTTCCGGCAGGGATCGGGGACGCGGTGGAACGCGTCCCTACCGTTCCGTTCCCGTCATGCCGGTGCTGAATGCGGATCAGAGACTCCTTACGTCGTCTCCTACAGTCGTCTCCAGCACAAAAAGGGGATTTCCAAACGGGTTTGGTGTCATGAGAGGGCGGCTTGGGCTTGACACGGAGGTTCGAGGCGATAGATCTGGTTTCAGGCAAGCACTCCAATGTACCAAGCCCTGCTGGATCTCCACATGAAACTGAATCTTTCGTCATTCCATTTGCTGCCGGCCGCTTCGATGCTGGGGACTGTGCTGCTGGTCCTGGGTGTGCTGATGATGGCGGGGGTGTCGCTCCGGGCACAGGTTGCGCCGGCCGCGCCTTCCGGAGACCCAGAGGATTTCCGGATCAAGCCCTGCCTGCATTCCATCGGTTACGCGGGGGTCTGGAGAGGCCAGGCACAACTCACGGTGGATGAGTTTCTGGTCAAGGCCAAGCAGCTGGGCTTTGACTCAGTGATGATCATGGCCAAGCGGCCGCACCTTTCGCCGTTGGACTACGACGAAGCGGCGCGCAAGAAGCTCAAAGGGCGTTTGAATGAGCTGGGCCTCACGCTCGTGGGGTTGGCGGGTTATTCCGACTTCACTGCCGGGATCGACAAGGGGGGCATTCCGAACGCGGAAATCCAGGCGGTTTACGTGGGGGAAGTGGCGAGGCTGGCGCGGGACCTGGGCTGCCCGATGGTTCGGATCTTTACCGGCTACGAACGGCCGGGCATTCCTTACGACCGGCAATATGCGACCGTGGTCGAGGGCTTAAAGCTGGCGGGCAAGGAGGCGGCCAATTACGGCATCACGCTGGCGGTGCAGAACCATCATGACATTGGGCTGCACCACGACGCGATGCGCTGGCTGATGGAGGAGGTGAGCCTGCCCAACGTCAAGGTGGGGTGGGACGCGTGGTCGCCGACGCTGGAAGGGTTGACGCGCGAGGAGATCCGGGCATCGGTTTTGAAGATGAAACCTTACATCGTGAACACGATTGCGGCGCAGTACAAGCGCCAGCGGCGGTTTCGGTACATGAACGAGCTGACCAATTACCGGCCCGAGGAGGATATGCTGCGCGCGACTTCCATGACCGACCCGGAAGGGATCATCGATTACAGGAGTTTCATTGCCGATTTGAAGGAGGTGGGTTACCGCGGGTATATCGTTTATGAAATGTGCGAAGTGCTCGAGGGCGGAGGTTCGATTCAGAACCTGGACAGGACGGCCAGGGAGTGCTTGAAGTTTTTTGCGACCATGCAGGCCGCGCCGTGAGGAGGGGGTCGCTGGTGGTGTCCGCGTCGGGGAGGGCTGGCTGAGTTATCAGGTTTTCAGGTTTTCAGGTTTTCAGGTCGGCAGGCGCCAGGCGGCCCTCGCTGCGCGCGGGTGAAGGTGAATTATCGATGGCGTGGCATGGGGATTCCTGGCTCGAGAGACAACCTCTCGGGTCAGTGCATTTCGACGGCGCAACCACCGATGCCCTGGCGAAAGAAGTTGAACTGGACGTTGGGGTGGTCGGCCAGCAACGACATCGGGACGGCGGTGTCGGGGACCCGCTTTGCGATCATCAACGTGGTGAGCCGCTGGCCGAAGGGATTGTCGTGGTTTCCTGCCTGCCAGATAGACACTTTGTCGGCTTTCCAGGTTTCGGCGGGCCCGACCGAAATCGCCTGGGTTGGCACCAAGGAGATGTTGCCGCCGCCCGAGGTGCGGGCGTTTTGAGCGATGGTCAACGGATGCAAATCGACAACACGGGTAGTCAGTTTGCGATATTCATTCGGTGAGGGCGGGTTCTGCTGGTATTTGCCCTGGCGCCGGGGCGGGTCGTTAAAGGCCCAGTGCTTAACGTCCCCCTGCCCTCCCTGCATGATGGCGCAGCGGATGCCTGATTCCCAGCTCCGGCGATAGGGGGCGGTATCGGCCTTGGGGAAATGGAGATTTGCATCCGGCATGACGAGCGTTTTGTTAATGCGGCTGAAGCACAGTTCACGGTCGGCCTTCTCGAAGGAGAGCGGGTGTTGGGGAGAAGCTTCCTTGCCATCCAGAAACCATTCGTCCATGCCCCAGAAGTGAGCCGAGCGCACGTTCAACTTGAGAGCGTTGACCAGGCGGGCTACGAGTGGCAGTTGCTCGGTGGGGCCGATCGGACCGCAAATGCCGACCGGATTGTCGGGTGTGGATGCCTTCCAGGCGGTGACGTATTCTAGGGCTTCAGCAAGGTAGAACTCTTCGAGGGTGTCGTACAAGATCACCTTGAATCCTGGGCGCGACAGTTGCGCCATGTCCTCGGGGGTCAGCGCCGCGGCGTCGTGGATGATGTCAGAATCGAGCGTGGTGTAATCCCACCAATCCGGCGCGATGGAACTAAGTTTGCGCGGCATAGTGAGGGACAATTAAGCTTGCGAGCGGGAGCAATCAAGCTGGTTCTTGATCAGCGGTCCAGGCCGCGTTCGTAGGATCGATTCACAAGGCAATTGCCGCCGAGTGCATCTCTCAACGGATCGGCGCTCTCGGCGCAGAAGCCCAGGTGCAGATGCCGTCGCCAGCCTTCGGCGAGGCGGAATTTCTTCGACAGGCGGCCCAACTCCAGCGCGGCGTGTTCCATCGCACGGAGGTAAGAGTTCATCCCCTGGCTGGTGTGCAGCCAGGATTGCTGGCTGCGGTGCCGGGCCAAGGCGTCGAGCTTTGTTTTGTGGACGGTAGTCGTGTTCACGAAGATACCAGGCACGACCCTCCTTCGCAGCCCATCCCGCAACCCGTGCGGCATCGCGTGATAGACTGTGACCGCATATTCCGAAGCGGACCGGCGCGGAACGGTTCGAAAGTTCGGCATCCCGCGAGTGAAGGCCGCGGTGACTGCCAGCCGGCAGGTGATCATGTGGTCTTCCATATAGTCCTGCGGGGAGTGCGTAAGGACGATGGAGGGCCGGACGTCCCGGATGACTGCGGCGATGGCGCGCAACAGTTCGACGCTGTAAACGATTTCCAGGTCGTTGGCGAGGGGCGGATGAAAAGTGGCTCCGAGGGTCCGGGCAGCGGCTCGGGCCTCGCGGGTGCGGATTTTTCGGGTGGTGGCAGCGTTGTGTTGGGCGCTACCGCAATTGCCGCAGGCAACATTCAGGCAATGAGTTTGATAACCGGCTTGCTGGAGCAGGAGCAGCGTACCGCCCATGTAGAATTCGATATCGTCCGGATGGGCACCGATGGCAATGGCCGCTCTGCGGTTCATAACGTTTTCTTCAGTGCCCGAGCACGCGCGGCGCTTTGAAATGCCAGGCATGATCTGTGCCGCCTCATTCTGTGGTCACCGAGAATTCCGCCAGGGACGCGAAGGGTTCTGCGGGAGCAAAACTGCTCAGGGCAATAAACTTGAGGAACTTCGTTTCCACAGGTTTGGCGAGCTTGATCGTTTGCAGGCCGTCGTTCTTCTTAAAGGCACCCTGCGCCACGGGCGAACCCCAGTCCTTTCCGTCCGCGCTGATGTGGACGGCGTAATCCTTTATCCAACCATTGTGATTATTATCCTGACGGGGGAGAAAGCTAAGGCCGGTAATCCGCGCCGGTTTCGGAAGTTCGATAATAAGTTGATGCGGGAATTGGGTGGCCGATTCTCCCCAAGGAGTGTGCCACAAAGTGTTCGGGTCGCCGTCGATGGCGTTTTCGGCGGGATAGTCCTCTTCGGCACTGTCCCCGCTGATCTTCGCGCCTAAAGCCTGGAGCTTGTTCGCGAATCTCGGTACGAAAAGCTTTTCCAACCAGGCATCACTGAGTTCCTGTGCCGGATTGAATGCGGGGGAACCTGCGTAAGCGTAGAGGCCGGCCAGCAACTGCCGCGCGGCGGGGTCTTTGGAAGAAGCCGGCAGCTCGAATCCGCAGGCCAGTAACTGTCCGCGTTCGGCGCGGCCTTCGAAAATCACGCCGAGCTTGTGGTTCCGTGCAAAATTGTCAATGACCTGGAGAACAGGGCGGTACGCGGGCGGAGTGCCGTCGAGGACGAACACGCGGGAATGCTGCATTAAATCGTACCATTGCCAGTCGCTGTGAAAGTCGGTGGGGAATTGCGCGAACAGCGGGTGAGCGGGGTCGCACAAGAGTCCCATGGTGTTGGGCTTTTGGTTTGGAAACCACACCGGGCTCCAGAACACCGGCAAAAACCTGCCGCGTATGGATTCTTCGGTATTAACCGACTGCGCGAAAAACAACACTTTCTTTCCCTCGGCCAGTGCGGCTTTCGCCAACTCCCATTTTCCGCAGACCACTACATTGGGCGGCGGCTTGGCGGTGGTGTCAGCGGGATACACCCAAATATCCCAGTCATTGGCGACCGGCGTGCCCTCCAGGGCGACGCTCACATTCAACCTGCACGGCGCGGGCGCGTTAGCCAGGGAGGCGCGGAGGGCTCCGAGCGCGGTCAATCGGCCGGTCGGCGCGCTGGTCGTCGGCAGTTCACCGGCAGCAACCTCGCGGCCCTGGGCGTCCTTGATCGTCCAGAGCGGCTGGGTATTTGTGATGGCGGCGGCCCCATAGTTCGCCAGGTCTGCCGTGGCCTCGAACGGTTCATCCGCCGTGTAGGTTCGCTTGGGCAAACGCAGCAGCGGCACGGTTGGGCCGCAGAATCGGCGAAAAGCTTCCGGCGCAATAAACCCTTTTGAGTCCCAGAACGGGTCCAGCGGCCCGATCAGCGCGGTGCCCTGCGTGGGATAATCGTGCAGGTCGAGCAGCGAAAACCCGGCGTATCCCGGCGTGCGAAGCAGCACCTCGATTTCCTCCTTGTAGAGCCGTACGGCGAAACGACCCGAGGCCTGCACGAACTTCGGCGCCAGCTCCAGCAAGCGCTTCTTTTGCATGGCCTCGCAGATCAGCTCGAAATTTTTCGGCGCCATGACACCGGTGTATTTCATCATCTCGTTAAAATCCGGGAAAAACATCCATTGGCCGATCTCATGGCCAATGATGGGCCGGGGATCGCCAGCAACCACCCCTCGCAAATTGTGCCGGGTGCCCGGGCCCTGAATGCCGCGGCCGGTATCGCTTTCCGTCCACTGCCGGTTGGGCGTGGTCTGCGCCGCCGAAGCCGACGAATAAAGGTGCCGAGGATCACGCTTCATCAACAGATCGACCCACCGCGTCAGCAGGGCCGCTCTGCCCCCATACTCGTTGCCCAGGGTCATAGTGCAAAACGAGGGGTGATTGCCGTAGGTATCGACGATCCGTTTGAACTCCGCCTCGATGAACGCGTCGCGGGCAGGGTCGGCGCCGGCAGGGACGTTGGCCTGCGGCCCTTCGACCTGGAGCATGATTCCCTCCGCGTCCGCCGCCTCAAAGGCCGCTTCGGGCGGACACCACGAGTGAAACCGCATGAAATTCAAACCATAGGATTTGATGATCCGGTAGATCCTGTGCCAGCCCGCAGCATCCGTGGGGGGATAACCCGTCAAAGGGAAAACCGAGCACTCGAGGGTGCCGCGGAGAAACAATGGCCGGCCGTTCATGACGAATTGCGTGCCTTGGGCCGCGAAATCGCGGAATCCAAACGTCGTGGATTTCGTATGTGCACCGCGGTTCAGAATGGCACGGGCTTCGTAGAGTTCGGGCGCGAATTCGTCCCACTCATGCACCGGGCCGGCGTCGGCGATGGGCAGGTCCGCGGCGAACGTGCCGCCGGCCGGGTCCCAGGAGACCTGTAGCTCGTGCGCCGGCGTGGGCCGCGCGTCATAACGATGGGAAAGACTTATTGCGAGCACGCCGTGGCCCGGCTTGCCGGTGGCATTCCCAATTCGGCCGTTCACGGTGACCGTCTTTGTGGCCAGATACGGATAGACCTGCAGGTCGTCGAGCCAAACCGGCGGGGTGGCGCCGAGTTCGATGCGCCCAATGATGCCGTTCATGTTGCCCCAGGTGCCCCCAAAGAGGGCGGAGACGAACCGGCCCAGGTCGAGCTTGACGGTGTTATCGACGCAAATGGTCAGGCGATGTTTGCCCGGCGAGACGCCGGTCCCGAAATCGTAACAATGAGGAGCAATGAGGCTGTCTTGGTGACCGATGAATTTACTATCGAGCCATACTTGCGTGACCCAGCGCACACGCTCCAGAAAAAGGGTTACCCGCTGCCCCTGCCAGGACGCCGGGATTTCGATGTCCCGTTGGTACCAGGCTGGACCGGCATAGTCGTAGAGGCGGTACGGCCCTTCGAGTGTCGGAGGTTTGGTGTTTCTGGGGCCAAGTCCCGCATCGTCAATGGTTCCGGGCAAGTGAATGGTTCCCGGCAGTTCGCGGTTGAAGCCCTGGGCATTGGTACCGGCGATTTCGAACCGCCACTGGCCGGCGAGGGAAACCGGCTGTTCCGCCCGCGCGACCGCGAACGTGACAGAACTCATCATCCCCAAACAGAAACCTGCGAGCCATGGAGCCAATCTGACTTTCCGATATGTGTCCATACCAGGCGGAAAGTCTGCGGGACAAAGCCCGCTCTTGGCAATGAACAATCCGCTGTTTAACATCCTAAGCCACTAGCTCAAGTCCACCAGAACCGACCCAGTATTGACCTGCACATTAGGGTTGTCGAAGGAGTTCAGTCTGGCTTCTAATGGTTCATAAATGTCAGCCAACCTCTCGAATGATTTCGTCACGCACCTGGAGTGCGCCCAATGCGGCCAGCGCTACGACCATGCCCAAATCCAAAACCTGTGCACATCCTGCCAGCGCCCGCTCTGGGTGCGTTACGACTTGCCGAGGTTGAGGCAACAATTCCCGAAGGCGGCGCTGGCGGGGCGCCCGCCGACGCTCTGGCGTTACCAGGAGATGCTGCCGGTGCGTGACCCCGGTAACATCGTGTCGCTGGTGGAGACGGTAACCCCGATTCTGAGCACGAAACGCCTGGGATCTGACTTTGGGGTCGAAAACCTCTATATCAAAGACGAAAGCCGGCTGCCCACGGGCAGCTTCAAGGCGCGTGGAATGGCGATGGCGATTTCCAAGGCGAAAGAACTCGGGATCACCAATGTCGCGGTGCCCACGGCTGGCAACGCCGGCGGGGCGATGGCGGCCTACGCCGCGCTGGCCGGAATGAAAGCATATGTCTTCATGCCGGAGGACACGCCGACGATCAACCAAAAGGAATGCTTCCTCTTGGGTGCGAAAACGTTCCTGGTTAACGGGCTGATCACCGATTGCGGGCGCATCGTCGGCGAGGGGAAGAAGGCCAAGGGCTGGTTTGACGTTTCGACGCTCAAGGAACCGTACCGAATCGAGGGCAAAAAGACCATGGGCTTAGAACTGGCCGAGCAGTTTGACTGGGAGCTGCCCGACGTGATTCTGTATCCGACCGGCGGGGGAACGGGCCTGATCGGAATGTGGAAGGCATTCAAGGAACTGGCGGCCCTCGGCTGGCTCAAGTCGTCAAAACGACCGCGGATGATTTCGTGCCAAAGCGATGGGTGCGCGCCGATCGCGGTGGCGTTCGAAAAAGGGGAGCGTTTTGCCAAAAAATTCGAAAACGCGGCGACGATTGCCAGCGGCCTGAGAGTGCCGGCCGCGGTGGGGGACTTCATGATCCTCGACGCGGTGCGCGAGAGCGGCGGGTTGGCGCTGGCAGCACCGGAAGGAGACATTCCCAAGTGGATGCAACTGGCCGCCGCGCGGGAGGGAATCGCCCTCTGCCCGGAAACGGCGGTTTGCCTGGGCGCGCTGGAGATTCTGCTCAAACGTGGAACCATCCGACCCCAGGAGCGCATCCTGGTGTTTAATACGGGCGCCGCTCAGAAGTACCCTGAGGTTGTGCACGAAAAACTCCCGAGGCTGGATATCCGGCAGCCGATCGATTGGGCGGGTATCTGAGCGGCCTAGGGAGAAGTTGCGTGGACGCGATAAAATCGCGCGGGCCCGGTGTTGGTGATGATCACGACGCCGGAGTTGTGGGGCGCGCCGGGGAGGGCCTGCCAGCCAATCACGTCGCCAAGCGCAGCCCTGGACTCGACAGTGTGGGTGTAGTTCGGACATGGGCTGAAGCTCAGCTGGAACGTGCCGCCGGGCCGACCGCCCGCGGCCAGAGGGGTCACCAAGAGATTCAGCGCGCAGGGGATGGAACTCGTGACGCTGAGATCGGCGAAAGCAGCGCTGTAGTCGCCGCCGACGTAGGCTGCTCCACCGCCTGTCGGCGCCACCTGGAAATCGGAGCTGAGAGACGCACCGGAACCGGCCTGGACGAGAAACCGGGTCTTGCCACCCGCCAGACCGGTAACGGGTATGGACATCAACTCGACCGGATTGGCGACGCCAGCGCCGGGCAGGTTGAGGAAGGTATCATAAATCGCGAAGCGGTTGGCACCACTGTTGGTGCCTTTGGACGAAAGCGACGGGTCATTGTCGGAAGCGGTCTTGAGCATGGCATTGTAATTCGCGCCGACGGCAGCGCCATTGGTATTGAGGACATTGACGTACCACGAGAAGATACGGTCGGAGGTGGGGCGAAGGCCTGGCACGACTTGCGCGGATATGTGCAAGGTGGTGCCCTGCCCTACTGTCACCAGGTTGGTATCCAGGCGCATGGTGACGGCGACGGCCTGGGCGCTGGCACGGGGCGAACTCCCGAGCCACTGGATGAGCGCCAAGACAAGAATTGCGTAGATCCGAATGCTAGATGCTTTCATAACATGTGTCCTGATTTGCGTGTCCACTTGAGCCACAGTTTCCGGCCAAAAAGATGTTCCCAGGTTGGAGTGCCGTCATCGGCACTCTGGAACTGAGATCGCTGAGCGAAAGGATAATCGCCCTGATCGCGGGCGGCGGACCAGAGGTTTGGCGGGGCGAAGCCCGAGCCGAGCGGGGTGGTTTGAGGTGTCGCCGCCAGCGCCTGAGAGAACGCCGGCGAGGGGCCGGTAAGCTGCGCGGATGAATTGATTGGAGTAAACACGGAGGTTTGAACGGCGAGAGCACCAACAGGTGAGCGCATCGGCGACGAGAACGCGGCGGCGGGGGCGGCCAGAGTAGCAAGGTAGTGGCTCTTCACAATAGCTACGTCGGCCGACGTGACCTGCCCATCGCCGTTCAGGTCGCTGTTGAGGTTCTGGGTGCCTGCCGGCTTAAGCAGTTCCTGCCAGACCTGGTAAAGGTCCAGATCATTGACGACTCGGTCGCCGTTGGCATCGCCTGTGAGGGCAAAGAAACGGAAATGGAAATCCGCAGCCATGGGGCTGTTCGAGGCGTCGGTAACACCGGCACCAAGAACGACCAGTTCGTAGTTACCATCGGGCAGTTGTTGGTTGGCCAGCCCCGGGAATGTCACTGTGGCCAAGTACAAGCTTGCGTCGAAGGCGACGGCGAAACCGGTAACAGTCGCGCGCGTATCCAGGTTCGTGAGAGTAAGGTCGGCGGCAGAAAGACTGGCGGAGACATTGCCGTTGAACTGAAGCAGCACGTTGAACACCCGGGAGCGTTGTGCCTGACCGCTGTTGACGGTCGAAGTGACTACCGTCAGGGCGGGCGCGGGGAGTGTTGTCAGGTAGTGGGCACGGACGATGTCGAGATCGGCCTGGGTGACCTGCCCGTCACCATTGAGATCGAAGTTCAGGTTCCGGGAGGCGGCCGGCAGGAGTAGCTGCTGGTAGACGGCGTAAACGTCAGCGTCATTCACCACCCGGTCACCATTGACATCCCCGCTCAGGGCAAAGAAGGCAAAGTGGAAATCGGTGGCCATAGGCCGGCCCTGAGTGTCGGTGACGCGCGACGCCAGCACGACCATCTCGTAGTTGCCGTCGGGAAGTTGTTGGTTTGGCAGGCCGGGGAAGGTCACCTTCGCGCGATCGGTGGTCGGATCGAAGCTCAGCGCCAAACCGCTGACCGATACGCCCGTATCGACGTTCCAGAGCACCACGCTCGAGGCAGTGAGCGTCACCGGGGCGCTGAACTGCAAGACGACGTCAAACACGCGCGACCGTTGCGCGAGCCCGTCGTTGACGCTCGCGCTGACCACCGTGACTTGCGGGATGGTCAGAGTGGCCAAATAATGCGCGCTCACAATGCCGAGGTCGGCCTGGGTGACCTGTCCGTCTCCATTCAGGTCATAGTTCAAATTTCGTGACGCCGCCGGTTTGAGCAGCTCCTGCCAGACGGAATAAATGTCGGCATCATTCACTGCCCGGTCACCATTCACATCCCCCGTCAGGGCGAAGAAAGTGAAGTGGAAATCGACGGCCAGAGGCCGGCCCAGCGCGTCGGTCACGCGCGAAGCTAGCACCACCAACTCGTAATTGCCGTCGGGGAGTTGCTGGTTCGCCAGGCCGGGGAAGGTCAGCCGGGCACGGTTGGTAGCAGGGTCGAAAGTCAATGCCAGTCCGCTTACCGCGGTGCCGGAATTGACGTCCCACAGCGTCACGCTGGCGGCGTTGAGATTCGCGGCGCCGCTGAACTGAAGGACGACATCGAACACACGGGACCGCTGCGCCTGACCGTCGTTGACGCTGGCGCTAACCACGGAGACCGGCGGTGGCGCCAGCGTGGCCAGATAATGGGCGCGTACGAGGTCGAGATCGGCCTGGGTCACCTGGCCATCGCCATTGAGGTCATCGGCCAGGTTGCGGGAGGCCGCGGGTTTTTGCAGCTCCCGCCAGACCGCGTAGAGGTCCGCGTCATTCACAACCCGGTCACCGTTGGCATCGCCCGCCAGGGCGAAGAAGGAGAAGGTGTAGTTGGCGGCCATGGGCTTGCCGTGCGAGCCGGTAATGCCCGCGGCCAGCAGAGTGAGAAGGTAATTGCCATCGGGCAGTGACTGGCCGGCGAGGCCCGGGAAGGTAATCACGGCCTGGTTGGTGGCCGTATTGTATGTCAGCGCGATACTCGCCGTTGGAATGGTCGCGCCCGTGGTCACGTTGGTCAGGAGCGTGTTGCCGGTAGTTAAAGTGCCAGAGACATTGTCGCTGAATTGGAAAGTGAGGCTGCCGATCCAGGAGCGCTGCGCCGCGCTGTTGTTGATCGTCGTGGACACGACGACCGGCGGCAGGTTGGGCAGCACCGTGACGGCGAACGTTTGGGAGGCGGTGAGCGGCGGGACGTCCTGGTCCGTCACGATTACACGGATGTTATACACGGAACCAGCCTGCGCCGCGGTGGGCGTCCAGGTGAACACGCCGTTGCTGGTAATCGCGGCGCCGGCAGGCGCGCCCGGCCCAAGATTGAAGCTGAGAGTGCCGACGTTGTCGGGATCGGCGGCCGTTGCTGTGAAGGTCAGTAAGCTCCCGTCATAGACCGATTTATCGGCAATGGGCGTCAGCACGGGCACACCGACCTGGAGGAAACTCAAGTAGTTCACGCCGCCGGCGATGGCGTTACCGGCCTGATCGGTAATGGTGGAACGAACGATCAGCTCGTAGCGCCGCGACGCCAAGGGCCCGGAGAGATTGATGGTCGCCGTCTTCGTCGTCGCGTCGTAGGTTACCCCAGTGATACGGACGGATTCATCGACGTCGCTTGGCGTGCCAAACGTTTCGAGGATCGTCGAGAACAGGCTGTAATTTGCCACGTTGGTGATTGTGGTAGCGTCCATTTGCAGATTCTCCTGGAAGACCACCGTAAAGCGCGTCGGACCAGTGCCAACCGGACCGTTCGGAGTGACGGAACCGACGATCGGGGCAGTCAGGTCCAGGCGGAAGTCACGCACAAAGTTTCCGCCGGCGATGCCGTTGCCGTCGCCATCGAGCGCATTTCCCGACTGGTCGACAATGGCTCCGTTGGCGCCGCTGATCAACGTCAGCCGATAAATCCCCTGAGGGAGTTGCCCGTTCAGATTCACGGAAACGTCCTGTGAGCCGGGCGTGTAGCTGATGCTGCTGATTTGTATGGGGACGTCATCGGTTGTACCCAGGAGACCATCCGGACCGGCCTCGACGAGCGAATAGAGGGAGAGGCTTTGCGCGCTGAGGGGTTGGAGCGGCTTACTGAAGTGAATTGTGAAGGTGCTGAAGCGCGCGTCGCTGAGCGGGTTGCCGCTTGCGCCGAAAGGAAGAATGCTGACCACAGTCGGCGGGACGATATCCGAGCTGGAGCCCAGGAACTCAAAGGCTCCCATGTCGTAGAAGCGGTAAACTCCGGCGCCGGTGTTCGGGGTGCCAGGGTCGTCGACGCGCGCGTTGCCTTCGGCGTCCAGGGTAGGCGCGACGTCGCTATTAGCGGCGTCGATCACGGGTGAATGGGCCTTGAGATGGAAATTGTCGTCCCGCCCAAAGTCAGCGAACTGGCTCTGAGGATCCGGTTGGGTCCAGCCCAGCAAATTATCGGCGCCGTTGATGTCAATGAAACCCGGGTCGACCGAGAGGCTGTGGGCATCCTTTCCGGACACCGTCTGCCAGGCGGCAGCGTGGCGGAGTTAGGCTGGGTGAGGTATTTGCCGACATTGGCGCCTGGCCGCGTCGGGAAGATGTCGTTGTAATCGCTATCGAACCCGGTGAGGCTCCCGATCAACTCGACCCCAAAGCCGCCATTGATCACAATGATGTTGTTGTAAAGGTTCAGCGGCTGGTTGTTGCTTTCCCAGCGGATGGCGCTGCCGGTATCGTGGTAGATGGTGTTATTGACGATACGAACAGCGCCGTTGTACTGAACGCCATGGACGTAGATTCCATAGTTGGCGTTCTGATAAACCAGGTTGTTGAGCAACTGAGTGCCGCCGCTGGAGCTCCCGTCCACCTCGATACCCACCCCGTTGCCGTAAACGATGTTGCCATTCGCGAAAACAACGTTGTTGTCGAACAGGAGACCCCGGGTGGTGTTGCCCGCCACGCGATTATTGTAGATGCGGCCCAGGCCAGCCTCGATGCCGATCGAGTTTCTTACCGAATAGTTGTCGTAGACCCAGGTATTATCGCCAGCGCTGTTGTCGGCATAAATACCCGAGCCTAGGTTGGCGGTAGCCGTATTTCCATAGGCCTCGACATTGCCTTCCAATTGCAGGCCGGTGCTGTTGTCATGCAGATTGTTTTGATAAGCCAGAGTGCGTGCCGCGGCATTGTTGTCGTTGACGAACAGGCCGCGGCTGTTGTTCCGGGCCTCATTGCCATGGATGACACCCTGCGTCAACGTGATGGTCATCCCGTTCGTGTTATTATAGGTAAGGTTGTTGGTGAAGGTGAGGGCGTCCGCCGAATCGATATCGATGCCATCGCCGAACTGCGCGCCGAGTTTGTAGGCCACGTTCCCGTCAACCGTCATGTGGTAGCCGCGCAGGTAGAAGCCCGTGTTTTCATCGGTGCTCGAGTTACCAGCAGTGCCGTAGGCCGTGTTGCCGCGGACCACCGCATTCTGGACGTCAGTGTTAACGTAAAAGCCGCACGACGCGTTGTTGAACGAAACATTCCCTATCAGCGTGAGTCCAACCGCGCCGGAAGCGACGAATCCCTGTTCCGCGCCGGTAAACTGGAGGTTCTGGATCGTAACACCCGTCGCCCCCGTTAACTCGATGGCATAACGCCCGCTGCCGGGGTTGCCGCGGCTAAGCACCGCCCCCTGTGACACCGCATTGAGATAGTGCGTCGCAATCCGGTCAGGCGACAGCACGTAGTTATAGATCGCAGCTTCATCGACGCTGCCGGTGAAAGGAATCTCCCCGGTCCAGTTGCTCTTGCCGATGAAGTTGCTTGTGCGCAGAACATTGTTGGGCACGTTGACCGTCCCGCTGGCAATCGGCCGTCCATTCTTATAAATCACCGCCGAACCATTCGGTCCGACCGTTGCCGCGATATACTGCCACTTGTTGAGCTCCAGCGCACCCCCACTCGTACTCACCGAACCACCGGCCGACGACCCATTGTAGACCTGCAAGAACAGCTCGTTGCTGTTGCCGTTCCGGCAGAACAGGATGTTGTCGCTAGCCTGCCCTGTGCCCAGATCGAAGAACCGCATCGAAGTCGTCAGCGCGGTGGGAAAGATCCAGGCCTCCAGCGTGATCCCGCCCGTGAAGTTCGCAAAGCCCGAAGGCAGGCTGACGTAGCTGCCGTTGGTCCCGCCCGAGAGCGTAATCGCCGTGTTTGAGTCGCCGCCGATGGCCCCTGGTGAACCCAGCGTGGGATTGTTGACGTAAGTGCCATTGAGGAGATTGCCCGAACCGTCGGTGGCCGTGGCACCGGAAGCATCCCCTAACCGATAATAGGCCGTCGGCGAATCACCCAGCACTACTTGTTGATACCCCGGGCCAAGATTCGCGTTGGTGGTGGGGCCAACAATGGTCACGCCGGAGTCCGCGGCCGAAATCTTCACGTTCGTCGGGAGATTGTACACGCCGGTGTCCACATAGACTGTGTCTCCGGGTCCCAGGGTGTAGGCTCCCAGCAGTGCATTCAGCGAAGACATGGGGTCGCCCGGCGTGGTGCCGCTGTTGGCATTGTTGCCGATCGCGGTTGTGTACTGGTCACCGGTTCGCGAGCCATCGTTGACGTAGAAGCTGTTCGTCGCATTGCCGACCACGAATGTGCTGCGTGACACATCCTGAACGCCGGTATGGCTCGGGCTACTGATGCGGATAAGCCCGTGGAGGGTTGGCACCGTCGGATTCCAAGCATACCCGCCGTCATTGACGCGCCCCGTCGCCAGCGTCGTAAACGTAGCGCCGTTGTCGCTGGAGAACTCTATGGTCAGCAGGTCCCCGCTCGCGAACCCAACCGAGCGCCAGAGGATCAACGAAGCCTGGCCCTGACGGACTTTTTCGCCCCCGATAAAGGTCAGCAACTGGACCACGATGGTGTGCGATTTGGAGGCCTGGGCGGTATCGCCTTCGAAGCCGAGGTTGATGCGATTGCCGTTGGCCGCCGGCTCCAGGTTGTAGGGCGAAGCCAGGTCCCCAGCATCAATCAACGGCGAATCCACCGCGTCACTCAACCACAAACCCCCGTGATAACTCCCCGCCGTGGACGACAAATGAAAATCATCGTCCATTCCGTTGGACGGCGGCGCCGACGAATACCTCAACGTCGAACGCGCCGCCGCCAGGCCCGCCGCCCCCGCTCCCGGCACCTCATACGCCCGCAATAACCTCATCGTTCCATTGTCCGGCGTCGCCCACGACAAATACGCCTGCGTCCAATCGCTGTAATCCACTACCTCCAGCTTCAAACTCACCCACCCCGGCCCAGTCGCCGTATATGTCCCCTGCCGCTGCGTGCGCGACGGACTGCTCGTAAAGTCATCCACCACCACCGTCCCCCCAATCGTCAACCGTTGCGCACTGTGCGTGTTGACCGCAAACGTATACACCCCCGCCTGCGCCAAATACACCTCCCCAGTCCACCGGAAACTCTGGTTGTCCCCCGGCCCGTTCAAATTTCGAAACGCACCATAGTATTGCCCAAACGCCACCACCCGGTCGTAATACGTCACCGTCGGGGTCCCTGTAAAACTGTTGTTCCCAAAATACTCAAACTTCAACCCCTCGCTGCTCTGATACCCCAGCAGCCCATCGGGCCCCGCCGGCGACACAAACTGCGGGTCCCCATAGAGCGAATGCGCATCAAACCCCAGCTCATACCGCCAGTCCGCCAGCGTCCCAAACGCGTTCTGCCACAGCCCCAGCTTGGCCCCGCCGGTCGTGTAAAAATCATTGTAGTCGCTGCCAAAACCCTTCTGCGCCGAGTCCGCCACGTAAATCGCGTAATGCCCGCTGGCTCCCGACCACAAAATGTTGTTCCGCAACACCACGTTCTGGCTGCTGCCCACCACGTCCAACCCGTCCCCACTCATCTCCATCACCGTGTTGTTGGTCACCGTCATCGTGTAGCCGCTGGTCTGCACATTGTTCAGGTAGATCCCCGCGCTCACATCGTCATACACCAGGTTGTTGAGGATGTAATTGTTCCCGTAATACGCATCCGCGTAGATGCCCGTCGTGTTGTTGTACACCCGGTTGCCGCTGATCGTCACCCCGCTGTTGTTGAGCCAAATCCCATAACTGCTGTTCCCATACGACCGGTTGTTGGCTACCGTCCCGGTGTTGGCAAAGAATCCCGTGCTGTTCTGCCACGCCGTATTGTCGTGGATCACCCCCGCCCAACCCGACCCCGCAAAACCCGTCCCCGAATCATACGCCTGGTTGTTATACACCTGCCCATAATCGTGCAGCTCAAAGGCGTTGCCGCTAATCCCGTAGGCCACGTTGTCGTGCGCATTGCCATCCACCGCCACGTTGTCGTCGTCCAGGTAGAAGCCCCGCGCCGAATCCCGCACCACGTTGCCCGATATCTCGTAGGCCCATGCCCGCACCCAAATACCGGTGTCGGAATCGTTCCAGGCCAGGTTGTCCTTGACCACCACGTTCCAACCCGCGTCCACGACCTGGATGCCGAAATTGCTCGACCCGTTGTTGTGGTAGGCCTGATTGCGCAGAATCGTCGGGTCCTGTCCCGCCGCGTAGATGCCGTAGTTCTGGTCCCGGCTGGCGTTGGAAGCGTCGCCGTAGAACACGTTGTCCTTGATCACCGCCCCCGAACTGCCGAAATCCGCGATGTCCAACCCCGCGTTGGTGTTCTCATACACCACCGAGTTCTGCAACGTGAAGTTGATCGACCCGTTTGATACGTAGATCCCTTCATACGCCCCAGTAATCGAGAGGTTCGACAACGTCACCGCCCCCGCGTTGTTTAACTGGAAGACGTACGAACCAGTGGACGAATTCCCACGGTTGATGATGGCGCCGCTCCCGGTGGCCGTGAGGTATTGGGCCAGGATATGGCTGGGTGGCAATACGCCGTTATAGAGCGCCGCTTCATCTATGGTTCCACCAACGAAGTAATTCCCCGCCCAATTGCTCTTGCCAATAAAGTTGCTAGTTCGCGGTAGGAGATTGGGGGCATTGATCGTGCCGCTGGCAATAGCCCGGCCGTTCTTGTAAATCACCGCCGAACCGTTGGAGCTAATTGTGGCGGCAATAAACTGCCACTTGTTCATCTCTAACGCCCCTCCGCTCGTGCTCACCGAACCGCCCGCCGACGCCCCGTTATAAACCTGCACGTAGAAGTCGTTGTTGCCGCCGTAGCGGCCCAGCAGAATGTTGTCGCTGGCCTGGCCGTTGCCCAAATCGAAGAAGTCCTGCCAGGCGTTGTTGTTGGTCGGGTAGACCCACGCTTCCAGTGTCACGCCGTTAGCAAACGCGCTCAAGCCCGGCAGTTGGACGTAGCCGGTGGACCCGTCAAGGGTGACGGCAGTGCCGCCGGTGCCTGGAATCGCACCGGTGGCGCCCAGCGTCACACCGTTGTGATAGGTGCCGTCCAGATGGTTCCCCGAAGCATCCACCGCCGTCGTCGCTCCAGTAGCTTCGCCGAACTGATAATAAACCACCGGTGAATCACCCAGAACCACCTGCGGATAGCTTCCGCTCAAACTCGACGACGTGGTGGGGCCGATGATGGTTATGCCACTATTGACGGCCGTAAGTTGTGTGTTGGCGGAGGCAATGTACAGGCCGGTATCAACGTAGATAATCGTCCCTGGGCCCGGGTTGTAGGTGCTGAAAACCGCATTAAGGGAGGCCATCGGGTCGCCCGGCGTAGTGCCCGAGTTGCTGTTTGAGCCTGCGGCGGTCGTGTACTGGCTGCCAACAAGCGAACCGTCGTTGATGTAATACGTGTTACCCGCGACGCCCACCGTAAAGGCGTTGTTGGAAATATCCTGGATGACGCCGCCCTGCGTTGGAGTGTAAGTGATTTTGATTCGTCCGGACAAAGTCTGGGTATCCGGGTTCCAGCCATAGGTGCCGTTGTTAGAGCCGTAGCCGACCGTAGTCCAGGTGACGCCATTGTCGGGGCTGAAACTGACTTGTATCGGAGCGAACGGGTCAATCCCACCGCTGCGCCATGTAATAATGGTTTGCCCGTCCACGCGGAATTTCTCGAAGCCATTCGGTGAAAGCAATTGGAGGAACTGTGCTCGGGAGCGCGACGCCTCGCCAGTATCGCCTTCGAAGCCGAGGTTGATGCGATTGCCGTTGGCCGCCGGCTCCAGGTTGTAGGGCGAAGCCAGGTCCCCAGCATCAATCAACGGCGAATCCACCGCGTCACTCAACCACAAACCCCCGT
>Ga0210409_10000818_pt1 | contig 45264 bp, 35 predicted proteins | sample IncBWH17MmetaG_FD_161649 | JGI IMG/M metagenome (GOLD analysis project Ga0210409, IMG submission 161649) | Forest soil microbial communities from Barre Woods Harvard Forest LTER site, Petersham, Massachusetts, United States - Inc-BW-H-17-M | ecosystem: Environmental > Terrestrial > Soil >... | reverse complement strand
CATTTCGCGGAGATTTCCAAGGACGGGCTGGTTTATGTTGGCGAGCGCGGCCAGGACCGGATTGAAGTGTTCACGAAGGACGGCAAGTTCGTGAAGGAATTTTACGTGTCGCCCAACACGCCTTCGCGTGGCGAGGATTGCGGCGGCCTTCCACCCAACACGAAGATGCCTCCGTGCGGAACCACCTACAAAATGGTTTTCTCCATGGACCCTGAGCAGAAATACATGTATGTGGCCGACGGAACGAACAACCACGTGTGGATTCTCGACCGCCAGAGCGGCAAAACGCTCGGATCGTTTGGCAGCAACGGAAAATACGCCGGCCAATTCCACTGGATCAATGCGGTCGGGATCGACTCGAATGGGAATATCTATACGGGAGAAGTGGAACAGGCCAAACGAATCCAGAAGTTTGCGCCCGTATTGGCAGGCAGTCGCTAGGCTAACGCTCCACACGCGATCAGTTTTCTTGACACAAACAAGTCCGACGATCAGAATCTTAGTCATCCAAAGTTTCGAGCAATGAGGTATTAAGAAAATGAGACAAAGAGTCCACGCTGTCCTGATCGCCCTTTCCGGCGTGTTACTAGCCGCGCTTCCCGTTCTGGCACACCACTCTTTCACAGCGGAATTCAATCCCGACCAGGAATGGTCCGCGACCGGTGTGCTGACAAAAGTCGACTGGGTCAATCCGCACACCGCCACGTGGTTTGAAGTTAAGGATGAAAAAACCGGTCAGGTGGAGACCTGGGGTTGCCAGGGGAATCCTCCCGGCACATACAGCCGCGCCGGCGTGCACCGCGAGGACTGGAGAATCGGGGAAGTTGTCACCGTGACTTGCCTCGCTGCCAAAGACGGCTCCAAGCACTGGGGATTCCTTAAACAGATCAAGTATCACTCCGACGGGCACGTTCTGGTGTTCAGACAAGGCGGAGAATAAATTCGATTTTTGCCGGAAAAATATCCCGCTCGAATGGTGCGGGCTCTCCTCGGATCCCGCCTGATAAGGACCAAATCATGAATGCTCGCGCTACGAACAATCGCCTGATTGCAGGATTCCTGGCAGCCGCAGGCGCCATCGGATTGTTGTCTTTGGCGTCCGTTCCCGCTGCCGCTCAATCCGGCCAGGCTGCGGCATCCGCTGCGAAAGCGGCAAGTTTGCCGACGCCGCGCACGCCGGATGGTCACCCCGACTTCAGCGGTTTTTACAATCTCGTCGACATCTATCATGGAGATCCCAAAGAAGAAAAGCCGGGCCAGCACGTGGTCAACCGCGCTGAAAATGGCTCCGTCTTCTTCGATTACGGCGGGGCCAACGGCGGCGGAGGGGAAGAAGGAAATACCCGCGTCAGGCAAACGCAAAATGGCAAGGTCAACATGCTGGACCGCACCTGCATTTCCTGCGACGAGCCTCCCTACAAGCCCGAGTACATGGCCAAGGTAAAGGCCATCGGCGACGCGATGTATGGCGATGCCTCCCCGCTTGACCCTCAATACGATTGCAAGCCCTACGGAGTTCCGCGCGGATCACTCCGCGGCGGGGGCGGGTATGCGATGCAGATCGTGCAGAACGCCCAAGTGATTGCGTTTCTCTATGAGGATCGGCCTGGTCCTTATTTTCGACTCATTTATATTGATGGGCGCGGACATCCGGAAGATTTTGATCCTTCCTACGTCGGGCACTCGATCGGCCACTGGGAAGGCGATACGCTGGTTGTGGATGTGGTCGGGCTGAATGACGAAACCTGGCTGGGCTCCGGCACGGTTGGTCCGAAGTACGCGATGATGCACAGCGATAAGATGCATGTAGTGGAACGCTGGACTCGCACAGGGAACATGATCACCTACGAAGCCACCGTGGACGACCCGGTCATGTTCACCAAGCCGTGGGTGATGACTCCTCGCCAGACGCAGCTTGCCGCTCCTGACGATTACATTCGGCCCACTATGTGCATCCCGTATGACAAAGCCCACCTGATGAAGCACGACAATACGCCCTATAGCAAACCGGCCGATCAGGGCGCGAATACTTCCGAAGCCGCTGCAGCCGCCCTGCCCGCCAGCATGGCGGGAAGCTGGAACGTCACGATCCACAGCACGATTGAAGGCATCCTGACCGAGCAATGGACCGTCACGCAGGACGGCGCCAAGATCACGGGAACGGTGAAGACCAAAACTGGCGACGCGGCGCTCGAAGGTTCGCTCAACGGCGCGATTTTCCTCGGCGCTGTCACGGATGGTGACAAGAAATACACCGTGCGCGGCACCGCCGTCGACAACGATTTTGACGGCACCATCCGCATGGGCAAGAACGAGTTCCTCTTGTCCGCCAAACGCTCCAAGTAGAAAGAAGAAGGCTCTGTCGACATCCTTCAATCCGGGACTCGGTTGCTGTAGCCCGCGTCTTCAGACGCGGGGTCTTCTTCGCGATCGGCAGAAAACCCTCGCCTCTGAAGAGGCGAGCTACGGCAACCCCAACCGGAATCCTACGGTGTCAACAGAGCCAAGAAAGATTTAGTCAAGGCGGGACTTTCGGCCACCCTGCTTGTCTTCCTCTAGAAGATCAACTTCAAGCCCAGCTGAATCGAGCGCGGACCTCCGGATCCGATTTCGGGATTGGAGGCGCACACGTCAGGCGTGGATCCAGCGGCGCCAAAATTCGTAGTGTTTGGGTCTCCTGGAGTTGAATTGGCGCCTCCTGCGATTCCATTGGGATTGCAGAAGATGGGATGATTGAAAAGATTGAAGAATTCCGCCCGGAACTGTGCGCTGATCCTGTCGTTGAACTTTATTGCTTTGTCGACCGATAGATCCAGATTCTTGAATCCCGCATCGCGCCAAAGGTTGCGCCCCGACGCCCCGAAGCTTCCATAAGCGGGAGGGATCAGAACAGAGGTGCCCACGGCATAGCAGCCGAAGTTGAAGAGTGAAGCCAATGCCAACGGACCGTTAGCTGTGGCCTTGGCGTTACAAGTCGCATTGCTCGTAGGGGCCGCAGCAGTCGCAGCAGGGCCGCCGCCCGGAAAAAACGGCAAGCCGCCGCCGCAGGAGGCACCGGCCGAGCAGTTTGTGTCGGTCCACCCGTGGACTGGAGTGAAGTCAGACGGGTTGCCGTAGAAATTCCATTGTCCGCCCATGCTGCCCGCAGCATTATTCAGTTCGCCGGTTCCGTCATAGTCCGTGGTCAGGTCGGACTGGCCCCACGGCGAGCCGCTCTGCGCGACAATGACGGAATTGAGTGTCCAGCCTTCGAGCATCTGCCCGTAGCCCTTCTTACCCGGCACGGCATAGGTCAGTGAGATGGTAGCGCGATGCCGCAGATCGTAGTTCGTGGGCATATAGAGTTGCGAGCGGATACTCGCGTAGTTATTGAGCGGAACAGAGAGGTCAGAAGCCCGGCCTTCGTCGGAAGCGTCGGCCAGGGCATGGGAGAACGTATAACCTGCATTGAACGAAAGTCCGTGGTAATTCCGCCCGTTGACCGACACTTGCACGCCGTTGTAGTTGGACATCGTGGAGTTATTGATGATCGTTACGTCCGCCAAATAGGAGGCGCATATGTTCTTTGGATTGAACCGTCCGCCTGATCCGCCTGGTGCGCCGGCATTGATGCCATTGGGCCCAAATAGAGTAGCGTTTGTACAGGGAGCAGTGAATGGCCGGGCCGCCTGCTCGGCAGACCCGTTGGGCCCTGTGCCAGGAAGGACCCCACAGCCGTCGTATGGCACCGCATCATTAGCACTGGCCGCACAGACCTGAGCCGGGGTACCCGTCACAGAGGGATCCCCCCAGCCGGGACTGAATCCGCCGACAAGCTGCGGTTGATTCACATCGGTAAATCCAATCAACTTCACACCGTGATTCCCGACGTAATTAATATCCAGGCTGAGGTTGTTCGTGATGGCCCGCTGGATGCCCAAACTCCAACTTTCCACGTAGGGCGTGCGAAAGTTGCGGTCGATACCAACAATGCTACAGGGTGGTGGAGCCGTCCCGGAGCTCTGAAGAATTGTCGGCACGGTGAATCCGTCGCCGCAGCCGATGGAAGTAGTGGCGCCGGCGTACAGAGGCGCGTTGGTGCTGCTAATGGGCTGGGTGGGGTCGAAGGCCTGCCAGTTCGAGGAAATCGTGCTGATACCGCTGCTTCCGGTGTACGTAGTAGTGGATAGGTCAATATTACCGGGAGCAGGAGAGAGAGCCGTCACGCTGCCGTTATTGTAAAGGGGAACCCCGGTGGGAATGGTACGCAACCCAAGAAAGTTGCTGACCGCATTGGTCACATCGTAGGTGACGGCGGATTCGTAGACAATTCCGCCCGCGGCGCGGACAACGGTTTTCCCGTTCCCAAAGACATCCCACGCCAGACCCAAGCGCGGTGCGAAGTTGTTGTGATCGCCGTTATAGGGAGACGATATCCCAAACCCCACCTGGACCAGTCCAGCATTTGGATCGAAGTTGCCCAATGCATTTTTCGCATCCTTAATGACTGTCTCAATTTCGTAGCGAATTCCGGCATTCACGGTCAGTCTTGGCGTAACGCGCCAATCATCCTGGAAGAAGGCGGCATAGGCCATGTTGCTGATCGTCCGCTTGGGATCGCCGGTGAAAAGGCTCGCGCTCCTGAGGTTGCCTTCGAAGAAGTTTACGAGCCCCCCTCCTCCGTTCGTCCCGAAAGTCACCGGCCCCTTACCGCTTGCTGTGATGTCCTCGCTGGCCCTGTTGGATTGGATTTCGACGCCAAGCTTGAAAGAATGCTTGCCGCGCAATATCGAGACGCTGTCCATAAACGACAGGACGCCCTCCGGTCCGGTGATGAATGGTCCGATGCTTTGCCCTATTCCGTTCCGGTTGGCGAGACCTCCGATCGTAATCACCGGCATTCCAAAATAAAATGGATTGGTGATGCCGGTGGGCATAACGTAAGTCGCGCCATTGAACGGATAACTTGACGGATTGAGGGTATGGTCGTTGCTTTCGAAGTCCTGATAATAGTGGGAGTAGCCAAAGCGGAATTCGTTCACGAGGGTTGAACTCGGGGTCCAGGTCCAGGATCCCAATGCGGCTTGCGCCCGCGCGTACTGCTGATTTAACCATTCCGGCCTGACGATGGTTGTAGGATCGCCCACCACAGCGCCACTTCCCTGGCTGAAGAAATACATGCCATTCAACGAATTGTGGTCATTAATGTGGTAGTCGAGCTTCCCCAATCCGCCATGGATCGTGTTATTGCTGGGGACGGAGGTGTACACAGGCGTATCCGGCCCCGGGTTTACGGGGAAAAATCCCAGGAAGCCGTCGGAAGGCTGCCCGCTCACAGGTGTGCAGTTTCCTGTGGGTGTTAAGGTGCCGAGCGTAGATTTGTTGAAGCTGAGACCCGCTAATTCCGCACTCAATGCGGTCAGTTGCTTCGGTGCCGATCCCATGGCAGCGGCTAAACATGCGTCGATCAGGCTCTTTGTCGGATCACCGATCGAGACCGTGACTGGGAAGTTGTGCAAAGCCGGATTTCCAATTGAGTAGAGTTGTCCCTCGTAGTTGGCGAAAAAGAATAGTTTATCTTTCATTATCGGTCCGCCGATTGTTCCACCGAACTGCTCCAGCTCCACGCCTGCCTTGGGAGCGGGCGGTGCGTCATAGTAATTGCGCGCATCGAGTGCCGTGTCCCTGCCGTACGCGTAAGCCGTGCCGTGCAAAGTGTTGGTACCCGATTTAATTCCGATGTCGATGATCGCGCCGGGCTTCCAGCCGTATTCCGCGCGGGGGTTTTCTTCGGTCTTGAGTTCGTCAATGGCGTCCACCGGCAGGATTGTCCCAGCATCGCCGGCGTGCAGGGACGAATTCATCACGCTCTGGCCATCCCAGGGCGTGCTGGAAAAGACGCCATTCACTAAGTAGAGATTCTGGTGGGACCGCAGGCCGTTGGTGCTTTCCGAATACGAAGTGCCTCCCGGATAGATCATCACGCCCGGCGTGAGCTGCAGCAGGTTCTGGAAGTTCCGCCCATTCATGGGCAGGCTGTCAATGATATCGCTTTGCAATGTCCCGCCCAGTTCCGCGTTGGTGGTATCCACCATGGGCAGCGCCTCGGTGACGGTGATCGTCTGGGTTTGCTGGCCGGGTTGCAGCGTAAGATCCACCCGCAGTTCCTGGCTGGCCTCCAGCAGGATCCCCACGCGCTCGATGGTCTTGAACCCCATGGCCTCGGCGCGGATCGTGTAGGTGCTCGGAAGCAGGTTGGGACTGTTGTACTCACCGGATTGGTTCGTGGTCAGCGTTCGCGTCGTGCCTCGCTGCGTGTCGGTAACCGATACTGTGGCGCCGACCAGCACGCCCCCGCTTTGATCCGTGAGGGTCCCCAAAATTCGCCCCGCATTGCCTTGGGAAAACACTGGCAGGCAAATCAGAATGACGCCAATCGCCGCGCCCAGCAATTGCACAGCATGTTTTGCCCGAAGCCACATGGACGCCGTAAACATTGACGATCGCCAATTCATAAGGACTCCTCGCTGAAATTCACCCGCAAAGGAATTGAAAATGTGCAGGTACCGCTGCGGCCACTTTATTCACACGCACGCGAGCCGATGTCAAGGCGAAAATATCTTCACCCTGTTGGGCTCGCTCATGGGGCGATGCAATAGGGTGTCTGCTTCCACCATTCTCTAGTGCCAGTCCGGACAAATCATCCGCGCGCGGCAGCCGGCTCCGTTCGATCCATTGAAAATTCAGCAGGCGTGCGACATTGAAACACTCTGTCAAGTATGTTACGGTACGGCCAACATATCTCCGTCGATCGCCCAATGATTTCTGCGATCCTTTCGTTCGAGGAGGCATTCATGCAACGCAGATTTGCCGGTGTACTGGCGGCGGTTTTTGGGTTGCTCGCCGCGGCGGTTCCCGTATCCTCTCATCACTCGTTTGCGGCCGAGTTTGACGCCAATAAGTGCATGGATCTCACGGGCACGTTTACGAGTTTTGAATGGCAAAATCCGCACGGATATTTTCATCTGGATGTGAAAGATGCCAACGGCAACGTGAACACCTGGACTTTTGAAACTGTTTCTCTTTCCACTCTGAAAAGGAGCGGAACCGAGCGAAAGGATTTCTCCGACAACATCGGCAAAACGGTAACTGTGAGGGCCTGCCTCGCCAAGAATGGCGTCAAGAACCGGGCCGCTGCCGAAACCATCAAGCTGTCGGATGGCCAGGTCCACAGAATCGGACAAGACGTCGAAGGCAAATTCAGCGATAGCCCGAAGGAAGGATATTGAGCCCTTACACATCCGGCGTTTCGCCGGTGGGTAGTCGAATCCAACATCCATTCTCGAATGGCGCGAGTCTTGACCGGCCGGGACCTGCGACGAGAGCAATCCTATAAAATTATGAAAGACTCCAGAAGGGGAGAAGCTTAGATGAAACGACGCCTCGCCTACTACGGTGTCTATGCCGGAGTCGTCCTGTGCCTCTTGTCCCTGCCACTCCTACCCGCCGCAGCCCAGGAGGGGCAGCAAGGAAAAGCTTCAGAACCCGGCGCCGCGAAGTCCAAGCCCCAGTCAGCGCCCAAAGGCGGACCGGCGCCGCGCACAGCGGACGGGCATCCGGACCTCTCCGGGGTTTGGTTTCCGGGCACAGCCGGCGGTTTCACTTTCAACCCGGCCCTGAGAAAGCAATTCGATTCTAAAGTAACGCCCGAGGAGCCGCCGCCATTCCAACCTTGGGCGGCCGCAAAGATCAAGGCCATGACCGCAACCGATTATGAGTTGGGGCGGGCGTCGGTGAATTGCATGCCGCGGGGCGTTCCAGGGATGTTCCTGATTGATCCGTATCCGTTCCAACTGGTTCAAACGCCGGGTTTATTCATTCAGTTGGACGAACTGAACAATAATTGGCGCGTGGTCCATACGGATGGCCGCCCGCACAATCCCGAGCCGGACCCGGCATTCAACGGCGACGAAGTTGGCCACTGGGATGGAGATACATTGGTCATCGACGTGATCGGGATTGATGAGCGAACCTGGAACAACTTTACGGGTTGGTTTCACAGCGATCAGGAACATGTGATTGAGCGCATCACCCGGCCGTCCATGAACTATCTCGTCTACCAGGTGACCATCGAAGATCCTAAAGTTCTGTCCAAGCCGTGGACCGCTGCGCCTCGTGTCTGGACGCTCGGCCACGAAGATTTGCTGGAATACTTCTGCACCAACAACCAGGACGTGGACCAATACAAAGCGCTGAAATCGAAAGAATCTGACGGTGATGGAAAAAGCAATAATAAGTAGACGGGAGAAGATCGATGAGACGAAATCTCCGAAGTGTTTTGGCGGCTCCTTTCGGTTTGCTCTTGCTCGTGATTCCGGCGCTGGCTCACCACTCCGCCACAGCGGAATTTGATACCTCGAAAACGTTTACAGTGAAAGGCACGCTCACAAAACTCGAGTGGATCAATCCGCATGTGTACATGTATGCGGATGTGACCGACGAGAATGGCAAGGTGATCCCGTATTCCTTCGAGACCGGCCCTCCAGGCAACTTGCGCAGGGCCGGCGTCCTGCGGACCATGTTTAACGTTGGCGACGTGGTCACCATTGATGCTTCGGTGGCCAAGGATGGCACGAAACACCTCGGACTCTTGAAGGCTGTGCACTTTGCCGATGGCCACACCATTGTGTTTGGCAGCGCGGCCGACAGTGAAGGCAAAAACTACTGATTCCTCGACTCACTCTATCTCCTGCGCATCGTGGAAATTCATCTGACACACGCTGATTGGCAGGACGTCATCGAACGAGAGGGGTGCGAAATGAAATCCCGTGTTGTTGGCTCTGCCAAAATTGCAGGACTCGCCCTGACTGCTTTCTGTCTGATACCTGCGCTCGCCACCGCACAGTCAGCGCCCGCAGCCACCCAGGGCAAGAAAGTCCCCACAGGCTACGGCTTGGACAAGGATCAACCTTTCGCCGGAGCCGACCCGAACGGCACTGGCCTACCCTGGCGTGAACCCCCTCCCGAAGAAGTCGAAGCCGCCAGGAAAGGACCCACCCCGCACTTGGCCGATGGTCATCCCGATCTAACCGGATTCTGGGCGCCCGCCGGCTGGGGTTACGCCGTCAGCGCGGGAACGGACAGCGCCGACGGAAAGACGCACTACACCCAGCGCAGGCGGGAGGGCCCCGTTCAGCCGCCGGACAAAGTCGCCGAGTTGAAGCATCGCCTCGAGGGTTCCAACCTGCCTCCCTACAAGCCGGAAGTTATCGAGAGAGTAAAATATCTAGGCGAGCATCAGAGTCATGAGGACCCGGCGTTCAAGTGCGCCCCCAAGGGTTTCCCGCGCGTCGGTCCGCCCACCGAAATCGTTCAGGTCCCCAATGAAATCGTCTTCCTCTACGACACCGTCAACTCTTCGGAGCAAAACGCCTTTCGCGTGATCTCCACCGATGGCCGGGAGCACGACCCGTCTCTCAATCCTTCCTTTTACGGCGACTCGATTGGCCACTGGGAAGGAAACACCATGGTCATTGACGTGACCAATTTCGTGGATGACACCTGGCTCAGCCAGAATGGCACGATTCACAGCGACGCCATGCATGTGGTCGAAAAGCTGACCCGCGAAGGTTTCATGATTGACTGGCAAATCTCAATTGAGGACTCCAAGATGTTCACTCGCCCGTGGGTCATCGAGCGCCACTTGATTCATGGCCTGAAAGGCGGCCACGCTCTGGAGGAAGCCCCCTGCGTGGATCACGACTACGGACACTTGGTAAACGACGACCGTAACTAGCAGCGAAGAGATTTTTGTTCTTAATGTTTTTTCTCAATGAGGGCGAATCCCCGCGACCTTCAGCCTGATTCTCCACAGGGACTTTGGGCTCACCACGTAAAGAGTCTTGCTGTCCTGATCGCCGAATGCCAGATTTGAGAACCGCATTCCTTCGGGTGCGGGAATCAGCCCCAGGCGCTTGCCGGCGGGAGATACGACCCACACGCCGCCCATCCCCGTTGAATAAAGATTCCCCAGAACGTCAATCTTCATGCCGTCGGGTCCACCCGGCCCCTTTTCGCCGGTGAAATCAGCGAAGAGCCGCCGATTTTTGATTGTGCCATCAGGTTGGACGTCGTAAGCAAAGATTTGTCTCTGATTCGGTCCCGGCCCTCCATTATTTACGTAGAGAATTTTTTCGTCGGGGGAAAACGCGATGCCGTTCGGCGGAAAATTCCCCGGGTCCTTGTCCAAAAGTTGCAGGCTGCCATTTCGTACGGAGAACACACCATGGTAAGGCAGCTCTTTCGCGGGATCATCTTCGCGCTTCGGCAGGCACCCGGCCATGCCATCCGTGAAGTAAACCGCGCCATCGGATTTGACGACAATATCGTTTGGGCAAGTGAGCCGTTTCCCTTCAAAGTGGTCCGCCAGCGTGGTGCGCATGCCATCCTTTTCCACGCGCTCGACGGCCCGGTCGCCATTGGCGTCCAGAACGAGCCTGCCCTCTCGATCGAGCGTCAGGCCGTTAGACCCGTAAAGACGCGCGCCGCTCGCATCCACGCTCCCTGTGCGCGTAGCATCCGCATAGCCGGAGTGGTCCAAAAACACGGATAGCTTGCCATCCGTCGAACAAGGGTATTTGAAACAGTCGGGCGTCCACTGAAAGATGCGATTTCCTCCGACGTCGCTGAACAAGAGATAACCGGTCTCACCGTGTTGAATCCACAGTGGCCCCTCGCCGCCCTCAAACGTGCCCTCGCCTTTGAGCAATTCCAACTTGGCGTCCACCGGAAAAATCTCGTCGGCGCTCGGATCGAGCCTGACGACGCCGCTTGGCGCCGGAGATTGCGCGCGGGCAGGGAACCAGCCAATCGCAATCCCTAAAGATAGACACAGCAGGTACATTAAATTTCTTTTCATAACTATTCGTTCCTCGGCCGGATGGTATACCAGGGGAGAGGCCGCATCAAAAGTAAAAAACTCACCGAAGCAGATCGTCCTGCATTGCATTTTACTAGGCCGCCTGCGAATCCGATTTTACTCGGCGCCTTTTTCCGCAGACGAATAGTTGTGCTTGTAACGGCAGGGAAGGGTAAGTATGATCTGCGAATTGTTCAGTCCCTTGAGACGCAAGAAATTGTTTCTGTGATTCTTCACCGAATTCACAGATGAAAGAGGGCCTGCCATGAGCATCCACGATTTGGACGGTAGAACCGGTCGCCTGGATCCCGGCGCGCTATCGAGGCGGGAACTTCTCTACGGAATGGCCGCGCTGGGCGCCTCCACTGTCCTGCCGGCATTCGGCTCCGCGGCGCAGACGGGTTCCGCCGCCGCCCCGCGTCCATTTCGCATTGACACGCACCACCACTTTACCGTGCCCAAATTGCTCGCGGAAAGCGCCGCCAAAGGGGTCACCCAGGCCGGCCTGCAGGATTGGACGCCGCAAAAATCGCTCGATCAAATGGATAAAGGCAGCGTGGCCACGTCCATGATATCCATCAGCGACCCGGGTGTTTGGTTTGGCGATAACGCCGCCGCGCGCGCCCTGGCCCGAGAGTGCAACGATTATGCGGCACAATTAATTAAGGATTATCCCGGCCGCTTCGGCCTGTTCGCTACGTTGCCGCTCCCTGATGTTGACGGCTCCCTTCTCGAACTCGAATACGCCCTGGATAAACTTAAGGCTGACGGCGCGTGCGTGCTCTCCAGCTACGGTGGCAATTACCTCGGCAACCCCAAGTTCGCTCCTTTGATGGAGGAACTGAACCGGCGAAAAACAGTCGTGTTCTGCCATCCGTATTGCGCCGCCTGCGGCACGCAGACCGTTCTATCGGACGGACAGAATCGCGGGATTGAATTCGTTTTCGACACCACGCGAACGATTGTGAGCTTGCTGTCCACCGCCACCGTCACGCGCTGCCCGGACATTCGCTTCATCTGGTCTCACGGCGGCGGAACGGTGCCGTACATCACCAGTCGCCTCAACGGAGTCGCGCCAAAACTTCCAAATGGGGTGATCAGCGAATTGCAGAAATTTTACTACGACACCGCGCAGGCCTTTAATCCCTACACGCTTCCATCCTTCAAGAAGCTTGTTCCGGCCTCGCACATTTTGTTCGGCACCGATTTTCCGCTCGGCGGCGGCTCGGGCTTGGCTGTCAGTAAAGGTTTGATGGACAACGGAGGATTCAGCGAAAGCGAGTTGCGCGGCATCGATCGCGACAACGCGCTGGAATTACTCCCGCGGCTGAAAGCTTAGACCTTCCCGTCTCATTTCACGGGCACAAATTTCTGAATTCGTTTGCCGTCTTCCACCTCGCCCGTGTACACGTTTCCCTTGGAGTCCATGGCGATCGAATCGATCCAATGCAGTTGTCCCGCATACCGCCCGTTACCCCCAAATGAACCGGCCAGCGCGCCGTCTTCCCGATTGAGGATCCAGACCATATTGTTCGTCCCGTCCGCAACCAGGATGTATTTCTGCTGCGGGTCCGTGGAAAGGGTCAGATTGTAGATCGTCCCGCACGGAGGATCAGTCATGCTCCAGATGCCTCCGCAGCGCGGGCCGCGTGATTGCGTCGATGGGTGAATCCAGAATTCTTTCACGTACTTCCCCTGCTTGGTGAACACCTGGATTCTGTCGCTGCCGCGTTCGCAGACGTAGACGAATCCGTCCTTCGAGGGATGGGCGCAATGAAGTGCGGGCGCGAACATCTTCTGGTCCGGCGGCGGTCCGGACGGATCATAAGGCGGCGTCGGGTCGTTATCTATTTCGCTAAGCGGAGTTCCTTTGCCTCCCCAGCCTCGCTTGAACGCGCCTGTGTCCATGTCATACACCAGGACGCGTTTGTTCAGGAATCCATCGGGAATGTAGATCTCGCGCGCAACTTCGTCGAACTCGAACGCCGCGATCCCCGGCGGAAAAATTTCCGTCTGCTGGTTATTTTGTTTCACTTCTGAGGCCGGCACCTTTGGTCCGCGATGGCCAAAATCCCAAAGGAATTTTCCGTCCTTTGTGAATTTAATGATGCTGTCGCCCGGCGTCGTTCCGGAGATCCACACATTTTCATCCCTGTCTACGCCGATGGTCTGCAATCGTCCCGGCCAGCCCGGAACGTAATCCTTGCCTCCCCAGGCCCTGAGCACGCTGCCATCCGTATCGAATTCCACGATTTCGGGCCCGAGGATGCAGCATTCGGTGCGCGGCGGGGAAGTGGCTGCGCCGAGCTCGTCCGGCCTCGCGTCTGACGCGCGATTGATCACCCAGACGTGGTCTTCCTTATCCACGTAGATATCGACGATCTGCTGCATGCTCCATTTGTTCGGCAGCCGCTTTGGCCAGAAGGGGTCAACTTTATACTGAGGAGCATTTTGCGCGCGCGCCGCCGGGATTGCGGCTAAAACTCCAAAAGAGAAGGTCGCAATTGCCACAGCGCAGGTCCTGGACCAACGTGATCTTTTCAAAGTCTATTCCTTTCCTTCTCCGCAGAACTCTCCGTGTTCTCTGTGGCCTTTCTCCGCGTCCTCTGTGTTAAATTCCGAAAAAGCGCAACACAGAGGTCACAAAGTATCACAGAGAAACACAGAGCAGCTTCTACTCGTGGGGATGCAGCCGCGCTTTCCCGTCCCCGTTTTTCAGAATAAATTTTTGCGCGCGCTTCCCGGTATCCACTTCGCCGGTGTAGATGTTTCCCTTGGAGTCCATGGCGATCGCATCGATCCAATGGAACTGACCCGCCATGCGCCCGTTGTCGCCGATCGAGCCTGCAAGAGTTCCGTCTTTGCGGTCGTGAATCCAGATCTTGTCGTTCGTGCCGTCCGCAATCAGCAGGTACTTCTGCTCCACGTCATGCGAAAAAGTGAGATTGTAGATCGTCCCGCACATGCCGAATAGCGTGCTTCCGGGACCGCCGCACTCGGGACCGCGAGCCGGCGTCGAGGGATGCACGAAAAAACTGGAGACGAATTTTCCTTCCTTGGTAAATACCTGGACTCGGTCGTCTCCACGCTCGCAAATATAAACGAGCCCGTCATTCGCAATGTGCACGCAGTGCAGCGCGGGCGCAAACTGCTTTTGATCCGGAGGCGGGCCCGATTTCCAGTCGTAAGGCGGAGTAGGATCGTTGTCGATCTCGCTCAAAGGTATGCCGTGGCCCCCCCAGCCGCGCTTGAAAACGCCGGTGTTCATGTCGTACACCAGGACGCGTTTCTGATCCACGATGTAAAGTTCGTGAGCGTCTTCATCCAAATCGAAGAAAAAAATCCCTCCTGGAAAAATATCGGTGGCCTGGTTGTTCTGCTTCAAAGGTTGTGGCTTCTCCCCCTGCGGAGTTCTTGGCCCACGATGACCAAAATCCCAGAGCAGCTTTCCATCGCTCGTAAATTTTTGGATGCTGTCCCCCCGGGCGCTTCCTCCCAGCCAGACGTTTCCCTCTCGATCCACGAGGATCGCGTGCTCGGCGCCGGCCCCTGGCTTTTCGATTCCCTCGGCCGGCCAGCCGGGCACATAACCCGGACCGCCCCAGCCCTTGATCAGGTTGCCCGCGGTATCGAATTCCAATACTGCCGGCGCGGCAACGCAGCAATCCGTGCGCGGCGGCGTTGTGGCTGCCCCCGTCTCGTCAGGATTGATGTCCCGCGGACGGTTGTACACCCAGATGTGGTCGTCCTTATCCGTAACCATCACCGGAACTCCCTGCATCAGCCAATGGTTCGGCAACGGCTTGGGCCAGTAAGGATCGACTTCATAGACCGGCGGCTTTTGCGCCCGCGCCGCTGGAACAACCGCGAGAATCAGAAACCAGAAAAGTCGGATCGCTACAGCGGACGCATCGTTCCATCCCTTGTGAATCGGCATGAAATGTTCCTCCACCTACTGTGTACTCACAACCTGGCAGGCAACTGCGCGGAGTCTAGTTGACGACACGACAAGCTGTCAATGCGCTTCACTCTTCCTGAAGTTTTGCGGAAGACTTTCGATTTTCATTTGTGTGCAATCGGAAAGAAACTTCCTCTCGCTATCCGCCAATCCACAGCCAAGGTGAAATGAGAAATTTTAGAAATAGCTTGACATCAACTTAATGAGGAGGTAAAAGCTGCCCCAGTTGTGAATCCCACGGTCGGCCCTTCTTTTCGGTCCAGTTATAAACAATGAAACCGGCGCTTCGCTATTTCAGCGGTAAGCCGGCCTTGTGAAGGTGTTAGGTTGGGTTCGGCTCGTTCGATCCCGTCGGGCTTCGGATCGGTCCGCATTGTTCCGGGCACGGTCCAGATACAATTGTGCCCACTTTCATTTCCACCGAGCAGCGGATTCCCCAATCAATCAACTCACAAGCAAAGAGACTTTTGCCACACGACGGGATCTAGGCCGAACAATTCACAGCGTCTAGGGTCTTTTGGGCTGTGTAGAGATTGTTGAAGTGCTTTGACACCAACGGATAAGGAGTACCACGATGAATGCTAAGACTGCTAGCCTCTTGTTTTTCGCATGTATTGTCGGGCTTGGTCTGGTGGCGTCCCTCCCGCTGCACGCGCAGGTGACCGGAGCGACCGTTTCCGGCACTATCACAGACGCTACCGGCGGCGCGATCGCCGGCGCGGAGATCTCCGTCAGGAACATTGACACTGGCATCATCCGCAACACCTCGGCTGATTCCGCCGGCTTTTACTCGGTCCCCAACCTCAATCCGGGACCTTATGAGGTTAAGGTTTCGGCGAAAGGTTTCAACACCGCCGTCCAATCGAACCTTACACTCACCGTGGGCGCTCAACAACAGCTCAATATCCCGATGAAGGTTGGGGAAACGTCTTCGACCGTCCAGGTGACGGAGGCCGCGCCGCAGATTGAGCTCACTTCGTCCGCGCTTAGCGGACAGATCCAATCTCAGGAGGTTCGCGAGTTGCCCCTGAACGGCCGCGACTGGACGTCGCTGGCCACCCTTTCCCCCGGCGTCAACGCGCTCGAAACCCAGCAGCCCTTCGACGCCGGGAATCTCCGCGGGAATCGTGGCTTTGGCGCGCAACTGACCATCTCCGGCGGACGGCCCACGCAAAACAACTACAGGCTCGACGGGCTCAGCATCAACGATTACGGCAACGCTGGCCCGGGCAGCGTGATCGGGGGCAACCTAGGGGTGGATGCCATTGCGGAGTTCGAGGTGATTACCGGCAACTACTCGGCCGAGTATGGGAAAACCTCCGGCGGGATTGTCAACGCCATCAGCAAGTCCGGCACGAACGCGTTCCATGGCGATGCCTACGAGTTCTTCCGCAACGCCAGGCTGGACGCGAACGACTTCTTCTCGAATCTCGCTAAGCAGCCGAAACCGGCTTATAGGCGCAACCAGTTTGGCGCCTCGGCCGGGGGCCCGATCCGCAAGGGTCGAACTTTCATCTTCGGCGACTTCGAAGGGATACGCCAGGCGCAGGGATCCCCCAGCGGGAATGCAAACGTTCCATCTGACGATGCACGGAACGGAATCATCGCGGGCCAGGCTGGGTTGGGCTTTGCAGCTGGAACAACCTGCTCGAATTCGTGGAATAAGTCCGCGACACCCGATGGACACTACCTGTCTCCCCTGGCATCCGTTTGCGTGAATGATGCCGCGGCAAAGTTCCTGGCAATCTATCCTCACGCCAACGGGCCGGTTTCCGGGGACGTTGGTAACTTCCTCTTCGCGCCGGTCCGCGTGGTGCACGAAAATTACGTCACCACGCGGGTGGATCACAAGATCAGCGATAAGGATAGCCTGTTCGCGACCTATATGTATGACGACTCGCCCTTCAGTACGCCAGACGGCTTTGATACCACGGCGATCATAAATCAGGTAACGCGCCACATCGCCGCCCTGGAATGGACCCACACTTTTACCCCGGCCCTGCTCAACACCGCACGGGTGGGTTACAACCGGAACGCCGTCATTAACTACAAAACGGTTGGGGCGATTAATCCCGCTGCTGCGGACCCTTCCCTGAGCATGATGCCGGGATATGATATACCCGCCTTCATCACGACCGGCACGGCGCGGACCAGCCCGGGCTTGCCCGGCGCATTTACCCTCTTCAATTGGAATTCCATTCAGTTTTACGACGACGCCTTTTGGACCCGCGGAACGCATTCTCTGAAGTTCGGCTTCGCCGTGGAGAATATGCGTTACAATCCCTATAATTTGTATCTCCCCAACGCACTAATGCGCTTCAACGGTAGTGCCACCGGGGAAGGCTTGACGGATTTCCTCACCAACCAGCCCCACTCGATAGAGGGAGGGCTACCGGTTGGAGTTAGCCCGCGGAACTACCGGCAGACTCTCTTCGGCGGATATATCCAGGATGACTGGCGCTTCCGCCGCAACCTCACGCTGAACTTGGGGCTGCGCTATGAAATGCTCACGGTGGCGACGGAGCGGGACGGCAAGCTCTCCAGCCTCCGCAACCTCACCGACCCTTTACCCTATTGCGGGACGTCGGCTCCCTCTCCTACTAACGTCGTATTCGGACAGCCGGGTTGCGCTGGCGTTGCCCCTTACTACTCGAACCCCACCACCCGTAATTTCGAGCCGCGAGTCGGTTTTGCCTGGGATCCGCGCGGCGATGGGAAGATGTCCGTTCGCGGGGGCTTCGCCATCTTTGATGTGCTGCCGCTGCCGGGAAACTGGTTCAGTCAGAACTGGGAGCCGTTTTTCCTGACGGGCAAGGTCTCCAATTCGGCGGCTACGCCGCTCGCCGGGACGCTCGGTATTCTGCCCGGCACCATCACCAATCCAGCCCCAGGGAGTGCATACTCGTTGTTCTTCAAACAAATGGCAGGCTCGTCATGCCCTCTGACGACTTGCGCGCTCAGTGGTTCGTATGTCGACCCTAATCCCAAGCGAAATTACGTCGAGCAGTGGAATATCAATTTCCAGCGCCAAATCACACCCAGCCTGACGGCAACGGTGGGTTATGTGGGGTCACATGGCGTCCATATGCTCATACGGGGCGATGATTTCGATATGGTCCTCCCGACGCTGACCTCCGCGGGATACCTCTGGCCTGCCGCCGCCAACCCCAATTTCCCCACCGGCCAGCAGGACTTGAGGATCAACCCGAACTTCGGGCTTATCCGGGGAATAAAGTGGAATACCGGCTCCACATATAAGGCGTTTCAGTTTAGCGTCCAGAAGATGTTGAGCCACGGCTTCCAAATCGGAGGTTCTTACACCTACAGCAAATCAATGGACGATGACTCCGCGACCACCCTTGGCGATGCCTTTTCGAATTCCATCACGACCTGGTTCTGGTTCGCGCCTCAAATCAGCCGCGCCGTTTCGGACTACAACTTCACCCACACCGCCATCATCAACGCCATGTGGCAGGTGCCGGGTCCCCGCGAAGGGGTAGGGCATGCTGTGCTGGGCGGATGGGAAGTGGGCGGTATCTTCAAGAGAAATAGCGGGGTTCCGACGACTCCTCTCATCGCTGGGGACCCCATGGGGGTGGAAAATAACGGCTCAGACACATTCGGCATTCCGGATCGCATTCCAGGATGCGATCCCATCAACCACAATTACAAGAGCACTCCGGGCCTTATTTATATCAATGTTAGTTGCTTCCATGTGCCCATGGCGCCTGCGGATCCGGCGATCGCATCGCAGTGCGTGCCTTTCACTAAGGTTCCGGGCAGTTGCTCGAATCTCCTGGGTAACGCCGGCCGTAATAGCATTGTGGGACCGCCGCTGACCAACTTCGATTTCTCCATGCACAAGAACATCCCAGTGAAGAAGATTTCGGAGAGCGCCAGCGTGCAGTTTCGGGCGGAGTTTTTCAACGTCTTGAATCACGCCAACTTTGGGCCGCCCTTGCCCTTTACTGGCGCTACTAACGCCCAAATATTCAACGCGAACGGGACGCCGGCCGGCGCGCCAGCTGGTGGGTTGCAGCAACCGTTGGTGACGCTGCCGAGGGACATTCAGTTTGCGCTGAAGCTGATCTGGTAAGAACGGAATAAGAATAGAAGATGTCACAGCGGGGGAACGCCGTTCGGTTGCGTCCCCGCGAGACCACGAGTTCGCGTAACCCACAGGATGGCCGCATCCTGTCGGGACGGTAGCGGATGTGTGCCTAAAGCATTCTTACACTGAAGCGGACCACCCCCTCAACCATACTCCCTTTACCAGCGATCCTTGGACACAAGGTGGAACAAGGTGGAACAGGGAATTGACAAATTGCAAGAAGCGATGAGACGATGGCGCCGATGGTGACCCAATGAAAACAAAAATACTCGCATTGATTCTGGGCATTGTAGCTGCTCTGATCGTTTCGGGAACTACGTTCGCTCACCACGGGACGGCGGCGTACGATACCAAGAACATCGTCACGGTCAAGGGCACGATGACGGACTTCCGCTTCATCAATCCGCACGTGCAACTTTTTTTTGACGTGAAGAACGACAAGGGCGAAATCGAAAATTGGCAGGCCGAACTGACCGCCCCGAACAAGCTGGCCAGGGCCGGCTGGGACAAGCACACGCTGAAGCCCGGAGACTCCATCACGGCCAGCGGCTATGTTTCCAAGGGCGACGCGCATACCATGTGGATCAACAAGCTCATCGGACCAGACGGAGAGGCGCTCCACCTCTTCGAGGAATAACCGCTTCCGGCCTCTGAAAAACAGGGTGCCCGGTTCAGCGACGAAGGGGAGGGTCAAGTGCGCATTGGCTTGAGCAATTCGATGCTCGGATTATTCGCGGCCCTGTCCCTCACGGGCGCTCTATACGCGCAAACGCCGGCTCAACCGGGGAATCCACCCAACGCCCCGGCTAAGGCTGCGTCAGCCCCTGCACCCGTGCACGATCTGACCGGCGTCTGGATGATGCGCAATCCGCCCGGGTCAAATCGCGGTTTTACCAACTACACTTTTACGAAAGATCCACCGGAGTTAACGCCCTGGGCAGAGGCCAAGTTCAAAGAAGCCAAAGCTTCCAATGGGGGCCAGTTCACTCTTAAGACGACGAACGATCCGGTGCTCACCAGATGCGATCCTCCCGGCGTTCCGCGCGTTTATTTTCACCCCTATCCCTTTGAGTTCGTGCACACTCCCAAATACACTCTCATGCTCTATGAATACGATCACACCGTGCGCCGCATTTATACCGACGGCCGCCCCATTCCAAAAGATCCGGACCCGCTTTGGATGGGAACTTCCGTCGGACATTGGGACGGAGACACCACATTCGTTGTGGATACGGTCGGATTCAATGACAAGACCTGGCTGGACCGCCTGGGCCATCCGCACAGCGATCAGCTGCACGTCACTGAGCGCTTCCGGCGCGTGGACAAAGATCATTTGGAACTCGACATCACCATGGAAGACCCCAAGGCGCTGGCCAAGCCCTGGACCACTACGTTCTATTACCAGCTGCGCCCAAACTGGGAGCTGGGCGAAATCTCTTGCTCGGGAGACTACCTGGACTTCAGCAATTTCGAGAAGTGAGTTCAGGCCAGAAAATTGAGCCTGCGCATTTGCCTGACCGAAACTTAATGACTCCTGCATTAAACATTTCCTACATCCAGAGAGAAGTTTGCTATACCACGAGGAGCGAGGGACTAAATCCATGAGCGGAAAAAACCGTCGTCACGCCCAGAGCCAAAATCCGAATATGAATTTGAGCCGCCGGTCGCTGATGAAGTCCTCCTTGCTGGGCGGCGGCGCGGCGGCCGTCAGCGCCCTTTTTGGCGGCTTGATCCCAACCGCTGCCCTCGCCCTCGACGATTCGTCAAAATACATAGGACCCGTCGTGGAAACGGCATCGGGAAAAGTTCGTGGCGTCATTCAGGCCGGGACCCACACCTTCAGAGGAATTCCTTACGGCGCCTCGACTGCCGGCAGCAATCGTTTCATGCCGCCGCGCAAGCCGGAGCCGTGGGCCGCAGTGCGCGACGCTTTCGAGAACGGGCCAACCGCGCCACAACTCAGTATCTCAGTCAACTCGCTCATATTGAATCATAGTCTGCCGGCAGTGCAGGGAGAAGATTGCCTGGTCATCAATGTTTTCACGCCAAGCGTAAATGATACTCGTAAGCGGCCCGTCATGGTTTGGCTGCACGGCGGCGGCTTTGCCGGAGGCGCGGGCTCGGCGCACGCTTTTGACGGCAACTTCCTCGCGCGCTCCGGGGACGTGGTCGTAGTTTCCGTGAATCACCGTCTCAATATTTTCGGACATCTGTACCTGGCGGATGTGGGCGGCGAAAAGTACGCCGATTCGGGCAATGTGGGCCTGCTGGACATCGTCGCAGTTCTTGAATGGATACGTGACAATGTAGTTCATTTCGGCGGCAATCCCGGCAATGTCACCTTGTTCGGCCAGTCCGGCGGCGGCCTGAAGATCAGCACCTTGCTGGCCATGCCTCCCGCCAAAGGCCTGTTCCACAAAGCCATCATCGAAAGCGGATCCCTCTTGAATGGCATCCATCGCGAAGACGCCAATAAAACCACACAGCGAATCCTCGCCAAGCTGAATCTGCAGTCCAATCAAGTTGACGAACTGCAAAAGCTCCCTGTGGATCGTCTGCTCTCGGCCATCGATAATCGCGGATCGGCGCCTGGAACCGCTCCCCTCAACCTCGCACCCGTCGTAGATGGCCGCGCCCTTCCCAGCGATCCCTTCGACCCCGCGGCACCGGAAATCTCCGCCGGCATCCCGCTGATCATCGGGACGGTCAATACCGAAGGCACGTTCTTTACCCCGCCGGACTCTCCACTTTTTTCGCTCGATGAAGCAGGAATGCGGACGCGCCTGACGCAGCGATTCGGGGATTCCACGGACAAACTGATCGACTTATATCGAAAAGAGACGCCCAATGCCACGCCCAGCCAAATCTACTTCACGATCTCCGCATTCCCCACCGCGGCAATCACACAGGCCGAGCGCAAGGTCGCCCAGGGCAAAGCCCCGGTCTTCATGTACCTGTTCACCTGGGAGACGCCCGTGGAAGGCGGCAAGCGGCATTCGCCGCACACGGTCGAGCTTCCCTTTGTGTTCAACAATGTTCTGGAACAGCCCGAGGAGGTCGGCAACGGTCCTGACTTGCAGCCTTTGGCGGAGAAAGTGAGTGGTGCGTGGACCGCATTTGCGCGCACCGGCAACCCCAGCGCCGCCGGCGCGCCCAAATGGCTCCCGTACACCGCGAACGAACGAGCCACCATGATCATCAACAACGAATGGAAGCTCGTGAACGACCCGCGCCATGACGTCAGACTAATCCTGAATAGTCTGGCAACCTCGGCAGTGGCCGCCCTCCAGCCGCTGTTTCGCAGATGATCCTGGCCAGGTTTTAGACCAGTTTCGAGTCCCGAGAGCGAGCGGCGCGGGGTTGGCGCAAGCTCTTTCGCGCCGGCAAAATCATGAATAGTGACACTTCACAAATTGTTGACATTTTTGCCTCTGATTCCGTGCTTTTTCCCTTGACACGATGAGAGTTATCGTCTTAGTCTCCTCGCACAAGTGGGTGTAGCTGCGGTTCCATCTTTCAGAATAAATGAGAAACAAGGGCAATTCGAGAACCTTGAACCTGGGTTCAGCGAGAGTGTGCGTCTAGCTGAGTTCCCGCAGATGTGCAGCCTGCGATGGTGGGGTGACGTTGGGTGAGTTGGTCTGAGGAGGCCACATGGGACCATACCGAAAAGGTTTGTGCCTGAGTATCGTTTCAATCGCAGTTCTGATTTTGCTGGCAATTCCAGCCGTCGCACAAATGCCAACGGCGACCATCCTGGGTGTTGCCAAGGACGCATCCGGCGGCGTGTTGCCGAATGCCACGGTAACGATCACGAATGTTGATACTGGCGCGGTGCGCACCGTGAAGACTGGTGATGACGGCGAATTTCGTGCGCCGGAACTGCCTGTGGGCCGCTATGAAGTAAAAGCCGAGCACCCCGGCTTCAAGACGGTGAATCGAAAAGGCATCACTCTCGAAGTGACTCAGCAAGCGGTGATCAACCTGGATTTCGAGGTGGGATCCACGGATCAGCAGGTCATCGTCACTGAGGAAGCGCCGATGGTGAATACCCAGGACGCCACTCTCGGCGGCACCGTCAACGAGACGAAGATGGCCGAACTGCCCCTGAATGGCCGGAATTATATTGACCTGGCTCTATACCAGCCGGGCGTCAACCAGGACAAGAATCAAAGTAACCAGCAGGGCACCAGCTTTAGCGTGAACGGGGCTCCCGTGCGCTCCAATAATTTTACGTTGGACGGGGCCGTCCTGCAGACCATGTTGGGCCGCAGCCCTGTGGCCGGCGAATCCGGCAATGCCCTGGGTATGGATGGCGTCAAAGAGTTTAAGATCGTGGCCGGCACTTTCCAGGCTGAGTATGGACTAGCCATGGGCAGCCAGATGGTGGCCGTCAGCAAAGGCGGAACCAACCAATTCCACGGTGACGTATTTGAATATCTTCGAAACAACGCGCTCGATGCGAATGACGTCTTCCAGAGGGATGCGGGAAGCCCGATCGCACCGCTTCGAAAGAACCAATTCGGAGCAGCATTTGGCGGCCCGATCAAGAAAGACAAGACGTTCTTCTACGCCGTCTATGAAGGAATTCGCCAAATTAAGGGAGTTCCCATCAATAACAATGTGCCTTCACCGGGATGTCATCCCCTGGGTGCAAGCGCAGCCAATAATTTTGGCGCGGGCGCAGTAATCACAATCGCGCAATGTCCGGACCTTAAATTTGATCTAGACGCTAACAGCCAGCCCATCACGCAAGTGACGCTTAGTCCCTTCACCGCTCCTTTCCTGGCGCTCGCACCCCTGCCCAACTCCCCAGCCCCGGTGGACTCAAGCGGAAATATCACTGGACCGCCCCAACAAGTCGGCAGCGACCATGACACTCTCGGAGAGAATTACGGGCAGATGCGTTTCGACCATACTTTCTCCGCCTCAGACGCTTTCTTTGCCAGGTATACTATTGACAATGCATTTCAAAATCAGACGCAGCAGGACTACACCTTCTTTCGTTTCACCGTGCCCGCACGAAATCAGTGGATTACGCTGGCTGAGAATCACATCTTCTCGCCAACGGTATTCAATGCCGTGCGAATTTCCTTCAGCCGCACCAACTCCAGCATCAACTTGGCTAACGTTGGCCTCCCTAACAACGGCTTGGGTCCGAGCCTCGTGCCCGGTTTTTCCACCGGCGTGGTCGACATGAGTGGGGGCGGAGGAAACGGCTATGCCGAGTTCGGTTCCGCCAACGCGGCGCCGACGACGTTTAACAAACAGAACATCTATACTCTGAGCGACGACATAAATTGGATCCGTGGGAAACACGCGTTTAAGTTTGGCGTACTGCTCAACCGTTACAACGAAGCAAGTCAGGCTACCAACTCCTTTAATGGGCAACTCCAATACAATCAATTGTCTGACTTCCTGCAGGACATACCCAACGTAGTGGAGTTTGCGCCCACCTTTGCCACGGAAAACCGGGATTTCATCTTCAATACCTTTGGCTTCTACGGCCAGGATGACTGGCGGGTAACACAGCGGCTGACCGTAAACCTAGGCTTGCGGTATGAATTCATGAATACTCCACACGAGCTGAGCGGGAGGCAATCCAGGATCATAAACGACGCCACCGACCCATTTACACTTGGTCCCGTAATCCAGAACAACACTTTGCGCGACTTTAGCCCGCGCATCGGGCTGGCCTATGACCTGTTTGGAAACGGAAAAACGGCCATCCGTGGCGGCGCCGGAATCTATTACGATATGGGGAACATCGGAACAGCCCTCGGACAAACAGCGAATGGCTCTCTGCCATATGCGGGATTGGTCGATATCCTGCCGAATTGCACGTCGAACGCTTCCCCCTGCACGACAACGGATTGGGAACACCAATTGGGGACATGCTACACGCTCCCAGAGGCGGGGGACCCGGGCTGCGTTGGCGGGAACAACACGGGGTTTCCATTGCCCGTCCCCGACGCAGTGCGGAACGCCTACCAACCAAAAGTTCTTGGTGTCTTTACGCCTACCTACCTCGACTACAATTGGAAGAGCCCCTATATGATCCAGTACAACGCCAGCGTCCAGCAGCAATTGCCTTGGAACATGGCCCTCGGGGTGGCCTACGTGGGCAACCACGGAGTTCACCTGCCCATGGTACGGGACGGAAATCCAGTACCCCCCACATCTTTTGGTCCTTGCGGCGATCCCGCCAGTGTGTGCGTCAACGGCAAGGTACCGTTCTGGGATCCTACTGCTCCGAACTACCTCAACATCAACCCGAACTTCGGCAGCGACATCAACGTCGCCACGGCCGCATCTTCTCGTTACAACGCTTTACAAGTAGACTTTGAAAAACGGACCAGCCATGGGCTCGAATTTCAAGTCGCCTACACGCGTAGCCTCTTGACAGATGAAACGCAGGGCCAGTCCAACATTCAAGATTGCATCGTCTCTGGTGGCCTGCTGGGCGTTTATCCACTGAACCCGATAGTAGACAAGGGCCCGGCCTGCTTTAATATTACGAACAACTGGGAAATTAACACTCTGTATCACCTCCCGAATTTGAAAAAGGACAACGGTTTTCTGGCTAAAGTGATGAACGGCTGGTTCATGAGCAGCATCATAAGCATCCAGAGCGGCCAACCATTCTCACCGATTACCGGTAACAATCGCTCATTTTCCGGCGTCGCACAGTCCCAACAAGGTGACCGGGTCAATATAAACACCGCTGCTTTGCTTGCGGCCTACCCTTGCACCTCGCAGCCTGGCCAACCGCCTGCCGGAATAAATCCATGCGCCTATCAACCGGTCGTCTACGATCCCAATACGGTCATCACCGGCAATCCCAATCAATGGTTCAATCCGCACATGTTCTCGATCTCGCCACAATGTCTAGGCCCAGGTCTGACAAATTGTTCGCCGAACATCGGCCAGTTGGGCACTGCCGGTCGCAATATCCTGAACGGGCCGCCGGAGAGGGATTGGGATTTTTCACTGGTCAAGGACACCAAGCTTGGGTTCTTGGGAGAAGCTGGGATGCTGGAGTTCCGCGCAGAATTCTTCAACATCCTGAACCATGCCAACTTCAGCGGCGATCACCTGAGCACCACTGTATTCGATGGTGCCCAAGGTGACATTACCCCGTTCTCAGAGCCCATAAGCCCGAGTGCAGGCCAGGTCACAAGACAGCTAGCAGATAACCAACGCCAAATCCAGCTTGCGCTCAGAATTGAATTCTGAGGTTTGCGGAATTGCGGGGGTCTTCGCGGGAGGAACACGCGAGGACCCTGCGCAAGTCGCCATTTCAGAATGTCGTGTCGCCAGTGGACGTGCGTTCCATCGTGGCTCGCTGTAGAACCTTCAGGACCCGGGGCGAATGATTTTCCTTCTTGCTGTGTTTCTCCCACTTCTTCTCACACCGGCCCTCAGGCGATGGTTCACTGGGCGCTTCACCCTTGCCTACAGCAAGGCCGCATGATCGTGTGCTATAAATGGCCGCACAACAAGGAAGAAAGCCCCAAATAGGAGATGAGCTTGGCTCCGCCCTTATTCTTGCAAACGATCGAGGACACCGGCCTGAGCACCTGGCTGCGCGAATCGGAGTCGCCGTTTGCGTTCTATTTCATTCTTCTGTTCCATACCTTTGGCCTGGCGCTCTTAGTTGGCGCGAACATGATCGTCGATTTGCGTCTCCTGGGTTTTGCGCGCGGCATACCGCTCGCGCCGCTCAAGCGCTTGTTCGTCATCATGTGGACCGGTTTCGCCATCAATGCGGTCACCGGAATATTGCTGGTCATCGCCTATCCGACAAAGTCGCTTACGAATATTGACTTTTACATTAAGCTGGCGCTCATCGGTTTCGCCGTGTGGGTCATGCAGCGGCTGCAGAGCCAAGTGTTTGGTGAAGCGAGCCTAAGCAAAGAAGCCATGACGGCAAGAGGAGTAGCTCTGGCAAAGTGGTCTCTCGTCTTGTGGTTCGGGGCCATTACCGCGGGCCGCTTGCTGGCATATACTTATAAGTATCTAACCTATCCATGAGAAGCCGGTCCAGGGGTCTGCGATGAATTTTGTGCAGCTTCACCTGCTGCTGAATCATTTTCCGATCATTGGCACCCTGGTCGGGCTCGGCCTGCTCTTCATTTCATTGTCGGGGAAAAATGACGACCTCCGGCGCGCCAGCCTCATCATTTTCCTGGCTATGGCTCTGCTTTCCATTCCAACTTTCTTCAGCGGCCCCGGCGCGGAGGGCGCCATCAAGAAGCTCCCCGGAGTCTCGGATGAATTAATCGAAAGGCACCATGGAGCGGCGATGCTGGCCCTGCTCTTTATGGAGATCACCGGCGCCCTGGCCTTGGCCGCGCTCTGGCAGTCGCGCGAGATGCCGCGCCCGGCGCGCTGGAATCGCAGCATGTCCGCCGTGCTCCTTTTTTCGATCGTGACCGTGGGCCTCATGGCCAGAGTCGGGAACACGGGCGGCGACATCCGTCATCCCGAGATCGCGCCCCGAAAAGATGGAGTAACTGAAGAGTTAATAATCTCGAAAATAATTCACGTTTTTGAGCCCTCGCCGACAAAGTTCGCTGAGCTGATGACCGCCAGCAAATGGTGGTGGGCGTTCATGATGGACCTGCACTTTGTGGGACTGGTTCTGCTGATCGGCACGGTCGGCATCCTCGACCTGCGCGTGCTCGGATTTGCCAGGCAAATTCCGCTGGATCCCTTGCACCGTTTACTGCCGTTTGCCATGGCCGGTTTCGCGTTGAACCTCGTGACGGGCGTATTGGCTTTTATCGGCATGGACCAGTACTACACCTACGACTTGGCATTTTGGATCAAGATGCTGGCCATCATGCTGCTCGGACTGAATGTCGCGGCCTTCTATTTGACCGGCGCCTTCGAATCCGTCGAGCGCATGGGAGCGGGAGACGACGCGCCGCCGCTCGCAAAATTTATCGCCGCGACCTCTCTGTTCCTGTGGTTTGCGGTCATCACCCTGGGCCGTTACATCCAATCTTTTTCCGATACGATCTCGGTCCATAAATAAATGAATGACCGCGGCGGAATTCATTGTGTCCAGTCCGGGCAGGGAGTTAAAATAGTCCAACCAATTTTCTTGCAACGAAAACAGCAATCTGCGCGTCAAGATAGCACGGAGGCAATATGATGCATTATAAAGACAACAATGCTGCGTTCCGCGGCGCATTGTTGATTTTGGTTTTGCTGTTGGCTGGGACAGTTTCCGCGCACCATTCCGTTCAAGCTCAGTTCGACATTCACAAGACCTTCACGGTTTCCGGAACCGTGGCCAAGGTGGAGTGGATCAATCCCCATTCCTACCTGACCATCAACGTGAAAGACACCGACGGCAAAGTTCAAAAGTGGGCCTTTGAACTCGGCGGTCCAGGCGCGCTCCGCAGAGCGGGCATGAGCAGGGAAGATCGCGGCGGCTTGAAGCCCGGCGACGAAGTGACCGCCTCGGGGCTGGCTGCCAAGGATGGCTCGACCACTGGGTTTCTGCAGGAATTGAAGCTGGCGGACGGTCGCGTGTTTAAGTTCGCCGCCGATCCCAACGGCAACTGAGCAGGGAAAGGAGCTTCAGCATGGCGACTCAATTTCAATTTCGCAGGGGCATCGTCACGGCGGCTTTGTTGTGCTTACTTCCGGCAGCCGTTTTTGCGCAGAATAACGGCGGCCCGCGCATGGATCACGAAAACACTTTGCCGCCGACCCCGACCGGCCCCACGCCCACGACGCCGGATGGACATCCCGATCTGACCGGGCTGTGGAATGGCCTGGCGGATAATTTGCTGGGTGTCCCGAATCAAATGCACAACGTCGGCATCGAAGTCGGGCCCGACTCCACCCGCGACATTCATAGCGGCGTGCAGATCGCCACGTGGCCGCTGCAAAACCGCACGCGGCAAAATAACGAGCAAAACGAACGTGCCGCCACGCTCCTGCGTCGCATGGGCTCCAATCGGCCGATTTACAAGCCCCAGTACTGGCAGCGCGTAAAAGACTTCGACGCGAATTCCAATGAAGAAGATCCATCCAACAACTGTATGCCGGCGGGAGTTCCGCGCATGGGCGTCCCGTCGTACATCGCCCAAACTCCAACCTATCTGGTCTTCGTTTATCCGGGCCAAGGCGGATTGATTGCCACGGCCACGAGCTATCGCATGATTCCCACCGATGGCCGCAAGCACACCAATCTGGAAGATTTGGACGGCACCTGGAACGGAGAAGCGATTGGCCACTGGGAAGGCGATACGATGGTCGTGGACACTATCGGCTTCAACAGTACCAGTTGGTTTGACCAACTCGGCGGCTATTTCCACAGCGAAAATATGCACGTCATCGAACGCTTCCACCGCGACGGGAATACGCTCACCTGGACCGCGACCGTGGAGGATCCTGACGTACTCCTGGAACCCTGGACAACGACGCCGCGCGTGGTCCTCCTGAATCCTGATCCCAAGGCGGTGCTGCTGGAATCGCTGCCCTGCAGCGAGAGGGATTTCGCTCACGTGGTCACCAAAGAACACCACTAGAAAAATATTTAGCCACGCTCGGACCCCGGGAGTCTGCGGCAGGAGGCGGTATGCCTTTGCGAGGAACTTTTATAAGTGTATCGGCGAAAAGGGCGATGATGATTGCGGTCCTAGCGGCGCTTGCTTTCCAGACCGCCCGTGGCCAAAGTAACGATTCCAAACCGAGCCCCGGCGCGAAGCCCATGGCTGCCGGAGCAGCCAGCCCCGCAAATGGATTTAACGCCTCCGAAGTTGCCAAAACTCTGAAGACTGCGGCAGAAGCCGTCGGCCTCGCTCGATGGTCGGGAGTCGGCGGCCAACGTCTCCCCGAAGTCGACGTCATCAACACCATGGAGATTTGGGGCAGCGGCACGACGTACAGTCCCGGCCCATCGTCCAAATCCAGCGACCCATGGAGTGCCTTCAAAACCGATTATCACGTCGCCCTCGGATACAATCCGCCCGCCATGCGTGTGGAAATGACGCGCACCCCCGCTGGCGCGGCCGCTCAAGGTGGCGCGGCGCCTCTGCACACTTTTGAAGTGGTGCGCGACACGTACGCTTGGGACGAGTCCGAGATTGGCGCGGGTCTCGTGCCGGGCAAGGGAACTGCGACGCCAGCCATGGCTGCGGCTAACAATCGTTTTCTCCAGCTCTGGATTCTTCCCTACGGCGTCATAAAGGCCGCCTTGGCTGCGGGCGACAAGACCCAGGTCTCCACCGAGAATGGGACCACGGTCATTACTTTCCCTTTAAGCGGGCAGCTTGCCGGCGTGACGGTAAAGGCGACCCTCGATTCTCAGCACGAAGTCGCGAAGGTCGAGACCCGCAGCGACAATCCAGCGCTCGCCGATCTGGCTACCGAAACAGAATATTCCGACTATGCGGATCATGGAGAGATCGCGACCGACGTCAAGTCTCCAGGTCATATCGTTCGGAAACAGGGCGGGCATCCGGTGCTCGACATCCGGGTGAAGATGCTGGACGCCAACAATCCATACCTGGTGTTTCCAGTTCCCGAAAACGTTAAGAAGGCAGCCGCGCACTAGCGCGCCCTTCCTCCAGCTCGAAACGTCAAATAGGCCCGCGCTATCCCGCCGGGAGATGGTTGAATTATGTTTTTTCACCTTTGCAGGTGGCTGCAAGACAATTCCATGATCGCCTTGCTGAACGGAACGGCCTGGACCGCCGCGCTTCTGGAAATCGTTCATTACTTCAGCATGTTTATCCTGGTCGGCTCGATGCTGATCGTGGATTTGCGCGTTCTTGGCCTGGTGGCTCGCCGCCAGGACCTCACGCTGCTAGCTGCCCGGCTATTTACCTGGATGTGGATTTCGCTGCTATTCAATTTCCTGTCCGGATTCTTCATGTTCGCGGGCTCCGCTACCGCTTATTACCATAACGATATCTTCTACGACAAAGTGGCCGTGGTCCTGCTGGCCATCGTAGTGAGCATCATCGTCCAACAAAAAGTGCGCAGTTGGACTCAGTTGCCGGCCATTCCCGCGTGGGCGAAATTAATAGCCATCATTTCGATTGGTTTGTGGATCGGAGCCATCATTTTCGGGGTCGAGGTCCCGGCTCTTACAGGCGTTGGATAGAGGGCGCGAAGATCGTAAGCGATATTTGAATGGTGCTGTGCTCCCACGAGCCCACAGCCTGGCAGCCGGAGAAGTGCGCACCTGCGAGGAAGCAATCGGAGGTCTAGTCGAATGGACAGTTCCTTGGTTATTTTCGGACACTGGTTGCAAAACAGGGAATTCGCCCTGGCCATCGCCGGATCGGATTGGGCCTATCCGTTGGTTCAGGCCACTCATTTCACCGGGTTGTCGCTCTGGGTGGGGACCATTGTCGCTGTCGATCTCAGTCTTCTGGGAATCGGTAAAAAGTCTTTGGCGCCACTGCCTTTATCGGAGGCCCTGTTCATTTGGAATTGGATCGGATTTGCCATCGCCGTCACCGGTGGATTTCTCCTCTTCTCCGTTGCCGCCGAAACTTATGTCACTAACATCGCCTTCCTGACCAAGCTCGGCCTGCTGATTCCTTTAGGGCTCGTGCTTCATATTGTCGTTCAGCAAAAGGCCCCCGCCTGGGAGAAAGCATCGGAAACTCCTCGAGTGGCGAAAGTTGCGGGCTTTACGGAGTTGTTGTTGTGGCTCTGTGTTGCCACCGCAGCGGTCTTGATCCCTTACGTAGGTTAGGCGCCTGGTGAACCTTGACAGAAATGCGGCCCTGGCATACTTTGCGCGTGGCCAAGACCCGCCGAAAATGACAATTTTATGGCGACGCCGCAAGGCGGCGAGAAAGTTGAGCGAGCGTCAGGTGCTAAAAGAAAGCAGGTCCTGCGGGGGCAGGTTCTCCCTGTTCGATGTTTTCGTCGAATCGGATGCAGGCGCGCCTTCCGCACACTCCCATGTTTCATCTTCTTAGCTTCGTCCAATGGCTCAACGATACTCGTATCAGCGTTTATCTTCGCGAAAGCGATTGGCCCTTTCCGATCATTGAAACCATTCACATCCTGGGCCTGGGCTTCTCCGTGGGAACGATCATGTGGCTGGACCTGCGTCTCCTGGGCCTGGCCATGCGCGAGGCGCCGGTCGTCGATGTAATCGAACAGCTTGAACCGTGGGCAATTGGCGGTTTCGCGGTCATGTTCGTCAGTGGAAGTCTCCTGATTCTGTCGGAACCTCTGAAGTGCTACAACACCGTGGCCTTCCGCATCAAAGTAGTCTTGCTCATTCTCGCGGCTCTGAATGTCCTGTACTTTCATAGGCGAGTCATGCATAACGTCGATGAATGGGATCGCCACATGCCCTGGCGCGCAAAAATGGTGGGCGTCCTTTCGCTGATCTTGTGGCTGGGCGTTGTGATCGCGGGACGCTGGACCGCATATTTTTAAACGCAGCTCTGCTGTTAGCGAAGTTAGCAGGCAAGGAATCTTGAGAGGTATGTGAAGTGACCTTCGGAAAAATCCTTCCGGCCTGGTTTTTTGCCTTGTGCGAATATTCCTGGCCGGGCAGCTGGTTTAAGCATGCCCAGTGGTTTTTTGCCATTGACGAAACATTTCACATCATGGCGTTGGGCATGCTCATTGGAACGCTGGTGATCGTTGATTTGCGCTTGCTGGGTTTTGGGATGCGCCGCCAGTCCGTTCCGCAGCTCGCCGGATATCTCGGCCGCTGGACTGTGTTTGGAGTGGCCGCGATGATCGCTACCGGCATTCCTCTGTTCATGTCCGAGGCCGAAAAATTAAGTAAAAGCACTCCTTTCTTCTATAAAATGATCTTCCTGTCATGCGCCATCACCCTTCACTTCACGCTGCACCGCAAGGCCACCGCGCCCACCGCCACGCCAGGCTCCGGATTAGGCAAATTGGCGGCCTGTTTGTCACTGGTCTGCTGGCTGGGCGTAGCCCTGGCCGGCCGCGCCATCGCATTCCTATAGCCTCCGAAGAGTTTATGTAGGACGGGCTTTAGCCTGTCTGGTTTTGAAATTTGCGGCCGCTTCAGAAATCAAAACCAGACAGGCTGAAGCCCGTCCCACTTCCGCGCAGCAAGATTCTGTGCGCAAACCGCCCCCGATGCTTTATATTATTAGACTGCCTTAAATCAAAAATAGACGAAAGGATGTTTCTTCCACAATTATGGACACTCGATTTATCGGCCAGCCACATCACTGGGATCCACGGCGCATGTACAGCCAGACCGGCGCGGATTGGCAAATGCGCGTGGATTTTGAGCGATTGCGCAAGGAGCGCCTCGCAAAATTGCGCGACTCCATGAAAGCGAACGACCTGGGTGCGCTGGTCCTCTTCGCCGGTGCCAATATTCGCTACGCCACGGCCTCCTATCAGGGCAATTGGAAATACAACATCAACATTCGTTACTGCGTCGTTACCCACACCGGCGAGCCGGTTCTCTTTGAGACCGCGGGTTCCGACCTGCACTGCGCCGAAATCGATTTGCCGTGGATGGAAGGGCGCATTCGCCCGGCCATCACCTGGCAATGGGCCGAGGGCGCCGTGCCGTATATGGCCGGGCGCATGGCCGAAAGCGTCGTCGAAGTGCTGAAAGAACACCACGTCTCCAAAGAGCGCATCGGCATTGACAACTTTGACATGCCCGCGCTCGAAGCTTTCCAGAAGACCGGCCTAAAGATTGTGAACGGCTGGCCGGCCGTTTCGCAGGCCCGCGTCATCAAGACTCAGGACGAAATTGAATTGCTCAAGCAGGCCTCCAGCATCGGTGACGCCGCGATGTGGAAAATCAAGTACGAATGGCTGAAGCCCGGCGTGCGCGAGCGGGAAATCGAAGCCAATGTGCATCAGTTCATGCTCGAGCGCGGCTGCGAAATTATTTATGACATCATCGTCGCCTCGGGGGGCAACACCAGCCCGTACCGCCGCTGGGCCACGGACAAACTGATCCGTCAGGGCGACCTTGTGATCGTGGACATCAACGCCGTCGGACCCTCGGGTTACTTCATCGACTTCGTGCGTTGCTTCAAGTGCGGCGGGGCGCAGGGCATGAAGATGACCCAGAAAGAAATAGATCTCTACCGCGAAGTATACGATTCGATGTACGCCGGGCTCGCGCAACTGAAGCCCGGAAACACCACCGCCGACGTTGCCAAAGCCTTCCCCGAATACGATGACGACAAATACGGCACCGTGACTCTCCAACAGTTCGCGCACAGCATCGGCATCACCCTGTACGAAGGCATGTGGATGTCGCGTGCGTATTCCTTGGAATATCCCGCCGAGATCAAGGAGAACATGTATTTCGCCATCGAAACCTTTGCGGGCCATCCGGGTTTGCAGCAGACCTGCCGCCTCGAGGAAAACGTGCTGGTAAGCGGCAAGGGACCGGTTGTCTTCACATTGATGGAGCACATGGAAGAGGCCATGAAGCGCTAATGCCTTCTCTTCTCGTTGCAGTCGCTGACTCTGTGTTTCCGAACCTGGACCTGGCCCGCGCCGTCGTTTCGCGGGCCGGGGCCGAGTTGCGCCTTGCGCCGCAGCCCACGCCGGAGGGAATTGTTGCGACGGCGAAGGAAGCCGATGCGCTGCTCGTCACTTACGCAAAAATCAACGCGGACATGATCAGCCAGATGAAGCGCTGCCGCATCATTTCGCGCTTTGGAATCGGCGTGGACAATGTGGATATCGCCGCCGCAACCCGCCAGGGCATCGTCGTAACCAAGGTGCCGGACTATTGCATCGACGAAGTTTCCGACCACGCCATGGCGCTCCTGCTTTCGCTCGTGCGCAAAATTCCGTTCTCCAGCGCGCGGGCCCACGCCGGCCGCTGGGAGATGCCGGCCGTCACGCCCATTCATCGCCTGCGCGGCACGGTTCTGGGTCTCGTCGGATTCGGCAGGATTCCGCAGCTCGTCGCGCCCAAGGCCAAGGCGTTCGGCCTGCGCGTCGTGGCGTCGGATCCATTCGTGCCGCAAGCGGTGATGGACCAGGCCGGAGTCGGAAAAGTGGAATTCGCGGAACTCCTGAAAATTTCGGATTACATTTCCATTCACTCGCCGCTCTTGCCCGAAACGCATCACCTGTTCAGCACGGAGGTATTCCGTCAGATGAAACCCGGCGCTCTCCTGGTGAACACATCCCGCGGTCCGGTGGTGGACGAAGCCGCGCTCGCGGCCGCGCTCGACGCCAAACAAATTGCGGGCGCGGCGCTCGATGTTCTCGAACAGGAGCCGCCGGTGAGCTCGCCGCTCTTCGGTCGCGACAACGTGATCTTGACTCCGCACACCAGTTTCTATTCGGTGGAGTCGCTCGAAGAATTGCAGACGAAAGCAGCGGAAGAGGTCGTGCGCGTCCTTTCCGGCCAGCCGCCTCGCAATCCAGTCAATCCTGAAGCGCTGGCGGCCGCGCGCAGCAAGTAAAAATATCTTAAGGAGGAAGTCATCATGTCCGATCAGCCTTGGAAGACAGACAAGTGGTTCGTTAGCCCGTGGAATTTCAACCCCGCCGTAAACAGCGGCTTCAAATTCGCGAAAAACATCAAGTTTCACGACGTGACCCTGCGCGACGGCGAGCAGCAGACCGGCGTCATCTTCACTAAAGACGACAAGATCCGCATCGCCGAAGGCCTGGCCGAAGCCGGCGTCCACCGCATCGAAGCGGGCATGCCGGTCGTTTCGCCAAGTGACGCCGCTGCCATCAAGGAAATCGTGAAGCGCAATCTGGGCCCGCAAATTTTCGCGTTTTCGCGCTGCATGGTGGACGACGTCAAGCGCGCTGTGGACTGCGGCGTCAAGGGCGTGGTGATGGAAGTGCCCTCCAGCGAGCACATCATCAAGTACGCCTATAAGTGGTCCCTCGAAAAGGCCATCGACCTCTCCATCGAATCGACAAAATACGCGCACGAGCAGGGACTCGAAGTGGTTTTCTTTCCCATCGACTTCTCGCGCGCAGAAATGAACTGGGTGCTCGATCTGATCCTGAAAGTCGCGACGCAGGGGCACATGGACGCCCTCGCGCTGGTTGATACCTTCGGCGTCCTTTCTCCCCATTCCATTCAGTACCTCGTGCGTTCCGTGAAAGCGCGCATCAACAAGCGCCTGGAAGCCCACTTCCACATGGATTTCGGCATGGGCGTGGCCAACACCATCATGGCGCTGGCCGAAGGCGTGGAAGTTGTTCACTCCACGGTCCTCGGACTCGGCGAGCGCGCCGGCAACGTGCCCATGGAAGACACCGCCATGGCGCTCTTGACCCTCTACGGAATTGACACCGGCCTCAAGTACGACAAGTTCTACGGCCTCTCAAAACTCGTGCAGCAACTTTCCGGCCACGCCGTTCCCACAAACCGGCAGGTCGTCGGTGATTCGCTCTTCAAGATCGAGTCCGGCATTATCGCCAGTTGGTTTGAAAACTGCGGCGTTGAAAACGCCACCGAACTTTTCCCGTTCCGCTGGGACGTGGTCGGGCAGGAAGAGGTCAGCGTTGTATTCGGCAAGGGCAGCGGCATCGACTCTGTGAAATGGGGTATGAGAAAGCTCGGCGTTCAGTTCAACGAAGAAGAAGCCATGCGCGTGGTCGCCGCCATCAAGGATTTCTCGCTCCAAAGAAAACGCCTGCTGACGGACGAGGAGTTTCGCAACGTCGTCAGCGCCACTCTTCCGGGCCGCGCCGTAGGTTCCGGTAAGTCCGGCAAGGCCGCGGATTGAAGGGTAGTGTCCTAATTTTCAGAACGCTTTTATTTGAAAGTGGAAATCGGTCTTTTGGAGGTCCGACCTTTAGGTCGGACGTCTCATGTCGCGTAAGGAGGGCCTTTAGGCCCTGAAGCTTCAGGGGTTGAAGCCCACGACGGTGCGAACACGAATGTCAGGGCTGAAGCCCCGACCTCCTCACGAGCAGCTTCATCGCGAGAATTTCGAAATAGGTCAGCGCGGATTGACGAAAGCAGCTCTCATGAAAGCAATGGTCCTGCGAGGGCCCCGCAAATTGGCCCTTGCGGAAGTCGAGCGGCCCGCTCTCGGACACAACCAGGTCCTCGTCCGAGTCACTCACAGCGGCGTCTGCGGGACCGATCTTCACATCTACGAAGGCGCGATCCCCGTTCGCCACCCTCTGATCATGGGCCATGAAATGATCGGCGAGGTGGTGGACGGAGAAGACGCCACGCTCCACCGCGGCGATCGCGTCATTGTGGACCCGGCCATTTATTGCGGCATGTGCCTCAATTGCCGCGCCGGCCAGACCAATCTCTGTCCCAACGGCTCTCTCGTCGGCCGCGATTCCGACGGCGGTTTCGCCGATTACCTCGTCGCTCCGCGCAGCCACGTCTATCTCTTGCCGGAATCGATTGATAACGAAGTCGCTCCCCTCATCCAGCCGGTGACCACCTGCGTGCACGGCCACCAACGCATGAAAGTTTTCCCCGGCCAGTCCGTCGCCGTGATCGGCCTTGGCGTCACAGGACAAGTTCACGTGCAATTGGCCAAAGCCTGGGGAGCATATCCCGTGATCGGGATTACCAGGAGCGCCTACAAACGAAACCTCGCGGAGCAACTCGGCGCGGACGTGACCCTGTCCAGCGGTCCGGATGCCGTTCGCAGCGTTAAGGAAGCGACCGGCGGACATGGCGCCGACATCGTCATCGAATGTACCGGCGTTCCCGCCGGGCTGGCCGAAGCGATTAACATGGTGCGTCTGGGCGGAACTTTGCTACTCTTCGGAATCATGTCGGCCACGCAAGCGGCCTTGCCGTTCTATCAGCTGTACTACAAGGAACTCAATGTGGTAAACACTCGCGCCGCCAAGGGCGAGGATTATCCGCCTTCCATTGATCTCGTGGCGCGGGGCGCGCTGAAACTCAAGCCGCTGGTCACGCACGTCGTCCCGCTGCTCGATCTGGAGAAGGCCATCGGGATGCTGGAATCCGACGAAGACCAGCGTATGAAGATTATTTTGGAAAACGCTCCCTGATGGCGAATTGGAATTTTCGGCGGGTGCCCCACCCTTTGTGCCTTTCAGAGGGTGGGGGTTTAGATTCAGCTACAACGGGAATTTGGAAATAGGGGATCCGAAAATCCGCACCCTTGCAAAAACGTCAAGGATGGTGCGCCCGGCCAGGTCCTGAAAGCGTAGCAAGCACGGTGTCAACCTCTCTGTGAAACGGAGGACAACACAATTCAGGACCAAGCCGCGGTAACTCAACCAACGACACTGGAAACCACGTCCCACGCGCGTGGCGTCGCCATCGCCATGTACTGCGTCCTGCTGGTTTCCTACACCCTAATGGCTGCGGACCGCTACCTGTTTCCAGTCCTCGCCCCTGACATCCGCAAGGCATTCGGTTTTTCTCTCGCCAATACCGGACTGCTTTCCACAATTTTTACTCTGGGCCTTGGGATCGGCGGCCTTCCGACCGGCTACCTGCTCGCGCGCTACTCGCGAAAGATGGTCCTTCAAACCGGCATTGTTATATTTTCCGCCGCGACGGCGATCACCACGGTCGTTCCCGGCTTCTGGACCATGCTCGTATGCCTCGCGGCACAAGGTTTTGGCATGTCCATGCTGGCCACGTCAATGTTTGCGCTGGCCGCCAGCTATTTTTCAGAGAACCGGGCCGCGGCGATCGGCTCTGTCAATTTCAGCTACGGCATCGGCGGATTTCTCGGGCCGTATCTGGCTGGAAAACTTCGGCAGGCCTACAACACCTGGCACGCGCCGATGCTTTCGTTTGGCGCGTTCGGTTTCGCCATGATGGCACTGATCGCCGTCGTTGTTCGCCCCTGGTTCAGTGATACGCGCCGCGCCACGGAGATCAAAGCGGATAGCGGTGGCGCCGCGAGTCTCGCCAACCGCAATACCGTGATTCTCACGATTCTGAGCGTCATCCACGGCCTCAGTATGTACGGATTTCTGGGCCTGTATCCCACCTTTCTCCGCGAGACCCTCCACTATTCTCCGGTGGATGCCGGAAAAGTGATCGGCTTCTTCGGAATCGGCGCATTGCTTTCGATCCCCTGTGGATGGATCGGTGACCGTTATTCGCCCAAACTGGTCTTGAGCGGATCGCTTCTCTCCATTGCTGTCCTTGGCTATCTCTTTTTCCAGCCGTCTCCCTCGATGGCGATGCGCGAGCTATTAACCTTCTTCTATGGTGTGACAGGAAGTGCTGTTCTGTACGTCAATCTGGCCGGCTATCAAGTGAAGGCCTTGCGCCGCAGCCTCTCGAGTCGCGGCTCCGGAATGTTTGTCACCAGCCTTTACGCCGGCGCGGCTTTCGGTGGGTACCTGCTTGGTTGGATTGTAAGCCGCGGCGGATGGCTCCTGGCCGGCGAAATTCAGATGTCTTTGCTGTGCCTCATCGGCGCAGTCCTGGTTCTGGCCTTGCGCCCCCGCGAAATGTCATTGTGACGGAGCCCGGGAACGCCAATCTCCCGATTGGCGTTCCCGGGTAGCACAGCGAAACCTTATGGCGCGGACCGCGCCTGCCAGTGTAGTATCAAACGCAATTTTAGCGCCGCCAAAAATGGGAACTCCAAACGAAATGACCCTTGCCGGAAGAACGCCGACAATTCCTCGAAAGATCCAGTTGGAACGGGGCCGCCCGTGAGCGCATTGCAGAGTGCTCCTGCCGCGAGTGCAGGGCGAACCTCGCCGCTTTCCGAATCCGCGCAGCGAGTGGCCATCATTTGCGGATGCATCGTCGCCTTCGCCTATTCCGCCAATTACACAAATCACGCGCCGCTCGCCTCCGCGCTTATGCGCGAATTCGGCTTCAACAACGCGCTGGCGGGATTTTTGACCACCGGCATTTTCCTGACCCACGCCGGCATGCAGATTCCCGGCGGCTACCTGGTCGATCGTTTCGGTTCCAGGCGCATGCTCCTCATCGCCTTGCTGTGGGTGGCTGCGGGAAATTTCTTGATGGCCGCCGCCGGCGCCTATTGGCAATTGCTTTTTTGCAAGATTTTCACGGGCATGGGGACGGGAATTTGTTTTGTGGGGGGCGCGCGTTACATTCACGAAGGGTGCCGAGGGCCGAGATTGAACGTAGCGCAGGGATTCTTTGGAGGGTCCATCCAGCTCGGCGCGGGATTCGTAATTTTCGCAGTGCCGCAGATTTACAAATTGGCCGGATGGCGCGCCACATTCCTGGTCTGCGCCGGAATGGTCTTGATCGCGGCGGTCATTTGGATCGCCAAATCGCCGCGCGTGGAATTTCCACCCTCAGCCCCCGGGAAATTCCATCTAATGCTCCTGGCACCTCAGCTTTGGCTTTTGGGACTATTTCAAATGGCCACTTTTGGGATTTCCGTTGTCGTAGGTTCGTGGGTGGTGGTTCTTTTGACTAAGTCAATGAAGGTCCCTGTCACCAAGGCCGGGATGATCGGATCGCTGGTGTTGCTCCTGGGTATTGTTTCGCGGCCGCTTGGCGGATGGCTCCGCCAACACATGGGAATCCGGCCGCTATTTGCCGGGAGTCTCCTGATGGTTTCTCTGGGGTGCTTCCTGTTTTTGCCCTCGGCAATTTCACTCGCGACCGCTTTGGCCGCCGTGATCCTGGTCGGCATTGGAATCGGATTACCCTACGCCGCCATGTTTTCACGAGCCGGTAAACTTTTTCCAGGCCGGGCCGCGGCGGCAATGGGACTTGTGAACATGCTGGGCATAATCATGATTCTGGGAGGAGCCCCGCTGGTCGGGCATCTGGCCGATTTAACCGGGTCTTTCAAGACCAGCTTCGCAGTTCTTGGCGGGTTCACCCTGGCCACCTGCGCGCTCGTACCCCTGATCGACCGCGAGGATCCGGAGCCGAGCGCGCAATAAACGGGAAACTGTTTTCGATTCCGGAAAACTATCCTGCGGAAGCGTGCGCCGTTTTTCCCCGCGCCATCTTCTGGGCCATGAAAAGCAGCAATTTCCGGTCGCTTTCCTTGGTGCGGCTCAGGAGCTGGCGAAATCTCTCGAACATTCGCGCGTCCTTGCCCGAACTGCCCCACACGATTTCTCCCGCGCTCCTGCGCTTCAGAATGTTGGGCAGGACAGGAGGCTTGTCGCTGTCGTAGAAGAGCTGGTAGAGAGGGACTTCCAGGGCTCGGGCGAATTTCTCGAGTGTTTCCACGGCAGGGACGGTGTGTCCGTTTTCCACGCGGGAGATGTAACACCGGAGCAATCCCGTTCGTTTTTCAATTTCTCCTTGCGAGAGTTTCTTTTCTTCGCGGATCGCCCGCAAGTGGTCCCCTATGATCATTTTTTTTGTCCTTTCAGATTTGTGTTTCTCGATTTTCCCCTGGTTTTCAAACCCTTCGTTTCCGTGTCCGTACGGTCAAACAACTTTCAAAACCCGGCTAATTTAGTCAAGTTATGTTGAAACGATATGACGTGCCTCACTAATATGCATGGTACATATCACAATGGTTAACTACTCTCAAATCCGACTAATGGATTCTCCGGAATGGCGTCAGCTTGCCGGACGGAGACGTCGGGTTCGGTGGCCGGTACTTGTCGATCCGTGCGCGCGCGAACTCCGCCCACGGGCCGTTCGGTTCGTACCGCACATATAGGGACAAATGCCGCAGCGCGTTATGCGCCTCCCCGTTTTTCTCATAGGCCAGCGCCAGATTCAAATGCGCATCCGCCATCGAGGGCACCAGTTCGACGGCGCGACAGAGGTGCGAGATCGCTTCCGCCGTCTTCCCCAACTGTTCGAGCACGCACCCGAGATTGAACTCCGCCAGGGCGTTTTCCGGCTCGAGCTTCACCGCCAGCAAGAAATGTTCGTGCGCCTCCTCCATCCGGCCCAGTTGGTACATCGCGGTTCCCAGATTGATGCGCGCTTCCACCCATTCCGGCGCCGCTTCGACCGCTTTTCGATACGCCTGGGCGGCCTGATCGAGCGATTCGGTATCGGCATCGCACATCATGCCAAACTCAAACCATTCCTCCGCTGACCTCGAGGCCATGGCGTGGATTTTCTGGGCCAGTTCCGAGGTCTCGAAGTTCAGCACGAATTGCCCCGTTAGCGGCTCGAAAGGGCGCGCCGTCGCCATCGGAGGATACACTACCACTTGTTTTCCGTTCGTCGAAATTCGCAACATGGAAAGCGGCGTTTGCGTCGATCCCAATTCGGTTTGCAGAATTGTCACAGCGCGGCGAATGCGCCTCGCCGGAACCTTGCGGGCCGCCAGGCGCTTGATCGTTTCCAGAGCCACCAGATCTGAAAAATTAAAGAATCGCTCGCCCCAGCGCGAGCGAGGTAACACCAGGCGCAGCCGCGTCCAATAATCCAGCTCGCGGCGCGTGACGCCCATCATGCGTTCCACTTCGTTACGTGTGTAACGGTGTTCCAATCGGCCTGCTCCACTGGGGATACCCAAGGTGCATGATTATCGCTCGAAACCTGTGGATTTGAACAAAAAATTATGGCCTCCCCGAAAAATATTCAGAAGTGGAATCCCCGGGAGTTGCTGCGCAGGAAAGCCTAGCTTGCGCGACAACGCATTCTTGTTAGACTAATTCTCGTTCGAATTATTGCCTCGCAGAATCTATGCAGCCCCACGCAGCCGAGCGGCGCCATCTGGAACGCCAAATTGCTTACGCGCGCCCCATTTTCATGGTGCTCGCTCTCGTCGATTTACTCGACCGCCCTCCCTCCGAGCGCGGCCCGCACGCCGTACTCTTTGTTACCGTCTACTTGGTCGTGTCGCTTATCCTGGCTCTGACCCAAAATTTACAATGGATCGGAGAGCTGCCCCTCCCTCTTCCCCTCGATTTGGCCGCGCTGGCTGTCTTCTTGGTCCTGACTCGGTCCGTGGTAGCGTTCTGGTTCGTCTACCTGTTCGTTGCTTTGGCCTCGGGGATTCGCTGGGGGACCCGCCGCTCGGTCGTGCTGGCAGGCATCGTCACCTTTGCTCTCCTGATTCGAACAGCCATCAACGGCCCGCTGGCGTGGGATCAGATGCTCTCCTGGATTGCCCTTTCCACCGGAACCTTTGCCGCCGGGGCGGGTATCGCCTTTCTCGGCAGCCGCCAGAGGCGTCACGCCACCGAGCAGGAGTTTCTGGCGCAACTCACCGGCCAATTGGAAGTGGACCGCGGCATGGCGGAGTCGCTGCGGCTCGTGCTAAGGGAACTGGTCCGCGCCTTCGACTGCGAAGAGGCCATCCTGGCCTTTCGCGATACGGACATTGAGCGCATTTTCGTTTGGAGGCTCCGGTCCGGGGACAATTCACGCCTCTCCCCGGAAAACCTCCCCATCAATCGCAGCGATGGATTCCTGCTGGACCAGCCGGACGCCAGCGTATGCTGGAACCAATTGGAGGGAGCCGGCGAGGGTTTCGGCTGGAATCGCAAAGATGGCCGCCGTCTGAAGGATCTGCCGCGCTTGCCGGGCCCCATGCGACAGGAGTTGGGCTGGCACTCGGTGCTGGGGGTTACGCTCGACCTGGGGGGCCACCCGGTCGGCCGCCTTATGCTTGGCAACGCGCACCGAAGATATCTCCCCCAAGATTTGCATTGGCTGGAACGGATTGTCCGCCACCTGGGGCAGCCCTTGCAGAACTTGTTCTTGCTTCGTCACATCCGCGCGCACGCGATCGAAGGAGAGCGCAGCCGTATCTCCCGGGAGATTCACGACGGCATCCTGCAAACCCTGCTCAGCGTGGACATACAACTAGATGTATTGCGGCGCAAGGTGCCCGCCGATCCGGATCAGGCCGTCGGTGGAATCACATCCTTGCAGCAAACCGTCCGAAATGAGACGGATGAGCTCCGCCGCATGGTCACGGATATGCGCCCACTCCGTGTCCAGAGCGCCGACCTGGTGGACCTGATGCGGGGCTTTGCCGAGCGATTCCGCAATGAATCCGGCCTGGCCCTCGATCTGCTCATTGATGCCGCCGAACTGCAGATCCCGGACCGCATCTGCCGTGACCTCTTTCAGATATATAGGGAATCGTTACACAATGTGAAAAAACATGCGCAGGCTTCCCACGTCGTGGTAAAACTGTGGCAGAATGAAGGAGAAGTTGTCCTGGTGGTGGACGACAACGGGGAAGGTTTTAGCTTCGCCGGCCGGTTCACCGGCGATGAGTTGGACCGCCTTCGTTTGGGGCCTATTTCAATCAAGGAGCGTACGCGCAGCGTTGGTGGTGTGCTGACGGTGGAATCCACTCCTGGTCACGGCGCACGTTTGACCATTGAGGTTCCTCTCGGCTGATATGGCCAAAGCGACAAAACAACAAATTCGCGTCCTGATGGCTGACGATCACGCCATCTTTCGTGAAGGTCTGCGCAAACTGCTCGACGGCGATGATGAAATCACCATTGTCGGTGAGGCTTCCAACGGCAACGACTGCATCAAAATGTTGGCCAAGCTCAAGCCCGATATTCTGTTGCTCGACCTGCGCATGCCGGACAAGGATGGGCTCGCTGTCCTGGAAGAAGTGAATTTCGATCAGCTGCCCACGCGCGTTGTAGTACTCACAGCCGCCGAAGACGACCGTGACGTAGTCCGCGCCATGCGCCTCGGCGCGCGCGGCGTTGTGCTGAAGCAATCCGCAACCGACCTGCTTGTGCGCAGCATCCACAAAGTTCATGGCGGCGAGATTTGGCTCGACAATCACATGACCGCGGAAGTCATGAAGGCCTTTTCCAAGTCCTCCGACGGCGGCCCGCGGCGCGAAAAACCGCTGCTCAGCGACCGCGAAAAAGAAATCGTCCAGTTGGTCGCGCAGGGCTATCGCAACAAGGAAATCGGCGAAAAGCTGTTCATCAGCGAACAAACCGTAAAAAATCACCTGCACAATATTTTCGACAAGCTCGGCGTTTCCGACCGCTTGGAACTAGCCCTCTACGCCATCCACCACCGCCTAATCGATCAGGCATAACCACCTGAGATCCATCCCTGTCCTGAAGATTATCCAAGTTCTTTCATAAATCGCATTCAGCAGTCCCCCGCGGACTTAACACGGACCCAATATGGCCCCTGATGGCGAGGAGGATGCCAGCTCAGGGCAACGCCCTGGCATGATGACCCTGTCTAGGCTCCACGACCCGCCCTGGAAAGGCGGAGAGCGGCCTAGTGCCCTTTCAGGGCGCCTCACAATCGGCCGAGGCAGGCACCCAAGGCATTGCCCGGGCCTATCATCCTCAGGGACTTCCAGCGCCGCAAGATCCGCATGATGTGGATATGTCAACTCCGTCTGAAAATTCCCCGTTGTACCGGTTGAAAATTCCCCACTCCGGAAGTTCATGAAAGGGACTCCTTGGCCTCGGACGGAGTGGAGCCCAGCGCCGCCT
>Ga0210409_10000817_pt1 | contig 45299 bp, 46 predicted proteins | sample IncBWH17MmetaG_FD_161649 | JGI IMG/M metagenome (GOLD analysis project Ga0210409, IMG submission 161649) | Forest soil microbial communities from Barre Woods Harvard Forest LTER site, Petersham, Massachusetts, United States - Inc-BW-H-17-M | ecosystem: Environmental > Terrestrial > Soil >... | reverse complement strand
TCCGAGAGATCGACCTTGGGGTTCAGAGGTCCACTGCAGTGGACCTCCTGAACCCCAAACTACCTTCCAACCTGTAAAGGATGTCCTGATAACAACCTGTAAAGCATGTCATGGAACTTGACAATGAAGCCGCGCCGAAGATGGGGCACCCGATCGTTTGTGCGTGATGGGGAGAACAGGCAACGGCAACTGCAAAGACAGAAGCAGGTCCCTGCGGATGACAAACAAGAAGGGCAACGGCAGATCACTGCGGGATGACAAACAAGAAGGGCTACGGCAGATCCCTGCGGGATGCAAACAAGAAGGCAAAACAATGGCAGCGGCGACTGCAGTGGTTAGGCGGTGTGGAGGGCGGATTCTATGGCGGTGTTTACTTCGGCGTGGGCGAATTCGGCGGCTACGCGGATGCCGTTCATGATGGCTTTTTCGTTGGAGGAGCCGTGGCCTACGATGCAGACTCCGCGAACGCCTAGCAGGGGGGCTCCGCCGTATTCGGAGTAGTCGAGGCGTCTTTTGAAGTCGTCGAAGGCTCGGCGGGAGAGGAGGGCTCCTACCTGCGAGGTGACGGTGGATTTGAGGGACTCGCGGAGGGAGACGGTGACGAGCTTGGCGGTGCCCTCGCAGGTCTTGAGGGCTACGTTGCCAACGAAGCCGTCGCATACGGTGACGTCGGCGTGGCCGTTGAATAGGTCGCGGCCTTCGACGTTGCCGATGAAGTTGATGCCGGGGACGGCGCGGAGCATGGGGAGAGTGTCGCGGGTGAGGGAGTTGCCCTTGGAGTCCTCCTCGCCGATAGAGAGCAGACCGACACGGGGGTTGGGAATCTTGAGGACGTTCTGGGCGTACATGTGGCCCATGACGGCGAACTGGACGAGGTTATCGGGGTCGGAGTCGACGTTGGCGCCTACGTCGAGGAGGAGAGATGGGATGCCGCGGACGGTGGGCAGGATGGTGGCGAGGGCGGGGCGGTCGACGCCGGATAACATGCCAAGGACCATCTTGGCCGTGGCCATGGCTGCGCCGGTGTTGCCTGCGGTGAAGAAACCTGAGGCTTTGCCGGGGCCGGAGGGGCCGCGGGGGTGGCCGTGACCGTGGCTGTGATGGGCTGCGGCGTGGGAGGCGAGGCCTTCGCGAACCATCTTGAGGCCGACGCGCATGGTGGAGTCGCGCTTGGTGCGGACGGCCTGGGCGGCTTTGTCGTCCATGGTGATCCACTCGGATGCGGGGACGATGAAGACGGGAAGGTGCTGGCCGCGGAGGTGTTGCCGGAGGAGAGGACGCAGGACGTCTTCAGGGCCAGCGAGGTGGACCCGAACGTCGTACTGACGTGCAGCGAGGATGGCCCCGCGAACCTCTGGTTCGGGGGCCTTATCGGAACCCATGGCGTCAACGACTATGTCGATCGGCATCAGGAGAAGATAACAGGATTTGGGTTGTTGAAGTTAGCTTGCTTCTTTGGCGACGAGGACATCGCGGCCCTTGTACGTGCCGCACTTGCGGCAGGCGCGGTGGGGCAGCTTGCGCTCGTGGCAGTTAGGGCACTCGGAGAGGCCGGTGGGGGTGAGGAAGTCGTGGCTGCGGCGCTTGGCAGTCCGTTGTTTGGAGTGGCGCCGTTTTGGATTAGGCATTGCGGTATCCCTTTCAATCGCGCTGCGCGGCCATGCATACGCAGGCGACGAAGCAAAACTTGGTTTAGTGCTTTACCTCGATCTTGTCAGCCAGACTTGCCAGGGCATTCCAACGCGGGTCGGCCGGGGCCTTATCGCAGGAGCATTGTGCAAGATTCAGATTCTGACCACAGCGGGGGCAAAGTCCTTGGCAGTCCGCTTTGCAGAGGGTACGACCTGGCAGGGAGAGCAACACCTGCTCACGCACCACATCCTCGAGCAAAAGACCGCTCTCTTGATAATACCCTATTTCGGTCTCATCTTCAGTAATTGCGTGTTCGCCGGAGACGGCATCGGCGCCTTCGGGGCGGAAGATGAGGTCGAAATGTCCTTTGAGCGGGGTCGGGACGGGTTCGACGCAGCGGGCGCAGAGGATCTCGAAGTTGCCGGAGTAGGCGGCGCGGATGCGGATGTCGTTGACGTGGGAGTTGGAGGAGCGGTGCTCGACGAGGAGGTCGGCCTGACCTTTGACGGGGAGTGGACCTACCTGATGGATGTCAGGGGCGTAGTCGAGGGGGGCGAGGGATTCGTCGAAGTGGAGGGGCTCGTCGACTAGTTGGATCGGGGTTATAAGCACCGTTTAAGGGTAGGACTTTGTGGGGTGGGGGTCAAATGCAGGGGTTGACGATCTTTAGACAGCGGGAGATCAAGCAGGTTTTTCGTCACAATGCAGCAGAACCCGTTACAGTGGTAGCCGAATCGGACGGAGCAGACATGCTAATCCACACTTCGCATTTGGCCATATTTGCGCTGGGGCTCGCCTGTTGCGGGTCAGGCGCGGCCCAGAAGACAGCGGCTGTTGGAGCGGAAAATGATGATTCGGGCGCGGCGGTTCGCCTGGAGACGCACGAAGGCCAGACCCAATTTAAACTCGGAGATCCGGTAATGCTTGATCTGGTCTTCACGAGCCGGTCGCAGGGATATGTTGTCAACACAGACACAACCCCCTATCTTCCAGTGTCCGATTTGGTAAGTGTTGCGCCGGAGGAGGGGTGGGTACGTTCCCACAAATCGTTTCGGGGACAGGGGCAAAATGGCAACGCGCTGGCAGAACTGGGTAGCGAACCGGTACGCGTGCCGGTTCTGCTGAATCGAACCATTACATTTCAGAAGGCGGGCCATTATGAAGTGACTCTCGAGACAGAGCGCCTGCGTACTTCAAAGACCTTATGGAAACAGACGACACTCGAGACCTGCGATTCTTGCCGCACGACGAACACCATCGGCATCGACATCGCTGAGCGGGATGCTTCGGAGGAGGCGGCTCTGGTGGTGTCGCTTTCGCGTGAGCTTGAGGACACGAAAGGGGAGGAGCTAGTGAGTGTAATGTCCGAGGACCAGAAGGAGGCCTTGGGACGTGAGATCGAGGCCCAACAGAGAGCAGCGGCCGGGGGCGACACAGATAAGAAGCAAATGGAAGCTTTGACGCGAAAGATAAATGAGATATTGACTACCGAAGTCGCGCTCACCGAGAAGCGGCGGGATGCGCACCGTAATGCGGCTGTCCGGCTTGCGTACTTAGGCGGAGACGACGCTATCCGCGCCAAAGTTCGTTTCATCGTTGATGACGAAGAGAAGGGCGATGCTTATCCCGTCAGCCCAATCATGGTGGATGGCCTGTCAAGTTCGGGCAACAAGCAGTTGCAACTGACCTTATTGGAAGCAGCATGGCGCGACCCGCAACATGTTCCGACCTCGATCCTGCAGACTGCCCTTCGTGAGGCCAAGGAATTGATACACAACGGGTCAGTGACCGATGAGGCCTTACTATGGGGAGGAACGGCCGAGGAGCGGCAAGCGGAGCTAGAGGAATATCAGGGTGAAATCAACGAGATTGCCGCCACACTGCCCAAGCGGACCGAACCAAACCTGTCGGAGACCATGAAGTTTTTGAAGACGAGGGGTGTGCCAAATCAATTTAACTAACGGCGACGTAACAGTAAAGGAGCATTCCCCTTGCGTCGAAGCTTCCACGAGTGGTCGATACCAATTCCTCCAGGAAGCGCTGTGAAGACGAAAATATTTCGCGGGCGGAAGAGCGTGGAAGCGATGGGACCCTTGAGCGAGCCGTCGGTCAACTTCTCAGAATAGGCGATGACATAAAACTAGCAACAGCGAAAATACAGGGATCCTTCACTGCGTTCAGGATGACGACGTAAAACAGACAGGATGACGACGTAAATCAGAACTGCAAGACATCCTTCGCTTGTAGTTTTTAGACAGATTCTGAGAGACTCGTCGTTTGTCGACGGGTGGTGGCGGAAAAGAATGCAGCTTGTAAATCTTGATCTGGATACTTTGCGGACTTTGATTGTGGCCAATGACCTGGGTGGATATGGTCAGGCGGCGTCGCGGCTTGGGCGCACTCCTTCGGCCATTAGCCTGCAGATGAAGAGGCTTCAGGAAGACGTGGGTGCGACGCTGTTTCGCAAACATGGAAGGGCGCTGGCGCTTACGGAGGCTGGTGAGATTGTCCTACGTTATGCGCGGCGGATGCTTGTGCTGAATGATGAATTGGTCGATATCATTCGGGGCGCGTCTTTGGCGGGAAATGTGCGAGTCGGGTTTTCGCAGGACTTTGCGGAGACGGTGTTGCCGGAGGTGCTGTCCCAGTTCACCAAGCTTTATCCGTTGATGCAGATGGAACTGCGGATTGAAGGCAATGCGGCGCTGGTCGATGCGGTGGAAAAGGGAGAGCTGGATCTGGCGCTGGCGGTGGGACAGGCAGACCGCCCGACGGCGGAGATTGTTGGCGAGTTGGAACTGGTCTGGATTGCAGGGCAGGACTTTTGTAGAAGAGACGATCAGGCGCTGCCGCTGGTGCTGCTTGGACCGCAGTGTGCGTTTCGCAAGAAGGCGATTCATGAGTTGGAGCAGGCGGGTGTGCCGTGGCGCATGTCGGCGGTGAGCCCGAGCCTGGCCGGCCTGTGGGCCTCTGCGGTAGGGGGATTGGGTGTTACGGTGCGGAGCTCCTATGGGTTACCGGCGAAGCTGGTGTGGGGAAGCGGCCTCTTCGATCTTCCTGCGTTAGGAACGTTTCCTGTGACGCTGCATTCGCGGACAGTGGCTGCGAATGCGGGAGTGGAAAGACTGCGCTCGATCATAAGCGATGTTGCTCTAGAGGCGTTGCCCGCGAGAGTGGACGGAAGATTTAGATAGGAAAGACGCGGCCGCAAGCCGTAGTTGAGTTTTGCTTATGAGTGCGTAAAAAGAACCAAATTGTGCAGACGTGCGGCAGCCGCTAGAGTCGCTGTATGAAAACGTCTCTTGTGTTGTTGTCCTGTGTGCTGTTGGCACCCATAACCGTGGCTCAGCAAGCTGCTGCTCCGGAGAAGCTGGCGGGGACCTGGACTGTCGTGGAGACGCCTGAGATCCATCCTGACGGTACGAGGGCACAGACGTTCGGCCCGAATCCAAAAGGCATCCTGATGATCGATGAGAGCGGGCAGTACTCGCTGCAGCTCTTTCAGCCTGTGGAGCCGTCAGAGGCAGCGACAGCAACCGCGCCGCCGAGGATGAGCTCGCACTTTGGCCACCTCTCGCTCGACCCGGCGCATGGAGTGATCCTCTTCCGGATCGAGCAATCATCGAACCCGAAGTGGGATGGAACGGAGCAGAAGCGGCAGTACCATCTCGATGGCGATGTGCTGACTTACCAGGTGCCGGCTTCTGCAAACGCAGCGGGGATTACGGCGATCTCTACGTGGCGGCGGGTGCGGTAGACCAACCGACCGCGGATCACGCGGATAGAAGAAACGGATAAGGATAGGCAAAACGGATGACAAGCAGGAGGGTCATGCCATGAGAGAACCATTGTGAGTGGCCCCTGTTTGTAAACGTCGTTTCGTTGGCCGAAATCCAAACTAGACGGCTAGATTCCAGTTGTCGGTGGCTGTGGTGCCTCCAGAGATACTGGTGATTTCGATTTTTTGGAAGATCAGGGAGATCTCTTCGAGTTCGCGGGAGTCGATGATGGGGCCTCCTTGTTGGGGGAGCTGGATCGACTGCTTGACGGAGATGATGGTGGCGTTGGTGAGCTTGACGGTGTGGTCGAGTTGCTGGGTTCCGGTGGGGCCGGAGACGTAGAAGTTGAATGCTACGGCGGAGAGAACCTCGTTGGTGTAGGCGGCGGTGTAGAACTGTGGTGAAGAGGCGCCCCACTCCTTGGTGAAGACGACGGGCTGGTGCTGGCGTTTGCCGCTGGCCTGGCCGGTGGCGACGTCGCGAGGGACAATGACGCCGTAGCTGAAGGCTACGCCGGGAACCGTTCCTTCGTGGTCTTTCTGGTTGGATTCGCTTTTGAAGTCTCCCTGCTTGACGCCTTTGAAGGCTGCGTAGATTTGGACGGCCATGATTGGCTCCTTGTTGTTTTCTGAGAATGCCTGCGGTGGGGGATTCTACAGTTGCCGGTTGCTAGTTGTCAGTTGTCAGTTCTTCCAATTCATCTTTTTACAGAGAACTGAGAACTGGCATCTGACGACTTCCGTTAGGCCGGCGGCTTTTGCGCGAGGTAGACGTAGCGGAGCATGCGGTTTTCTTCGGCGAGTTTGGCTGCGCAGGAGAGGAAGGACTGTTGCTTGGCGAAGTCTACTTCGCCCTCCTGATCGAGGAGTGCCTGCCTGCGTTTCTTTCTGGCGTTGAACCAGTTGGTGGCGATGCGGGCGGTCTCGGCGGTGGTGTCGATGGCTTTGATTTTGGTGAAGCCGGCGGCGGCGAGGAGGGCCTCGTTTTGGCCGGGCGTGCTGAAGATGTAGAGGCCGATGGTGGACCGGACCTCGATCTCCCTTTGCGTGATAAGGCCGGCGATGACGAGGGCGTCGCTGTAGAGCATGCGGCCGCCTGGTTTGAGGATGCGAAAGATGTCGGAGAGCAGGATTGGACGGTTGGGGACGTGGCAGAGGACGTCGTTGGCGAAGATGGCGTCGAAGGTGTCGGGGTCGTAAGGGAGCTTTTTGGTGAGGTCGTGGCGGAGGAAACGAACCTGGGGGATCATGTCGCGGACGCGGGCGAGGCGGTTGGCGTTGCGGATGGCCTGGGCGTTGAGGTCGATGCCGGTGATGCGGCAGGCAGTGCGCTCGGCGACATAGATAGCATAGCCGCCGGAGCCGCAGCCCAGTTCGAGGACGTTGGAGTCTTCGACGATTTTGAGCTGGGTGGGGATTTGATTGGACTCGTCGGGCGAGACCCAGCTGGTGAGACCGAGATCGTTGCCGTAGGTTTCGCGGCGAATCTGATGGTAGAGGTCGGAGGTGTAGTCCTCGTAGGCTATGTCGTAGAGTTCAACCTTGCTGGGCATGCTGGCTGCTCCCCTCTGCTGCAGGATGAGATGCGAGCGCGGCGACGACAGCAGCATAGCAGATGCGTGGGCATTCAGATGTGAGCGATGCGGGGAAGGATGCCGCCGGTGTGGGCGCGGTAGACGGCATAACCCTCGCCGAACTCGGCTTGGAGAAGCTGCTCTTCGCGCTGGGCCTTGAGGCGGAAGATGTTGATGGCAAGGAAGAGGCCGAGGAGAGAGCCTAAGTCGCCGGAGACGAGGGTGGTGCCGGTGAGGGCGGTTAGGAGGCCGGTATAGAGCGGGTGGCGGACGTAGGCGTAGGGACCGGCGGTGATGAGTTGGTGGTCGACCTGAATGATGACGCGGCCGCTCCAGTTGCGGCCGAGGACGTCTCGGGCCCAGGCGGAGAAGGCGAGGCCGATGATGGTGAGGATGAGTCCCGCGAGTGCCACGGCGTAGCTTGAGTGAAAGCGCACGGCGAGGAAGGAGAGATGGGTGCGCGGAAAGAAGAGTAGCGCAGTGACGAGAAGCAGGCAGATGCGTTCGAATGAGGGGAGAGGGAGGGCGCGCTTGACCTGGATGCGGTGTCGCATGCTGGCGACGAAGTAAAGGGTGAAGAGGAGCCAGAGGGCGTTGGCTTCGTTCCAGAGGGTCAGAGATGGCATGGGGTGTCTCCTTGCTTAGATTTGGGTCATGAGCTGGGCGATCCACTTGCGTTCGAGCTGAACTTCTTTGGTGACGTGATGCATGGAACTGGCGGGCCAGCCCTCGATGATGTGGGCCTTGGCGATCTGGCGAAGGCGGCCGAGACGGGCGGCGAGATGGGCGTCGCGGAGCTCGAGGATGCGACGGCGGGTTGGAGTGTCGAGCTGGTCGAAGAGGCCGACGCGAAGGCGGAAGGCGTGGGGGTTGGCGATGTCGGACTCAGAGAAGTCGCTTAGTTTGTCGGTGAGGGCTTGTTTGCCGGAGGATGTGAGGGCGTAGAGGAGACGTGTCTGGCCGCGGTCGCCGTCGGCCTGCTTCTGGGTAATCCAGCCGCTTTTGAGGAAGCGCTTGAGGAGGGGATAGATCGTATTGTTGTGGAGTTGCTGCTCGCTTGAGAACATAGCGGCGTCCTGTTTGAGGCGGTAGCCGTGTTTGGGGCCTTCGAGGAGCAGGCTCAAAATGATTATGTCATTCATGACTGTGTCAAGTCTTACCTAATAAGGTGGAGGTTGTCAAGATGAGAAGGATGGTTTGGCTGGCGTTAGCGCTGGTGATCCTGGCCGGGGTGGGATTGGCGCAGAAGAAGGCTGGGGCGAAGCCGAATCTTACGGGGGAGTGGAAGTTGAATGTTGCTGCGAGTGAGTTTGGGGATGTGCCTCCGCCGATGCGGCAGATGGAGGTGGTGACACAGGCGGGCGATGAGTTTGCGATTGCGATCACGATTGAGAGGGAGGAGATGAAGCAGCACTATACGCTGCGGTTTCAGGCGGGCGGGGCGGAGATGCCGCTGGCGCAGGGGTCGTTTCCGGAGGATGCTCCGTTTCGGATTCTTGGAGTGAAGGGGACGTGGCAGGGTGCGGTGCTGGTGGTGACCCAGAGGGTGAGCTTTCAGGGGGCGGAGGGGGTTTTGACGTCGAATTATTCGCTTTCGGCGGATGGGAAGGTGTTGCGAAAGACGACGCATGTGGCTATGGAAGGTGGGGAGTTTGATACGAAGACGGTTTATGACAAGCAGTGAGTGGTGTTGGGGTGAGACAACGTCAACGACAGAAGCAGATCCCTACGGGATGACAAATAAAAGAACATGCAACAACGGCAAATGCAACGGCAACAGCCGTTCTACGGGATGAGAAAGAAGAAGAAGAACAGAGGCAAAGGTGTGGCCCGGGGAGTTTGTGCATCCCCAACCTTCGCGTGGTTAGGCGCGCTCAGGATGGGGCACCCGAGTTTGTGGTGGTTGGTGCTTAGGGTGTGCCTATGGCGGGTGGGGCGCTGGGTGGGGGAGTGTTGGCGGGGGTTTTGGTGAAAGCGCGCAGGAGACCTTCGAGGAAGGCGAAGAAGACATCTACGGCGTAACCGACGAGGAAGGCTAAGCCGAGGGGTGGAATAGAGGCCTGATCGGTGACGTTGATGTTGTTGAAGAGGCCGACGACGCCGCCTCCGATACCCGCGATGAGGAAGCGGGCGGAGTTGGCGGCTGAGGGTGTAAAGGTGCGACTGCCCATCTGGTCTTCGAAGGTGCGCAAGAGATAAGCGCAGGTACCTAACAGTGCGTAGAGAACGGGAAGCAGGCAGGTAGAGATGGCGCCAAAGTAGACAGAGGTATCGGTGAGGATATTCTGGGCAAAGAACCGCACATCCTGATAGGTGAGGGTGATGTTGTCCCTGGCGGCGATGGGGTCAGTGAGCGGCACGGGAAGCTCGAACGCACTCTTTCTCTTTTCCGCAGGGCCCGTATCTTCACCGGGGAGAGGGTGGTGACTGAAGATCAAAAATCTATTCAGCTTAAGGGCGCGTGCGTAGATGATGCGGACAGTGGAGGCGTACTTTTGGAGGTCCGTGGCGACATCGGTGGCACTAATACCTTCGGGTGGCACCTTTCGTACTTCGCCTGGCGCCAGCGGCTGTCCCAGTTCGACCTGTAACTTGACTGCGAGTGCGTTGGCAGTCGTGATGTCAGCATGGATAGCGGTGGAGAAAGCAGAGGTGACGAAGGTGATGACCGACATAGGCAGGATGAAACCAGCGAGGATGAGCGCCCAGAGAAAATAGGTGTGAACGGTGGGGCGAGTGTCGCTGTGGTAGGCCTTGAGGCTTTCTGCGGTGACGGGCTTGAGACGGGAGGCGAGGCTGGTGAGCGCGGCGAGAAGGTTGGCGGCGATGTCTTCGGTCCAGCCTTCGGTGGAGGCTGTTCTGGCGCGGAGGATGGCACCGCGAGTTTCGGGGGTGACGTCGATGCCGATCTCGGCGGCGTACTTGAGGAGGCGCTCGGCGTCGCAGAGAGCGTCGTTGAAGTAGGCAGGAGTTTTTTGAGATTCGGGGGACCCGGTGGTAGCAGAATGCGCCATTACGTACAGCCTCCACGTGCGGATTGGGTCTTTCGGGGAGACCGCAATAGTACCTGAAGGATGGCTGGGGGCAAAAGCTCGATTGCAAAACGGGTTAAGGGACCTCTGTTTTGGTGGCGGACGGGGCGGGAATAATTTGAATACCTATAGGACGGTTGGCGTCATATAGGTAATTGAAACGCACTCTGATTTTTGGGTGGCGGCTTAGCTTCGCTGGAGGATTGAGCAAGATGAATCTGAAGATGACGGATCTTTTTCTGGATGAGTTGAAACATGAGGCGGTAGGGACGCGAAAGGCTTTGGAGCGTGTGCCGGAGGGGCATTATGACTGGCGGCCGCATCCGAAGTCGATGCCGTTTGGGTATCTGGCCTCGCTGGTGGCTACGATGCCGGGGTGGATCGAGGCGATGATCAAACAGGATGAGCTGGACTTCGCGCCGAAGGATGTTGCGAACGGGTATAAGCCTGCCGAGCTGCGGACTGCGGCGGAGTTGGTGGCCGCGCTGGATCAGAATGTGGAGAAGGCGCGGGCTGCGCTGGCGGGGACGACGGATGAGCATCTTCAGACGCTTTGGAAGCTGAAGGCGGGCGGGTACCTGGTGAGTGAGCTTCCGCGTTACACGAATATCCGGACTGGAGTGTTCAACCACTGGGCGCACCATCGCGGACAGTTGACGGTGTATCTGCGGCTGAATGAGGCGCTGGTGCCTTCGCTTTATGGGCCTTCTGCGGATGAGCGCGGATTTTAAAAAGATCAGGCCAGCTTCAGGAGAGGCTGGCCTGGAAGGTCCTCCCTTTAGTCCTTCAGTGCGTGGCGACGTAGCGAATGACGCCGTGCGCTAAAAGATCGTAAGTCGGGTCCACGTTGTGCGTGCCAGTGGTGCGGGGCGCGCTCAACAGTTTCTGCAGATCGATAACACCTACGTAGGTTGGGACGCCTGTGACCCAGTCCGAGATGAGGCCGTAGGCCCTGCCGTCGTTGGGGCTGGTGTAGGCGGTGATGGTATGTGGGTCAAAGCCGGCGGAAAAGGCACGACCATCCGGGGTGCTGGGCATAGCGGCAGCTGCATAGTCCACAAACGCCGGAGTGCCGGTGCCTGAGGTGGCCGGGAGCTGGAAGACACCGAAGGTGTTGCCTCCGAACTCGCCGGAGACGATGCCGAGATGTGTTGTACCTGCGGCGACGGAGATGCCGTCAGTCCCTGCGGTGAAGAAATCGAACTCAGGGAAGTTGACGAGCTGTCCGGGCGCGGTCCAGGTTCCGTTGGGGACTCCTCCGGTGGGCGCGGTGAAGACGCTCTGGGAGAGATCGGTGATGTAGAGGTTACCGGTAAACTCATCGGAGGAGAGGGCGATGCCGGTTGTGCAGTCTTCAGCGGCGGAATCGAACTCCTGTCCGATTGCGTTGACGTACTCGGTCAGCCCACCGCTGGCGCCGATGCGGATGAGGTCATAGCTTCCGCTCTCACCAGGGGAGAGAATGAGATTTCGATTGGGGTCGACGGACTGATTTTCGGAGACGATTCTGACCGTTGGGAAGGGTGCGGCGAAGGTGTTGTTGGCGAGGTTGAGGAGTTGTACACCACTGTTCGAGACAGAACCGCTAAGACCCATGGCGATGACGGCGGTGTTGGTCAGTGCGTTGATGGAGATGCCGCAGTTGTTGCAGGATCCACCAGAAAATCCGGCGCGGGCATTGGAACCGCTGGTCAAGGTCTGAGTCAGAGTCGTACCAGTGATCTCGTAGACGTCGGTATTATTGGCGACGCAAACGGTTTGGCCAGTCTGCGAGTTGGAGGAGCAGGAGTTGACTTCGCCGGGTGTGGAGATGGATGCAGTTGATCCGCCGCCCTCGATGGGAACAACCTGAACGCCGGTGCTGCCGGTGCCCCAGGAGCCGTTGGGAACGTAAGCGGTCACATGGGTTCCGGAGAGTACGGCCAGCGAACTACTGGGCAGGCAGGCAGCCAGAGTGGTCGAGGTATGGCTGACCTGGACCTCGGAGCAGTTGCTGCTGGCGAAGTGATTGCCGAGCGAAGTGGTGCCGGAGACTGAAACGAAATAGAGGCCAGTGGCGAGAAGCGAGGGGATCTCGAATTGAATACGGTCCGCGCTGCCAATCAGGTGGAGGACAGAGTTGACGGGAGCCGCAGTTGGAGAACCTCCGCAGGTTGAGCTGAGGGTGAGGGTGACGTCACCCGGAGTGATGGTCCCGGCAGGGAAACCGGTTCCGTTGACGTTCACAAAGGTTGAGCCGCTTGCGCCGGTGCTGGGTGCAGTCCAGGCGTTGAGCCTGACCGAAGCGGTTTGGGCATGGGCCTGAAGGGGAACCAATGCCGCCAGGCAGCATAGGCCGAGCGTGATACCGATGCGTGCGAAACGCGCAGCCAGAGGCTTGCTAAACCTGCGTCGCAACGTCGCGAGAGCAGCGATGCCGGTGCCAACCATGGACCAGGTTCCGGGTTCGGGAACGACTGGTGTTCCGCCTCCGCCACCCGTGGTCGTCGTGGCGTCGATTACGCCGAAGTCGCCATCAGTGAGGCCGGTCGGATCGGAGATGGATGCAGAGAAGGAAGAGTCGATGGTGTCTGTCGAGCCGTCGTTGAGGGCGATTGATGTGGTGCTGAAGCTGCCGGTGAGTGTCGCACCGATGGCGCCGTTAAGACCGCTCGGCTGACCGCTGAGGGTGGAGAGGGCAGTTCCATTGAACGAAAGTCCGTCCCCAGCGAGGGTGAAATAAGAGGGACCGAAGATCTCATCGGGTCCGCTGGCGAAGCTAATCGTGAGGCTGAGGCCGGAGAGTGGGAGAGAGGTCGTGACCGGAAAGGTTGTGTCCGGGAAGACGGAGCTATTTGGTCCTGTGAAGTTGATGATGTCGAGTTGAGCTATACCCAAGCCTGTAACGTCGTAAGAGATGACGCCAACCGGAACGGATGTTGCTCTCGCAGCCGGAGCGAGAAACACCCCAGCCAAGGCAAGTAAGCAGATACGCGGCAATATGTTTCGCACGGTGATCACCTTTCGCATGGGTGATCGGCATCAAGCGAAGTCAGGGAGGTCCAGATGCCGAAAACTCAATCAGTAAAGCAAATTGACTTTGGATTGACTTTGGAAAACATTGGCCCGCTGGCCTTTTAGCATTTAAGAGGCCATTTTTTCTGTTGATTCTAAACGGGTTATGTCGTGATCAAAGATCGTATGCGCAGACATTTGCGGGACAAGAGCTACTTGTTGTTACAGCGCAGAAGTTTGCGAAGGGGTTGTTCTTCTTTATTTTCAATGCTTAGAGAGGGCTGTGAAAGAGACGGATTCCGGCTACACCGGCGGCTCCTGCAGCCAGGCATTGGGCGGCGTTTTCCTGGGTAACTCCGCCGAGGGCGTAGACAGGGATGGGGGCGGCTGCGGCGCAGGCTTCGCGCAGGCGATCGAGGCCTGAGCCGGGAGCGATGAGGTGGCCGGAGATGGATTTCTCGAATACCGGAGCGAAGAGAATTGCGGTGGGGTGCTCGGTTCGGGCTCGATCGATTTCGGCTAACGTGTGGCAGGAGATGGTGATGATGGGGTCGGGCAGGCTTGCGAGGGTGTAGCGGTGGCGGATTTGGGTAGGGGTGGGTTGGTCTGGGGCGGCGGGGAGATGAACGCCGTGGGCGGCGGTGGTGATAGCGACGCCGGGGTTCGAGTTAATCAGGAGACGGGTGGATGTGTGGGAGATGGCTTCGAGGATCTTGCGGGCCAGCAGGATGAGATCGAATGGGGTCAGGTCTTTTTCGCGGAGCTGGATGAAGTCGATGCCTTCGTCGGCCCAGCGGGCGGTTTGGCGGACGAGGGCGTCCTGTTGGAGGTGGTCGTCGCCGAAAAATAACGTTCTCTGGGTGATGGCGTAACGGAGCACGACGATAAGTGTAGTAGCAGGGACGGCTATTGAGACGTGCGGCTGCAAATCAAGGAGTTAGAGGAGGTGCGGAAAGGTAAAGTTCCCGGTCTGTGTTAGTTTTAGGCAGTAGAGGCTGTGCTGCCTTGTCATCTAGACTGGCCCTCGATGCCGCCGTGCACGGGTCATAACCAGGACCAACCACGCCGCTACGGCGCAAGAGTATGACTTTATGAGCAGTGTGTACGATCTGATCGTCATCGGATCCGGCCCAGCCGGGCAACGTGCGGCAATTTATGCCGCAAAACTAGGCAAGAAGGTCGCGCTGGTTGAGATGCGCGAGGTGGTTGGTGGAACCTCGATCAACACGGGGACGATTCCATCGAAGACGATGAGGGAGGCGGTGCTGCACCTCTCGGGGTATAACTACAAGTCCATCTATGGGATGAACTACCGGGTGAAGGAACGCATTACGATGGCGGACCTTGCTTTCCGGGTGCAGCACGTCATCAAGACGGAGATTGACGTTACCGAGGCGCAGCTTTCGAGGAACAACATCGAGATGCTGGTGGGCGTGGCGAGCTTTGAGGACGCGACGCATGTGAAGGTGACGAACTCGCGCGGCTCGACGGTGTACGAGACAAAGAGCGTGCTGATTGGGACGGGGACGAAGCCGGCGTGTTCGCCGAAGGTTCCGATCAATGGACGGAGCATCGTCAACAGCGACCAGGTGCTGGACCTGGTGAACCTGCCGAAGACGATGATTGTGGTGGGCGGCGGCGTGATTGGGGTGGAGTACACCTGTATGTTTGCCGCGCTGGGGGTTAGGGTGACGCTGATTGAGCGGCGGCCTCGGCTCCTGGAGTTTGCCGACCAGGAGATCGTCGAGGCTCTGAGCTATCATCTGCGGGATTCGCGGGTGACGATGCGGCTGAACGAAGAGGTGGAGTCGGTTGAAGAGATGCCGGATGGAACCGTCGTCGCGAACCTTGAGAGCAAGAAGAAGGTGCAGGGGGATGCTCTGCTGTATGCGGTCGGGCGGCAGGGCAATGTGGATGAGCTGAACCTGGCGGCGGTGGGGGTTGAGGCCGATAACCGCGGACGCATTCCGGTGGACAAGGATTTCAGGACGAAGGTGCCGACGATCTTTGCGGTGGGCGATGTGATCGGGTTTCCGTCGCTGGCTTCGGTGTCGATGGAGCAAGGGCGAGTGGGCGCGGCGCGGGCGTTTGGGGATGACAAGATCCTGTCGAACCCTGGGTTGTATCCGTATGGAATCTATACGATTCCGGAGATCAGCTTTATCGGCAAGACCGAGGAGCAGCTGACCGAGGAGGACGTTCCCTACGAGGTTGGCGTGGCGTACTACCGAGAGATTGCGCGTGGTCAGATTCGCGGAGATACGACGGGAAGGCTGAAGCTGATCTTCCATCGGCTGACGCACGCGATCCTTGGAGTGCACATTATCGGCGAGGGTGCGAGCGAGCTGCTTCACATTGGACAGGCCGTAATGGCACTGGGCGGAACGGTGGAATATTTCGTAGATACGGTGTTCAACTACCCAACTCTCGCGGAATGTTATAAAGTTGCGGCGTTCAATGGGTTGAATCGGCTGAGCAAGTTCGATTAGAAGAACGCGGGCCGAGGTGAGGCGGATCAGGCATGGCAAAGACGATTGGGGTCACGATAACTGAAAGAATTGCGGCCGGATTGGTTGTAGACCATAAGCTGGATGGAGAGCTTCGGCGCTTCCCTGAGAGCGAAGATGATGTGGATGCGCTTGTTGAACTGCACACAGATGCCCTGGTGGAGACGATCTGTGAGCAAGTAGTGGCTGCGGGCGGCGGTGCGAAGGATATTTCGGCGGTTGGGGTCGCGGTTCCGGGGCTGGTCAAGAAGGGTGTGGTGGAAGAGGCTCCGAACTTGCCGCAACTGAAAGGTGCGCGGATGCAGGAGCTGCTGGCGATGCGGCTGCGGACGCTGGATATCAATGCTTCTGTAACGATAATCAACGACGCGGATGGAATGGCGGCGGGGTTAGCGTCAATTCACGGCAAGCTTGACAGCATGATTCGCGTGTGGACGCTGGGCGTGGGGATTGGGTATGGGCGCTAGCCGTTTGCGCCGGGTGTGTGGGAGGGCGGCCACTCGGTGGTGACGCTGGACGAGAAGGAGCGGTTCTGCGGGTGCGGCGGACGCGGGCACTTGGAAGGCATCATGGGACACCGTGCGATGCGGCTGCGGTTTCTTGATATGGAGCCGGAAGAGGTGTTCGAAGCGGCGAAGAACGGCGATGCGCGGTGCATGGACTTCAAGCGGATGTGGCATAAGGCGCTGGCCGCGGCTACGGCGACCTCGATCCATATGTCCGGACCGGGCAAGATCTATTTGACCGGATTCAACGCGGTATTTCTGGATATGCCAATGTTGAAGGACTATATGCAGCAGATGGTGAAGATGAGCCCGCTGCAGAGCTATTCGCTGGAGATCGTGGAAGATGATCCGAAGGTGCGGATTATCGGGGCGGCTGTGGCGGCGGAGCAGGCTGCGGGGCGGTAGGCGACCACGGATCTGCGCGGAGGATCGCGGATTAACTGCTTAACACAGCCGTCCGGAACACAGAGGAAAGCGCTGACGGAACGTCCACTGAGTGACTCGTCCTGAAGTCGTCAATTAAGGTCGAAACTTCCGGGTTGCCGGTTAACCGTTCACTTCCCATAAGCCGTCTTGGCAGTATCATGCGAAAAGTGAGGTGATCGCTTGTTCCGCTGCTTGATGTGTGGGGTGACCGCTTTGCTCCTCGGATCCCTCTTCGTTGCTGGGAAAGCCTTGATCGGTCAGTCGGCGGCATCGCCTGCTTCAACGAGCGGAGCCGCGAAGGTAAGTCTTGCCGACGTCGTGCGCAATTTGCCGGATTACGAAAAGCCGGGCACGGAATTGGCTTATTCGGAAGCTTTCGAGAACGCGACGGATGCAGAACGTGATACCACGGTGCCAGGACTCATCGCCTGGCTCAAAGACGATCGGCCTCAAGTGCGTGGACGCGCTCTTCTTTCGCTCAGCTTTCTCTATATGCCGCGTGAGAACTCTCGTGTGGTCACATGCGACAGATATCTTCCCGTCGAAGACGTGCCGGTCGTTGCAGCGCATTTGAGAGATCCCGATTCGCGGGTGCGCAACGCAACTTTCATGGCGCTGGGATCTGTGGAGAGCTGCGGCCACGGTCTGGATGAACTTGTTGACCTGGTTGTGACCATGCTGCCCGAGCGGGATATTCTGACTGAGTACCCGGATCCGTTCTTTATCGAGAGCAACCAACGAATGCTTGCAAGCATGACGCCACAGCAGCAAGCGTCGTTCAAAGCGCAGCCTCACAAGCTTATCAAGCTGCCTGCCGAAGGTCCGGTACTGCTCTCAATTCTTGCGGTACCGACGCGGAAGCCTTCGACAGTCGTGGATGATGCGATGATCGCGTTTCTCGATCGAGAGGATCAGACGAAATCCACGTTAGGAGAGTGCCTGCACACTTTGGCGCTGAGCCACGCGAGTGAACGGGTCAATGATGAAGCACTGCGGCGTGTCTTCGAGCAGAAGGCGATGACAGTCTATCTTCTCCAATTTGTAGCGTGGATGCGGCTCACTCCGGCCCAGTTGGAGGTACAAAAAGAACGTTTGATCGCACTGTCGAAGGATGAGTCGGAGCGTTCGGAGTTGCGTAATGCGGCAGCGACTGTGGCGGCGTGCTGGATCGGGAAGCGCACCGTCCGTTGCCAGCCAATCATCGAGCAACTCAACGAGGAGAACGCAAGGTCAGCCCAAGACCAGTAACGTTCACTGCGATCAGTTCATTCTCTCCCTCGCAGGTTCTGTCCAATTGACCGGCCGAGGATAGGTCCTCACAAAACGCGCTTGCGTTGAGTAATTCCCGGTTTGTCGGCAATACGGAAGTTTGACCGTTGGAAATGCTCGATTGACCCAAATCGCCGAGTCACTCAACGAGCGCTCCAGCCATGAGATATAAGAGCGCCGGATGGCCTCTCGTCATGATCAGAATGATCCGTGTCTTGTCGCGTTGGGGGATTACTGCAATGCAGTAGAAAACTATCGGAATCTATCTCTGGCAGGTGGGGCAGAAGTGGGTGCTTCGGCCTCCGACGACAACGCGCTTGATGGGTGTTTTGCAGATGCGGCAGGGTTGACCGGTACGGGAGTAGACGTGGTGGTGGAGTTGGAAGAAGCCGGCTACGCCGTCGGCGTCTACGTAGTCGGAGACTGAGGAGCCGCCTAGCTTGATTGCGTGGGTGAGAACTTTGATGAGGGCTTCGCGGAGGCGGGTTAGTTCGGCGCGGGTGAGGCGTCCGGCTTGGCGGAGGGGCCGGATGCCCGCGTGAAAGAGGGCTTCGTCAGCGTAGATGTTGCCTACTCCGTGGAGAAGGGATTGATTGAGCAGCGCGGCTTTGATGGGGGTCTTGCGGTTGCGGAAGAGAGCGATGAAGTCTTCGAGCGGGATGGTGAGGGGTTCTTTGCCGGGGCCAGCATAGGTTTCGTTGGCGACTGAGAGGCGGCCGAAGCGGCGGGCATCGACGAAGCGGAGTTCGCGGCCGCTGGTGAGGGTGAGGATGGCGTGGGTGTGCGGGGGAACGGGCGTGTCGGGTGTGGAGACGAGGAGACGGCCGGTCATGCCGAGGTGGACTAGGAACTGGGCGGGTTTGGCTGGGGAGCCTGCGGCGGCAGGGCGGGTGAGGTCGACGACGATTGTCTTGCCTACGCGATGGACGCGGTCGATGCGGCTGTCGGTGAGGACTTCGATGATCTCGTCAGGTGAGGATTTGAAGGTTTGGGGCTTGTTGCTGGTCCAGACGGAGCGGATGGTGTCGCCGTGGACTCGTTCGTGGACGCCGTTGGCTACGGTCTCGACTTCGGGGAGTTCGGGCATGCCTTTGCAGTATATGGGGAGAGGCTTAACGCCGATTTGCACCGATGAACCGATTCAAGACGCGACCGCGGATCTTTCGTATATCACGGATGAAAAGCGGCATAGGCATTGGGTTTTGCGCGGCTATACTTGTGGGCCTATGAAGAAGGCGATTGAGTTGTGTCTTGGAATGGTTGGTGTTGTCGGTCTGGCTGTTGGGGTGCAGGGACAGACGCTGTTGGTTGCGAACCAACATAGCCATGATCTAAGCCTGATCGACACGAAGGCGGCGAAGCAGGTGGCGGTTGTGCCGGTGGAGGGCATCACGGGCCACGAGGTGGCGGCGTCGCCCGATGGGAAGACGGCTTATGTGCCGATCTATGGGGACGCGGGTGTGGGCAGGCCGGGGACGGATGGGAGCACGATGTTGGTGATCGATCTTGCAAGTCGCAAGGTTGTCCATACGGTCGATTTTGGGCATGGGGTGCGCCCGCATTGCGCGGTCTATGACGAAAAGAACGGCCTGCTCTATGTGACGACGGAGCTGGATAAGACGGTCAGCATCATCGATCCGAAGACGCTGAAGATTGTCGGGACGGTGCCTACAGGGCAGGAGCAGTCGCACATGCTCGCGCTTACGCGGGATGGTTCGCGAGGGTATACCGCGAATGTAGGGCCGGGGACGGTTTCGGTGCTCGATATGAAGGCGCGGAAGACGGTGACGATTATTCCGGTCTCCGGGAACACGCAGCGGATCGCGGTGTCGCGTGACGACAGCATGGTGTTTACGGCGGATCAGACGAGGCCTCGGCTTGCGGTGATCGACACAGCGACGAACAAAGTGAAGACATGGGTGGCGCTGCCTTCGGCTGGTTATGGCACGGCTCCGACAGTTGATGGGCGGTGGCTGTTGGTGACGATGCGGGATGCAAAGGGCGTCGCTGTGGTGGATTTGAAGAAGATGAAGGTGGCGCGGACGGTCGATGTTCCGGGCGGGCCGTCGGAGGTATTGGTGAGCGACGATGGGAAGACGGCTTATGTTGCGTGCAACTTCGCCGATCAGATTGCGGTGATTGATCTGGCTGGATGGGAAGTGTCGAAGGTGATCGATGCCGGCAAGTTTGCGGATGGGATGGCCTGGGCGCGGTGAGCGTTGCTGCTGGGTATGGGGATAAAAGCGGTTCGCGCGTAGCGCGAATACCCCATCCTTCGCAAAAAGACGCGAAGGATGGGGCACCCGATTCTGTGCCGGCTCTGCGGATTAGTGGTGGCTGAGGCGGAGGATGGGCAGGAGGCTGGAGTAGTCGTCTGTCCAGGTGCGGAGGCCGGGGATGGGGTCGGCCGGAAGGGCTACGGCGGCGATGTCGGGGCGGTCGAAGAAGGCGGTGTTGTTGCTGACGAGCACCCAGGTGGAGCGGTAGGCTCCGCGGGACTCGTTGAGTGGGCTGTCGACGACCCTGGCTGTCATGTTGGCCGATGCTGCGAGTTGGGCGATCTCGGGAGCGAGGTCGAGGTATTGGTTGGAGACGTGGAAGGCGAGGATGCCGCTGGGGGCGAGGTGGCGGCGGTAGAGCGCGATGGCTTGAGTTGTGAGCAGGTGGAGCGGGATGGCGTCGCCGGAGAAGGCGTCGATGACGAGGACATCGAAGTTCTGCGCGGGCTCGTGGGCGAGTGAGGTGCGGGCGTCGCCGTCGGCGAAGGTGACGCGGGCTTCGGAGTCGCGGAGGTAGGTGAAGAAATTTTGTGCGATAGGCTGGACGACTGGGTTGATCTCGTAGAAGCGGATGTGGTCGCCTAACACGCCATAGGCGGCGAGAGTTCCCGCGCCGAGGCCTACGACACCGACGTTGCGATTGCGGCCTTCGCAGCAATGCAGCAAGGCGAGGCCGACGCCGGAATCGGGTGCGTAGTAGGTGGTGGGGATCTTCGCCTTGCCTGGGGCGAAGAGCTGGGTGCCGTGCTGGATAGAGCCGTTTAGAAGCATTCGTACAGGAGCTGACTGTGCTGGCGTAGAGGTCTGCTTGATGCGGAGACTACCGTAGAAGTTTCGCGCGAAGAAGATGGCTTCGTGCTTGTAGCCGTTGTGCAGCATCACGAGCAGGCCCAGCAGAAGGATGCTTGCGGTGGACCAGAGGAGGCGTTGGGGCCAGCCGTCGTGCCATGTGACGACGAGGGCCAAAAACGCGGTGAAGAAGAAGGCGATGGCGAGGTCGTAGTTGGCGGCGAAGAGCAGCGGGCTGGCGATGCCGATGAAGAAGGTACCGGCGGCTCCGCCAGCGGCGATGAGTAGGTAGAAGAAGGTAGTTTCGGAGGGGCGTTGCGGGCGTAAGGCGTAGGCTTCGGCATGACAGAAGAGGCAGGCGAGAAAGCACTCGAAGAGGAAGAAGAGGATGGTGAGGCCGATGGGGAAGCTGGTTTCGGCCTTGGAGAGCGCGTAGCCGAGGCTCGCGAGCATCAGCACGAGCAGACGGATGACGATGCCGCGACGGTACAGGGCGGGGAACTCGAAGGCGAGGATGAAGGTGAGCAGGTAGGTCGCGAGTGGAAGGATCCAGAGCAGTGGAATGGCGGCGATGTTGACGGTGAGGTGGCTTGTGACGGCGCTGAGTTGCATGGCGGCGGCCATGGGGAGCAGGAACCAGAGCCACTTTACGGCGCGGCGGGTAGGAGCGATGTCAGATTCGGTTTGTGGTGATGGTGGTGCGATGGATTGCGTATTGCGGGTAAGGATCGCGCAGAGGATCACGTAGATGGCGAAGCCGATTCCCCAGAGGGAGCGCTGGAGATTCAGCGTGAGGTGGGGTTCGACGAGGGTGGGGTAGGCGAGCAGTGCGAGCAGCGAACCTGCGTTTGAGAGTGCGAAGAGGCGATACCAGACCGGGCGATCTTCCCGGTGGGCGAGCCAGACCTGCAACAGGGGACTGGTAGAGGCGAGCAGGAGGAATGGCAGACCGATGGTGGTGGCGAGGTTTGCGAAGATTGTCGTGACGGGGTGGGCGGTGCCGTTGATGGAGTTGAGAACGGTAGGCAGAAGGAGGGTGGCCGCTGCCGCCGCGAGAAGCGCAATGTGGAGGCCTTGGCGGCCGCGAGTGAGGGCGCGGCGGTTGAACCAATGAGCGTAGAGATAGCCGAGGAGCAGCGTCGTCTGAAAGAAGACCAGGCAGGTGAGCCAGACCGCCGAAGAGCCGCCCAGTATGGGAAGCAGCCGTTTGGCGGCCATGGGCTCAACCAGGAAGAGGAGAAACGCCGAGAGAAAGGCGGTGGTTCCATAGAGGAGGCGGGAGGAGGACATGGAGTACCCGGAGTTCCTGGAGTTGTTGAATTTACGGCGTACACGATTTGCGCGCTGCACGTGCAGGAGGAGTCTAACGATAGATTTGCGGATTGCGCCATCCCAATGATCGAAAGGACGCGTTCGGGTTCCATGAGGACGAAAATAAACGGACGCGCAGAGACATCCTTACGATGTAAGGGTTTGTCTTAGAGATGGTTCATAGGTTGCAAGACCCCTGGAGTGAGCAGAGATGAACGTATCCTTTCGAATCGGGTTGGTTCTTTGTCTGTCTTGGCTTTCTGTTTCGGCGTTAGCTCAGCAGCCGGGGTCGGCAGCGGCTGAGGCAGCTACCTCGGCGGATCCGAGCGATCGCAACCTGACGTTGGATGTCGTCGTAAGCGACCGGACAGGGAAGGCGGTGCCGGGGTTGCAGGCTCAGGACTTTGTGGTTCTCGACAATAAGAAGCCGCAGAAGGTCGTTTCGTTTCAGGCGTCGGGTGGCGCAAAGACGGAGCCGGTGGAGATTATCCTGGTGGTCGACGAGGTAAACACTTCGTTTACCAATGTGACGTATGCGCGGGACGAGATCAAAAAATTTCTGCTGCGGAACGGTGGGAATCTGACTCACCCGGTGACGCTGGCCTTCTTCTCGGATGGGGGCACGCAGATTTTGAACGATTCGTCTCGTGACGGGAATGCGCTGCAGGCTTCGTTCGATCAGCATGAGACGGCGCTGCGTTCGATCCGACGTTCGACGGGGTTTTATGGAGCGGAAGAGCGATTTCAACTCTCAGTGAACATGTTGAATTCGCTGACGGCGCGCGAGGCGCAGACACCAGGGAGAAAGATAGTTATCTGGGTCAGTCCGGGCTGGCCGCTTCTCTCCGGCCCTAACGTTCAGCTGACCAACAAAGATGCAAAGTCGCTGTTCTCGTCGATCGTCGCGGCATCGACGGGACTGCGCCATGCGCGGATTACGCTGTACAGTGTCGATCCGCTGGGTGTGGCCGATTCGGGAAGATATTTTTACTACCAGGAGTTCCTGAAGCCGGTGACAGAGTGGAAAAATGCGCTGCCAGCCAATCTGGCTCTGCAGGTGCTGGCGACGCAGACCGGCGGGCTGGTGCTAAATGGAAGCAGCGATATCACGGCGCAGGTGGAACGTTGCGTGGCGGATGCGGATACTTTCTATACCTTGACCCTAGAGATGCCTCCTGCGGAAAAGCCGAATGAATATCACGCGATCGACGTAAAGGTGGAACCGGCGGGTCTAACGGCACGGACGCGCCGAGGATATTACGAGCAGCCCTGAACGGAACAGGCGTACGCCACGAATTTGGGAGTCTCCGGTATAGGATCGTGCGGGACACGATATGATGGATGAGGCGCGTTTGCAGCTGCGAGCCGCCTATCCGGCCAGGCCAATCCTTTGGAGACATATTCTTCGTGAGTCAACGCAATTCAGCGGTAATTCTGGGTGCCCAATGGGGCGATGAGGGCAAAGGCAAGATCGTCGATGTGCTCTCGGAGAAGTTTTCAGTCGTGGCGCGGTACGCTGGCGGCCACAACGCCGGACATACGGTCATCATCAAGGGCAAGAAGTTCGTGTTGCAACTGATCCCCTGTGGTGTGCTGCGGCCGGAGTGCAAGGGCGTGATCGGCAACGGCGTCGTGCTCGATCCGATGGCCTTTCTGAACGAGGTGAAGAAGCTGAAGGATGCCGGGCTGCCGGTGGATGGACAGCTCTTTGTTTCGAACCGGGCGCAGGTGATTCTGCCCTATCACCGGATGATCGAGCTGGCTGCGGAGAATGCGCCGGGACGGACGAAGATTGGAACGACGAGCCGTGGCATTGGGCCGGCTTATGAAGACAAGATGCATCGCAGCGGCCTGCGTGTAGTTGATCTGTTGAATTCGGCGCTGCTGCGGACGCATATCGAGAACGCCTGCCACGAAAAGAACACGATTGCACATGCACTGTTCGGCACGGAGCCGCTGGACCCGAAGACGATGTACGAGGAGTATTCGCGCGCGGCGGAGCAGATTGCTCCGTTTGTCACGGATACAGCGGTGATGTTGAACGACGCGATCAGGAATGGCGAGAAGGTGATGTTTGAGGGAGCACAGGGTGCACTTCTCGATATCGACCACGGAACGTATCCGTTTGTGACGTCTTCGTCGGCTACGGCTGGCGGGGCGGTGACGGGGACCGGCGTTGGGCCGACTCAGATCGGCACTGTGATCGGCGTGACCAAGGCTTATGTGACGCGGGTGGGCGAAGGGCCGTTCCCGACGGAGATTCACGATAACTCGGCCGACCTGCTGCGTGCGCGAGGGCAGGAGTATGGAGCGGTTACGGGCCGTCCGCGGCGTTGCGGCTGGCTGGATCTTCCGCTGCTACGCTACAGCAATATGATCAACGGCACGGAATGGCTGGTCGTCACCAAGATGGACGTTATGGACGAGTGCGCGGAGATCCCGGTCTGCACCGGCTACAAGATCGATGGCAAGGTCACGGACGTGATTCCGGCGGATATGCGGGGTTTTGAGTCGATTCAGCCGATCTATACGACGTTGAAGGGGTGGAAGACCTCGACAGAGGGAATTACGGAGTTCGACAAACTGCCGCAGTTGGCGCAGGATTATCTGCGGTTTCTGGAGAAGGAGTCAGGCGCTAAGATTGGCATGGTTTCGACCGGGCCGGATCGTGATCAGACGATGACTCTACCGGCTTTCGCCGAAGCTCTGGAAGCTTAAAAGGAAAAGGCCGAGACTATGCTGAGCTTTACCGTGCGGATGACGTTTGAACAGCAGGACTGCGAGCAGGTGGCCGAGTGGCTGCGGCACTTGACGGTCGCGTCGCGTAAGGAACCCGGATGTGTGAGCTACGTTCCTCACTTTGTTGAGGGAGATGCCTGCACGGTGCTGATCTATGAGCAGTATAAGGACGAGGCGGCGCTCGAACATCATCGCAATACGCCTCACTTCCATCAGTACGCGATCGGTGGACTGTACCAGAAGATGCGCGACCGGCAGGTTGAGAACCTGACGGCTGTGAGCTAAGCTCTCCGGCGGAACTTTTAGATTTTACGAGGCGTTGCATGGTTCGAAATTGGGCCACTACAACGAAAGTTCTTTTGACTCGCAGCGGCTAACCGATCTAACATCCGGTACGGCTATGGCTCGCTCTGTCCGTCCAATTCGACATTTTTTGTGGGCCGCTGCCGCTGTTCTGGCATGCGTGAATGTGGCGTTCGGTGCACGGTTTCAGTCCGGAAGCCATCCTGAGAAAAAGCATGAGGCCAAGCGCCAGGTGGAGCTGCTGGAAGAAGAGTGGCGGGTGGCACAGCTTGCGGGCGATGTTGCCACCATGGACAGGATGCTCTCCGACGACTACATCGGCATCTCAATGACGGGCCAGGTGAGCACGAAGGCGCAGCAACTCGACCGGGTGCGCAACCACAAGGTCGTGATTCACAGAGTGGACCTGAGCGACATGAAAGTGAAGCTGATTGGCTCCATTGCCATTGTGACGTCGCGAGCAGAGGTGGAGGGAATCAACGAAAGCGGTCCCGTAAGAGGGACTTTCCGTTACACCAGGGTGTATCAACGCTTGCCTTCTGGCGCATGGAAGATCACCAGCTTTGAGGCGACTAGGATTCCGTCTCCGAAATCCAGCAGGGACCAGCCCGCTTCAGAACCTGCTGCACCGCCGGGAGGTTCGATGGCGAGCCGAAGTGTAACGAGTTACGAGTGGTCGTCGAAACGAGAAGACCCCGCCGATTGGCGGGGTCCTTTCTATTTGCAACGCCTGTAATCAGGCGATCTTTGGGATGGTGATAGAAGAGGCGTCGATTCGTTGGAAGCTTTTGAGGTCTGTAAGAACATTGAGGCCCAGAACCCTGCGGTAAAGCGAGCGCGTTGAGCCGGTGAGGCATGCATCCTCTGACTCATGGGGGAAGAGTGGCAGATTCGAGGTTACGACGCTTCTACGTTGGGCTGTGAGCAGGTAGGGTTGTGGGTACCTGTTCGGGCGGAACGGCAACGAATTGGACCTATCCGTCGCGGGGGGGAATTTTGAAGGGATAGCCATGGGGAGACCTCGGTCCTAGCGGTTCTTTTCGCCTGATATGTGAGGTTCGATGATCGCTTCCCGGCGGAAGTTGTATTTATTTTACTCGCGCGTTGAAGGCTTCGCGCAGTTTTTTCCAAGTGATTTCGAGTGTCTCGGGCAGCACACGAGTCTCGCCGGTGACGGTCATGAAATTGGTATCACCAATCCATCGCGGAAGCGCGTGTAGATGGATATGTTCGGCGATGCCGGCGCCGGCAGCCTCGCCTAGATTCATGCCGAGATTCATACCGTCGGGACGATAGACGCTACGCAATGAGGTTTCAGACTGTTGGGAGAGCAGCATCATCTCCTGCGCGGCATCCGGGGGAAGCTTCGCGAGCGAATCAAGATGGAGATAAGGCACGATGAGAAGATGTCCAGTGGCGTAGGGATAGGCGTTAAGGCAGATGAAACATTCAGTGCCACGATGGACGATATAGGCAGCCTGTTCGGCGATCTCCTGCTTCATTCCTTGTGCAATGGCATAGTCCGTCGCTGCGATCATGTTGCAGAAGACACAGTGTTTGTCTTCGGCGGCGGGCCAGTCGGCAAGAGCAGGAGGGACACCGGTGCGGGCTTGTGCGTCCGCGCGTGTGATGTAACTGTAGCGCCAGGGAGTCCAAAGACGATCCATATATCGGCGAGTATATCGGCAGAGCGAATGCGAAAGGAACGAAGAGAATGCCATCAAACCCCATTCGTTCTCTCAGAAATTCCTATTCGGGCGTTATTCCGAAAGAATTGCATCGCTGCGGGGTGATTCCTCATCTGAATAGGTGGGCTCCCATCAAATGACACCGCGGTTAAATTGCAGCGCCAAACTGGCGGTTTGGTTGACGTGAACCCTTCAAAGTTCTATGCTTTTAGGTGAGCCACTGCGTGTGGGATCCAAGTGCAGCCGCTCCTCTGCTAGAAGTGATTCATTCCTGCCTGCCGAGCTGTAACGGGATGGAAGATCAGTCAGCGCTTTCGTTTGGCCTGACAGGTTTCCCGAGCAAGCGCTGCCCGAGATGGAACGAATTCTTGGATCCCGGAGTCCGCATTCACCATGGTAGACAACCACAATCCTGACCAAACCGAGAGCAAACCCCTGACCACCGAACTGGAAGTCCTATCGCACGAAGCGACAGCCGACAATACCGGCCTGTCTTCTGAATCCACCTCAACCCAACAGCACGAGACCGCACACGACACGTCAGCAGCTGGCGAAACAGCAGCGGAGGGCCACGTAGCAACCGTGACCGCCGCTCACGATGAGCCAGACTACGATGCAGCCGATTTTGCGGCTGCGTTGGCGAATTTTGACCGCGAGCAGGCCGCCGAGTCTGCCGCTGCCCAGAGCCTGACGGCGGAAGAGGTCATCGTGACCGGTACCGTCATCAAGGTAACGGACAAGCATGTCGTTGTAGATATTGGTCTCAAATCTGAAGGACTGATTCCTCTGGAGCAGGTTCTGGACATCAATGGCGTGTCCAAGTTCCAGGCTGGCGATTCGGTTGAGGTTGTGGTTGAGCGTGAGGAGCCGGAAGGCGGCTACCTGGTCAGCTACGAGAAAGCCCTCCGTCACAAGGTTTGGGACAAGCTGGAACAGGCCGCGAACGACAAGGTCCCCGTCAAGGGCATGGTTCTGAGCCGTGTCAAGGGCGGTCTTACCGTCGACATCGGCATCAAGGCCTTCCTGCCCGGTTCGCAGGTTGAGGTTCGCCCCGTGCGCAATCTCGACGGCTACATCGGCACGGAGATCGAAGTCCGTGTCATCAAGCTGAACAAAAAGCGCGGCAATGTCGTCATCAGCCGTAAGGAACTGCTCGAAGAAGACCAGAATGCCAAGAAGGCAGTCACGCTCTCGACTCTGGAAGAGGGCAGCGTTCTGACCGGAACCGTGAAGAACCTGACCGACTACGGCGCGTTCGTTGATATGGGCGGCCTCGACGGCCTGCTTCACATCACCGACATGAGCTGGGGTCGCCTCACCCACCCTCGTGACCTCGTCAATGTTGGCGACGAAATCCAGGTGAAGGTGCTGAAGTTCGACAAGGATAAGCAGCGCGTTTCGCTTGGTTTCAAGCAATTGACGCCTGATCCATGGCTCGATGCCACCGAGCGTTACCCGATCGGTGCGCAGGTTCGTGGCCGCGTTCTTTCGGTCACTGACTACGGCGCGTTTGTCGAGCTTGAGCAGGGCATTGAAGGTCTTGTTCACGTGTCTGAGATGACATGGAGCAAGCGGATGAAGCATCCGTCGAAGATGGTCAAACCCGGCGATGAGGTCGACACCATCATCTTGAGCGTCAACCCGAACGACCGCCGCATCTCGTTGGGCATGAAGCAGCTTCAGGAGAACCCGTGGGAGCAGCTGGAGGATAAGTATCCTACCGGCGCGATCATTGAGGGCCGCGTGCGCAACCTGACCGACTTCGGCGCCTTCATCGAGATCGAGGACGGCATTGATGGCCTGGTACACGTCTCGAACCTGAGCTGGACCAAGCGCATCAAGCATCCTTCGGAGGTCCTGAAGAAGGGCGAGAAGGTCAAGGCGATCGTTCTGGGCGTTGAGCCTGAGAACCGCCGCCTGTCGCTGGGTGTCAAGCAGCTGCAGCCGGATGTCTGGGATACATTCTTTGCCCAGCACCGTGTTGGAGACGTTATCAAGGGCAAGATTCTGCGCACGGCGCAGTTTGGTGCCTTCGTTGAGATCGCTGAAGGAGTCGAGGGCTTGTGCCACGTCTCCGAGGCTGTCGATGCGAACAACCAGCCCGTCTCGATGGATGTTGACTCCGAGCACGAGTTCAAGATCGTCAAGATGAACCAGGAAGAGAAGAAGGTCGGTCTCAGCATCCGCGCTGTCGGCGAAGAAGCCAGCCGCGCAGAGGTCGAGAGCTACAAGGAGCGCGAGAAGACCCCTAAGGGATCCTCGAGTTCTTCGTCCTCCTCGTCGAGCAGCAGCAGCACGACGTTGGGCGATCTGATCAACTGGAAGCGCTCTGAGTCCGAACGCGACTAAGTCCGCAATCACATAGATAACAAAAAGGCCGTCCCACTCGGGACGGCCTTCTTATTTATTGCTTATTGGCTGCTTTTTTGATGGACTCGCAATTCGATCAGGCGGATAGTGAGGCGCCTGTCGAGGACATCTTAGCCGACGCACGCCGCATCACCTCAAGTTCCGCAGGGGCGAACAGCTCCGGCGGAATACCGCCGACCGCCACATAGCCGGGGTCATCGCCGAGCGCCATGGATATCTGATTCCAACGCAGGAACGGCGAAGTCGTGGGCAGGACAATCAGACGGCGCTTCGGCTCTGGGAAGGCAAAGTATGCTGACCAGGTGCATAGCGTCAGGCACATAACAACACCGTTGATGATGTTGATGGTGGAGTACATATCGGAATTATGTGAAAGCCAGGCTGAATCGATCAGGCTGACAGTCGCCATCAGGCCAAGACCGAGACTCACGCCGAAGATCCGGCTGCGATAAGAGAGGCCCATCGGGCGAATGGCGAAGCAGACGAACAGCAATAGGCAGAGCGTAAGAATGCTCGATGTTTGCTGCAACTGCGTGACCATCGAGACCATGAACTTGACGCCGGACAGGTGTGGGGTGAGCGCAACGCCAATAGCAACGGCGATGGAGATCGCTGCTACCCAACGGAACACTAACATTCCCAAGGTTTGCAAGCCTTTTAGAGGGGCCATTGCCAGTTTGAAGATGCTATAGATGACGAGCAGGGAAAGAATTGCTTCTGCCGCGTAGCTGGACCAATAAGTATAGAAGTACAGCTGATACGCGAAATGTCTTTCTATGCCATGAGCGCCAAAGCGAAGCAAAATCAGGCAGATGAGGCTCGATGTAAATCTGACTGACAGCAGAATTGTCAGAAACAAATAGGAGCGCGCAGATTTAGTGCGCAATAGTGTGACTAAAAGTAAAAGACAGAGAACCGGCTCAAGATAGGAGAGCATGTTCACAAAAGCTGTAGTCATCGGTCGTCCCCCAAGCTTCGGATCAAGCCTAGACTATTTCTGGGGGTATATACAACCAATTTCTACTGTCTTTTGAGACAATTGCGCAAAATTTTGCAATATCTTTTATTTATTGCCTCTGCTTCACCGATTCCACTGCGTTGGGGTCATCTGAGGCGAATTAGTGGCTGCCGAGACCGCATGCATTGGCATCATCGGGGGCGCACATGGGGATGGGCATGGCGCTGGTCTTGGCGACGGCGACCTTGGTCTGGCTGGAGGCGGAGGCGATCTGGCTGGAAGCAGCTGCACCGGTGAGAGCGAGAACGACAACGAAAGCGCGGACAAAGATTTTCATGAATAGCCCTTTTTAGTTTCGGTAGTGATGTTTGTTGGGAGAAGAATCGAGCTGATTTTGAGGCGAATTAGTGGCTGCCGAGACCGCATGCATTGGCATCATCGGGGGCGCACATGGGGAGGGGCATGGCGCTGGTCTTGGCAACGGCGACCTTGGTCTGGCTGGAGGCGGAGGCGATCTGGGTGGAAGCGGCTGCACCGGTGAGAACGAGTGCGACGACGAAAGCGCGGATGACAGTTTTCATTTTTCGATACCCCTTAAGGTGTATTTACCTTTGAAGATTTCTCTGGACAAACCAGATGAAACAACAATAGGATGAGTAAAGGTATAAGTCCAATAGAATGAGTTATATAGTGCAGTATTAAACAATCTATGTTACTGAAGTAATATGCGCAACTTACGAAGTTGCAATATCTTGCACTCCCCCTTTCTGTCATTCTTGCGTCGTATAGCCTCTATTTCATGCGGCATGTTACCTAAGCGCTGCAGTGCGTTAGTTTACCGCTCTAATCTGGATCAGTCAGAATTCGCAATCAGTGTAGCCCTATGGCTAACGAACTGGTAAACAAGCAACGGCTTTCTTTCGAGTGGGTGCGAAGAGTGAGCCAATGTTTTGACTACGTTGAAAATTCTGGATTTTTTGAGGGGTGTTTTGGAGATATCAACTGACGGTAGGAGACTTGCGCCAATCTCGGGCAAAAGGTATCCGCGGAAAAGCCTCGCGAAGCCCGCAAGACGAACGGCATCTGCTCTGGGGGAAGATGCAGATGCCGTTATTTATCAGGACTGTGCGCTTGCAGGAGCCGGTTCAACCGGTTTAGCGGGTGCAGCCGATGTGGATATTACTGCAGGCTTCTTTGGCGCAGCTTCGGCTGCTTTCTTTGATGGCGCAAGGATGGCATGCAACGTTGTGCCTTCCATCCGTGGCATGAATTCCACCAGACCTGCGTCGCCGATATCGAGGATCAGGCGGTTAATGATCTTATAACCGAGGTCCCGGTGTGCCATCTGGCGGCCCTTGAAGCGCAGCGATGCCTTTACCTTATCGCCTTCACCAAGGAAGCGTACTGCCTGGTTTTTCTTCGTCTGGTAGTCGTGCTCGTCTACCGTCACGGAGAACTTGACCTCTTTGATGACAATGACCTTCTGCTTCTTGCGCGCTGCGCGCTCGCTCTTGTCTTTCTCGTAGAGAAACTTGCCGTAATCCTGGATCTTGCAGACTGGAGGGACTGCGTTGGGCGAGATTTCTACGAGATCGAGAGAGCGTTCCCGAGCCATTTTAAGGGCGTCGAACGGCGCCATGACTCCGAGTTGCTCCCCATTCTCGTCAATCACGCGGATTTCGCGTGCGCGGATGCGTTCGTTGGTGCGGATGAAAGACTTGGCGGAACGTTTATCTATTGGTGGAATAAGTCGCCTCCACAGCGGCCCATCGGACTCGCCATGCGTGTTGGTTGGATTAGCGTAACTCAGAAAAAGTTGCGCCGGAACGAAGAGTATATCACTTACCGACGGATATCCTCATCGCGAAGAGCTTACTCCTGGAAGGAAGAGGAGACCGTTATTCCCAGCGCTTCTGTCACTTATGGATATGATGGCAGTTCCCGATTATTGTTAGACTGCTGTGGCCACGTTTCGGATGTCTCCCGGGACGAGTATTCGCGGCACAAGAGGAGAATCGAATGAAGCGTCGCATCCTGCTGGTGGACGATGAAGTCGCCGTATTGTTGACCATGAAAGCCATCCTTGAGATCAGCGGGTTTGAGGTGGATACGGCTGCATCGGGGCGGGAGGGCAAGTCCAAACTGCACACACGCGAGTACCAGATGGTCATTACCGATATGCGGATGGAGAACGACGAGGCCGGCGTCGAGGTAATACAAGCTGCCCGCACCGCGGATTATCACCCTGCTATAGCGTTGTTGACGGCATTTCCGGTTGCGGACGAGGACTGGCAGGAGATGGGCGCAGACAAGATGCTGGTAAAGCCCATGCATGTCAGAATTCTGCTCGAACAGATAGAACATTTGCTGACATCGCATGAGGCAAAACTCGCTGAGTTGAGCGTACAAAACGGTGCGAAGGCCGGTGTCTCCAAAATCCCGGCGAAAAAATCAGCCAAGACCGCTGGAAAGCCGAAGAAGGCTGCAATGGCTCCATTCGCGCCAAAGAAAGCTGCGAAAAAAACAGGCAAGGTGATTGCAAAGAAGGCTCCCGCAAAGAAGACTCCCTTGAAGAAGACTGTTAAAAAGCGAAGGTAGGGTCCACCATCGGGACCGAGTGCTAATTCGGCGTATGTGCCTTGATATAAGCGCGCAGCGCAAGGTTGATGTCCATGGCCTTCTGGACGCCGTTGTCCATCATGCGGAGCCAATCTGACGCGGGCTCCTTCAGTTCAGACATGCTCAGCAGGTAACTGGTCTGAACGATAATCTCGAGAGCATTGCTCAGCTCGTGGGCAAGTTTGCGGATTTCGACTGCAACATCTTCGGGTATGGTGTCGGCGTCGGGCGCAGATCGTATTGGAGCTTTTACAGGGTCAGTCATAAAAATGGGAGACTACCTCCTGAAGCTAGACGCGGCCTGGCGCAGATAAGTTTACGGAGATTGGCACGGAATTGACAGCCGACGCAGCGTTTGTAACACTAAAGACTCGCGGTTAGCGTGTACCGGCCATCTGAGCGGTGGCGATTACACCGTGCCGTAGTGGCGGAATTGGCAGACGCGCATGGTTCAGGTCCATGTACTCGCAAGGGTGTGGGGGTTCGAGTCCCCCCTTCGGCACCAAAGTTTTAGAATGAGCACCTTACGGGGTGCTCATTTTTTATTTGTCCCTCGGCAAGCCGTAGAATGGAAGCGATGCCAACACAGTTAGACGAGATACTCGCCCATACCTTTCTCAAGGTGAAAGAACGTAAGGCGGTGGCAGATTATGCCCTGCTGGAACGTCAGGCTGCGACTCATATCCCTCGCGGTTTTACCGCCAGATTGCGCGTCGTCGCCAGCGAGGGTCCTGCGATCATCTCGGAGATTAAGAAAGCCTCTCCCTCAAAAGGGCTGATCCGCACCGATTTTTACCCCGAGAAACTGGCCCGTAGTTTTGAGGCTGCAGGCGCCGCGGCTCTCTCTGTTCTGACCGATCAGGAATTTTTCCAGGGCTCGCTCGAAGATCTCACAACGGCTTCGCAAGCGGTGAAGATTCCCTGCCTCCGCAAGGACTTCATTATCGATCCATTTCAGATCCTCGAGGCTCGTGCCGCCGGAGCCGATGCCATCCTGCTGATCGTTTCGGCCCACACTGACGCCTCCCTCGCCGCCCTGCGCGACGAAGCCCGAGGCATGGGCCTTGATGTTCTTTGCGAAACTCACGACCGTGAGGAATTGGAGCGCGCTACCCAACTCGGCTTCGACCTTATCGGCGTCAATAGCCGCGATCTGCGCACGTTTTCCGTCCGCACCGAATCATTCTTCGATCTTGCGCCATTTTTGCCTGCTGGAGTCGTTGCGGTTGCAGAAAGCGGCATTCGTTGTGCGGAAGATATCGTCAAACTTCGCGAGGCAGGATACAGCGCCTTCCTTGTTGGTGAAACTCTAATGCGCCAGCCCGAACCTGCCGCCACTCTGGCCTTGCTTCTTGGCCGCCAGTACATCTCAGAGTTCTAGCCCATGTGGATCAAGATCTGCGCCAACACGAATCTCGATGACGCCAATCTTGCCGCCGAGATGGGTGCGGACGCCGTCGGGTTCGTCTTTGCTCCCAGCAAGCGACAGGTAACGGCAGCTCAAGTTGTAAGCATCACACCGCATCTTCCCCGCACCGTGGAGCGCGTTGGCGTCTTCACCACGCAGGATGCAAACGAGATCGTAGGCATCGTCGAACAGGCAGGCCTTACCGCCATCCAACTCCACGGTGAACCCAACGCCGCGCTTGCAGAGGAGCTTCAGAGACGCTTCGAAGGCCGCATCAGCCTCATCCAGACGATCCACTGGCAAGTAGACGCGGACGGTTCAAGCGCAGCAGCGGTCAGCCGTCAGCTCGACCAGCTCAACGTCGATGGCGTCATCGACCGTGTCCTGATTGATTCCAAGGTCGGCCAAGCCATGGGCGGAACCGGCATCACCTTCAACTGGGATGAGGCTCGTTCCGTACTCACGCAGTCGGCGGGACGGTTGAAGCTGATCGTTGCCGGTGGTCTGCATCCAGAGAACGTCGCAGAGGCAATTCGCAGGCTCAATCCCTGGGGCGTCGACGTTGCCAGCGGAGTCGAAGCCACGCCGGGCAGAAAAGATCCTGAAAGGCTGGCGTCATTCATCAGGAATGCCCGCGAGTCCAAAGGTCGCAGTCTGAACTCATTCAGCGGCCGAGATAGCTCACACCCGTAAGCTCTTCGCAAATCTTCCACAGTCGAGCGGCTGCAGCTTCGTCGCGAGCCTGTGGAGCAACCTCGGCCTCTACGACCTCATCGCCGCGCATCTCTTGAAAGCCCCTAGGCCCGTAGTAACCGCCGCTCTTTGCATCGATACCAGTCGCAGCATAGAGCGTCGGCAGCGCGCCCTCCGCGTCCGTGTTCAAAATGATCCCAATCGCATGGCTCACTACTTTGCGGAGCGTCTTCTCCACTGCCGAGTAATCGCCTGCCTCAAAAAGATTCGTCTGTGCCACGCCTGGATGCGCGGCTATGCTCATCACCGGCGAGGAAGCTGCGCGCAGGCGGCGATCCAGTTCGAAGGCGAGCATCAGGTCCGCCAGCTTTGACTGCTGGTACGACCCCATCGGCGAGTAGTTGTTCGTCGATTGCAGATCGTCGAAGTTCAGCCTTCCACGCTTGTGCGCGATAGAAGCCAGCGTAACCACGCGCGGCCTCTCGCTACGCTCCAGTGCAGGCAGCAGTAGTCCCGTCAATGCAAAGTGGCCGAGCACATTGGTGCCAAATTGAATCTCAAATCCGTCCTTCGTCTGCAGCCGTTTCGGCGGAGCCATCACACCGGCGTTATTAATCAGCACATGCAACGGCCGATTCTTTCCTAGTTCGTGCGCGGCGAACTCGCGTACAGAATCCAGCGAAGCGAGGTCAAGCATCGCAAGCTCCATATACGTGTTGGGAGCCTCCGTGTGCAGGCGGTCAAGCGCAATCTCGCCCTTCTGCCGGTTGCGGCACGCCAGTATTACCTCTGCTCCTTTTCGAACCAGTTTCAGTGCCGCGTGGTAGCCAATGCCGCTGTTCGCACCAGTAATGAGGATGCGCCTGCCCTCTTGCGAAGGCATCTCCGCCGCCGTCCATACTCTGCTTTCGTCAACCTTGCTCATAGCACGTTGGATGTCCTCCCGCCCATCTCGCGACTCAACCTATCATTGCACTACATGGCATCAAAGTGGCCGGACTTTACCGCATAACGATCGCTGTCGTGCCATACTTACCCCACGGAATGTCGTTGCTTCTGTTTACTTTTCTCGTCTTTTCCGGCTCGCTCGCGGCTGGCCTGCTCGGAGCACTTACCGGCCTCGGCGGTGGGGTGGTTCTCGTTCCTCTCCTGACGATTATCTTTCATGTCGATCTGCGCTACGCTATAGGCGCGTCTCTGATCTCGGCCATCGCGACATCCTCCGGTTCCGCAGCCGCCTACGTGCGTGAGGGTTTTTCCAGCGTCCGCATCGGCATGTTCCTCGAAGTCGCCACTACCGTTGGCGCCGTGTTCGGCGCTTTTCTGGCGGCGCACGTTCCGCTTCGAGCGCTTGCAGTCATCTTCGGCCTTGTCCTCATCTACTCTGCGTGGCTCTCCTGGCAGCAGAGCAGACAGCCTCACGAAGAGGTCACCGCCATCAATCCTTGGTCGGACCGTCTGCGACTCTCCGGCTCGTACCCCGACGGCGCAGGCGGCGAGCACTACTATAAGGTCGACCGCATCTCCGCCGGCTTCGCCACCATGTTTGGTGCGGGCACGCTCTCGGGCCTGTTGGGCATAGGCTCTGGCGCGGTCAAAGTTCTGGCCATGGACCGCATCATGCGCATCCCTTTTAAGGTCTCCACCACTACCAGTAACTTTATGATCGGCGTTACCGCCGCGGCCAGCGCAGGCATCTATCTTCACCGCGGCTACATCGATCCTGGCCTCGCTTTTCCCGTTATGCTCGGCGTTTTGGCCGGCTCTCTTCTGGGCGCGCGCATCCTGATCAATGCTCGCGTCTCGCTGCTCCGCACCATCTTCACCATCGTTATCCTCGCCCTTGGCGTGGAGATGATCGTCAACGGCTGGCTCAACAGGCTATGACTCAAACACCCAAGACAGCTCACACTCCGTCGCGCGCGCTGGACCGTCGCATCGAGAACATGATGGGCCGGCTCCTGCAGGTTGGCGTTTTGCTAGCCTCCGCCGTAGTTCTCATCGGCGGTCTTCTCTTTCTCAATGCTCACGCCGGTGCAGCGAAGGACTACCGCACGTTCACCGGCGAATCCGCCTCACTGCGTCATCCATCCGAGCTGTTTCGCCTGCTGTTGACCGGAGACGCGACAGCCATCGTTCAGCTCGGTGTCTTTCTGCTGATTGCGACGCCCATCGCCCGCGTTGTCTTCGCCGCCATTGGCTTTGCGGTGGAGCGCGATCGCCTCTACGTGGCAATCAGTCTGGCCGTTCTGGCCGTTCTCATCTTTGGAGTGCTGCATGTCGCTTGATGTTATTTCCACGAAAGGCCACTTCCAAAATTCACGTAAAACATGCAAAAGTGTGCGCAGTAAGAAAATTCTTTAGTCGTTGGCTGCCTCTAACTCAGCGAATGACACAACGGCATGTGCCGTCCCACGCATCCAATAATTACAAGTCACCTTCGATCGGAACAGTCAGAGTAGACAATTTGCACGAATAAGAACGATTCTGCGTCACCACGCCGGTAATCGGGGGTATCCGTGAAAGTTGAAAGTATCCGTCTCCCTGCAATCCTGTGCGCTCTCACTTTGCCCCTGGCTGCTTTGGCGATCAGACCATTTGTCGAGATGGGTCTCTGTGACGACTGGTCATACATCAAAACCGTACAGGTCCTCGCCCGGACCGGTCACGTCGTTTACAACGGATGGGCGACTGCACTGCTCGGCTGGCAACTCTATCTGGGCGCGATGTTCGTCAAACTCTTCGGTTTCTCCTTCACCATCGTTCGGGCTTCCATTCTCCCCATCGCAATGGCAACTGCTTTTCTTACGCAACGAACAATGGTCCGCGCCGGAATCAGCGAATGGAACGCTTCCCTGGGCACGCTGGTTCTTGTAGTCTCACCACTCTTTCTTCCCCTCACATTCAGCTTTATGACGGACGTTTCAGGTCTCTTCTGCATTGTGCTCTGTCTCTATGCTTGCCTTCGTGCTCTTCAAGCGGACACAGATCGCGCAGCCTTCGCCTGGATCTGCTTCGCGGCTATATCGAACGCAATCGGCGGCACAGCTCGATTGATAGCATGGCTTGGGGTGTTGGTCATGGTCCCCTCCACTCTCTGGCTTCTGCGCCGTCGTCCACACTTTCTTCTCGCCGGCAGCATGCTTTATCTAGTCTGCGTCGCCTTCATCTTTGCTTCTATCCGTTGGTTTCATCAACAGCCGTATTCAGTCCCAGAGAACCTGATCCGCGACCCTATCACCTTACGCACGTTCGCCACCCTCTTCAGAAATCTGGTGCGCGCTGCTTTGGATACGTCTCTGTTTCTGCTCCCCATACTGTTGGCATTTATCCCCGAACTTCGGCGTGGCAATCGTCGTTCCACCTTGTTTTTCGTCGCAGGAAGCGGCCTCTTCCTCCTGTTTTGTCTCATGGAGACCCACCGCAGCGTGCTCCATTACTGGCTTGCTCCCTATCTGGGCACCTACGTTACACCCTATGGGTTGATGGAGGATGATGCGATCCATGGCAGACGCGTTGTCCTGACCTACGGCATCCGGCTTCTCCTGACGAGCCTGGTCGCCGCATCCGTTCTCTCACTCTCCGCCTTGCTCCTCGCCAGGCTAAAAAAACTGCAGCTAGCATCAGACACGTCTCTGTCGATCTCCTGGCATAGCCTTGGCATGGTGATCGTGCCCTTCATGACGGCCTACATCGTTGTGCTCATACCCCGCGCAGCCTCGAAAGTAGGCTTCTACGATCGGTTTGTTCTTCCCATTCAGTTGATGGCACTGATCGTGATCCTGCGTTTCTATCAGGAACGGCTGCGGACGCGCCTTCCCGCCGCAACCCTGATTCCGATAGCTATCTACGCGGCATTCTCCATCGCGGGAACGCATGATGTTTTTTCACTGTTTCGCGCGCGTCTGGCCATGGTCGACGAACTCCGCTCCGCTGGCGTACCGCCAACCGCCATCGATGCCGGCTTTGAATACGACGGCTGGAATCAGATTGAAAAGACAGGCTTCATCAACGATCCCCATATCCACCTTCCACCCGGAGAGCACTTCAGTCCTCCGAAGGCCTCGTTCGATGTTTGCCGTCCTTTCTATCTCGACGAGTTCTCGGCGCTCACTCTTCGTTATGGTATGGCCCTCGACCCGGCAGAGTGTCTGGGACAGGCAGAATTCGCCCCAGTCACCGCTCGAACATGGCTCGGCCCGCGCTACACCACGATCTACGTCGTGCGTGTGGGTAATGAAGAGAGCACGATCTCAGCTACTAGCAGGAGATATCCGTGAGAGTTGCGTCCAGTCGCCTTCCCGCAATTGCTTGTGCACTTATTCTTCCGCTCTGCGCGCTTGCAATTTGGCCCGTGGTCGAGATGGGTGTAAACGACGAGTGGTCTTACGTCAAAACCGTACAGGTCCTCGCCCAGACCGGTCATATTGTCTATAACGGATGGGCCAGGCCCATACTCGGCTGGCAACTGTTCCTTGGCGCAAGCTTTGCAAAGCTGTTTGGCTTCTCCTTCACGGCTGTTCGCCTTTCCATTCTCCTCGTTGCCCTGGCGGTGGCGTTTCTCATCCAGCGCATCCTGGTTCGTGTTGGCATCCACCAGTGGAATGCGACCCTTGGCACTCTTGTCCTTATACTGTCGCCGATCTTTCTGCCCCTTGCGTTGAGCTTCATGACCGACATGCCAGGTTTTTTCGTCATCGTTCTCTGTCTCTACGCCTGCATTCGCGCTCTCCAGGCAGAGACCGACCGGGCCGCGCTGGCATGGATCTGCTTCGCTGCAATCTCCAACACCGTCGGGGGCACAGCGCGACAGATCGCATGGCTCGGAGTTCTCGTCATGGTTCCTTCCACGCTTTGGCTTCTGCGCCGTCGCCCTTATTTTCTGCTTGCGGGCAGTGTCTTGTATCTCGGCTGCGTGGCATTCATCTTCGCCTCCGTCCACTGGTTTCGTCAGCAGTTCTATTCACATCCCGAGACTCTGTTGCTTGATCACGTCACCCCGGGAATGTTGGTCACTCTCGCAAGGAACATGCTGCTAGGCGTAGTGGATACGCCGCTGCTTTTGCTTCCGCTCTTTCTGCTGTTTATTCCCGCGTTCCCGCGCAACGATCGCCGCGCTACTGTATTTGTTGTCACGGGCGGTAGTCTCTGCCTCCTCTTCTTCCTCTTTGAGCTGCACCGGCATATGCTCTTTTACTGGCTAGCCCCCTATCTCGGGAACTACCTCACTGTTTATGGCTTGGTGGTGGACAGTTCACTGCATAGCCCCTACCCTATCGTCCTCGGCTTCGGAGTACGGCTGTTTGTTACCGCCTTGCTCTTCGCATCCATGCTCTCCTTCTTCGCCGTGCTTCTTGTATCCCCAAGATCATCTCCAGATTCAGATCTCGATCCGCATATCTCCTGGTATCGCCTCAGCGTGTTGTTTGGTCCCTACATTCTTGCCTATCTTGTCCTGCTGGTGCCGCGTGCAACCGGCAACTTGTTTTTCGATCGCTACCTGCTTCCGATCATGCTGCTGGTCACTATCATCGTCCTCCGTTGCTACCAGGAGCGGATACGCCCGCTTCTTCCTGTGGCAACTCTTATTCCTATCGCCATCGTTGCTCTATTCAGCATCGCCGGAACCCACGATTCCTTCGCGTTGATCCGCGCTCGTCTCGCAGCGATCAACGAGCTTCGCGCCGCTGGTGTACCGCGTACTGCAATCGACGGCGGTTTTGAATACAACGGATGGAATCAGATCGAAATGGCGCACTTTATCAACGATCCGGAGATTCATGCCCACCCGTGGGACCACTTCAGCCCTCCCGTTAGTGATTCCTTTGGCGTCTGCCCTGCGCTCTTGTTGGACTTCTTCCCCGTGGTGTCGCCCCGTTACGCAATGGCGTTCTCTCCGGAAGCCTGCCTTGGACAGGCTTCATTCGCTCCCGTCACCTATCGAAGCTGGCTCGCCCCACATTCCACCACAATCTACATTGTCAAAGTCGGTAATCCATCCGATCGCTGAACACTCTCCTTTGTTGGCCAGCTAAACTTCGCAGCGACCATACGCATTTATCGTGTCGATGGGAGTTACTCTAAGGAGAGGCTTCCTAAGCAAGATGACCACCCAATACTCCACGGGTCGTAACTCCTCCGGAACTTTCGTTGCTTTTATCTTCGCGCTCATCCTCGGCGCTGCTGCCCTTGCCGTCTTCCTCCGCCATGCCACCACCGGTATGCTCGCTCACATCGCGGACCGCATCACCGGCCGCACCACCGTCTACGACACCTCGGTTCCGGCTGTCGTCCAGCGCATCCAGCGGCTCAATCGCCTCGAAACGGTGGTCTACTCCATCGACACCGTCGTCGAAGGCTCCAAATCCAGCGCCGTCCTCCCCGACCTGCTCGCCGGAGACCGCATCCTCCTCGTCGTCCACGGCCAATCCATTGCCGGCATCGACCTCAGCCAGCTCAAGCCCGAAGACGTCCGCATCGACGAGAAAAACGGGGCCCGCTCCATTCACGTCACTCTTCCCGCCTCACAGCTCTTTGTAACCAACATCGACAATCAGCACACCCGCGTCTACGCCCGCTCCACCGGCCTCCTCGTTCCCGTAGACCAGAATCTTGAGTCCGACACCCGCGCCAAGGCCGAGCAGCAACTCCAGCAAGCCGCTCTCTCCGACGGCATCCTCGACACCGCTCGCAAAAACGCCCGCGCCACCATAGCCACGCTCCTTTACAGCCTCGGTTTTAACCAGGTCGATGTGAACTAAAATCCGACCGCGGAGAGTCACACGGATAAAAGCGGATAAAGACAATACTTGAAAACGATTTACACCGACTGCACAGGATCGATCTTCCTCCACTTACCTCTGTTTTTTGAATCCGTTTTAAATTCCCGGTTTTAAATCCGCGTTTATCCGCGAAGATCCGCGGTCGGCGTTCCCGCATCACCCAAGAGTCCCCCCACCATTCCCTCCAACGTGCTATCTGCCAATGGACCCCAACCTGCGCTATCATCCATAGCATGAGGTTCCGCTCCAACTGCCGCGACTCTGAAGACAAGCCCGACGAAACCCCCGTCGTGACGTCCGCGCCGCTCCCGTTTCCTGAAGACGAAGAGGATTCGACGCTGATCAAGACCGTCGGCTGGGTATCGGCCGGTCTGGGTGCCGTAGCCTTGGGCCTCATCATCGGCCGCGAGCTTCGTCAGCGCTACAAGTTTAACCGCCGCACGCCCTACGACGCCTACGCCCACGCAGGCGACGAGAAGGACGTCGACTTCGGCCTCGGCATCTAGCACAAACAAAAGACCGACCACGGATCACACCGATAAAAGCGGATATAAACAACTGCTTAACATCGCTTAAGCCTTGTTCTTTAAATCCAGCTTTTATCCGCATCTCCAGCTAAAGTCCGCGCACACCTGCACAAATCGGCGCAATCGCTGTTGTAGTTGCTTTTATCCGTGTTTATCCGCGAAAATCCGCGGTCGCCCGCACTGGTTTACGATAGTCATCGATGACGAAACTAGCCTTCCTCTTTCCCGGCCAGGGCTCGCAGTCCGTAGGCATGGGCCGCGACCTCCACGACAACTTCCCCACCGCCCGAGCAGTCTTCGAGGAGGCCGACGAGGCCCTCGGCTTCTCGCTCTCCAAGCTCATCTTCGAAGGCCCCGAAGAAACCCTCAAGCTCACCGAGCACACCCAGCCCGCCATCCTCACCGTCTCCGTCGCCGCCACCCGTGTCCTCGCCGAACGCGGCATCACCCCCGCCCTCGCCGCCGGCCACTCCCTCGGCGAGTACTCCGCCCACGTAGCCGCCGGAACCCTCACCTTCAGCGACGCCGTCCGCACCGTCCGCGCCCGAGGCCGCTACATGCAGCAGGCCGTCCCCGCCGGAGAAGGCGCAATGGCCGCTATCCTCGGCCTCTCCTCAAACCTCATCTCCGAGGTGTGCTGCCAGGTCTCCGACAAGCTCACCCCGCTCCCCACCATGCCCGCCGCCAAAACCTTCAACACAAATCTGGCCGTCGTCTCCCCCGCCAACCTCAACTCCCCCGACCAGACCGTCATCTCCGGAGCCGCCGGAGCCGTTCTCCTCGCCACCGAACTCTGCAAGGCCGCCGGAGCCAAGCGCACCGTCATGCTGCAGGTCAGCGCCCCCTTCCACTGCGCCCTCATGCAGCCCGCGCAGGACGCCCTCGCCGCCGACCTCAAAACCCTCACCTTCACCGATCCAACGGTCCCTGTAGCCGCCAACGTAAGCGCCTCGCTCATCACCACGGGCGCAGCCGCCCGCGAAGCCCTCATCCATCAAGTCACCGGCTCCGTCCGCTGGGTCGAGTGCATCCAACTCCTCGTCGCCCAAGGCGCAACCCACTTCATCGAAGTAGGCCCCGGCAAAGTCCTAACCGGCCTCATGCGCCAAATCGACCGCACCCAAACCACCGCCAATGTAGAAGACACCGCCTCCCTCGAAAAAACCCTCACGTCACTTACCGGAAATACCTGAGGACTCCGTATCATTTCTGCGCGGTCAAGTATGCTCAGCACTGTGATTTCATTAGGTGATCGGTTGAAGAAAGCTATTCTCTGCGCTTTGGCACTGTCCGTTTTCGTTTCCACAAAGAGTGGGGCGGCTCCGTTGGATTCAAACAGCGGCTTGGCAAAGGTTTCATTAATCAGATTGAACCGAGAGACGAAATTGAGCTTTCAACCAATTTCTGATCAAGGATTCGTTCTTGTTGCCATTAGAGATTGTTCGTTGCTCATCGACGGCAAAAGCGCGCTATTGAAGGCGGGAGACTACCAGAAGATTCCCGGCATACAGAGTTTGGAGCTTTCTCAGTCTGGCCCCATGCCAGTCCCACTTGTCCTGATCAAAGTTGTCTCAACAATTCAGCCCCTCACCATCGAAACGACGACGCTTGCTCGTCATCAAGAACTCGTGGACGCAAGCGATAGGAACACAACACTGTTGATTGCAATTGATCCTTTACGGCTTCGTGATGTGCGCGATCTAGCCGATGATGAGCCTTGGAAATCTGGCCCGCAAAAGACAATTGAGCTTCAAGAAGGACAAACTGCTTGGCTTCTCCGAGGTGTGCATCGCTTGCGCAACTCTGGGAAGACTGCGACCCGATTCGTCACGGTTGAATGGTGATTAGTAATATCGCGAAAAGTCAGGTTTTCGATAATTTCAATGTAGGCATAAACTGCATCACGAACACACCAGAGGAACCCACATGAAACCCGGCGACAAAGTAGAAAACTTCACCCTCCAAAACCAAGACGGCAAAGACGTCTCCCTCTCCGACTTCAAAGGCTCCCCCGTAGTCCTCTTCTTCTACCCCCGCGCCGACACCCCCGGCTGCACTATCGAATCCTGCGGCTTCCGCGACGCCTTCACCAAATTCAAGAAGGCCGGCATCGTTGTCCTCGGCATCTCCCGCGACGACGTAAAGGCCCAGAAGAAATTCAAAGACAAATACGAACTTCCCTACGACCTCCTCGCCGACCCCGACATGGTCCTGATCAACCGCTACGACCTCATCAAGCCCAAGAACATGTACGGCAAGCTCGTCAAAGGCGTCAAACGCACCACCTACCTCATCGGCCCTGATACCGGCCAAGGTCAGCACCTCATCCACACCTTCGAAGAAGTAAAACCCGAAGGCCACGCCGAAGAGGTCCTAGCCCTCCTCAAGAAGCAGTCCTAGCAAGCCTTCATCGCCACCAACTCCGTACAATAAGCTCTCAGGCAAAAAAGGAGAGGCGGAGATGCCGTACGCAATCCCAACCGTAGCAGCAGCCGCTGTCGCAACGGCAGGCACGCTCACCTACGCCGCACTCTCCCCGCAGTCGCAAATCTTCGGCCCCACCCTCATCGCTCCCGCAAAACCCAACGAGATCGCCCTCACCTACGACGACGGACCCAACCCCGCCGCCACCCCACAACTCCTCGAAGTCCTCGCCCGCTACAACGTCCACGCGACCTTCTTCCTCATCGGCAACTTCGTCCGCCAGTGCCCCGCGCTCGTCCGCGAGATCGCCGCCGCAGGCCATCTCATCGGCAACCACACCACAACCCATCCCTGGCTGCCGTTCCACTCCGCCGCCCGCATTCGCCGCGAGATGGCCGACTGCAACGCCGCTCTCGAAGACACTCTCGGCGCCCCTGTCCACTACTTCCGCGCCCCCCACGGAGCACGCCGCCCCGCTGTCCTGCGCACTGCCCGCGAACTCAACCTCATCCCCGTGCAATGGAACATCATCACCGGCGACTGGATTCCCATCGCCGCCGCAACCATCGCCTCCCGCGTCACCCAAGGCATCTCACACAATCAAAACCGCAACCGCGCCTCCAACATCGTCCTTCACGACGGCGGCCATCTCGGTCTCGGAGCCCCCCGCATCCATACCGTCGAGGCCACC
>Ga0210409_10000816_pt1 | contig 45303 bp, 75 predicted proteins | sample IncBWH17MmetaG_FD_161649 | JGI IMG/M metagenome (GOLD analysis project Ga0210409, IMG submission 161649) | Forest soil microbial communities from Barre Woods Harvard Forest LTER site, Petersham, Massachusetts, United States - Inc-BW-H-17-M | ecosystem: Environmental > Terrestrial > Soil >... | reverse complement strand
CGGGCGACGAGCAGATTATTGAGGCGCTCGCGTGCGCGGACACGATGGAGTCCGAGGGCCGCAAGTGGGTCGGGGCTGCGACGCATTACCCCGAGGGCATGGGCGAAGAGTCGCGGAGGCTACATCGTGAGTACAACCGGCTCGTAAAAGAGCAAATCGCCGGGGCGAACAACGGTATAGCCATCTGCGCCGTGACAGATGAGTGCAACGCGAAGGGCATCATCCTCGTTCCGGGCGGCGAGAACCTGTGATGGGCAACAACCGGATAAGCATGGAATGAAGACATCGAACGACAACCGATCCGGCGTGGCGTCCACCCCAGTAGATCCCGACGCGAAGATCAGCTTGCGCGTGCCGTGCGTCGAGTGCAGGGATGCGCTTGTCGTGCCGCTGCCATACGCCAAGGACTCGATCGCAGATCTGGTGGACGATCACCTCTGGATCTTGTCGACCCTGACGCCGCCGGGATCGAAGACGATCGTCCTCGGGCTGCTCTGCCCGAGGTGCGCGGAGCGCATCTACCCGCCCGAGGTGCTCAGGGCCGCCGAGGAAGCGCGGCAGAAGCGGCGGTTGCTGTCGTGAGCGCGTGGGATCTCACCAAGCTCGCCGCCGACGTCCAAGAGACGCTGCCGGTCGAGGTCACGACCTGCACGCTCGAGAACGGTTCCCGCGAGTACCCCGCGATCGAGATCCACCCCCGCGTCTCCTTGCTCGATCGTGCGCTCGCGGCCACGGTGACCGTCTCGTTCACCGACGATCGCGTCGTGATCGGCATCCACAGGCCGGGGAGCGACGAGCACCACATGAGCCGGCTGAAGGCCGGGCACTCGATGGATGCGGTGCTCGCGCTACTCCACTCGATCTTCGTCGACGAGGCGTCGTAATGCGCGTCCGCCTGCTCGTCGCCATCGATCCCGACGCCGGCATCGAGATCACCCCGGCGCCGCCCATCGCGGACGTCGCTCCGGGCGACTGGTACGAGGTGACGACCTGGCCGCAGAAGCACTGTGATCTGGCCCGTGTCATCGTGCGCGACTACGTGATCGAGCAGTTGACCATCGGAGTCGACGTCATCGATCTGCCGGCGCCGCGGACCTGGATCGATGCCCTCGGGATCGAGCGCCGCTCGTACCAGCTCGTACCGCCGATCGCCGTCCTGGCGGGGTTGGCGATTCGCGCTTGCCTGCGCAACATGGGCGATCAGCCGCAGCGCGCGTGGTCGAGCGTGCTCTTCGAGGAGCCCGAAGATGCTGACGATCGCTGGGAACCGGGCTTCACCATCGTCACGCGAGGCGGCCGATGAATTCACCTAACGAATGGATGCGCGCGATAGACGCCACGATCGCCAACCAGGTCGCGATCGATCTGGCGTGGTGGGATCGCCAGCGGAAGGGCCGCTGGATCGTCGTCGAGCCCAAGTACCCACGCCGCGGGTGGCGGTTCTCGCAGCTCTCGGTGGCGCGCAGCTTCGCGCGGCGGTTCGGCGGAATCGTGCGGCACTTCCGCCAGCGCGACTGGAAGCAGATCGATCACTGGGCGCACCCGATCGCGACGATGCGCGGGACCTGGAGCGCGACCTGGAGTCTCGTCGCCGGCGCCCTCGCCGTGGACACCGCCCAATAGGCGATTTGCATGACGAAGAAGAAACAGCGCCGCTCGTTCGACAACCTGATCACGCGCGACGTGACGTTGCGCGAGATGCTCGATGCGACGGCGTATTATAGCGACGACGAGGTCTTCCGCTGGTTCCAGGCGTCCTACGTCAGCGGCGACGGTAAGATCCATCCGCACGAGACGCTGCGGCTGACGATTGGCCAGGTACGACGCGAGATCGGGTGGACGCGGCCGTGAGCTGCCGCCTCTCCGCGCGCGGCCATCGCTGGCGCGAGCCAAAGCTCGCCGCCCAACGTCTGAAGCCGAACCCGACCCTGCGCGTCTGCGAGTGCGGCGCGACCGGCTACGTCAACAAGCAGGGCGTGATCGAGGTCGATTGGGAGCCGCCCACGATCGGTAAGCTCGCGCCGCTCGCGATCGTGCATCCGTGCGATCGATCCGAGGTGCGCGAGGTCATCCTCCAGCTCGGCGAGCTCGAGGTCGAGTACCGCGCGAGTGGGCGCGGCGCCTCGAGCTACCTCGCCGCGCGCGATGATCTCGTGCGGCAGTTGATGGAGCGGCTCGGGTGAACGCAAGGGAGCAAGAGCAACGCGGGGCTCTACGATCCGCGACAACGGACCAAGGCAAACGATGACGATCAGCAAGGAAAATCTAAAGTACGTCGAGACGTGGGCTAGGGAGAATCTGGGGCCGCGCGCGCATTCTTTCCGGCCGATCGATAACCCAAATCCGTTCGGCAATTCGCCTATCTGCAAGACGTGCAAACAAGACGAGTTGCAATGCGGATGGGATCAAGATCCGAAGTCCGTACCGAAGATCGTACTCGCCCTGGTTCGTGACTATCGAAAGCGTGCGAACCGGTGACCGCGGGTAAGCAAGAGCAGCGCGGGGCTCTACGATCCGCGACAATCCCGCTCACAATCGGGGCGAAGCGCACGTCGAGTTGTTGCGCGACCTCAAGAGCAGCGCGGCGCTCTACCGAGCCGCGACACCCACAGCTTGATCCCGACTCGAACTACAGCAGCGCGGCGCTCCACCAAGCCGCGACCCTACTTGACTGAAGTGAAAGGAAACCCCCGATGATCCGCAACTACGAATACGGCCTCCTCGATCCCACCGTCAACGCCCAGCTCATCGACGATCAGATGCGCCTCGGCCACCGCTACTACAACACCCTCGTCGAGATCGAGCGGGAGCGGCGGTCGCGCGTCGCCACGATCTTGACCGGCCACGCCGACACCGAGGCCCTCGCCGCCAAGGTCGCCGGCCTGGTCGATCAGCACGCCGCGGCGCGGCTCGCGATCAAGGCCACGCGCAAGGCGACCCGAAACCGATCGGAGACGGCCGCCATGCGCCAGCGCGCGAAAGATCTTGGCGCCGAGTTGGCCGCGGCGCGAGAGGAGCTCAAGGCCGGCAAGGTGGCGATCGCGGATGATCCGATGATCGCGCGCGCGATCGCGGTCGCCGACGATCACGCCAACGCGCGGATCAAGGCCGAGCGCGCGACGTGCGGTGCCTACTGGTCGACGTACCTGCTCGCCGAGCAGGCGATGGACGCGGCGAAGAAGAGCAAGGCGCCGCCCGAGTTCCGGCGGTGGTCCGGCAACGGCCGCGTGTCGGTGCAGCTCCAGGGCGGTCTCGATCTGGCCGCGCTGTGGGGCGGCGACACGCAGATCGAGATCCGGCCCGTGTCGCCCGACGCGCACGATCCTGGCAAGCCGCGCGGCGTGCGCCGGCTCGCGAGCCGCACGATCCTGCGGATGCGCGTGCGGTCGACCGACAAGGGCAAGCCCGAGTGGGCGGAGTGGCCGATGATCTTGCACCGGGCGATCCCGGAGGGATCGGTGATCAAGACCGCGACGGTGATCAAGCGACGGCGCGACTGCCGGCGCTGGGACTGGCGCCTGATCTTGACGATCGACATCCCCGACACGTACGCGCGGCGCGCCGTGCCCGATCGCGGCGCGATCGCGCTCAACCTCGGCTGGGCGATCACCAAGGGCAGCTCGGCGCCCCACGAGGCCGAGACGCGCGCCACAGGCTCGATCCGGGCGGGCTACGTCTTGTCCGACGACGGCGCGATCGATCGGCCCGTCCTGGTCGATCGATCTGTGATCGATCGCGTCGAGAAGAGCGAGGCGATCCGTTCGCAGCGCGACAAAGATCTCGACGCGATGCGGGCTCTCCTCGTACCGTGGCTGCGCGCGCATGAGAAGGAGTTGCCCGAGTGGATCGTCGAGAAAGCGATCTTGTCGAGGGCAGCTCCGCGCCCCACGAGCGGGGACGGTCAAGCGACGCAGACAGAGGCAGCTCCGCGCCTCGCGAGCGGAGACATGGAGGAGCAATCTGCGGGCGGGGGCGCCGCAGTGCCGGCCGCGAGGCTCACGATCGCGGACGAACCCTCGGGCAGCTCGCTGCCCCACGAAGCGAGACGGGTGAAGCTGTCCGACGACGATGGCAGCTCGGCGCCCCACGAGGCCGAGACAGTTGGCTCAATGCGCGAGGCCCGACGGACCTGGCACGTCGCGATGTGGAAGTCTCCCTCGCGCTTCCGCGCTCTCGCCTTCTACTGGCGCGCTCACCGCTTCGCCGGCGACGACGCGGGCTACGACCTGATCGAGAAGTGGCGCTACCGCGACGAGCACCTCGAGCGCTACGAGTCCGGCATGCGCCGCGGCGCCCTGCTCGATCGGCGCGAGCGCTACCGGATCTTGGCCGCCGATCTGGCCGGGACGTACAAGACGCTCGTGATCGACGACTTCGACCTGCGCGCGTTCCAAGAGCTCCCCGCGCCGGAGAGCGACAAGGCCAAGGTTCCGGCACAGCGCCGGAACCAGCGTCACGCCGCCGGCAGCGAGCTGCGCGACGCGCTCAAGAACGCATTTGGCGCCGCACGCCTCGTCAAGATGACGAGCGCGGATGTCACCCGGACCTGCCACGCGTGCGGCGTCGTCAACGCCGACTGGGATCGCGCCGCGGGGCGCGAGCACGCGTGCGACGCGTGCGGCGTCACGTGGGACCAAGATCGGAACGCGTGCGCGAACCTGCTCGCGCGCGAGAAGGACGGCGACGGGGAGCGCGGGGCCGCGCCGAAGAAGAAGGAGTCGCGTACCGAGCGGATGCTGCGGAGCAAGCGCGAGAAGAAGGAGGCCAGGGAGAGGGAGGAGAAGATCGAGAAGGAGATCAGGGAAAGGGAGGAGAGGGAGAAGATCGCGCGGGATGAAGGCGGCGCGAGCCATACGGACGTCGTCGCCTGACGTCGACGCAGTGACAATCGAATAGTTGACTATGTCACCCCGTGCTCGCGAGCGGGGCGGCGGCGCCACGAAGAGGAAGGGCGCTCGCGGCGGCAAAATCCGCGCGGCGCCGAGGATTGCCGCGCTGAGTGGATGAGGCCGTACAAAAGTGCACAGGGAAAGCAGAGGATCGCTCGCAATGCGGCGAGGAAGATCGCGTGACAGTTGGTTAATTGATGGACGCTGTCGCGAGCGCTGCTCGGCGCGCTAGAAGTCGAGACAACCAGTACGCGATCGGCACCGACGCGCTCGGCGAGTCGCGAGCGCTGCTCGGCGCGCTAGAAGTCGAGACATCACTGTCACGCCGGCCAACAGGAGTCGGCGCGCGTGTCGCGAGCGCTGCTCGGCGCGCTAGAAGTCGAGACTGATCAACCGAGATGATCGCGGCCAGACGATCACCGGGTCGCGAGCGCTGCTCGGCGCGCTAGAAGTCGAGACAGTTGGGAAGTCGGTCGTTTGAACTCCGTGTAGCCGTCGCGAGCGCTGCTCGGCGCGCTCGGTGCGCTACGAACCGAGACTCGCCGGGGTGACCGAGGACACCTGTTGCAAGGCCACGAGCGCTGCTCGGTGCGCTACGAACCGAGACGTGCAGCACCGCGCTGTTGTCTAGTCTCTCCGCTGTCGTGAGCCACGAACGCTGCTCGGTGCGCTACGAACCGAGACCAATCGCGACGATAGGCTGCTCGTCGCCCTACGAGACGAGATCGCCGAGCCACGCTGCGACCTCGGGCTCGACGCTCGGGCGCGAAGGCTGCTCGTCGCCTTACGAAACGAGACACGCCGACACCGGCGCTGCCGTTTGCCGTTTGGCCGCTCGCGAAGGCTGCTCGTCGCCCTGCGAGACGAGACGAACATCTCCAAGAGCCCGACGTATTTCGGGTACTGCGTCGCGAAGGCTGCTCGTCGCCCTGCGAGACGAGACAGCTGGTCAGTCTTCGTGCTGAGGCTGATCGCACCGGTCACGAGCAAGAGCGTTGCTCGGTGCGCTATGAACCGAGATGCCTTCACCTCGGGATCCAAAGGCTGCTCGTCGCCCTGCGAGACGAGACTCGCCGCCGATCGCTGTAGGGTCGCGAAGGCCGCTCGTCGCCATGTGAGACGAGACCTCAAGATCGCGATCGTAGCCGGAGTCGCCGATCGCTAGGGCTGCTCGTCGCCCTGCGAGACGAGACAACTGGATCGGCCGCGCTGGCGGTCACGAAGGCTGCTCGGCGCCCTCTGAGCCGAGATCGCGGCATCCCGTAGCGATGAGCGAGCACGCGAGAGAGCTGCTCGGCGCTCCACGAGCCGAGATCACAAGGTCCCGAACGATGTGTACGCGAGGGTTGCTCGGCACCCTACGAGAGCTGAGACGGCGCCCCCTTCATTCTTGTGGTTGATCTCGGCGCGAGCGCTGCTCGGTGCGCTACGAACTGAGACATCACGCCGTCCTTGGTCTTTGGCGATTTGGCGGTTGCCGCGCGCCTCGCGCCTCGACAGATACGATCGCTGCTGCGGAAGACGGCCGAGTCGAACGGCAACCACAGTGAAGGGTCCATCGGATTAGCAAACCGCGCTCGCGGGGCTTTGACTCCAGACCCCTCGTCGACGAGAGGATTCAGAGTCAACACGCCGTGAAAAAGAGTCAGCCACACTAGCCAGCTCGGGCGTTAGAGCGTTGTCCGTGGTTTCACGCGGCTACGCCTCTTTCGCTCGATCTTGTTGACCTTGAGGACTTCAATGCGCTTTGGATCGAATACGACCCAGTCGTCATCGAGCTTGATGCTGTCGTAGTCCATTCCGAGCAGTTGATCGATTAAGTAGCGGTCATACTCGTCCCAACCGGCGACTTTGTTTACGTGCAGTCGTACTTTCATCAAGTAAGCCGTGCCCACCGCACCACTTTCACCACGCAGGATTTTGTCCTTGTCCTCACTGAACCAGAAGCCGCCCTCTGGAGCCCAGAATTTGGGATCGAAGCGCTGAATCGGCACGCTGCTGCCGTGATAGGCGATCACGGTGCGCCCTGGCGGTTTAGCGAGCGCCTCATCGATTTCGCGTTGAAGCTGCACGGCTGATTTCTTGCGAGTCATGACTATCGGTACCCGCCGCCTGTCCGACGGCGCGAGTTCACTTCACATCCTTATCGATGATCTTGATCTGAGCCGGCTTGAAGACCACCCACTCACCGCCGCCCTGCTGAATGATGCCGTCGTGTCCCTTTTCCAACGCCTCTTCTTCATCGACGCAGTTTGGTCTGCCGTAGACGTAAAGCGGTCGCTCGATTCGTAGGTACGCTTTGATGACTCTCCCGTTACGATGGCCACGCGCCCAGGTACGCGCCGTCTCCTCGTCGCCGAAGTAAATTCCCCGGATGGGATACTCTGGATTCGAGTGACTGCTAGCGCGTGCCGGGTCGAAAGAGCTGAACGTGGCGCTTCCAGTGCCGTGGTAGACCGCGAGTGGCTCGCCCCACATGTCGACGACGTGGCTGTTACCGAACCAAGCCCGGAGCTTCGGGTTGTCCAAGACGCTCGCTTCTCCGGGTTCGCGCGGCACGATCCAAGCCGGTGGACTGCTCCGCGGCTTTTTCGCCTTCGCGAGTGAAGCGACGATGTCACGGTCAAGTTGCGCGGGCGATTTCTTGGAGGTTTGCCGAGTCATCTGGATCTTCCTGCGCGGCCAAACATCATCAGAGAGTCGTCCGTGGTTTCATTCTGGTAGCGGTGGCGCCGATCTCACCGAGGTCAGGCTCGACAAAAGCAAGGATGTGCGAGTCCCGGTTCAGTTTCGCCTGTGCGACTCGGTGATTGCCGGCGGCGACGATGTAGTAGTCGTTCGCCGCGTCGTAGCGAACCTCGATCGGCTGCGTGATGGGCCGGCCCTTGATGTACGGCATGCCTTCAGAGGCGGCCGGCACTGGTTCAAGCCCTTCCAGTTTTTGGATGGGCACGTAACGTAGAAAAGCTCGACTCAGATGTCCGTCAGCACCGCGACGGATCATTTCGTCCTTGCTGATCGATCCGGCGGGCAACTCGTCCGTCGGCAAAGAGCCGCGGGAGTGCCTAGCGCTTAGGGCTTCGTTGATCTCGCGATTGAGCTGCGCGGGTGACTTTTTCTTCGACATCGATCTTCCGTTGAGCGCGCGGTGCGCGGTCGCCTAGGAGTGGACTCGGACGCGCTGCGGTTTCCAGATCCCGTCATGCGGCACGACGTAGTGTCCGTAGAATTGATCCGCGTCCTCGTTACCTTCCGCGACGTACAGGTCGTAGACGCTAGTAGGCTTGGCGTCTGTCTCGATAGCGAGGATCACGGGGTCGCGGTACGAATGCCCGCCGATCCAATCTTCTGCGAGACGAAGGTCGTCCCACAGATAGGTACCTCGATCGGCCGATCCAACTCCCGGCGAAAATCCTTTCTTCAGGATGTGATCAACATTGTCACGCTCAGTAACGTGGTACCAAACACGATGCTTGCCTTTCGCCTTCGCAGCGCGCGGCTTTGCGGCGTGAGCGCTGAGTGATTCGTCGATTTCGCGTTGAAGCTGTGCAGGTGACTTCTTCGTCATGACGTCACGGTCTCCTCGGCGACGTCCTCGGTTGAGTCCATGGGGGAAATCCCATGCGCGTGGAGCCGCGCCAGTTCCCCCGGCCAGAGATGGCCCGGCCTCGGCTCCTCGCGGTAGCCGGGGCAGTCGGTATCACACAGCCCGCCGGCCATCTCCGGCGCGACAGATCGGCCACGCGGTGCTTTGCGGCGGCGGCAGCGTTCGCAGATCTGCGTTGCCTCGCAGTCGGAGGTGCATGGGAACGTCGCGGTCATTGCTTCACTGCCCCCGCTCCGTATATCGAACCCACGACGTTCATGTCGTCATTGGCGTCGCGGTAGTGATCGAGGTCGTTCGCGCAGTCGTTCCCTAACCACACGACGTGGCCGTCGGCGAACGCGGTGATTCGTCGTGCGCACTCGGCCGCGTACGCGTCGCGATCGACGTCCTTCCAGTCGTCGACGGCGACGCGGATCCTGTCGCGCAGTGTGGCCTCGCCGGGCAGCTCGAAGCTCGCGCCGCGATGCGGGCCGGCGAGCTCGGAGAACAGCTCGCCGAGCTGGTGCCACTTGCCAAGCTCGAAGAGCGTGTGGTTGTCATCGCGCGCGAGGTAGTACACGGTGCCCACGGCTACGACCTCATCGGCTCGATCGAAGCGATTTTCTTGCGCAGTAGCCTCATTGTTAGGAGACCCAGAGCGTGAAAGTCTCGATCACGCGACCGTCGCGGACGACCGCGATCCCAGAGCTGCCCGAGAGCACGCCCCACGGGCCGTCCCAGTAGTAGAGCGAATCGCCTGGGCGGCAGACGCTGCGGATGAGTTTGGCGGGGTGCTGTCTACCGTCGAAGTCGATCCAACCACCGCCGCCACGCTGGAGGATCGCCTCGTCGCGCTGCCACGGGTCAAAGTCTGGACGGGCGGCGATGACGGCCGGCGTGAGCGGGTGAAGCGTCAGTCCCTCGTGAACGATCGTCGGTGCCTTCATGTGTTGGCCAGAGCATCGAGTCCCGAGCGCGTAATGTTCGCCCGATATCCGCCCGCACGCAGGCCGTACACGATGTAGCCAGCCTTGAGGAGTGCCTCGATGTCGGGTGTCCGACGCGTATCGAGGCCCGCAGGTTCGGTTCTGGCGATCGATGCGAGCAGCTTGCCCAGCCGATTTCTGGTTCCGTCTGTATGCGTGAGCCTGGATGCGAGCGCCTCGTCGATCTCACGTTGAAGCTGGGCCGGCGACTTCTTCATCGAGCCGCGCACGAATTCTCCAGTTCTTGCGCTCGCAGTCGAAGCTCGTAGTAGGTGTCGTTCAACTGTGCCTCCGCTCTTCGCGCGCCGTGTACCGCGGCACGTATCGCGAGGGCACGCACCTCAGACGCGAGCGCGCGCAGCTCGTCGCTGGCGCTCTTCTTCGTCGAATCGACGGTGGATCGCGTCTGCACGGATTCGACGCGTTGCTTGTGAAGCTCGGCAAGCGCGAGCTGCTCGGTCGGGAACGGCAGCCCAAAATGCGTTTTCTCATTCGACATTGTGGCTCCCAAGCCGGGCAAGCAGTTTGCGCAATGCGGCCTGATCGTCCAATGGCATCAGGTGCGGATCGCTGCCGTTGCTCTCGAAGCCGGGACACGCGCCCTGGTACGTCCACGACGACTCGTGATCCAGCGACTTGAGCCAACGCTGGATGCCGTTCGCGACGGCACCCTCGACGCCGCGGTTGCCGATTCGACAGCCGACATCGATGCCCTTCGTGAAGTTGACGCATCTCGGACAGAGCGTCGCCGCGTTTCCGTTTTGAATCATGAGAGCTGCGCCAGAAGGAAACGCTCAGCCGCGACCTTCGCCTGTGCTTTTGAATTCGCTGTGCCTACCTGTTTCCTAAAGTGGACCGTGCGCGTTATGCCCCCACGCGTCTCTTCGACGGGAGATGTGACTTCCCAACTCCACTGACCGAAACCGTCGGGATATACGAAGGCGCGATGTCCCGAGCGGGCAGCGACCTGACCACGACCACGAACAGCAGGATCCCAGTGCAGCTCTTTCTGTCTGAATGGATTCTTGGCCGTCCCTGCCGATTTTGATTTCTTCGCCGCGCGCTCGCGCTTGGGCGCGCTGTGCCCGCTCTGTTCGCGTGCGAGCGCTTCGTACGCGCGAGCCGTTCTCTCGTGAGCTTCCACGAGATGCTCCCAGCCGACGGGCTTCTGGCTGGCGCGAATCTTCGACGCTTGCTCCAGCTCCCACGCCGCGCGCGCGAGCCGCTCGCCCTTGGTCTTTTCTTTGCCGAACGGAACGTCGTTGATGGGGTTGTTCATGATCACTTCCTCCTGGCAAGAGCCTCGTCGATCTCGGCTTGGAGTTGAGCAGGCGTCTTCTTCGGCGCGGCGCGGCCACCCGGACTACTCTCGACGTCACCTGTGTAGTCGCTGCGCCACCGACGGTACGGCTCGCGCAGCTTCGGCTCGCGCTCTTCCTTGCAGCGCTGTTCCAGCTCGTCGCTGAAGAGCGACCACAGCGGGACGAACGGACTCATCGATCCAGGGGTACTTCCGGTCGGATCGAACACGCGTATTTCGCGCGCGTTTCCGGTCAATCTTTTCGTGACCGATTTCTTCGTCTTCGAGTCCCAGCGCACGCCCTGCGCGTTGCGCTGATCGCGCGGCGTCTTCTCCCAGGCGCACTGCTCTAGCTGCTTTCGGTTCACGACTTTCCTACCTCCGTCGGCGCATCGGTTCTCCGTCGAGTCTATCGAAACCAGTAACAAAACGCCCATTTTTCGCACCATTCTGCAACCCGGATCGGATCCCTCACTTCACGAGCTTGAGCACGGCCTCGCGCGGCCTGTCCTCGACGACGGTCTCCTCGTCGGCGAAGTCGTTGGGCGGCCGGCCGCAGTGCGGGCAGGTTCGCGGCGAGAGCAGCGCGCCCGCGAGCAGATCGTCGATCGACACGTCGGTCAGCCGCGCCACGCTGTAGGCGAGCTTCGCCGTGACGTCGCGCGCGCCGCGCAGCACCTTGCCGATGCTGTCGGGCTTCACGCCGAGCGCGTCGGCGAGCGGCTGCCAGCCGCCGACCTTGAAGCGGAGGAAGCGCAGCGCCGTCCGCACGTGCCGCTGCTCTTTGTCGGTCAGCTTCATGCCTTCACCACCGTCGGGAACGAGATCTCGATGCCGAACTCCTCCACCATGTGGATGATCCGCGTGAGGTTGTGCAGGAGGCACTTGCACAAGATCTCGTTCACCTGCGCCGAGGCCACCTTCGTGCGGACAGATCCGCCGAAGTTGCGCTTCACCATCGAGACCACGGACTCCGCGTTGCTGCGCATGTGATAGGACGCGTAGAACTCCTCGGCCTTGAGCGTGAACAGCGCCCACATCTTCCGCCAGTGGGGCGACTTGCTCGTCATGCCGACGCTGTTGTCCTTGAACGGGATGAAGGGCTCGGCGCCCGCCTCGACGATCGCGGCGAGGTTGTACTTCGCCAGGTACGCCTTGTCGGCGCTGATCTGCTTCATGTCGTGGAGCCGACCGGCCATCGGGATCATCTCCTTGAGCATCGGGCAGTCGCCCCGCTTCGAGACCTTCACGGCGCAGATCACGTGCGTCGCGGTACCGCAGATGAAGTGCAGCTTCACGAACGGGTGCTCGCACTTCATCTTGCGGTGCTTGACGTCGAAGTGGCGCACGTACGTCACCGTGCCGATGCCCGTCGAGTCCGCTGCGTACTGGCCGCGGACGCCTTCGATCGCAGCAAGTGGGGCGCTGCTCTCCTCGATCAGCCGCACGAGGATTTCCGTCAGATCCTCGTCGGCGAGCGCGCGGATGATCGTGTTGTGGTCCCACACGCGTGACAGGTGCCCGCGCGCGAATGCGGTCTTGATGGCGCCCTCGGCGCGGCGGGTCGACAGGAGCGAGTAGACCTTCGTCGCGATCGCGTAGATCGCCTCGCGGCGCGGTATCGGCTTGCGGCCAGGCTTGCCCGCCGGGCGCTCCTCCTCGTCGATGGTCTGGCAGAGCCAGTACAGCAGATACGGGATGCGCTCGGTCTCGCTGGTCTGCGCGGCGTTGTACGCGCGCCAGTCCTGCTTGTACGTCTTGCGCTTCTCCTTCGGCGGAAGCGTGATCTCGCCCGTCTCGGCGTTCACGGCGCCCTCCATGGCGAGCCAGAAGTAGGTCGCCTCAACGTGCTTGCAGCGCTGGCGCCGCGTCTCGAAGTCGGGACACGTGCACGTCTCCTCGACGATGTCGACGAGGTAGGTCGGGACGTTCGCGTTCGCGGACTGTGAGGGCACGACGTAGCGAGCCCCGAGCTGGCGGATGCCGCCGAGTTTGGCGATCTGTCGGCCGCGCTCCTCGCGCGTCGTAGTGAGGGGTTGAAACTCGGTGGGAGCTGGAACCGCGACCATGGGGTTATGATGGACATCAAATAGGCCCGGCGCAAGCCGCTTGACCATGAGGATTTTATGACTATGCTAAGCCCATGGTCTCCAAGTCGAAAAAGAGGCAGAAGGGCGGGCGACCGCCCGTCTCCGACGCAGATCGCCGCGAGATATTGGTCCGCGTGCTCGTGAACGCGGCCGAGCAGGAGGAGTTGCAGGGGGCCGCCGCCAGCGCCAGCATGCCGGTGTCGACGTGGGTCAGATGGGTCGCGCTCGAGCGCGCTCGCGCAGTTGCGGCCGAAAAAGAGGCAGCGCGCGATCGCGAGAAGTAGTGCTATGTTCGGTTCCGTCATCGAAGCAGGTCCTTTCTGCGGGATGGCAGGCCGACCCGAGGTTCCAGCTCGGTAGGCCACCTATTGTCGTCGGTGTCGTCGGTGGGTGAGTGCTACAGGGCGGGCACCTCCTTTGCGACGCGGTAGTGGGTGCCGTCGACGCGCTCGACGAAGCCGATCGCCTGGAGCCGCTTGAGGCGGTACGCGCAGGCGTAGTCGCCGATGCCGAGCTGCCGCGAGATCTCGCGACGGCGCACCGGCTCGCCGGATCCGGCTTCGCGGATGGCCGCCAGCGTCACCGTCGCCATCTCCCGCGTCACGTGCGCGAGCTGGCCCTTCGGCTGCGGCTTGGACTTCGGTTTGACCGTCGACTTGGGCTTGCTCGTCGGCGCAGGCACCGGCCTCGCGGTCTCGATCGCGAGGATCTCGCGCTCGACGTCCGCGATCGCGGCGGCGATCTCGACCTGTTTCTTGAAGAGGCTCTTGTAGCGATCGAAGAGTGCGGGGAGGCGTGCCATGGAGGCTCTTAGCTCCCACGGAAGCGGAGCGCGCAGCGAGCGACGAATCTTCGCAATGTCGTCGTATTTCGCCACCGCCGTAACCGTGTCGATCTCGTTGACAATCGGTCGTGTGATTACGAAACGTGTCGGTAGAAGCGAGTTTCGTTACCGTCCCGCGCGACGCCGCCAGCTCTCCACCTTCAAGGTTTCGGCCTGCCATCGGTAGATGCCGCGCTTGGAAAGCTCCTCGTACATTTCCTCGGGGGTGACGTCCATCGCGTGCATCACGGACACGACCATGGCTTTCGTGAGCGACAGGCGGCGCCCGCCCTTCTTCTTCAATTTCAGCTCTCGCCGTCGCCGACGTTGAAGCTCTTTGACGAGGCGCTCGCGCACCTGCAATTCCTCATCGAGAAATTCAGCGGCGTCGAGAAGCGTCGCCGCCTGCTGACGAAGCTGCTTGTGCAGGCGCAGGTTGGTCTCGACGAGCCGATCGAGCAGGAAGTCGATGAAGTGGAAGTAGCGCGGATCTTTCTTCGGATCCCACCAGCGCGCGAGCCGGGCCTCGATCGCGCTTCGCGTTCGCTCCGACGGGCGCACGTCCTTTGCCCGATCCCGGAAGTAGCTCAGGACTTCGAGGCGATCAGCGTCTCGATGTGCCGCGAGCCCCTCGCGCTCCAGCTCGCGCGCGAGCTTCTCGGCTTTCTCGCGGAACGTCTTGTCTTCGAGGTAGTCGTTCCGCTTGATGTTGTCGATCGACTCGTCCCAATCTTCTTTCGTCGGGTTGCGGAGGTTCTCAAGCGCGACGAGAGCCGCATCCCGATCTTCCTTCGACTTGATCTGTTCCTTGATCTCGGCTTCAAGCTCGACCATCCGTACGCGCTTGCGCTTCTTCCGTGCCACCCGCCGAGATCGTCGGATGGCACGATCTCGTGCCCAAGAAAAGGGCGGGCGGCGTCGGCGGTTACGTAAGCACGTCGAGAAGCGACGCGGTGCCGACGAAAAAGAGGCAGCGGCCTGGTGTACCGAAGAGGCTCGGAGCCACTAGATTGCGGTTAGGAGTCGCGCAGAGGTGGTTCAGAGGTGACTATCGGACTAGAGTCAAAGCCCGCTCGCGACCACCGCGAGATCATCTTCCAGTCGCGGAGCGTTTGGGACTCGAACCCGGACCCTCTCGGGCCTTCCTGTTTTCGAGACAGGCGTCGGCACCATTCCGACCTCACGCTCCAGGAGTCAGCGCGTAGCGGGAGCTACGAGCGACTGCTACTAGACGACGAGGATGAGCGGCGCGACTTCATCAGATCACTTCGTAGCGAGGGACGGGAATCGAACCCGCTGTGCCTTTCGGCGACGGCTTATGAGGCCGCCTAGCGCCCGGTGCTTGTCCTCGCACAATACAAAAATAAGCTACACGCGCAACGAGCGGCCGTCAAGGCAGTCCCTCATGGCCTCAGCTGATCGCGCGAATCCGACATCAGATGACGCTAGTAACCTCCCATCACGATGCCCTATGTCGATGCTGACAAACGACGCGCTTACCACAACGCTTGGCACAAGAAGCAATACGCGAACGCCCCAGCGTACAAGGAAGCGTTCAACGAGCGCGTCCGCCGTCGCAACAAGCGCCGCCACAAAATCGTCGCTGATATGCTGGCCGCCTTTCGCGCCACGAGGTGCATTTTTTGTGGAGAAAAGGAACCGTGTTGCTTGGTCGCCCACCACATCGATTCAACCGAGAAAGATTTTTCGTTAGGTAGGGCGCGCTATAGCGGGCACGGCCGCAATCGCGTGATGCGCGAGCTTGCGAAGTGCGTTTGCCTTTGCGCGAACTGTCACGCGAAGCTGCACGCCAACGTCATCTCAATTAGCCGTAAGACGCTTCACTTGTCCGCCAAGCGCGCGATGGCGCGTGTGACAGCGGTAGAAACCGACGCGCGCGCTCAAATCGCCGCAGAGGTTCGCGAGCACCACGAAGGAAGAAAGCGGTTGCCCGCCTCGGGATCGAGGCATCGGCAAGAAAACGACGATAACGGCTTCGATCTTCCACTAGCTTTGGTGGACTGATCAACGCGGGCGGCCGCTGAGCGTCGCGTCGATGTCGCGCTGGACCTGTTTCGAATGCCGCGCGGTCTTCGCCTTCGACTGGTTGCGCAGGTACCCCTTGTACGCGAGCTCGAGCCGCCGCGGATCGAACGCCGTCACGCCGGCGCGCTTGAGCTGCTGGCGGAACGGGCGCTCGTAGGACGACGCGATCTCGTGCGCCGGATCGTACTCCATGCCGTGGCGCACCATCAGATCGCGCTCGACCATCTCGTGCAGCGCGGTCGCGGTGCGATCGAGTCCGTGCAGCGCGTCGTCGACCCAGATCTCGGGGGCCGGGATGTAGAACGGGTAGATGCCGTCGTTGCCGCCCTGCGTGAAGTCGATGTCCAGCTCGTTGCGGACCTTCTCGCCCGAGACCAGGTAGACGGGGAAGCCGGCGACGCGGCCCAGGAGGCGGATGCGGGGCGGCTCGAGCTTCATCGACGGAAATTGTCGCCCAGCGGGGGGCGCGTCGCAACTTCCGATCGGGATCGGTTACTGATCAACGTGCCGTCGGCGGGATTCGGACCCGCACTGTGCCGATCTTGAATCGGCTGCCGCTACCGATTGGGCTACGACGGCGAAGAGCTGCACGGTGCCGACGAGTGGATTCGAACCACCACTGGACGCGTTCTGAACGCGCTGCCGCTACCAGTTGGGCTACGTCGGCCGATCGTGTCGCGGACTGGATTCGAACCAGCACTGGATGGCCTCTCAGACCACTGCCACTACCAATTGGGCTACCGCGACGTCATGCCGGCGGCGTGGTTCGAGCACGCACTAGAGCGTGTTTTAGGCACGCCGCCTCTACCATTGGGCTACGCCGGCTCAGACAAGCTGCGAGCTACGCTTGCCTAGGCCGGCAAGCGTAGCGAGCGAAGTCGAGCGGGTAACCGGAGGACGTGCACGATGATCGACGTGTAGCGCGATCGCGCGACGGCGTCAAGCGGAAGGCGCGGCCTGGTCGACGCGAACGCGGTGCCACGTGAGCGCGGCGCTCCAGTTGGGTGCACGACGTAGATAGTCGACGAGTAGCGCGACGAGATCGCCCGCGGACACGCGACGATCACAACGATGATGATCACCCGCGCCGCCGTCGCGGTACTCGACGATGAACTCTTCGTCGACGGTGCCGGCGGCTTGGACGTACGTGTCGTCGTCGAGGCTGAGCACGATGAACGCCTCGCCGACCTCGGTGAGTTCAGCGACTGCCGGAGCGATGTCCTCCGCGGCCACCGGATCGGCGATCATTTCTTCGTGAGTCTCGAGGCGCATCGAAAATTAGATACCAAACCCGTAGTCGCTCGTCGAGAACAGCCGGCCCTCCGCCGCGCGCCGCGCGACGAGGCCGGGCAGGCGCCGGCCGCCGCCGAAGACGAAGCGGCCGATCTGCGCCGGGACGCCGGCGTAGAGGCCCTGGTTGAGGATCTTCAGCAGCGTCGACGACGCGAAGCTCGTTTGACCGACGTTGAACACGAAGCTGACGATCGCGTCGAACTGCGACTGCGTGAGCGGAACGGTCACGAGGCGCGACACGATCGCGGCCGCGTCGGACGTCTCCTGCGCCAAGAGCTCGAGCCCGCGCTCTCGCGTGATGCCCCGCTTGAGCTCGGCCGGCTCGCTGCCGTCGCACGGGCCGAGGTGGACCAGGTGGCCGAAGCCGATCGTGCAGTGGCCCGCGGCGTCGTTGACCAGCTTCGGATCGAAGCCCTCGAACTGCGCGATGAAGCGCGTCCCCTGATCGCTGATCGCGGTCGGCGATACCCCGGAGATCGCCGGCGGCCGCGGCGGCAATCTGCGCCGCGCGAGCCACGCGACGATCGCGACGAGGCCGCCGCCGAAGATCGTCGGGCGGAGCCAGCGCGTCGGCGATCGGCGATTCACGCGCGCCTGCTCGGATGCTCCGGGCACGATCGCGAGTGGAACGACTCGTCGGCCGCGAGTTGCGCGGACGTGTGCGCCGGCGGATTGCAGTTGCAGGTGGGCGGGTAATCGTCCGGCCACACGGGAGCGCGGCCCCCGTGCGGCCACGCTCGGCCATTCGCTCGCTCCCAGTCGCCAGCCGGCATCGTCGCTATCTTACAGCAACACGCGCGAGCCAGCGCAGCGGCGCGCGATGTGGCGGAACGACGTCCCAGTCGGCCGCCTCCGCGCGCGGCACCCACGCGTGGCTCACGTGCTCGTCGTCGATCAGCCGAACCTGACCGGACCAGCGCCTGGCGTAGAATACGTCGATCGTCCCGCCGCGAGCGCGCGATCGCATGAGCGGGACGATTGATTGGACACGGAGATCGGTCTCCTCGCGCGCCTCGCGCACGGCGGCGTCCGCGGGCGTCTCGCCGGGCTCGATCATGCCGCCCGGCAGGTTCCAGCGGCACGGCATCCACGGCGCGGTCGGCCCGCGCAGGAGCAGGAGCACGCGGCCGTCGCGATCTTCGATGATCACCGCCGCGCTGTTCACGCCTCTGAAGATATCGCAGAAGCGGCAAGTGAGCGCGCTCGACGGGGATCGAACCCGTGTTGCCGGGTTGAAAAGCCAGCGTCCTGTCCAACTAGACGACGAGCGCGAGAGTGCCTCCGGCTGGACTCGAACCAGCTCACCAAGATTCGGAATCTCGGGCCGCGATCCACGCGCGGAAGCGTGAGCTGACGACGATGAAGCGGCGCCTTCGGCAAGACTCGAACTTGCAACCTCCGAGGTAGGAGCTCGGCGCCGCTTCCGATGCGGCTTCGAAGGCAGATCGTAGATCGCCGAGGAATCGGACCTCGCCGCACCGATTTAGAAGATCAGGCGCTGCAATCCAGCAGGCGATCCAAGACGAGCGAAAAGTAGGCTTCGGGGGCGCGACGCTGTAGCGTCGACGCCGTGGCGTACAAGGTCCAGCTGACCTACTTCCGGCAGACGGGGAAGTACCTGGCGCGCGCCGAGATCGAAATCACGCCCGCCCACGACGCGATCACGAAGATCTGGGAGGTGATCGACGGGATGCGCCGCCTCGGTCAGCTACCGGGTCTGCGGCCGGGCGCCGGCCGAGATCTGTTCGTCCTCGTCGACGTCCCCAATCATCCGCAGCGCGCGCCGCACCTCGTGATGCCGCCGTTCATCGATGACGACGACGTCACGCCGCCGCGCACGTCGACGGGTGAGATGGCGCCGCTCGTGCGCGTGCCGCTCGAGGAGATGCCGCGCACGAGTACGCGCGACGTCGTCAAGGTGGATCTCGAGGCAGACACGGTCGTGCAGAGCACCGACGAGATCACTCCCGTCGACGTCCCGATCCCGAAGCCGCCGATCGACGAGGAGTAGAGCATCGGGCGTGAATCGAACACGCGAATGCGGAGGTTGCAGCTCCGAGCCTTGGCCACTTGGCTACCGATGCGCGGTTCAGGGGCGCGGGTTCGAACCGCGATAGCTGGGTCCAAAGGCCAGCGTCCTACCAATTGGACGACCCCTGATCATCTGTCGAGCCGTCACTCGGGGTCGAACCGAGCCCTCTCGCATACCAAGCGAGCGTGCCGAGCCGCGGGCACCTTGACGGCGAAATCGTGGACAGGACGCGAATCGAACGCGCCGCAGCCGCATTGCAAGTGCAGCTCGCCCCCTTGGAACATGCCTGCCCATCGCGCCGGTGACGGGAATCGGACCCGCCTGATCGTCATAGACAGTGACGTACTCTCTCCAGAGAGATACACCGGCAAGTGCAAGCGCGTTGCCGCGCGCTCGCGTGTCAGTCGCTCTCGAGCTCCGACGTCCAGTACAAGTAGTCGCGCCACGCGTCGGGCACTGACTCACGACTCACGGCCACTACGAGCACCGGCGACGCGGTCGGCTGCACGGGCGCCTTGAGCAGCCGCATACCGGCTTGCTCTGGCGTGCGATTCGCTTTCCGACGGTTGCAGTCCTCGCAGCACGTGACGATGTTGGTCCACATCGTCTTGCCGCCCTGCGCGCGCGGCACCACGTGGTCGTACGTCAGATCGCCGATCGAGTGCCGGACGCCGCAATACTGGCAGGTGTACTTGTCGCGTCCGTAGATATTGATCCGGGAGAACTTCACCGGCTTCTTGTGCCGGCGAAACGCCGCGAGGAGCCTCACCACCGACGGGATCTTGATCACGATCGACGTCGTCTTGATGTTGCGATCGTACTCCTCGATCACCTCGGCCTTGCCGAGGAAGAGGAGCGTGATGGCCTGCTTCCACGAGACGATGTTGATCGGCTCGTAGCTCTGGCTGAGGACCAAGGTTCTGTGTGTCGGCTCCATGGCGGTTGCTCTCCTTCGTTGATCCTATGACGCTTGACCGGTGGCGGATCTGACACCGGATCTCCTTTCGTCGAGCGTGCAGGGTTCGAACCTACGATCTCCGGTTCCCCGAACCGGCGCGATGCCGCTTCGCCAACGCTCGAGCTTCGGGTGTACGACGAGGATCGAACTCGCCTGAGCTGGAGCCACAATCCAGCGCCATCACCAGATGGCTACGTACACCATGCGTGGGTCCCGGAAGACTCGAACTCCCAACATCCCGCTCATAAGGCAGGCGTTCTACACGTTGAACTAGAGACCCAACACCATTCGTCCGCCCGGCTGGACTTGAACCAACAGCCCTTCGCCTATCAAGCGAATGCTCTACGTTGAGCTACGAGCGGTAAAGTAGAGGGCGTCAGGATTGAACTGACCGCGTGCAGTTTGTAGGACTGCCTTCACCCCCAGGTGAACTGCCCTCCATGTCGTCGGGGTGGTGAGAGTCGAACCCACGATCTCGCGGTCCCGAACCGCGCGCGATGCCACTTCGCTACACCCCGATGCCGGTAGACCTCGCTGTCGTTCCAGATTGCTCCGTTCCGACGCGGGGACACTCAAAGCCGTCGAACCGTCGAATGATTGCTTCTACCGCGCGGCTTCGTAGCGAGCTGGAGAATTGAACTCCACGCGATCCGCGTATGAAACGGACATCACCGCCAGGTGAACTGCTCGCCATGAGCGGGCCGCCAACGAATCGAACGCTGCAAGCTCGGATTTGGAGACCAAGCCGATCCCAGATCGCGACCCGTAGTGACTCCGGGTGGATTCGAACCACCATCCTGAGATTCGTAATCTCAGATCCTGATCCGTTAGATGACGGAGTCGCGTCGTGTGCGGGGATCGAACCCGCGTTACCAACGTGAGAGGCTGGCGTCCTAGGCCACTGGACGAACACGACAGAAGTGTCGACGTGCGCGCGGCTGGGATCGAACCAGCGAGCTCCGGCGTGTCGAGCCGGCGATCTGCCTCTGATCTACGCGCGCATTTTCGTGCGGGCGACGCGAATCGAACGCGCCTGGAACGGTTTGGAAGACCGACGCCTCACCAGACGGCTACACCCGCAGAAGGTTCTCGGCAGCGGCGCCTGCGTCGAGCTGGGAGCGCTCGTCGCCAATCGCCTAGAAGGAGCAGCTCGAGAACCGTACGCTCCGAGCCTCGGGATCGAACCGAGAATAAGTGGTTAACAGCCACCCGTGATGCCTTTTCACCAGCTCGGAATAAGAGAGCCTCGCCACGGAGTCGAACCGCGTCCGCCCATTTACAAAACGGGTATGCAGCCGCCAACACTTGCGAGGCATTGTCGAGCCCTCGTCGAGAATCGAACTCGAGCCGGCGCATTACGAATGCGCTGCACGACCGTCGTGCTACGAGGGCGATCGAGCAGGTCACGGAAATCGAATCCGTCTATCCGCGTTGGCAACGCGGTGCCTCGCCAGTCGGCCTGACCTGCAAGTGATCCCGAGCCGCGTCTCAGTGCTGAGCTCGCACGTCATCGTTCACCGGCTGCGTCGCGGGTGGCCGGCGGGACGCTCGGGCGCCCCTTCGTACTCCTCGTCGAGGTGGCGCGAATCGAACGCGCAATCCCGTGATCCCAAATCACGTACCTTACCGTTAGGCCACACCTCGTCGTGGGTCGCCAGAGAGTCGAACTCTGATCACCTGGTTAAGAGCCAAGTGCATCACCGTAATGCTTGCGACCCGCACGTCGTGCCCAGAGATCGGATCGAACGATCATCTCCCGGTCTTCAGCCGGGCGCTTCACCAATCAAGCTGTCTGGGCGCTTCGACGCGCTCGCCATGTGGGCACGAGCGCGCCTTCATCGTCGTTCAGCTATTCGGTTGTCATCTGCCCCGTCCTCGCCGTGTCGCTGTCGTCCTCGGGGGACCGTCGATTCACGCGCGATGCAGTCAGCGCCGTTCGAGGCCAAGGGGTCGAACCTTGATTGCGCGGGTCAGAGCCGCGTGTCCTTCCGATTGGACGAGCCTCGATCAAGTAGGGCCGGAGGGAGTCGGACCCTCGTCGCAAGCTTAAAAGGCAAGTGCTCTACCGTTGAGCTACGACCCCGCGATGACGGGCGTAGCGTTTTCGACGAGGATCTTGCTGCATCACCTTCCTTTCCTTTCGTGGGCGAGCTGAGAATCGAACTCAGATGGACACTGAAGCCGCGTGATCTACAGTCACGCCAGGAGCCACGCCTGTCTGCTCGCCCGAAAACGACGAGAGCTGCCAGGGTTCCCCTTGGCAGCTCCAGATCGCTTCGGCTATTTCAGCCCGGTCTATGCGTCTGGAGCCACCTGATCTTCGGGGTTCGGCTGGCGCTTGATACCGATGGCCCCGCAGGCAAACATCGGACGCGTCTCGGTCGCATACGCCCATGTACCGACGACGCGCGCATGCCGCACCGATCCGGTGCGCCTTACGGCGCCGGCGGATTTGGTGGATCTGATCGCGGTCAACATGAGCGGCGACTTCTGAAGACAATGCTACCGCGCGCCGCGCGCGCGGTCAATGTCGTCGCTCAGTGAGAGCGCTTTCGCCGGGCCAAGAAGCGCTTCTTCTTCGATGGCGGCTTCGCGGACTTCACCTCTGACGGAGCCGGCGCGCCTGCAAAGTACGTCGTCGATCGCTTCGCGCCCTTCACCTTGATCGTCCCCGCGGCGACGAGCTTCCGAATCGGCAGCGAGAGCGCGCTCGTGGTCGTGCCGATCTGCTTGTTGATCTGCTCGATGCGCAGGCCAGGGTGTGCCTTCACGAACGCGGTGAAACGGTCGCCAATCGCCGCGAGCTCCTTCGGATCGCGCTTGTTGCCGGTACCGCGGCCGAGGTTGTGGCCATTGCCGGCATGGCTGTTGGTCTTCGGCGACGCGCCACCGAGGGCGTTGACGAGGGTCTCGGTGGCGAGCTCGCCAGCGATCGCTACGAGGTCGGAGGCGAACTGGGATACGAGTTGCTCGATGCGCTGCTGTGAATTGGACAGGTTGGACATGCGGGAGACGTGTCATGCCCGAGATTGGCTGTCAAGGCCAGCAATTGCCTATCGATCGGTCCCCAGCTCGGCCTCGACGAGCTGGACCCCGGCCGCCGCGAGCCGTGCTGCTTGCTTGGGAAAGTGGCGCGGGAGCGCCGCGACCATCGCCGCGCTCGAGTAGGCGTAGCGGCCATGGACGATGAAGCACGAGCTACAGTTGCCGCGCGTGTCGCCCTGCGTGCGATCCCACCACGACAAGATCGTGTAGACGTCACCGTTGCTCGTCACGATCGTGCGGGCGTACTGCCCCTGCGGCAGCTCGTCCGACCGATTGTGAAGATCATCGCGGGCGCGCCGATCTTTCGAGAGCGCCGTGACAACGACCTGGTACGTCCCGCGATGGCGGCGCGGCGCGTAGCCGCCGTCGAGCGGCAGCGTGTCGAGCGCCGGGTTTTGGACGGTGCCCCCGCGCCGATCGTGAAGGTAGTGCCCGGCCTCGAGCCAGCAACCGTGCCACCAGCTCGGAGCGTCGTCAGGAACCTGCTCCGGCGGCGGATGCTCGGCCGTCCACCACGCTTCGAACGCGGCGAACACCTCGTCATCGGGTACGTCGCCACGATTGTGCGCCCACCGCGCCGCGGCCAACCACGCGCGGCGGGCGCTTGTCTCGGCCGCACTCAAGACGGCACCTGCCACACGCCCCGGCTCGAGGACGAGCCGCTCACGACGCGGTCGACCTCCGCCGCTTCTCTTCGTCGAGGGCGATCTGCGCGTCATCGAGGAGCTGATCGCACAATTCACGATAGAGCGAGCGCAGCGCCTCCGGCGCGTGCTCGTGGTGGAACGCGTGGCGCGCGTCGGGCTCCATGTGCGCCGTCGACACGACCTCGATTTCACGATGCGTCGGCGCTGGTGGTGGCGGCGCCGGCGACGAAACAGGCGTCGGCTCGAATTCGATCCACTCGCCGAAGTCCTGCCCGATCCACGCGAGGAGCCGCCGCGCCGCGGCGCGATCGATGTCGAGGCGCACGTCTGTTCCATAGCCGCGCAACGAGAGCACGTACGGCCGACGACGATGCTTCTTGGTCACGCTCATCTGGGCGAGAGCATACTGCGCCACCACGACGGTGGATCTACGACTGGTTCCTCGCGCGCACGATCATGCTGATCGCCGCCTTCATGTTCTCGATCATCGCGGTCGCGGATCGCGCCTCGCTCACTCTCTCGTCGAAGTGAAGATCAAACTTTCGGCCGCCGTCGTCATCCCGATCGTTGACGTCTATGATGCAGATCGGCTGCCCCTCGCCGTCGGCCAGATACGCGATGAACTGATTCGGCTGAAGCTTCATCGATGTCATCGGGACGTCGAGATCGGCCGCCGCACGATGGCCCACGTGAATAGGCCGATCGCGAACCCCCACGCGACGAGCCGCGAGCTGGGCGATCCGGGCAGATCGGGACGATCGCCGTAGTGTCCCCGATCGTTCATTCTCGTGCTCCTCGACGACGGCCGGAGCCGAGGACGTAGCCGATCCCGATCGCCGTCACGAGGGCGAAGATCGCGCCGGCCAGGCCCCAGAGCATCGTCGCGATCCCGCCGAAGATCGCGATCGGAAGCATCACCGCGCGTCCGGCGCCGCTGCTGCCTCGATCGATACTCACGCCTCGATCCTACTCCATCGCGTGAATCGACGCCCATTTCCGGCTCACGGTGCGTGCTCGGCCGGTGGCGATGGACGCGCCTCGTCGTGATGGCTATCCCGGCGAGCGTGCTGGACGACGGCGAATGACGCGGCCGCGGCGAGCACGACGAGGGCGAGCGAGAGCACGAGGCGCTCGAGCGTCCCCGCGGGCGGCCGCGACGGCTCGACCTCGGGGCGCAGCGCGCTCACGCGAGTCTCCGGGGTGGCGGCACAGCGCCGACGATTGCCCTGCGGTTCAAGATCGCCTGCTCTTCCTCGATCTCCTTCCGCTTCATTCGATCGCGGACCTTGTCGCAGAGCTTCTCCAGATCGGCGCGCTGGCCCGCGAGGAGCGCGATTCGCGGCTCGAGCTCGGCGATCTTATCGTTCGCCTCGTGGATCTGCTCGGAGAGCGATCGCGCCACGCTCTGCCAGTGATCGCGATCGTTCGTCATGTCGACGATCGCCGCGCGGGCGGCGTCGAGATCACCGCGCAGGCGGCGGATGACCTCGGAGAGTCCGTCGTGGCGCTCCTGCGCGACGGCCCAGTCGGCGTCGTGCGCGACGCGGCCCGCCGCGATCGCGGCGTCGACCTTGGTGACGATCTCGGCCCGAGCGATCGCGAGCTGGCGCTCGAGATCGGCGATGCGTCGCGCGTCGGCCTTCGTCTGATCGAGGAGCTTGTTCAAGAACTTCGCCTTCACGGGACTCCAAGTTTCGAAGATGGAAGAGGACGGAGGTTCGGCAGCGACGCCGGCACGAGAGAGATCGGGATGACGATCGAGGGCACGACGAAGACGTGTGAACAGTCGGGATGATCGGTCGTCCGACCACAGCCGCACGAGAGCAGCGCGCCGCACAGGCAGTACGTCCGCGGATTGCACCAGGTGCACGATCCCGTGGTCAAGATCGCGTGACCGCAGCAGGGACAGCCCATCACGGCGTCGCCGCGCAGCGCTGCTTCGACAGCACCTCGATCTGATCGCCGATTCGCTCGAGCGCGTGCGCCGACCGATAGCTGAAGCTCTGCCCGATGATCCCCATCGCCGTCGCGGCGATGCCGAGCGCGCCGACGAGCGCGCCGATGATGAGCTGCCGGCGCATCTTCTTCCTGATCATCTGCTCCTGCTCGGGCGTGAAGTGCGGCGGCGGAGGCACGAGGCGCTTCGCGACCTCCTCGGGATCCATGTACACGTCGTCGTTGCTGCTCATGCCGAGCGATCTTGTATCACGAGAGACCGACGCTCCTCGTCTTCTTGACGGCGCCGAGATCGCCTGCGAAGCTGCGCACGCTCAGCCCACGACGCGGTAATGCTGCCCCGTCGCCAAGAAACCAAGGGCCGAGCACCGTCGCCCCGGCCGACTGCTCCGGGGCGATGTTGTTTTCGGGCGATCTACGCCGCGCGTGCTGATGAGGCTGCGCGTGATGAAGTGCGTCGAGAAGTACAGCTAGTGCTGGCACACGACAACGAGCTTGTTGCGAGGGAAGCGCCTGCGGTGCGGACCAGTCCACCGGGCGCGGCGATCGATCCCGAACCAGACGCAGTGAACGCCATCGCGGTCGCATTTTCCGACGACCATTGTCGGGCCATCGCTCGCGCACGCTACCTCGTCGCCAATCTTGATCTTGCGCCTCACGAAAGTTCATCCCAGCCGAGAAACGCATCATCGTCAAGCATCCGCACGGCGTCGTCAGGTTCCGCCTCTGTCGAGCCTCCCCTCAGCTTCTCGGCCGTTGTGCCCAACGCGGCAGCGATCGCCGCAAGCGTCGCGCGGTGAGGCGTCTTGCTCGCGCGCTCGACCGAGCGGACGGTTGTGTCGGTCACGCCCGCGCGCGCCGCAAGCTGGAGTTGGGTCAGGCCGCGCTTTTCGCGCAAAAGACGAACAAGCGTTCCGATCTCGGCGGTATTTCTTCGCGTGTGCATGGCCATCATATTGGCCGCGAAAGTGCGAAGCGGGACCCGGACACTTCGGTGGAAAGGACGATGCCCGGGGCGATGTTGTTTTCGGACGAAAACTATGCCGCGCGCGGCGGGACCCACGACAAGAGCTGCGTGGTGTCGAGTCCGACGATGCCGTCCGCGGCGATCTTCTTCTGCGCCTGGAACGTCTTCACCGCGCCCGCCGTCGCCGGTCCGAAGATGCCGTCGATGACGAGATTCGGTAGACGCGCCTGCACCCACTTGACGCTGTCGTTCGAGTCGCCCTGCCTCTGCATGTGCAACCGATCGATGTCGACGGTGGAGCGGAAGCCCGGATAGTTGATCGCGTCGCCCTGTGTCTGCTGCACAATCCATGCGTTGCCCCACGGCGGCGGTACCGGCGGCGGCGGAAGTCGATCGATGGTGGCGGGATCGTAGATCGCCTGTGAATCGACGGGATACGGCCAGAATTTGAACCAGCCGGCGCAGTCCGCGAGCTCGGGTGCCGACAGGTTGTCCATGCCGGCCGGATCGATCCAGTATTCGTGCGAGGTGTAGAGCAGCGGTGGCACGCCGATCGCGTCTTCGATGACCTGCTTGGCACGGATCACCCAGTCGAGCCACTCCACCGCGGTGAGCCCGCGCCGATCGCCCTCGACGTCGAGCGCGAGCGGGAAGTAGTGGTTGTTGAGTGTGCCGACGACGTCGAGTGCCTTCTGAGCCTGTGCCTCGGGCGTGTCGAGGTTCGCCGTCATGATGAGGTACGGGAAGTTCGGCACCCCGATCGCGTCGAGCTGGCGACGGTAGGTCGGGTACCACGGGTCGGGCGTCACGCCGTAAACCGCACGAAGACCGACGAAGCGGAGATGTCCTTGCTGCCGCGCGGCGCTCCAGTTGGGAGTTCCGTTGTCGTCGACGCTTGCGATGTCGATGCCGATGGTCGCCATGAGCCAGATCTTATCAGGCCGCGTCGCTGTCGACCGGAACCGCGACATCTCGGCTCGCAATTCCCGGGAGCCACTCGAGATCGATGCCCATGTCGACGGCGAGCCGCTCGATCTTGCCGCGATCGTCGTCGATTGCCGCGGCGTAGTAACCCGCCGCGTGCGCGACGTACGCGAACCGCAAGATCGACGAAAAGTCGTCGAGGTCGGATCCTGCGACGTGACTGAGCGGACGATCGCGCGGCGTCGAGGACGTGCGCACGAGGAGTAGCCCCGAGTTGATGAGGTTGGCCTCGATGTTGCGGCGGCGGAGGACGATCAACATGCTTCGCATCGTCGCACTCCCGTATGACGTCACGACGTCAGATTCGGCTTGCCGCGTGCTCCTCGAGCGATCGATGATGTGAAGATGCGCCGACAGCGAGAAGCCGTGACGCCGATCGACGTGGACGTGGAGAAGACTCGCCGCTTCCAAGGCGAAAAAACCGCGGCCCCAGTCGGCGAAGACGATGGCTTCGGCGGCGACACCAAGGCGCACTACCTGCCAATCGAGCCCAGGAAGCCGGCGGCCCCGTCGGTGCCGCCGCCCTTGGCGCCCCCGTCGGGCTCGGTGCCGACGAAGATGTCGGAGATCGCGCCGATCGTCGATCCGCCGCGATCGCACTCGATCGCGGAGTCGTTTCAGGACATGCTCCGACAGGCGTTCTTGGCTGGCGCCGCGGCCGCGCAGAGCGGCGAGACGTTCGAGACCTGGTATCAGAGAGAGGTCCTGCGATGAGCGAGATGATCAGCGAGACGAAAGATAACGCGAGCGGCGTCCCCGCAAACGGCGCGACGAACGGTACGAGCAACGAGGCGATCCCCGAGCCAAGCGCGGCGACGACCGCCGCGCCCAGCAACGCGACGCAGGAAGATCTTCCATCGGAGAACCTGCGCGTCCGCGTGAAGATCTGGACCGATCCGGCGACCGGCCGGCGCTACCTCATGCCGACGGCGATCATGCACGACGCAAGATCCGGCATCTTGACCGCGTATGCGATGACGGACGAGGACACCAAGACGGTGAAGCTCACCGCCGTCGAGTGGAACGCGCTGCCCTTCTTCTACTTCCAGGAGGACGGCCCGGCACCCCGCGCGAGTGCGCGCCCGCCCGACGCGATCCGCTGATCAACTACCGACACCGCCGCCGACGTCGCCGGCGGTGACACGGCACGTCGCCCGCGCGCACGAAGACCCCGCAGCCGCCCTCGATCAAGAGCGGCGGCGGCGTGTCCGGGAGAGGTCCGGTGTCGACGCTCAGCGTGACGACCGGGCTGGTGTTGACGAAGGGCGGATTGGGGGGACTTGCCCCGCGCATGACGCAACCGTCGGCCATGTCTCGATCTTACTACGTTCCCTGAGCGGCCGCCTCCGCCTCGTGAGCGAGGCGCTCGTTACTCGTCAGCTCGTCCCATTCGTGGTCGCCGCGCCGACCACAGATCGAGCACTCCTCGGCGGCCCAGGCGATCGCCGCCTCTGCCAACCCATCGAGCACCACGGGGTAATGCTTTGATCCAACGACCTCGGCCAGCTCGCGAGCGGCGTCGAGAAGTGTGATGAGCTTCTTGTCGCGACCGTCGGAGCTCACGGGCGACCTTCCTCCATCACGCTCGTCAAGATCTCTCCCCAGTCGAGGACGGGGCCGGAAGGCGTCGCGGCGACGATCTGGCGGTCACCGCCGATCGTCAGATCCATCCGACGATCCATGATCCAGACGCAGGGCTTGATCTCACGAACGGGAATCGAGAAGCGGGCCATCAGCGCACATGCTCGGATCGCGATCGACCGCAGAGATAACAACTCCAGCGCCCGCGATCGTCGTAAGCGTGGTCGACGACGATCTCGCGGAGCTTCTCCTTCTCGACCTTCGCGCAGCGAGGGACGAGGATCTTCTCGCGCTCCGTCATCGATACGTGCCCCATCCGCCGATCGAGAGCTGCCGCCGGAGCGCGGCGATCTCCGACTGCGCGGTGGCCATACCGCGCGCGAACCCCGCGCCGGCGCGCGCGCCGATCTCGTCGGCTACGCCCGGACCCACGAAGCGACCGACGAAGAGTGCCCCGACGCCGATCAGCGCGCCGATCAACGGCCACTTCCCGATCTTGCGGAGCGTGCCGAGGCGCCGGCGATAGCGATCTTCGATCGCGGCGATCTCGACGGCGTCGCGACGCGAGCTCACGATCGCTGCCCCAGCGCGATCCGCTCCCACCGGCGGCGCAGGACGTCGTCGGAAGATGTGAAGACGAGGCGCCGCCGCTCGAGATCGATTGTCGTGAGATCGAAGATGGCGGTGTCCTCGGGACAGAAAGTACGCCTCTGAGCGCGAGATGCGCGATCGATCGCAGAATTCACTTGGATCATCCTACTCGACGGAATCGACACCCTACCAGAAAGCTACCGATCTAGATCGAGCAGTGAGAACCGCAACGCCGCGTCATCCAGATCGTCGCGCGATCCCGACGCTACTGGTCCCGAGGGCCGACCGCTCAGCCGATCGACCTCGCGCCGGAGCCGATCGACCTCGTCCGTGAGCCGCCGGTTCTCGGCGCGCAGACGCGCGCACTCCTCGACTGCCTCGAGCGCGGTCTGCGGCGAGCTGCTGCCGCCGGTCAGCTGACGGCGCGGAGCGATGCCCTGCTGACGGAGCTGCTCGACGCGCTGCTGATCGTAGAACACCTTGACGGTCACCCGACGATCGTATCGCAGGGTGGCCGTCTCACGAAGCGAAGATCGCGGCGGCGACGACGACGAGCACGTCGCTGCGACGACGCGCGAGCGCGGCGACCTTATCTGGATCGCTCTGGAGTTCGTCGATCTGGACCGTGCGGGAGATCGACTTCCCGCGCCGGTTGATCAGTCCCGGATCCGGAACACCGTGATGAAGAACGACGTGTCCGCCGCAGTGTCGCTCGAATCGAAGGTGTTGACCTGGACGTGCCTGTCGCTCACCGCGGAGGCCCCGACCGAGCCGGGCGACGAGCTTGAACGCGTCACGTTGATATCGAGCTTCTTGGCGTCGTGCTCGTGCTCGAGCTCCAGGTCGTACCCGCCGGCGGCGATGCGCACGACGTTCTTGAACCCGAAGCTCGAGTTGAACGCGGTGGTCACGGGGGAGACCCCGGAGACGGAAACCTGGGCTGCTGCGACCAATTCGACTTTGTCACTCATGCGGACAAGCTATCAGAGCGCGTCGGAGAGCGCGAATTTTTGTCAGCGAGCGCAAACTACTCGCAGATCGGCTCGATCTAGCTGTGCAGCAGGTGAAGCGTCGACGGCGCGAGCGCGACGAGGAGCGCCAGTACGGCCGCGAAGAAGAGCATGCGCCCGATCTCGACGGCCTTCGTGCCCGAGCAGAGCAAGTACATGAGGAGACCACCGAGGAGGGCGGCGAGGAGGAGGTATGCCATGCGGCAATCGTACCGCTAGTCGACGTCCGCGCGCCAGTGCGGGAGATCGTCTTAGCGACGAACCATCTTCGCGCGCGCGACGTCGCCCTGCTTATCGACGAAGTAGAGGAAGCCCTTCTCCTTCGTGACGCCAGCCCGAGCAACCTTCTCCCTCTTGCCGCCGGATCGGCCGCCACGGGCCATCTTGGCGCGGGAGACGTCGCCCTGCTTATCGACGAAGTAGAGGTACCCCTGCTGACGCTTGACGCCGGTCTTCGCGATCTTCTGAGCCATGCGCGAGGCTCTCATCTTTCGACGAGAAGCGCAAAAAACGCGTGCTCAGGGTGGCAACCGTCCGTGCTTGTAAAAGTGCCGAGCGCCCGGCGAGAGCACGTAGATCCCCGCCATGATCATAAAGGCGATGGCGACGCCGCCCCACCCCGATCCTCGACGCGCGCCGCGGTCACGATCGTCGTACTGCCCGCGATCGTTCATGGCGCGCTTGCCTCCTGATGAGATCGCTGCTGACGGCGCACGTCGACGACGACGCGAAGCAGACGATCGAAGTTCGGATTCGACAGCGCCCATGAACCGCGCGCGCGCCGGAGCCGCGCGATGATCTCGTCGGGCTCCATCCCGTAGATCTCGTGCATCGCGAGCGCGGCGACGAGCGCCGATCGGTTGAGTCCCATCGCGCAGGTGACGAGCACCCGGTGACCCGCGCGCAATCTACGTGCGACGCGGCTGCCGGTCTTCGTCGCGATCGCGATCTCGTCAGGAAACATGAGCCGGCTCGGATCGTCGTCGAGCGGCGCGTAGATCACTTCCGCGCCCGGGAACAAATCAGCCGGCGGCTGATACTCCTTCGCGGCGAGAACGATCACGTCGATATCTGCGTGATGACCGGGAGAGGGCTTCGATCCGACGAAGAGACCGGGAACGATCTCGCTCCGCGACATGCGTCAGCCTACCAGGGCCTCGGGCAGATCTGCCAGCAAGTCACCTGGAACGTCGATGATCTCGTCGAAGGCGGTGGCCTCCGCGTCGACGCTCGCGCGGCGCTTCCTCCAGATCTCGCGCTGCGCCCGGCCGACTCGATACGCGGTCCAGCGGCGGACGATCAGCGCGCGGCGCGTGTTGCGATCTTGCCGCGTCATGGAGCGATGATGCCCGATCTAACAAATTCGCGCGAAGGCCGATTTCTGGAGAGATCTGCTCAGATGAAGTAGGGTCTTGAGTCGTGTCTGAGATCAGGATCGGCCCCGAAGGACGCAGGGGGCCTCGGGGACACCGAGGACCCGAGGGCGATCGAGGACACGCCGGCGCGCCCGGCGCCGCCGGATCCATCGGATCCACCGGTCCGACGGGCCCGACCGGTCCAACGGGCCCGAGCGCCCTCACGGGCTTCACGGGGCCGACGGGCGCGACGGGTCCCGGGCCAGCTGGGGCGACCGGCGCCACCGGACCGACGGGTCCGACCGGATCCGCCGGATCCACTGGATCGACCGGTCCGACGGGCCCAACCGGATCGACCGGATCGACGGGCGCCGCGTCGACGATCACCGGACCGACGGGATCGACGGGCCCAACCGGATCGACCGGATCAACGGGAGCCGCGTCGACGATCACCGGACCGACGGGCCCAACCGGATCAACCGGATCAACGGGAGCCGCGTCGACGATCACCGGACCAACGGGCCCGACGGGCACGATCGGATCTACGGGATCCACCGGACCAACCGGACCAACAGGATCGACCGGATCGACCGGTGCGACGGGGCCAACTGGATCAACGAGCACCGGAGCAACGGGGCCAACGGGCCCAGGCGCGGGCGCCGCAGCGCAAACGACGGATCCGATCTTCCAGACCGGCGTCCAGGGTGACGTCGTGTTCGACGGGATCGCGACCGTGCTCGGGATGGCACCCGTCGCGAACGTGTACACGCTCACAAAGGAGATCATGGTCCGCAACATGACCGTGAACGCCGGCGTGCGCGTGTTCGCCGCCAACTTCGCGATCTTCGTCTCGGGCACACTCACGGGCGCCGGCTCCGTCGACAACGACGGCGCCGACGCGATCACGTTCAACGGCGGTCTGTCGACGCCGACGACTCCGCGCTTTTTCCGCACCGCCGCCGGCGGTGGATCGGGCAATCCCGGCGAGAGTCCGGGCGCGTCACCCTATCCGTGGTTCTCGAATGCTGCCGGCGGCGCCGGCGGCATCGCGCCGAACGGCAACGGACAGCCGGGCACGGCCCCCGGCGGAGGCGGCGGTGGTGGAGCCGCGGGTGGCAACGGCGCGGCCGGCGGATCGGTCACCGCGACGGGATCGACCGAGGCAGCCGACTACGTGCAGCTGATCATCGGCCGGTACATCGCGACGGGCTCGACGTTCACGCAGGGAGCCGGTGGCGGCAGCGGCAACACGTCCGTCGGACAAGAGGGCGGCGGTGGTGCGAGCGGCGGATTTCTCCTCCTCGCTGCAAACCAGATCACCGGCACGCTGGCCATCCACGCACGCGGCGGCCGCGGAGCGAATGGCGGCGTCGCGGGGGCGCCCGGCGGCGGTGGCGGCGGCGGTGGCATGACGATTGTGTTCTCCGAGTCGATCGGGGTGGGCGTCACGATCGACGCGAACGGCGGCGCTGGCGGAAACGGCAACGCCGGTGGAGGCAACGGCGGCGTTGGTGCAGCCGGCGTGGTCGCGACGTTCCTGCTCTAAATTCCGCTACCGTCGCCGTTGTCTGGGTGCGCGCTTGCTGAGCGCGATCCCGGCCAAAATCCCGCCGACTACGAGACCCCCGACGAAGAGTCCGATCCCACTCTCGCCCGCGGAGCGCCCGCCACGCTCGTGAGGCGCCAGTGCCAAGGCCGGCGGCACGGGCGGGACTGCCGATGCCACTCCGCGCACCTCGTCGATGATCTCGATGATCTGCTCGATCTTCAGTTGATCTTGCGCGGCGTGCCGCTCTTCTGCGGCAGCATCGGCGAGCTGGGCACCCGCCAAGAATGCTGCGGCCTCGCGCTTCTCGCGAGCCTCTTTGACGAAGGGCAGCGCCTGCCCAATCCACTTGTGCCGTCGAGCCGCTCGAGTGACCGGATTCTCACCGGAGATCTCCGGGAACGTACTGATCGCGGCGATGATGTCGATGATCTCGTAGCGCGGCCAGCTCGGACCGCCGCCACCGCGATCGATCTTGACCGTCGGTTGCGGCCGCGACTGCGGCTGCTCGTTCTGGAGGTTGGCGATGATCGCGGCGAGCATGGGTCAACGCTTCCGCCGACGCTTGCCGACGATCGCGGCGCCGATCGCGACGCCGACGATGAGACCGATCACGATCGCGGCTCCGCCACCAGGGGCGCTGTCACCTCGACCGCGCGGCTGCGCAGGCGGCGCGTCGCCCCTACGGGCGTCGCCATGAAGCTTGTTGATCATCTGCTCGATCGAGAGCTGCTCTGCGAGAGCCGCCACACGGCTATTCGCGATCATCTCCGCTTCCATGGCTGCCGCGCGCTCGGTCGCCGCGCCGAGTTGGGCACCGGCCATGAACACGGTGGCCTCGCGCTTGTCGCGGGCTTCCTTGACGAAGGGAAGTGCGTGACCAATCCACCTGTGCCGCCGAACTGCTCGGGTGATCGGATCTTCGCCGGAAATCTCTACGAAGGTCGCGGCCGCGGCGATGATGTCGACGATGTCGTAGTGCGGCCAACTCTGGCCGCCGCCGCCGCGATCGATCTTGACCGTCGGTAGTTGCGGCCGCTCCTGCGGCTGCACGTTCTGAAGATTGGCGATGATCGCGGCGAGCACGTGCTAGTCCCCATCGCACCTTTCGCTCTCGTCGTCATCGTCCTCGTCGTCGTGTCTATCCTCGTCGTGCCTTCTGTATCGGACGCTCTCTTCTTGTGCGAACGCCACCGAGTCCATCGCGCCCTCGCGGATCGCCCAGATCGCGTTGCGATTGACGTGCGGCTCCTCGTAGATGATCGTCTGATTCGGCGCGAGTCGATACCCCGTCGTGGGGGTGACGCCGCGGCGGCCGACTCGAATATTTCCGCAGCCGGTGTTCTGGACGAGGCCGGTCACACGATGCGGGTTGGCGTGAAGGACAACTACGGCTTTGTCGGTGATGCGTGTCTCGTGTCCGCGATGGAGCGTGGACGGCTGCGAGGTCGCGACCACCGGGATCGACGTCGCCGGCGGTCGAGGACCGAGGATCTCGTCGCCGTTGGCGTCCGTGAGTGTGACCGCCTCGCTCTCGACGCAATCGTCTCCATCTTGAAACGCGTAGGTCGCGAGCTTCTTGCCCGGTGTGGTAGCGGTGTTGACCTGTACGAAGTTGTTTGGCTGGGCCACGCGATCAAGATATCACGCCGATCCAGATCGCGATCTTCTACCTACGGCGAGCTCGCTTTCCCGCGGTTGCACTTGCAGAGGCTCATCAAGATCTCGCCTGGCTTCGCCGGGTTCTCGACGTGCTTGTACGTCTCACCGCACGCCTGGCACTTCTCCAAGGCGCCAGATGGCGAGATGAACCGTACGCGAGGCGTGACTGGATTCGATGAGGAGCGTGCGCTGATCGGAGGCGCCTTAGCCGAGACGTCTTCTTTGGAGATCGTCGGCACGTCCTCGACGTTGAAGCGTCTGTGGGGCGGCGGCTCCCGACCATCTTGACGCTTACGCCAGATCGCCTTGACGAGATCGGGATCGGCAGCGTCGACGATGTCGAGGATCCCGAGCACATCACCGCTCTTGGACACGAGCGTCCGCGCATCGACGCAGACGGTTCGCCGACGCTGGTCACCGGCTGCTGTCAGCAGCCACAGGTCGTCGCCGATCGCGACGGGAAACATGTCGATTGACGCGATCTCGACGCGAACGGCCTTCTTACCTTCTGCGTCGAGGATCTCTTCGACCACCAGGCGCATCGATGCAGATCTACGCTGCCTTGGTTGCGATCGCGCGCACGATGCGCGCAAGTACGGCGGCCGGTCCGCCACCAGCGATCGTCGCGTCTAGCCGCGAGACGGCACGCTCCAGGAGGCTCTTGGGGTCGGGTGATCTTACCGACTCTCGTGCGTGACACAGAGAGGCTGCGCGGCCAGATCCGCACACGCACGTGGTGATCGCGTGGCTCGGCCGCTTCCTACGATCTTCAATCGAATGCACAATCTCCAGTCTACCACGATCAGCCGCTAGCCGGTGGCCGAGAGCTGGAGCGACGGCTCGGGCAGGTCGAGCATGTCGGACTTGATCGCCTTGATGCGCACGACCCAGTCGACGATCGTGTTCCAGAGCTCGTTGAACATGCGCTGCTGGACCTCGGTCGACCTGGCGTTCATGTCCGTCATGACCGTGTGATCGATCTTGCCGTCGAAGTCGCACTTCACGTTGTAGTGATCGAGGTGGTTGACCTCGCGGAACTTCTTGAACAAGTAGAAGAAGGCTTCCGCGGGGTAGAAGCGCCGGTGCGTCGGATCTTGGAACGCACGATTGTTGCGCAGGCACGGTACGACGATGGTTATCCACGCGCCCGGTGCCAAGATCCGGTAGCACTCGTCGAAGAAGGCGAAGAAGAGATCCTTGGCGCCCGGCGTCCCACACGGGACCTCGTTGCCCTCGGCGTCGACGTAGATCATCGGCAGGTGCTCGACGAAATGTGACGAATGGAGCTCGACGACGCTCCCATCGGCCCACGGCCACGGGAACTTCATGAGGTTGACCTCGTACTTGATCGTCTTGCGCGCCTTCTCAAGATCGACCAGGCGCTTCAGCTCTTCTTCCGTGCGATCCGGCTTGTCGCGAAAGATTGCGATCTGCTCGTCGAGGTACGTCCAGATCCCCGGCGCATCGACGCCGTCGAAGCCGGGTTTACAGCTCTGCCCGCACGCCAGGTCGAGCTTGAGCGTTGGCGTCGGCCGCGCCAGCTCGAGCTTCTTCACGCCGGCGATGGCCGGTTTGCGAGTGGTCTTTGCCGCGACCTCGCGGCGCTTCTTCTTCGCTTGCTTTCCGCTCATGCGTTGCCCTCTCTCATGGATCAGTCTTCTTGATGAGGTAGCCCGGATCGTCGACGCGCGGCAGTGCCTTCAGCTCAGGATGTGCATCGACGAAGGCACTGCCCTGCATGCGTCGATCTTTGATCTGCTCGAGGACGCTCTTCACTGCGGCGCATAGGTCGTCCTTCTGCGCGAACGGCGGATAGCACTCACCGGGGATCGTCAGCGCGATCACCTCCCACAGACCATCGGAGGGGAATCCCCTGCGCATGCGCTGCTCGCCCGCCGTGATCGAGATCTGCACCGACATCGTGCCGAGCTCGTGGAGAGCTTCCTCGAGCGTCACGCGACGACCTCCCACAGCTTCCGATCGCTCTCGAAGATGTTGACAATGCGCTTGCCGTTCACGAGGTGCCCGTAGTCGCCGGGCATCGGATCGAACTCGATCGTGCTGCATCCGTCGATCGTGTCGCGCTCGATCATGGTCGGTCCGTAGCCGTCGTCGAGCGGGTTAGGCGCCATCCCACCGCGGAAGCCGTCGTGCGCGTGCGCGACGACGTGCTCGCTGCCTGTCGAGACGACGCGCTTCTCGCCGAAGAGGCCGACGGGAAATGGATTGCCGAGGTAGCGTAGGCGCGTGCCGACGGAGAACGGCGCGGGGATCGGCTCGCGGTGCTCCTTGGTCGGCTTCGGAACCGTCACGCTACTTCCTTCCACGTGATGCGGTTGACGATGCACGCGACATTGCTCTGCGTGATGCCAAACAGCACCGCGATCACTGTCTGCTCGTGACCTTCTTCGTACAGCTCGCGAATCTTCTTGATCTGCTCGTTCGTCAACTTCGGACGTCCGCGAGAGCGTCGTTGTCCTTCCGACCTGCCCAACGGGCAAATGGCTGGTTCGCGTTGCGGCTTCTCCAAGTAGGCAACCGCCGCCCGCAAGAGATCTTGCTGATCTTTGAACATACCGAGCCCGCCGTTGCACGTATCGCACAGCAGCCCACGAATCTTCTTTGTATGGTGATCGTGATCGACGTGCAAGACGCGTCCTTCGTCGGGCTGTTGTCGACAGATCGCGCAAGCGCCTTGCTGCTCGCTGAGAAGTTGATCAAATTGCTCCGGTGTCACGCCATAGTGCACAATTCGTTGGCTCTTTCGTGCTTCAGCACGGAAAGCTTCACGATCCGCATCGTACTTGCGCTTCGTGCGCTCCCTACCTGCAAGATAGGCGCACGATCCTTTGACTCGAGCCGAACCGCAGTAGAGCTGTGTGTATGACTTCGGTTGATACTCGTTGTTGCAACGAAGACATCTTCGCGGCGACTGATTCAGCGCGCGGTTGATGCCTTTCGCGAAGCGTCCAGTCATGAACATCTAATACACAATTCCACTCGCGAAATCGATATGACCGACCCGGACCCGAAGGTCCACTCCGAAACACTTCCCCGCGCGCTTGGCTTTTTCGCAGAAAAACAAATCCTGGGTGAAGCCCTGGACGCCCTTGCCCTCGACGATGTCGTTGACCGTCACGAACCACGGCGGCTCAATCTGACGGAACAGATCGAGGCGATAGAGCGAGCAACCCATTGCGATGCCGTTGCACTCGACGACGCGATTGCCGGCAGTGAGCGCGGTACGGATGTCGCGAGGCGCGAACTCGAGCACGCCGGTCTGGCGATACGCTTCCGGGTCGCCGTAGCACATCGGCATGTTGACATCGCCCTTCGTGAAGTAGATCCCGCTCACACCGTCGAGGCCGAACTCCTCGATCGACTCGAGCAACCGGATGTGCGCGTCCGGCGGCTGGATGTTGTCCGACTCCATCGTCATGATGTACTTCCACGTCGACAGCTGCGGATCCTTCAAGATGTTCTGGATCGTCGTCGTGTATGCCTTGCCGACCTCGTCGTTCACGATGTAAAGCATCGTCCGCCGTTGGTTCATGGGCGCGATCAAGTTCTGCCAGCTGTTCACCACCTTGTAGTGGAACTTGTCCTCGCGCGACGGGACGATGAGGATCGTCGAGCTGTCCCGGTACGTCGCACTCGAATGACGCTGCACGCGCTCGAAGCCGAGACCGTCGAGCGCCTTACCGAGCGCGCCGGGTCCCTCGATCCATTGCGGTGACCCAGTCGTCATCCGAACTGTCGCCGGTGGCGTCGTGGACGATCGACGCGCGATCTTGGCAGCTCTGCGCTTGGTCATCGGGTTCCCTTGTAGAACAGATCTCCGGCATACGTCGGTCGATCGAGGATCAGGACTTCACGATCGCCGAGCATCCGAGCGTGGAAGCCGTAGCCGCTGCCCTCGGTACCGAACCCCTCGCGGACCTTCTGGACCGCCGCGTCCTCGTTGTCCGCGTCGACCGCGAAGCTGTCCTCCACGCCGAACCCCCTGCGCCGAACCAGGTACGTCATCGCGCTGTCCTCCTCTTCGCGCGCTTGGTTGCCGCATCGGCGACCCAGCTGCGGATCACGTGCTGGTACGGAATGGCCAGGCGCTTGCCTTCATCTCGAGCTCGCTGCACGTCGTCCGCGCGAAGACGGATGGTGATGAGCACCAATCCCGGAAGCGCTTCGCGTGACATGGCCTGTACATCTACGACGTGTACAGCTACGGTGTCAACAGCGCCCCCGAAGGAGAGATCTCGCCCGACGCCCCGCGCGCGCTGCCCTCCGGCCATCTCTCGAGCGTCACGATCGAGGCCGTATGTTAGTGTCGTGCCCATGAAGCATCTCCTCCGCTCCCTCTTCTTCCTCCTCACCTTCCACTTCGCAACAGCTTCTGCTGATACGCCGACCTACCGCGATAGCGCGACCGGTACGGGCAAGAACCCGACCGTCACGATCACTCCCGCAATCGGCGACCTGTTCGTCGTGATCGTCGCGACCAACGGTCTGTCCAACAGCGATCTCAACGAGGGCACCGTCACCGACAACGCCGGCGACGGCGGCAACTACTGGATGCAGACCCAAGTCGTATTCTCCTACGGCACGGGCAGGCACGTGAAGTACGCCAAGATGCAGGTCTTCCTGCGCGACAAGGCCCTATCTACTACCAACACGGTGACAGTCAGCAGCACTCCGGCGAGCAATCCCAACAGCTCGTTGGCCACAGCAATCGCGATCAGCGGCGTCTCGACGATCGACAACCAGCCCCCGATCAACGACGCGTGCGGGTACCCCGACACGCACACCTGCCGAATGGTCGCGTGTGATCATTGCGTGATTCAGTCGGGCGGCGGATGCCTGACACCGATCACGGCGGGGTCGACGCCCGTCGTTCCAGTGACCAATCCCAAGCCGAATTTCCTCACGACGAGCCTCACGATCACGGCGCTCATGAACGCGAGCAACCCGGTCGGTGTGACGGATCCCGTCGGCTGGACATCGAGGCAGGCGATCAGCACCAACGTGAACAGTCAGCCGCTCGGAATGACGATCGCGACGCTTGACAACGGTTTCTCAGGGAACACCGTAACGTGGGGATCGACGACGCCCACCGCCGGCAACGCCATGGTTATCGAAATCCAGTAGCGTCTAGAACGTCCCCATCATCTGGAAGTAGGGGACGCCCATGCCGAGGTTGTTGTTCGTATCGCTCTGCGTCTGCTGGATTTCGGAGAGCTGCACTGCTTGGGGCGCAGCAGTGATCGAGATGGCGCTGTACGCGCCTGCCGCGAAGTAGTTCGTGTAATCACCCCCGCCAGGCGCGAAGTCAGGACCGATGACAGGCGTGAGCACACCGACGACATTCGGGCCCATGTTTGGGCCGCCCGTCGCCGAGCTAACGAGCGAGAGTGTCGAGTGGCTCATCGTGTACACGGCGAAGAGCCCCGAGTTGATCGTTTGCGTTCCTGTTGACGACAGGAGACCCAAGCCGACCATGTATTCACCCGGCGTGAAGCTCATTGTGCCAAGGATCATCGAGCGCTGCGTGAGCGCGCCGGCACCAGGCTCGTTCATTTGATCGAGACGCGTCGCCTGGATCCCGAGCAAGAAGGAGATACGCTGGAAGAGGATCGCTGCCGTCGTTTGAATCTGCTGTGTTCCGGCCAACCCCCATCGTCGATTGTCCCAGTACGAGACTTGCGGCATCTGCGCGGTGATCGTCTGACCCGACATCCCGAACGAGATCCCGCCAGAGTTCGAGAACACGGCCGTGCCACTTGTTATCTGTGTCGTGCCCGCCGAGATCGACAGGATCCCAGCACCGAAGCCAGCCGACGCCGTCACGACGAGCGACGATCCGCTCGTCAGCATGCCCCACACGAAGCCGCCACTGTTCGAGAACACAACCGTGCCCGAGTTCGCGAGCACCGTGTTCGCGGCGATGTTCACACCTAGGCGTTGGTGCGCGAGCTGGAACGGCTCGGATGCCATCTAGAACGTCCCCGCCAGCTGAACGTACGGCTGTCCCCACTTCTCGAGGAACGTGACGCTGTTCGACATGACAAAATCAGTGAGCTGCACCGACGACGGTAAAGAGGGCGTGCCGGTCGAGTAATAGCCGTTGCCGAAGTATTGAGCGATCTGGTTCGGCGCCTGACTGAGCGACCATGTCTGCCCGCACTGGCTGCCCGACACCTTGAATCCGAGCGTCACGCCGACTGGTGCGGAGAGCGACGCCATGAAGCCCAGGAGATACTCGCCTGGCGTGATGCTCCACGTTCCGAGCGGCACGGATCGAAAGCGAGATCCACTCTGGCCGCCGAAGATCGACGCCGCCGACGTCGTCGATCCACTCGCCCACGACACCGCGATCGTCGCCGAGCTCGCGAGCGATGCGGTCGATCGCGAGAGCGTGTAGACCCCGAGCGAGATCGTATAGCTCCCCGTCGGAGTGCTGAGTGACGCCGTCGTTGTGTTTGCTGTGATGAGCGCGATAAGGAGATCGGCGCGTGTCGCGCTCATCGGGTAACCAAACGAGATCCGCTGGAGTGACAAATTCGGATTCGTCGATGACCACGGCACCGAGATTCCCCAGAAGGCTCCAGCTACTTGGTTCTGCCAATACTTGAGGAGCGAGAGCTGCGCGGTCACCGTCTGACCATTCACGCCAAACGAGAAGCCGCCCGAGTTCGAGAAAACGACCTGACCGCTCGTCACCTGCGTCGTCCCCGCTGAGATGGATTGAATTGCTGCCGTGGCTCCGCTCTGGCTCGCCGTGATGACCGAGTAGACCGACGTGAGCCAGCTCGACTGCATCCCGAACGTGACCGAGTTCGAATTCGAGAATACGACCGTACCGCTCTGCGCCAAGATCGTCCCGACGGAGACGTCCACGCCGATGCGGAGCGTGTCGAGAAAGCCCACTAGAACGTCCCCGCCATCTGGAAGTTGGGTTGCGCCATGTTGGCGGTGTGCGTCTGCACGATCTCCGAGAGCTGCACGCTCGAGGGAAACGCACCGGTTCCTGCCGAGTAGAGGCCGTCGCAGAAGTATGCCGAAAAATTGCCGCCACCGGGTGCGAGCAAAGATGCCTGCTGCGTCTGCCCAAAGAGTGTGAGGCCCGGCGTCGATCCGGCAGGGCCGTTGATCGAAATGTTCAAGGCGAACAGGTAGTCGCCGGGCGTGACGCTCCAGGTACCGATCGCGACCGACTGCCACCGCATGTCGCTCTGTCCGGCGTAGATCGATGCAGCACCCGTATTCGTCCCCGAATTCCACGTAACTGCGGCGCTCGCCGAGCTCACCGAGCTCGCCGTCGATCCGCCCATCGTATACGCAGCAATCGAAATCGTGTAGCTACCGGCCGTCGATCCAGCATTCGTCATGCTGAGCATGAGATCGATGCGTGTTGCGGTGATCGGCGCCTGCACGAACGTTCGCCGGAAGCTCAGGTTGATCGCCGAGCTGGCACCGGGACAGGTTGCCGCGGCCCAATCGACGTCTTGAATCGTGATCGCCGAGATCTGCGTGATGCCAGCGGTCACCGTCTGTCCGTTGACGCCCCACGAAATTCCGTTCGCGTTCGAGAACACGACCTGCCCGCTCGACGCCTGCGTCGTTCCCGCCGAGATCGCCGCGATCGCTCCCCCGAGGCCGCCTGACGTCGACACCGTCACCACCGTCGAGCTGGCGCTCGCCTGCGCGCCGAAGCTCACGTTGTTCGAGTTCGAGAAAATGACGATGCCTGTGTACGCCACGCCGGTGCCGGCGGAGATCGCGATCCCCTGGCGGACGTTCGCGAAGCCCACGAGCTACGGCCCCGTGCCAACGAGTCGGAACTGCGGCTGGCCGAGGACCTGCGACCCGGTCTGGACGATCGCCGATAGGTGGATCGACGACGGAAAGGCTCCCGTGCCCGACGCGAAGAGACCATCGACGAAATATTGCGAATAGTTGCCCGTGCCGCCGGGCGGGCCGACGATCGACACGGCCGAGTTGCCGAACATCGTCATCGATCCCGTCGTGCCGGCTGGGCCGTTGATCGAACCCATCAGCGCCATCAGGTACTCGCCGGGCGTGAGATTCCACGTGTTGATCGACATCGTCCGCCAGCGCGTACCGCTCTGACCCGGATAATTTGACGCGCTCGACGCCGTCGTCGTCGCGTTCCACGAAACCGACACCGATCCCGAGCTGACCGACGATGCCGTCGATCCAGCGAACGTGTAGATCGCAGCCGATAACGTGAACGTGCCCGCCGTCGATGCGGCGACCGATAGATTCGCGAGCAGATCCAGCTCGGTCGCGCTGATCTGGAACGGCACCGAGAACCGCCGAATCGACAGGTTCACCGAGCCCGAAGACGGAACGAGCGTGAACGAGCCGGCGACTTCGGCGTCTGGCCGAAACAGCGAGACGGACGGCAGCTTTGCCGTGATCGTACCGTTCGACAGCCCGAACGAGATGCCGTTGGAGTTCGAGAACACGATCGTCCCGGCAGTTCCGGTTGACGTTCCGGCCGCGATCCCGCCAAAAGCACCGCTCGCCGTAATGATGCTCGAGCTCGCCGACGCCGACATCCCGAACGAGATGTTGTTAGAGTTGGAGAATACGACGGTGCCAGTCTGCGCCAGACCCGTGCCGGCGGAGATGTTCACGCCGAGGCGTTGTGAAGGAAAGCCTTGACCCATTTAGATCGCCTCCATCATGATAACTTCCCCCCCGATCCATTGAAGGCGACATTGCCGTTTGTCGACTGCACGACGATCGAGTCACCAGTATTGAGTACGATCGGTGTGTTCAAGAGGTAGGGATCGAATTCATCGACGGTCATGTCGCAGACGATGAGATACTGATCGATCGGAGCAACCACTGATTGTCCGCTCGGCACGACCCACACGCGGATCGTGTCATCTGATCCGGTTCCTGCCTTGGTCGTATTGCAGGCGGTTATCCATGCCGACATCGTCGGAATGGCGCCAGCAGCAGTATAGAGGACCGTCGGCGTTGCCGCCGCCGGCTTGATACCGCCGAATGACACATAAGTTCCAAGAAAAGTTTCTCCAGCAGACAGCTCCAGGCCAGATCCGTTGAACGCGATGTTGCCATTCTGCGAGTAGACTTGAATGAAGTCGCCGGCATTAAGGAGAACCGGCGTATTCATCACGTAGGGATCGAACTCATCGACGACCATGTCGCAGACAATGAGGTATTGATCGGCGGCAACCTGACCCGACGGGATCACGTAGATGCGAATCGAGTCATCCTGTCCCGCACCGGCCTTGGTCGTGTTGCACGCGGAGAGCCACCCGAGCAGCGTCTGCGTTACGGCCGGTGAAGTGAATAGTGTCGTATTCGTCGCCGCCGCTGGTTTGATGCCATTGAATGGTGTGTAGGTCTGGGTCATCTAGTGCTCTCCATCAGATGCCCGCCAGGTACAGGGGATAAGCCAAATCGTGCAGAGTCGGTCCCGTCGAGCCCGTCGCGCCGGTCGCTGTTGGTCCGGTCGATCCAGTCGATCCAGTCGATCCAGTTGATCCAGCTGTTCCCGTCGGTCCAGTCGGTCCTGTTGGTCCCGTTGGTCCTGTTGGTCCCGTCGGCCCCGTCGGACCCGTGCCGATCGGGCCCGTCGGTCCCGTCGAGCCGGTTGAGCCCGTCGAGCCGGTTGAACCCGTCGGCCCTGTCGGTCCCGTCGGCCCTGTCGGTCCCGTCGGTCCCGTCGGTCCCGTGCCGATCGGGCCCGTCGAGCCCGTCGAGCCGGTCGGTCCCGTCGGTCCTGTCGGACCCGTCGGTCCCGTGCCGATCGGACCCGTCGGTCCGGTCGATCCCGTCGAGCCGGTCGATCCCGTCGGGCCTGTCGGCCCTGTCGGTCCCGTCGGTCCTGTCGGTCCCGTCGGTCCCGTCGGTCCCGTGCCGATCGGACCCGTCGGTCCGGTCGATCCCGTCGGGCCCGTCGG